>Ga0315281_10001480_pt1 | contig 34704 bp, 33 predicted proteins | sample YL17G07_0_MG_FD_204540 | JGI IMG/M metagenome (GOLD analysis project Ga0315281, IMG submission 204540) | Sediment microbial communities from Yellowstone Lake, YNP, Wyoming, USA - YL17G07_0 | ecosystem: Environmental > Aquatic > Freshwater > Lake > Sediment | place: USA: Wyoming | collected...
TTCCATTGACTTCAAGTAAATAACAAATATTTTGCGAGAGTAAATATAACCTGGAGCATTGTAACGAAGAAATCACAATATTTTGCGCTGAATCAGTTCATCGAGAGGGTATCTGCGCGTATAATCTGCAACCTTTATTTTTTATTGTTGCTTGTCACAAAACATCTATGCGCTATCTACCCCTGCTCAAGGAATCCGTTATTTCTGGCACTATCGCCTCTCTGATGATGATGCCTTTCGGATTGATGTTCCAGCATTTCGGTCAGCGAGTTGGGCACTACGGTCCCCAATTGGCAGCACTCCTGTTTAATCATCCGACCCTTGCCATACAGTTTAGCCAACATTTGGTTATAGGCTGGCTGTCCGCTTTGCCGCTGCTGCTCATTTTGCTTCGCCTGCATCGCTACTCATCTCCAGTAACGATAGGCGCGATATATGGGCTGGCATATTATGTACTGATCAACTCACTGGTATTACCGTTCTACTTCGGTGATCCGACACCTTGGCAACTCGGTTTCAGCTACATCTATCCCAGCCTGATCATACATCTGGTCTTTGGCGCAAGTATTGGCTTCACCGCAAGAAAATTTATCGTACGCGAAACCTCTCCTGCCTGACATTAATAAGGCAGGTGTTCAACCGCTGTTTCTTAATCCGGCCGCAATGCCGTTGATGGTGATGTGCAAAGCGCGGCGCAATTTTTCGTCGCTTTCACCGGCGCGGGTACGCTCCAGCAACATCACCTGCAAGTGATTTAGCGGATCGATGTACGGCAGGCGCGTATTCAGGCTGCGCGCCATCGTCGGGTTGTCGGCAAGCAGGGTGTTGCTTTTGGTGATCGCCATCAGTTTGGATGTGGTGCGTTCCCATTCCGTTTCTATCATGCCAAAAATCTGTGTGCGTATTTTTTCATCCGGTACCAGTTGCGCATAACGTGAAGCGATGCCCATGTCGGTCTTGGATAGCACCATATCCATATTGGAAAGCAGGCCGCGGAAGAATGCCCAGTTCTTGTTCATCGCCTGCAACTGCTTGAGGCCGGCGACACCATGGCGTTCGAGGAACTTCTCTACAGCGCTGCCGAAGCCGTACCAGCCTGGCAGAATCACGCGGCTGTTGCTCCAGCTGAATACCCACGGAATCGCGCGCAGATCTTCGATGCGGTTGGTTGCCTTGCGCGCGGAGGGACGGCTGCCAATATTGAGCTCGGCAATTTCGCGTATCGGCGTGGCGGCAAAGAAATAGTCGGTGAAACCCGGCGTTTCAAACACCAACTTGCGGTAAGCGGCGATCGCATCGAGGCTCATCTCTTCCATAATGCGATGGTATTCCGGCATGGTGCTGTCGTCGCCGTGTTTATGCAACAGCGTGGCTTCCATCGTCGCGGCGATCAGTGTTTCCAGATTGCGGCGACCGATCTCGGGGTTGGAATATTTACTGGAGATAACCTCGCCCTGTTCGGTGATGCGGATCTGCCCGTTCACGCTGCCCGGCGGCTGTGCGCGTATCGCCTCATAGCTGGGGCCGCCACCGCGCCCGACGCTGCCGCCGCGACCATGAAACAGGCGCAACTCGATGCCATGCTTTTCAAATACTTTGACCAGGTCGATCTCGGCTTTATACAGCTCCCAGTTGGCGGTGAGATAACCGCCATCCTTGTTGCTGTCGGAATAACCCAGCATCACTTCCTGCGTGTTACCCCTGTGCTTCAGCAACTCGCGATAGAACGGAATCGAGAACAGCTCGTCCATGATCTGGCTGCTGCCGCGCAGGTCGTCGATGGTTTCAAACAGCGGAATAATATTGAGATGCAACGCCGGCGCTTTGCCGGAAACTTCCAGCATGCCGCTCTGTTGCACCATCAATGCCACTTCGAGCATATCGCTGACGCCTTTGGTCATCGAGATAATGTAATTGGGCAGTGCTGCTTGTCCAAATGAAAGATGAATATCGGCTGCGGCCTGCATAATGCGCAATTCGCCTTGCACGGTATCGGAAAATTTTGCACTGTCGGCAGCGAGTTTCTTGCCCTGCTTGAGTGCGCTCAGCAGCGATTCCCTGCGTGCATTCTCATCCTGCTGCAGGTAATCCTTGATACCCGCTACCGTCATCAGTTCGCTGACTACCTGCTCGTGCATACCGCTATGCTGGCGCATATCCAACGGCGCCAGATGGAAACCGAACACCTCCGCAGCGCGGCGCAAATTTGCCAGGCGACCGCTAGCCAGGCTCACCGCGTGATGCTGATTGAGCGAGTCGATCAGGATATCGAGATCGGCAATAAATGCCTGGGGATCCGGGTAGGCTAGCGCATTTTCATCCAGTTGGCGCAGATGTTCCACGCGATGTGACAGCTTTTTAGCGGTGGCAACAAGGCGCGAATAGATGCCCATCAATGCTCGACGATAGGGTTCGTCATCGCGCGACGGCGATTTATCCGGTGATTTTGCGGCCAATTGAACGAGCGCATCGCTCACCTCGACGACCCGCGAGGACAGGCTTAAACGTTTGCCCATCGTATTGGTTTCCGACAGATAAAAATCCAGCGCCACGGCTGAATGCCGGGTAGCCGCATCGCTCATCACCTCTGCGGTAACAAAAGGATTGCCGTCACGGTCGCCACCTATCCAGCTACCTACACGCAACAACGGCGCTACAGTAAATGATTTTCCGTATTGGTTCTTCAGTTGTTTTTCCAGATTAGCATAGAGCTGTGGAACTTCCGTGAGGAAGGTGTGACCGTAGAAAGTCAGGCCGTTCTTGATTTCATCCTGCACAGTCAATTTGGAATAGCGCAACATGCGTGTGTCCCACAAGATCAGCACAAAGCGGCGCAACGCCTCTTCATTTTCTGCCAGTTCTTCCGGTGTCATGTCCATGCGGTCACGATTGGACAGCAGGCTGGAGATGATCATCTGGCAATCCAGTATGCTCTTGCGCTGCACCTCGGTTGGGTGGGCGGTCAGCACGGGCGATACGATGGCCTTGTCAAAAAACTCCTGCAATGTTTCGGCGCTGATTTTTTTCTCCAGCAAGCGCTCCAATGCCAATTGAATACTGCCCTCCTGCGGTTTGGAACCACTTTTCATATGTGCGCGGCGGCGGCGATTGTGGTGCAGGTCTTCTGCAATGTTCGACAGCTGTGAGAAATAACTAAAGCCCCTCACCACCGCTAAAGTGTCGTGCGGGGTTAAGTGATCCAGCAAATGTTCTAGTTCGATACGATCCGTATCCTGCTGCGTCTTGCGAAAAAGCACCGAGGTACGCCGCACATTTTCAACCAGCTCATAAGTGGCAATCCCCTCCTGCTCGCGCAGGGTGTCACCCAAAATACGGCCCAGCAGGCGGATATCTTCACGCAATGGAAGGTCTTTACTCGAAATATTGACAGTTGTAGGTAATAGTTTCATTTCATTCTTCGTTAATAACGCGCGGGGCTAACGCAGGTACTGGCTCATGCTAAAATGCACCAAGATTAAATCAAAAAAAGAGCATCTCCAGACATTCATATTCCGTCGCTAGATGGCGCAACAAAATAAGTTTGATCGCTTGCATAGACAAAAGCCATGCAGCGCACAAAAAATATCGCGCCCTGTTTCGCTTGGAATTTATAATTGTTTAGAGGTCGTACCCTAAAGACACAGGAAAATCTAATGAATCACGCATCTCAGAAGCAAGCCGCCCCCGCTAAACTGGTTATCGCATCGCGCGAAAGCGCTTTGGCGATGTGGCAGGCCGAACATATCCGGGATCAACTTTTAGCATTATACCCAAAAACCGAAGTCAGCATCCTCGGCATGACCACCCAGGGCGACCAGATACTCAATGTTACCCTGTCAAAAATAGGCGGCAAAGGTTTGTTTGTGAAAGAACTGGAGACGGCTCTGGAAGAGGGCCGCGCCGATATTGCTGTGCATTCGCTAAAAGACGTGCCGATGCACATGCCGCCCGGCTTTATGCTGTGTTGCATCGGCAAGCGCGAAGATCCACGCGATGCCTTTGTTTCCAACCGCTTCGACAACCTCGAAGCACTCCCCCCCGGTAGCGTGGTGGGCACCTCCAGTCTGCGCCGCGAAAGCCAGCTGCGCGCACGTTTCCCGCATTTGAAAATCGAACCTCTGCGCGGCAATGTGCAAACTCGTCTGCGCAAGCTGGACGAAGGCCAGTATGCTGCAATTATTCTAGCTGCAGCCGGACTTAAACGCCTGGGCTTGGGCGAACGGATACGCGCACTGATCAGCCCCGAGAACAGCCTGCCCGCCGTAGGCCAGGGCGCTCTTGGAATTGAATGCCGCACTGACCGTCCCGACCTTGAAGCATTGCTGCGCCCGCTGCACGATGCGGAAACTGCAGCCTGCGTCTTGGCCGAGCGCGCGATGAGCCGCGCGCTGGCTGGCAGTTGCCAGGTGCCGCTGGGCGGTTTTGCCGAGGTCAAGTCTGGCAAATTGCATATGCGCGGGTTTGTGGCCAGCCCGAATGGCATACGCTTGATACGCGCCGAACAGACAGGCAGCATAGATGCGCCGGAGGAGTTGGGTAATGCCGTCGCCGCCGCGCTGCGCGCACAGGGTGCGGAAGAAATTCTGGCCGCGCTGAATGGCTAACGCCAACCTGCCTCTGGCGGGTTTAAAGATCGTGGTTACCCGCCCGCGCGAGCAAGCAGTGCAATTATCGCAAGACATCATCAAACTGGGCGGCATACCCATTCAATTCCCCTTGCTGGAAATTACGCCGCTTAAAGATGACCAGCCTTTGCGCGAACTTGTTGCACGGCTGCACGAATTTCAGCTGGTTATATTTATCAGCCCCAATGCTGTGCGCTATGGCATGGAGGCAATCCAGCAAACTCACGGCCTGCCCGAGAACATACAGATAGCAGCTATCGGCCTCAGCAGTGCCCAAGCCCTGCGTGGATACGGTATAAGCAATGTGCTGGTTCCGCAACTGCGTTTCGACAGCGAAGCTTTGCTTGAGCTAGCCGAGCTACAGGAAATGCACGGAAAAAGCGTAGTGATCTTTCGCGGCGATAAGGGACGCGAATTGCTGGGAGACACTTTGAAAAAACGCGGCGCCAAGGTGCAATATGCAAGCTGCTACCATCGCAGCAAACCGCAGCATAATTGTGCAGACTTGCTTGCTGCGAAGCCTGACGCGCTCACCGTAAGCAGCAGCGAAGCCATGCAAAGTCTGACGGAGATATTTAGCCCAGCTGACATAAATCGACTTAAAACTTTACCCTTGTTTGTTACGCACGAACGAATTGCAGCTGCCGCGCACAAACTTGGCTGGCGCAATATAATATGTAACAACGGTGGCGATACCGGCTTATTGTCGGCACTGTCTCACTGGGCAATGCAGAAATCACCGGGCGACACAGAAAAAAGGTAAGCAATCATGACTGACACCAGCAATAATAATCCAACCGCTCAAACAAGCACGCCCCCTGCCTCCACAAACACACACCAAAATCCAATCTCACAGCTGATCTCCCACCTCAATCTGACCCAACTCACTCTGCTTGTGCTGGTGATCATCTTTTTGTGGCAATGGTTTGATAGCAAACAGCAACTCGACCAGATGCAACACACGCTGGCACAGCGCTTGGCCGAAGCAGATGGCAGCAGCAAGGCCAACCAGACACTCACCCTGCAAAGCCAGGAACTGGTGCGCGAACTGGGCGGGAAGCTCAGTTTGCTCGAAAGCAAATATGCCGAAACGCAAAGTCAGCGCTCCGCACTTGAAACACTTTATCAGGATCTTTCCAGCAGCCGTGACCAGATGGTGCTGGCTGAAGTGGAGCAGCTATTGCTCATTGCCGGGCAACAGTTGCAATTAACTGCCAATGTCAAATCCGCATTGATCGCCATGCAGCAGGCCGATAACCGCCTGAAACGGCTGGACAGAGCCGCATTAAACAGTTTACGCCACGCCATCAATAGCGATATCGACAAACTGCGCGCACTGCCTGATGTTGATGTTTACGCCATCAACGCCCGCCTCGACAATCTTATTTCAATCGTGAATCGCTTGCCGTTGGTGCAGGATATTCGCGCTTACGAGGAAAAAATAACGCCCGCTCTACCATCCGAAGACGGCATGCTAAAAAAACTGCTGCGTGATATCTGGCAAGAAACCAGAAACCTGGTGCGTATTGAAAATACACACCAGAACGAATTGCCACTGTTGTCACCAACACAAACATTTTTTTTACGCGAAAACCTCAAGCTTCGGCTACTTTCCGCACGTCTGGCCCTATTATCCCGCGATGAAACCAGTTTCAAACACGATATCAAAACCGCGCAGGAATGGGTCAAGCTTTATTTTGATATTAAATCTGCCGAGGGCGCTCAGGCCATTAGCACTCTGCAGAAACTGACTGCATCCAGTATCAGGATCGACTTACCCGATGTTAGCGGCAGTTTGGAAATGGTAAGACACTATCGCGCTTCTCGCGAAAAGGCCGTTCGATGAAATTCCTGTTCTGGTTATTGGCACTGTTTACTGCGGCTGTCGCAGTGGTTCTTGCTGCAAAAAATCCCGGCTATGTTCTGGTAGTCTACCCTCCCTACCGCATCGAACTTCCGCTCACGCTGTTTGTACTGGGCCTGCTGGCGTTGCTTGCCACCACTTATTTTTCCATGCGGCTTGTTATCGCGTTGTTGCACCTGCCCGAATATGTGCGCAATTTCCGCGAGCAGCGTGCGCTCAGCAAGGGCCGCCTGGCGATGATGGAAGCGCTGACTGCATTTTTTGAAGGACGCTATGCTGCTGCCGAAAAAGCTGCCGTGCGTGCGATGGAATCCGGCGAGCAATCCGGTATCAATCCCATTATCGCGGCGCGTTCGGCACATGAGTTGCGCGAATTTGACAAACGCGACACTTATCTCGCCAATACCCAGAGCAAATCGGTGGGAGAGTCCACCATGCGCCTGATCGCACGGACCGAGTTCATGCTCGACGAGAAACAACCCCTGCTCGCACTCAATTCTTTGAAGGAACTCAGTGCATCGGGCAAGCACAAGCATCTCGGCGCCTTGCAACTGCAGCTGAAAGCGCTGCAGCAGGCGCATGACTGGGATGGCGTACTCGCAACCATTTCGCAGTTGGAAAAGCGCTCGGCGATCAATTCGAGTATTGCCAAACAGATGCAACAACAAGCATGGATCGAGAAGCTCAGCACACAAGCACAGGATTTGCAAACACTGAATGCGCTTTGGAAAGCTGTCCCTGGCGAACTCAAACAAAATCCGAGAATCGCAGCCCGCGCTGCAACTGCTTTTAATAAACTGCAGGACTGCAAAGCCGCACAACAATTGCTGGCAGACAGTTTAAATACGCACTGGGATAGCGAGTTGGTCACCCTGTATGGCGACTGCAAAGTTGCCAGCAGCGTGGGACAAATTGAACAGGCTGAGAAATGGCTGAAGTTGCACAGTGAAGATGCCGGCTTGCTGCTGGCGCTGGGCAAGCTCTGCCTGCATCAGGAATTATGGGGCAAGGCACAAAGCTATCTGGACGCCAGTAACAGCCTCAAGCCCAGCCGAGCAGCCTTTACTGCTCTGGGCCAACTAGCTGAGAAAATTTCAAAACCTGAGGATGCGTTCAAATATTATCAAATGGCTGGCGAGTTAAAATAACACATCGATGAAGGAGTCACTTATGCATCACATGTTTATTACACTCATTACCATTTTCACTCTGACGTACACATCTGCATGGGCAGGCACGATCTATAAATGCAAAAATCAGGAAGGTACACTGCTCTACCAGGAAAAGCCTTGCACAGAAGAAGTAAAATCTGTCTCATCCTGGACGCTATCAGTAGATTCAAAGATGGTTAATAACGAAGGAGACTCTTCTACGGGTTCACTTGTTCTTGGTCAAGGCAACAATGGTCATTATTTTGTTGACGGCGCGATTAACGATCAATTTCTGAACTTTATGATAGACACTGGCGCAACTACTGTTGCTATACCACAGGCCGTAGCCAACTCTGCCGGACTGCGTTGCATCAAAAAAGGTTACTCTGGAACTGCAAATGGAGTAACACCTATTTGTTCAACCAAAATTCAAAAATTTAAATTTGGCAATTTTATACTTCGAGATGTAGACGCCATCATCGCTCCAAACCTGGAGCAACCTCTGCTTGGTATGAGCGTACTAAAAAGATTCCGTATCGACCAGGATAATGGACAAATGCGCTTTTCAAAAAAATATTAATTCTTTTCGCGCTTTTGATTTCTCAAGATAGCCTTAGTCTTTTGGCATAAAAGTAAACGCGTCAGAGAAGAATTCTTCATTGGGCAGTTTGCGTTGTGTGGTGTAATCGCGATGCGCCGCTTCCACCACTACCGGTGCACCGCAGGCGTACACTTGGTAGCCAGACAAATCAGCGTAATCTTCCATCACGGCTTCATGCACAAAACCTGTGCGCCCCTTCCAGTTGTCCTCAGGCAATGCTTCGGATAGCACCGGGGTAAATTTGACACCCCGAGACTCCCACTCTCTAGCCTTGTCCAGCATATACAGGTCGGCCAGTTTGCGCGCACCCCAATAAAAATGCATAGTGCGCTTGATTCCAATTTGCAGGGCGTGTTCGATAATCGCCTTGATTGGTGCGAAGCCGGTGCCGCTTGCAACAAAGATAATCGGCTTGTCCGAATCTTCACGCAGGAAGAAAGTGCCGAGCGGGCCCTTGATGCGCAGGATGTCGCGCTCTTTCATCTCGGTGAAAACATGATGGGTAAAACTGCCGCCGGAGATGTTGCGCACATGCAGTTCGAGGAACTCATCATCGTGCGGCGCATTGGCTAGCGAGAAACTGCGCGGCTTGCCGGTTTTTTGCAGAATATCGATGTACTGACCGGCTAAAAACTGTAAGCGCTCGCTCGCCGGTAACTTGAGATAGATCACCATCACGTCTTCCGCGAGCTTGACCATTTTATGCACGCGCGTGGGCAGCAACTTCACCGGAATATCATTGAGAGTACTCACTTCGCGGCACTCGATGACTAAATCGGATTTTGGCTTTGCACAACAGAACAGCGCCATTCCAACTTTTTTTTCTGCATCGCTCAAGGTGCTGGCCTGATATTTGCCATAATCAACTTCGCCTTGAATTACTTTGCCCTTACATGCGCCACATACGCCATCGCGACAACTGTAGGGTAAGGTGTAGCCTTGCCTTAAGCCTGCCTCCAGAATGTTTTCATCGGCATCTACCGTAAATTTGTGACCGCTGGGTAGTATGGTGGTAGTAAATGACATGGCGTGACTGCTAGTGCAAAAGCGTAATTTTAACGCATAATTACCGAATAATTTCATCCTGAATAAAAGCGCATGAATAGAATCTTGATTGCAGGCTGCGGCGACATAGCCTTAAGGGTTGCAAGGCTTTTGCCTGCCAACCATCAATTGTTCGGGCTGTTGCGTAACACATCGCGGCAAAGTGAGTTACGTGCAGCAGGCATTACGCCGCTGGTGGGGGATCTGGATCACCTGCATAGCCTTAGCAGGCTATGCGGGCTGGCACATACGGTTTTGCACTTTGCGCCGCCCCCCAGCGCCACTCAAGAATCCGATGCCAGCAGGCAATCCCCGTTGATCGACTCCCGCACCCGCAACCTGCTTGCCACTCTCTCCAGGGGGCGACTGCCGCTGCGGCTGATCTACATCAGCACCAGCGGCGTATATGGTGATTGCCAGGGGGCGAGGGTAAGTGAAACCCGTAAACTTCACGCACAAACGGCCCGTGCGCAGCTTCGTGTAAGTGCAGAAAAACAAATCCGCAGTTGGGCAAAACGCACTGGCGTACATGCCAGCATTCTGCGCGTGCCCGGCATTTATTCCACAGAGCGCTTGCCTGTGGAGCGATTGAAGAAAGGTACTCCGGCAATTGTTGATGCAGAGGATGGTTACACCAACCACATTCATGCCGATGATCTGGCGCAATGTGTGATTGACGCGCTGCTGCGTGCAAAACCAAACCGCATCTACCACACCGTGGATGATAGCCGGATGAAAATGGGGGAATATTTCGATGCAGTGGCCGATGCATGCGGCTTGCCGCATGCGCCCAGAATTACACGTACCGAAGCGCAAAACGTACTGTCGCCGACGCTGCTGTCGTTTATGAACGAATCGCGCCGTTTGACTAATACAAGGATGAAGCAGGAATTGAAAGTGGTGTTGCGTTACCCGACAGTGGACGATATGCTTGCTAAAATCAAGCCGCGTTGCTTAGTTGAACCAACTGCTCCAGCTTCTGCTTCGCCGCACCAGAAGCAATTGTCTCTGCCGCTTTTTTAACGCCATCTGCGAGGCTTGCTGTTACACCGGAGACATAGATTGCAGCACCGGCATTCAACAGCACGATATCACGAGCGGCACCTTCCTGATTGTTCATTACGGTTTGCAGCATGGTTTTCGCCTCATCCGCGTTCGTCACCTGGATGTTATTCAACGGCGCAGGAGTCAAACCAAAATCTTGCGGCTGTACAGTATATTCACGCACGGCTCCATCTTTCAGTTCGGCGATAAAAGTCGGACCGCTGATTGAAATTTCATCCATACCGTCAGCGCCGTGCACAACCAACACATGATGGCTACCCAGTTGTTTAAGTACCTGTGCAAGTTTGCTAGTCAATTCTTTTTGAAATACGCCGATTACCTGATTCGCCGCTCCCGCCGGATTAGTCAGCGGACCCAGCACGTTGAACAGAGTGCGTACCCCCAGCTCGCGCCTTACCGGCGCAGCGTGCTTCATCGCGCTATGATGATTGGGCGCAAACATAAAACCCACGCCAATTGTATCCACGCTATTCGCCACCTGTTGCGGGGTCAGGTTCACATTCACGCCGAGTTTTTCCAGGATGTCCGCACTGCCGCAGGTGCTGGAAACCGAACGTCCGCCATGCTTGGCGACATGCGCGCCTGCTGCAGCAGCCACCACCGCGCTGGTGGTGGAAATATTGAAGGTTCGCGCACCATCGCCACCGGTACCGCAGGTATCGATCAGGTGAGTTACATCCTGTACCACCACCTTGGTAGATAACTCGCGCATCACTTTGGCAGCGGCAGCAATTTCGTCAACCGTCTCGCCCTTGATGCGCAGCGCAACCAGTACCGCAGCTATTTGCGCGGAGGTCAGCTGACCGCCCATGATGTTTTGCATCAACTCCAGCATGTCGTCATGCGCCAGATCCCGCTTGTCCAGCAGCTGATTTAATACAGAGGAATAGTTCATATTTATTTTTCTCCACGCAAAAAATTGGCCAGCATCTCGTGGCCGTGTTCAGTGAGTATTGATTCAGGATGGAACTGTACGCCTTCCACAGCCAGCGAACGGTGTCGCACACCCATGATTTCACCGTCCTCAGTCCAGCCGGTAATCTCCAAACAGTCCGGCAACGATTCCTTTTCAATCACCAACGAATGGTAGCGTGTTGCGATGAAGGGACTGGGCAAGCCGCGAAACACGCTAGTGTTGTTATGAAAAATCGGCGAAGTCTTGCCATGCATCAACTGCTTGGCATGAATGATTTTGCCGCCGAAGGCCTGACCGATGCTTTGGTGTCCAAGACACACACCCAGCACGGGAACCTTGCCGGCAAAATGCTTGATCGCCGCAACCGAGATGCCAGCCTCATTGGGCGTACAAGGGCCGGGTGATACCACGATGTGCTGCGGTTTTAATTTTTCAATTTGCTCAATTGAAATCTCATCATTACGATAAACCTGCACCTCTGCACCCAGCTCGGCGAAATACTGCACGAGGTTGTAGGTGAAGGAATCGTAATTGTCGATCATTAACAGCATGTCATACCTTGCTTATTTGCTTTTGATATATTTGATTCTGCCCTTGTAGGAGCGCAGATTTCTGCGCGATTGTTGTGAGCAGCAATCGCCCGATGAATCGAGCTCCTACAATGTACGCACACTATTGCATTCGTTGGCTCATTCTTTCTCATGGTCTGTATAGGCATCATCCTGCATCGCGGCACGACGCTGTGCGGCTTCAGCTTCCAACCTGATGGCTTTCTCCTGATAGCTTTCCTTGCGTTTATTCAGCGCGTCTGCTTTTAGTGCGATGGTATTTTCACCATACAATACCTGCTTAAGGAATCGGAAGCCGAACAGCATCAGCTCGGTATCGTCGCTGAGAATTTTCTTCATTTCTTCCGCGTCAATATCGTAAAGGTCATTGAAGCCATCGCTTGCGACAAACGAGCTGAAACGGTCTACGTCGTAGCACACCATAAAAAACAGTTCCAGACTGCGCTTGGAGGGCGCACCTATGGTAGGGCCGGAGGATTGCTTTTTGAGGATCAGCTGGCGCCAGCCGCGTGCAAGTTCATCATATTCAGACAGCCCCTGTTCTTTGCGATAGTCTGCCACAGAAATCTCGCGTGGTTCGTTGTGGCCCAGGCAATGCTCTTCTTTAACCAGAGCATAGGCTTCAGTGTCCACATACTCATCCTGTTTGCGCATCGACAGCAATGCGATCGGATAATAACGGCAGGCCGTCGGTCTGTCCTCATATACGCTGCAGCCTTCCGGCGTCATGAACTGACAGGCAGTGCCGTTTTCCACCGGGCGTAACTTCACCCCCGCGATACTATTTTTATCCATTTCATAGGGCACGGTGTATTTCTGCAGAAACAAGCCGGACACCATATCAAAGCGATTTTTCAAGCGCAGGATGTCATACGGAGTCAATGAAATATCGATGTTGCTGCAACATTTGTTCCAGCAAGAAATTCCCTTGCGACATTGAAACTGGATCACTTTGGTTTCATCGAATGTTCGTGGAATAACCGGACTGCCTGGTGATTCCATATTTTGATTTTGTAAATCTGCCATATCGCCTACCCTATTGAATCGCCCGTATATACAGACGACTATTAAATTATCGATTTACTCAATGAGTAAATTCCAGCCCTACATAGTAAACCAGCGGCTTATATCCCACAAGAATATCGCCTGAGAAGAATACCAGTTAAAAAAACCGGGCACCTTTCGGTGCCCGGTTTGCACTACTTACTTCTATTCAAAACAGCTTAGTGGGGCGCTGCAGCTTTGAACAGCTTGGACTTGTCTACCAGATCAACGTGCTTACGCTTGAAGCAATTCCACTTCTTGCTGTTTTTGTCGTAGATCGAGTTAACGAAACAATGCCAGTTCTTTTCGTCGACCAGGTTAAAGTCGGTGCGGTAGTAGAATCCTGGGTAACGGGATTCTTCACGGAACTGGATGTGCTTCATGTGTGCTTCAGCTGTAATGATGCGATGGTAGTTTTCCCAAGCGCGCAGCAATTCATGCAGGTCTTTAGCACGCATTTTGAGTGAGTCTTCCTTCAGCATGTCCAGCTTCTCTTCAGCCACTTTCAACATGTGTGCGTTTGTGTTGTAGTAAGTTGATGTACCGGCAACGTACTCGTCCATCATCTTCTGCAAGCGCATCTGCAGCATCTTTGGAGTGATGTAATGCGGGTTTACGTCAATCGCTGTGGTGTAGTCTTTATGCTCGAGGAAAGTACGCACTGGACGATAGATGTCCTCAACCAGTTGCTCAGCTGTTGTATCCAGCTCTGGCTTCCAGTCTTTGTTGTCGATTACATACTTAACCATCGCCTTGGCAGCCATACGACCTTCGGTATGAGAACCAGAAGAGAACTTGTGACCAGATGCGCCCACGCCGTCGCCAGCGGTGAACAGACCTTTAACAGTGGTCATCGAACGGTAGCCCCAGTTCCAGCCTTGTGGCAGGTGAGCTGGGATTTTGTCCTTGGCTTCATGATCTTCAGTTGTAGGCGCGCCTACGTCATCAGGACCGGAAACCCAGATACCGCAGCAACCGGAGTGTGAACCCAACAGGTACGGTTCAGTTGGCATCAATTCAGAGTTTTTCTTCTCTGGCTCGATGTTCTCGCCAACCCAGATACCGCACTGGCCGATACACATATCCAAAAAGTCTTCCCATGCTTCTGCTTCCAGGTGCTTAACTTCTTTAGGAGACAATGTTTCACGCAGTTTGCCCAGCGCTGTCACTGTGTCCATCCAGATCGGGCCGCGGCCTTCACGCATTTCTTTCAGCATCAGGTGGTTACGCAGGCAAGAAGCCGGAACAGCAGCCTGACCATACGGAGGGTAGTCGTTCAGCATTTCCTTGTTCTTGGCCATGTAGTCTTCGCCATAAGCATTGGTTGCTTTTGCTTTGAACAACAGGAACCATGCGCCAACCGGGCCGTAGCCGTCCTTGAAACGTGCCGGTACGAAACGGTTTTCCATCATGGTCATCTCAGCGCCGGCTTCAGCAGCCATCGCATAGGTAGAACCCGCGTTCCATACTGGATACCATGCACGACCCTGGCCTTCGCCAACCGAACGTGGACGGAAGATGTTTACGCAACCACCAGCTGCCAGCAAGATTGCCTTGGCTTTGTAGATATGGATGGTGTTGTTACGCACTGAGAAACCAACTGCACCGGCGATACGGTTTTTGTCGTTCTTGTCGTTGATCAGCTTAACGATAAAGATACGCTCTTCGATACGATCCATACCCATGGCTTTTTTAGCAGCTTCAGCAACGATAGTCTTGTATGACTCGCCGTTGATCATAATCTGCCATTTGCCTGAACGTACTGGCTTGCCGCCGTCTTTCAATGTAGGCAGGCCTTCTTTCAGAGAGTCAGCACCGTCGTGACGTACGCCAGCAGCGTCAGTCTTCCAGATTGGCAGACCCCACTCTTCAAACATGTGCACTGAATCGTCGACGTTACGGCCCACGTCGTAAGCCAAGTCATCACGGGTAATACCCATCAAGTCGTTGGATACCATACGTGTGTAGTCAGCTGGATCCTGCTCAGAGCCGATGTAGGTATTGATCGCAGACAAACCTTGAGCAACCGCACCTGAGCGGTCTACTGCAGCTTTATCAACCATCTTGATCTTCAGATCGATACCGTTTTCGGCCTTAGCAGCCTCAGCCCAACGCATGATTTCGTAACCTGCGCCGCAACATGCCATACCGCCACCAATTAATAGAACGTCCAACTCTTCCTGGACGATTTCCGGATTTCCAAAAGTTCCTTTTGACATTGCATTTACCTCAATTCGTTATTGTGTGTTATCCACGCAACCCAGGCGTGTCTATAAATTTAAAAATTATCTCGAAACTTATTTACGACGGATCAACTCAGCTTGATTGCCGAGACGGAAACCACCCATCATGTCCTTGGTAAAGGAGCCAGTCTTGGTGATGTCTGCCATCTTCGGCATAGGCTTACCCTTGAACGGATCGATCGAACCTTCCGCAGTCGTACGAGTTGGGAACTTGAAACGCTTCAAGGTGCCGTTACGGAATTTGATGGTCCACATAATGGAATCAGAACCGCGCAATGGCTGCACAGAGCCGCCCAAAGGCACGATGTCAGCATAGTGACGTGCTTCGATAGCATTCTGTGGGCAGATTTTCACGCATGAATAGCATTCCCAGCACTGCTCGGGCTCCTGGTTGAACGCGCGCATGGCGTGGCCGGTTTCTGAACCGTCTTTATCCAGTTTCATCAAATCGTGTGGGCAGATGTACATGCAAGCGGTCTTGTCTTGACCCTTGCAACCATCGCATTTATCAGTACGAACAAAAGTTGGCATTGTGTTACCTCCATTAAAATTACGTTAAAAAAAACATCACTGCTAATTATTCACCTACAAAAACAAAAGCCGAGGGGCAGCGTTCTCACGCTGCCCCAGAGCAGCCAGCCAATAACTTATTTGCTATCTATACTTGCGTAATATTCCTTCAGGATTTTCAGAACTTCAGGACGGCTGAATTCAACTGGCACTTCCTCTCCCTTGGAAAGGGCATTGCGTAACTGCGTACCGGAAACCTGCAAGCGATCTGCATCATCATGTGGACATGTCTTGGCCGAGGCCATGCCGCCGCACTTGTAACACCAGAACGAAATATCAATCTTGAGGGCTTCAGTTTCCAGCGCACCTTTCGGCACCAGATCAAAAATGTGATGCGCATCAAACGGGCCATAGTAGCTGCCCACACCTGCATGATCACGACCAACAATTTGATGTGAACAACCATAGTTTTGGCGGAACACTGCATGCAACAGCGCTTCACGCGGACCTGCATAACGCATATCCAGCGGATAACCGGCCTGCACCACAGTTTTCTTCACAAAGTATTTCTCGGTCAGCGTACCAATTGCTTTCGCACGTACTTCGGCAGGAATATCGCCAGGCTTGAGATTACCGAGCAGCGAATGAATCAGCACGCCATCGCATACTTCGATTGCGATTTTTGCCAGATATTCATGGGAGCGATGCATAGGATTTCGCGTCTGGAAACAGGCAATTTTGGACCAGCCCATTTTGCTGAAGATCTCGCGAGTTTGCGCAGGTGTCTTGAACAGCTCGGGATACTTCTCCGGGAAACCACCCTGTGACAACACCTTGATAGAACCCGCCAGATTAACATCACCTTGCTCCATCACCATTTTTACACCGGGATGCTTAGGATCAGTGGTTTTAAATACCATGGCGCATTCGTGCGCCTTGTCGATCGAGTATTTCTCGCTGATCATCATGGTAGCCAATGTTTCGCCATTCTCGGGATCAGTCAGTGCAACTTCCTGACCTGTTTTAAGGGAATCCGCAGTCGCCTTATCCACCGACAATGTAATAGGGATAGGCCAAAATAGCCCCGTTGAAGTTTTCATCCCATCGCACACACCAGCCCAATCAGCGTGTGTCATAAAGCCGTTCAGCGGCGTAAAGCCACCGATACCAAACATGATTATGTCGCCTTTTTCACGCGAGCTAACCTTAACCTGGGTTAGTTTTTTTGAGCGATCCAACTCAGTTTTTAGTGCACTACCTTCAAGCAACAACGGATTCAGACTGCCACCACCATGCGGATTTACCAATGCCATATAATACTCCTCTAATATTAACGTCTTATAATATATAGTCTTTTTGCACTTTTTATTAACCGGCGGGATAGTAGATCATTCACATTCAACCTACGATAACCCTTAAGGGTTTATGGCGATCACCCATATGGGTTATAAGATCGTATCTATAGCTTGAATTTACTGCATTAAAAATATTCAGTATTCCAAATTCTAAGATACTTTACTTTTTTTGATTGAATCATAGTCAGTCATCTTAATCAATCCACTCCCAATACGAAACAGTCTAATTCTATTTTTTTCTAAATGAGGCAGTAATATTTGATTAACTTCTTTATAGCATCATGTTGCTATAATAAATTACAAATGTTTTTTTATTAAATATTGCTAATAATTGATTTTTCTAATTAAATATCCACATAACCCTAATGGGTTATGTATTGCTACTCAGAATAGTTATAGACGCTTGCATGACGATTCTTCTTAATGTCGGAATCCACCAGAATTGGTTTGGACATGCGGTTCAGTATTTAACTATTATATTTTCTTAAGGAGCATTGATAATGAGTTTTGACAAAGAACTTGACACACGCGGTATGAATTGCCCACTTCCCATACTCAAAACAAAAAAAGCTTTGGCTGATATGACTGCCGGGCAGGTTCTTAAAGTGGTTGCTACCGATGCTGGCTCTGTTAAAGACATGCAGGCATTTGCCAATCAAACCGGCAATACCTTAGTCTCCACTGCTGAAGAAAAAGGCGAATACATTTTTATGATGCAAAAGAAGTAACTTCTTCTTTAATTCATTCACAGTTCCAATATTGAAAAGGAAGACATCATGAAAAAAATGGGAATCATTGCCACAAAAGGCACACTTGATATGGCTTATCCGCCACTTATTCTCGCTTCAACAGCTGCCGCACTCGGTTGGGAAGTACAAGTATTTTGCACTTTTTATGCGTTAACTCTGCTGCGCAAAGACCTGAGCGGCATCAAGATTAGTCCGTTGGCTAACCCAGCCATGCCTATGCCCGTGCCTATGCCAGTATTTGTGCAGGCGCTGCCAGGCATGGAAGCTATGGCTACCATGATGATGAAGCAAAAAATGAAGAGCAAAGGTGTTGCTACCCTGCAAGAGCTGCGCGATATGTGCATCGAAGCCGATGTTAAATTCGTTGCCTGCCAGATGACTGTTGATCTGTTTGAGTTTGAAAAAAGCGAGTTCATCGACGGAATCGACTTTGTCGGTGCCGCATCCTTTATGGAATTTGCCGGCGAAGCGGATGTTTGTCTGTTTATCTAAGATGTAACGATTTACTTCACACGCAATTAAATATTGCGTGTGCACTTCGAAATTATCAACGCTTCACTTCGGTGAGGCGTTTTTTATGCCCGGCGTGAGTACAAAATATCTGATTGGCGTTATATATACATTTCATTATTGCTAAACATAACGGGCCTGACTTGAGCACTGTTCAGTGCTGCTATAATTCTAGCCCCATCACTCTTTAAGCATTTAAATATGAAAGCACTGATTTGCGGTTCCATGGCTTACGACACCATCATGGTGTTTCACGATCAATTCAAAAAACATATTCTGCCAGAACAGATTCATATTTTGAATGTCGCTTTTCTGGTGCCGGAGATGCGCCGCGAATATGGCGGATGTGCTGGCAACATCGCGTATAACCTGCAATTGTTGGGTGGCAATCCGTTGCTGATGGCTACCGTGGGTGATGACTTTGCGCCCTATGCTACACGTCTGGAGAAACTCGGGATCTCGCAACAGCATCTGCGCCACATTCCGAATAGCTTCACCGGACAAGCTTTTATTACCACTGATCTTGACGATAACCAGATCACCGCATTCCATCCTGGCGCGATGGGCATGTCTCACCTCAACCATGTAGCTGACGCCAAAGACGTGAGTATTGGCATTGTGTCGCCAGATGGCCGAGACGGCATGATTCAGCATGCCGAAGAATTTGTCGCAGCGAAAATCCCTTTTGTATTCGATCCGGGTCAAGGCATGCCGATGTTTAGCGGTGACGATTTGAAGCGTTTTATTCAGCAGGCTGATTACGTCACGGTTAACGACTATGAAGCCAAACTACTACAGGATAAAACCGGCTTGACACTGGAACAGATCGCAAAATCAGTACGCGCCTTGATCGTTACGCTGGGCGCAGATGGCTCCCTGATTTATGCGGACGGCAAACAGATTGCTATTCCAACACCTAAACCTGATGCAGTTGTTGACCCAACCGGTTGCGGCGATGCCTATCGCTCCGGACTATTGTACGGGATTCAACAGGGATGGGACTGGGAAACCACAGGACGCCTTGCATCGATGATGGGATCACTAAAAATCGCCAGTCGCGGCGGACAAAATCACAAACCGATGCGCTCCGAGCTAATGGATTTGTACCATAAATATTTTGGTAAGCGCATTACTCTTTAACCCATATTCAAATCCCGCATTGCGCAAACGATCCTTCGGGACTACCCCCTGATTTGTATGTTACAGTTTTTGAGCTTTACTGGAATTTTTCCAGCAGTTCAAACGAGTAATACTCGAAATAATTAATTCAATATCAGGGGGATTTATGACGACCGCAAAACACGTGATGACGAAAGAGGAAAAGAAGGTAATCTTCGCGTCCTCTCTTGGAACAGTTTTCGAGTGGTACGACTTCTATTTGTATGGCTCTTTGGCTGCCATTATCGGAAAACAATTTTTCTCGGGGGTAAATGAAACTACCGCCTTCATTTTTGCATTGATGGCGTTTGCCGCCGGTTTTGCTGTGCGTCCATTCGGCGCACTGATGTTTGGCCGACTGGGTGATCTGGTCGGTCGTAAATACACCTTCCTCGTGACAATCATAATCATGGGCCTCTCCACCTTTATCGTGGGCCTGTTGCCAACTTATGCAAACATCGGCTTGGCGGCACCTATCATCCTGGTGTGTTTGCGCCTGCTGCAAGGTCTGGCACTGGGTGGTGAATACGGCGGTGCGGCAACCTATGTGGCAGAACATGCGCCACGCAATAAGCGTGGCGCATTCACTGCATGGATTCAAACCACTGCCACGTTGGGTCTGTTCCTTTCCCTGATCGTGATTATGTTGACTCGCAGCTTTACCGGCCCTGACTTCGACGTATGGGGATGGCGCATTCCTTTCCTGGTTTCCATCGTGTTGCTGGGTGTGTCGATGTGGATACGCCTGTCCTTGAATGAGTCTCCAGCCTTCACCAAAATGAAAGAAGAAGGCACACGCTCCAAGGCGCCGCTGACCGAATCTTTTGGTCAATGGAAAAATGCCCGCTTTGTATTGCTGGCCCTGTTCGGCTTGGTTGTTGGTCAGGCAGTGGTGTGGTACACAGGCCAGTTTTATGCGCTGTTCTTCCTCACCCAGATGCTCAAGGTAGATGCGCAGAATGCCAACTTATTGATCGCTGGATCGCTAATCATTGCGACACCATTCTTTGTAGTATTCGGTACGCTGTCTGACAAGATTGGCCGCAAACCTATCATCATGGCCGGTTGTCTGATCGCGGCGCTGACTTACTTCCCGATCTTCAGCGGATTGACACATTTCGCCAATCCGGCTCTGGAAAAAGCACAGGAAACTTCTCCTGTCCACGTGATTGCAGATCCTGATGCTTGCACCTTCCAATTCGATCCAATCGGCAAAGCAAAATTCCTGAACTCTTGCGATATTGCAAAAGGCGCCCTGGCACGTGCTGGTGTGTCTTACGAGAATGAAGTTGCACCTGCTGGTACCGTGGCAACAGTCAAAGTGGGAGAGAAGGTGATTCCAAGCTTTGAGGGTAATGGTTTGGACAAGGATACTTTCAAAGCCAGGAGCAAGGAATTCAATGATGCGCTGTCCGCTACTGTCAAGGAAGCGGGCTATCCGGCCAAGGCTGATCCCAACCACGTCAATAATCCAATGGTGCTGTTGCTGCTGACCATACTGGTGGTTTACGTGACCATGGTATATGGGCCTATTGCCGCGATGCTGGTGGAAATGTTCCCGACCCGCATTCGCTATACGTCCATGTCATTGCCTTACCATATTGGCAATGGCTGGTTTGGCGGCTTCCTGCCTACGGTCGCTTTCGCGCTGGTTGCATGGAAAGGCGATATTTACTTCGGACTGTGGTATCCAGTCTGCTTCGCCCTGATGACCTTTGTGATCGGTATGATTTTCGTCAAGGAAACCTACCACGTTGATATTCATTCGAACTCGATCGGTATCGAATCAGTCCGGTAACAATCATTAAACAATTTTGAGTGAAGCCTCATCGCTAGAGCGATGGGGCTTTTTCTTTGGCTGATGTTTCTGTTCATTTTTACACATGGCATACTTGCAATTCCATAGGCAGATCCTGCAAGGATATAAATGATTAACTGGAAAAAGATTAGTGACAGCATCAGCGACGCAACACAAAGTGATTTTTCAATCATCGATACAGCTGCCGTTGCCGGAGGAGACAGCAACCAGGCTTGGCAGATTAGCGGAAGCTTTAAAAACGGTGACAAGGAAAGTACAACACGCTACTTTGTCAAAACCAATTCCGCCGATCAAGCAGCCATGTTTGCGGCAGAAATTGCAGGACTCGCTGCAATAGCAGACACTCATACCGTGAAGGTTCCTTGCTCGATTACTCTCGGCGTTTCCGGACAGCACAACTTTCTTGTGCTCGAATATTTGGACCTTGCTGCACAAGGAAATAACACGTTACTGGGCAACCAGCTCGCTGCGATGCACCACATGCATGCCAAGCAATTTGGCTGGCTGCAAGACAATACGATAGGGGTAACGATACAGCACAATAACTGGTGTGCAGACTGGGTCAGCTTCTGGCGCGAGCAAAGATTGGGTTTTCAGCTTGAGCTTGCCTCACACAATGGCTACCGTGGCAAATTGCAAGAGCTTGGCAAAAATGTGCAGGCTGCACTACCCGACTTGTTTGCCGGATATACACCGCAACCATCGTTGTTACACGGCGATTTATGGGGCGGGAATCACGCCTTCCTGCCGGACGGCACACCAGTAATATTTGACCCGGCCACTTACTATGGCGACCGCGAGGCAGACATCGCGATGACTGAATTGTTTGGCGGTTTTGCTCCGGAATTTTATGCGGCTTACCGCAAAGCCTATCCGCTTGATGCGGGCTACGCTAAACGCAAAACGTTGTATAACCTGTATCATATTTTGAATCACTGCAATATGGTGAGCAGCGGTTATGTATTACAGGCAGAGAGAATGATGCAAAGCCTGCTTGCAAAAAAATAAACACCTGGAGCACAGATTTCTGGGCGATATGCTTGGAGGCGCAATCGCGCAGAAATCTGCGCTCATACAATAGGGTTGCCGAGCTAATCTCAAGCGCTATTACCAGTCTTTCTTCACTGTCAATCCGTCACATTTCAACTGAAACAGTTTGCGATCCTGCAAACGTATTGCGCTTAATTTACCACCCCACAAGCAACCCGTATCCAGCGCAATCACATTGGGTTTGACGATCAAGCCCAAAGCCGACCAGTGTCCAAACACCACCGTCATATCCGCACTGTTACGCTGCGGAACTTCGTACCATGGCATATAACCCTCGGGCACAGCGGGCAACTCCCCTTTAAATTTGAATTCCACTTCGCCCTGTGCGCTGCATATTCTCATTCGCGTCAGCGCATTTGTTATCGCACGCAGGCGATCAAAACCAGTGAGCGAATCACTCCACCTATTCGGCGTGTTGCCGTACATTTTTTTGAGAAAACCAGCATAATCATTTCCGCGCAGTTGTTGCTCGACTTCGTAAGCCAGTGTCTGCGCCTGCTGCACACTCCATGATGGCATTAAGCCAGCATGCAGCAACACATGCTTATCCTGTACATGCAGCATGCGTTGATGACGCAACCAGGTCAGCAGCTCATCGCAATCGGGTGCTGCGAGAATTTCGTCCAGCGTATCGCTGTGATGCAACTCGGCCACACCTGCGGCCACTGCAAGCAAATGAAGGTCGTGATTGCCCAATACAGTAATGGCCGAATCGCCCAGAGACTTGACCAGCCGTAGCACGGACAGTGATCCCGCACCGCGATTTACCAGATCGCCTACCAGCCACAGTCGATCATTTTGTTTATCAAAATTGATCAGATCGAGCATTTGTTCAAGCTCGTTGTAACAGCCCTGAATATCGCCTACTGCGTAAGTTGCCATGAGTAAAAAATTTTCGAAAAAATTTATCCAGCCAGAATTGTTTAATCTTTAGGCGCAGAAGAGTCTGCATTTAGCACCGCCGGAATTGCCACAATCAGCCCCAGAGCAAAGGCGTTATGAAAGCCCCAGATCAGCGTGTCGGACAAACTACCCAGCAAAAATATACCCATGTAGCTCAGTTTAAACCAGGCTGCTGCATGCTCCCGCTGACGCCATGCTTCTTGCGTGACCGTCCACAAAAACCAGATAAAAATAATCAACCCGGTCAAACCGAGATCGGCCAGGTAAGCAAGATAGCTATTATGCGGATGAGTCGTGTCCGGAAATTGAGGTGTATCAGGAATCGCGCGTATCTGATGCAAGCGATCCATCTCAACTTTATAGTCTCCAGTCCCTACACCCAGAACTGGATTCTCCTTCGCCATGATGAGTGCGCCCTGCCAGAACACCAAACGTAAACCGACGCTCGTTTCAGCATTGCCTGCTTGATACAGTTGCATATCTGTCCTGCCTTCCTGTATGCGTTTCTGCATATGCGGCGAAAACACCAGCCCGACTACGCCGACCATGACCACTGCCATTGCCCACTTGCGCCATTGCCCCGAATACAGCATCCACAATGCAATTGGCAGCAACAAAGCGAAAGACAGATATCCGGCGCGTCCGCCTGTGCTAAACAGTTGCAAGAAAAATATTAGGGCAAGCGCAATATTCCATGACCGCGGCAGAACGACTTTATTTTTAATATCATAGGCGAGCCACAACAAAGCGCTGGTTAATGTCATGCTTAAAAAAATTCGATCTGTATAGCCAATGGGACCATCTGCAGGATTTGTAATTTTCCACGGATAAAGTTGCAACCATTGCAGACCACCTATCATTGCATTCAGTGCAATACCGGCAAGAAACATCCGCACCAACAAAATAAAATACTTCCGGTTCCATGGCAGGGTGGCGCCAGCCAATGTAAACAACGCCCATTTTAATTTCACCAGTAGCTCCAGCCCGCGCGCAGTATCTTGTGTCCACAGCATGCCAAGGAAATTGATTGCAAGCAGCGCGAGCAACGGCCACAACCAGGTACGGGAAAGAACAACACGCCATTCGCGCCAATAACCGCTGGCCAAATAAGTGAGCAAAAAAATCACGCCAAAAATATTTGCCGCAGCAGTGGATATCGTCGCCACAAACAGCGGCATCGCAAATAGCGGGAACAACCACGCATCAAATTTATTCGTTGGTTTCATTGTTTCCGATCCTTTTCATTTTTACTTTTCTGGTGTTACTTGCCTTGTAGCAATTTGGTAAATTCCTGGCCTATCACTTGTGCGCTGAATTGCTGCTCAACCCGGACACGTCCTTGTACTGCCATTTTCATGCGCAAAGAGTGATCGCTGGCAAGTGCAATAATCGCATCACGCCATGCGGGAATATCACCCGGTTTCAGCAACAAGCCGGTTACGCCGGGCGATAATGTTTCGGGTATTCCGCCTATGTTGCTACACAATACGGGCACTCCGCTGGCTTGTGCTTCAATGGAGACGCGGCCGAATGTTTCCGACTCCACCGATGCGATCGCCAGCATATCCATCGCAGCGTAGTAAGGCCGCACATCCGCAGTCCACTTGTGGCTGCTGTGACGTGTTGCATATCCGCCGTTGTTGATGCGCGCCGCCAGCTCGGCTATGGCTGGCCCTTCACCGACCCATAGCGCTTTCAATTTTGGTACCTGTGCCATCGCCTGATTCAAAGAGTCAGCCAATTGCAGAATTCCTTTATCCGGGTGCATGGCGCCAACAAATCCCAACACGACATCATCGTCTGCATATCCGAGGGATAGCCGCGTTGCCTTGCGCAACTCGGGGTCGGGTTTGAAATAGTCCAGATTGAGCGGATTGTACAAAACGCTGATGCGTTCGGCTGGAATGCCGCGTGCAATAAAGCGCCGTGCCATAAAATCGGAAATTACAATAAAACGCTGCGCCAAACGCGGAATAAAATAGTTGGTCGCCGGACGCATCGCAAAATCCATATGCTTGAAGATCGCCAGCTTGATGCCCAGCACGCGTGCAAGAATCGCCAGAGGCCAATATTCCTTGCTGAAACTGCCCACGATCCAGTCAGGGCGAAATTCGCGGCAGGCTTTCCACACCGCGCCTATGCCGCGAGGATCAACGGCATTGCGGAATACGCCGTCATAAAGTTGCACACCACTGCCCTGTAATCCGATATGAATCGGCGCCCCTGGGTACACCACTGCGGCCACCGAATGTCCGGTTTCATGCATAGTTCGCGCTAATGTCACAAAATGGCTTTCGGTGCCACCACCGCCTTTGTTTGTGCCGACAAAAAGCAGTTTCATCCGCGCTTGTCCTCGTAGGTCGTAAACAATTTAAGCAGAAACAAATACAACATATTGCTGCCGCTTACCAGTATGCGTCGCAACAGCATGGGATCATCACCAGGGTGTACACGCCCGCGCTGGGTGGTGGTGGCAGCGCTATAGCCCGCTTTGCGCACTGCCTCGGCAACTCGCGCATCGAGATCGCCATAGGGGTAACAGAATTGCGTCACCGGCGCACCTGTCAGTGTTTCAAGATCGGCCTTGCTGCCCGCCAATTCTTCCTGTAATTCTGCATCGCTGCACAAGGGCAAATGCGGATGAGTGCGTGTATGCGCCCCCACCTCCATCCCCGCCGCATGCCATGCCTTGACCTGTTCGCCACTCATCAACTGTTTGCGCACATTGAGCGCGGCTGCATCCCAATCGTTGTATTGCCCCAAGCGACCGCTCACTACATAGCAAGTTGCGGTGAAGCCAAAGGTATTCAATACCGGCAAAGCCTGCTCCAGCGTATCGAGATAGCCGTCATCAAAGGTAATCACCGCCACGCGGCCCGATTTTTCACCGCGCAAATAAGGCATCGCGGCGCTCATAGACAGGCCTTTATAGCCCAATAATTTCAACAGTATCATTTGCCATCCGAAAGACCCGGTTCGCACATACAGGTTGCGCAGATCGGCCTCCTCTGGCGCGTTACCGATATTGTGATACATGAGGATGGGGACAGGCTTAATGATGACTACCCTTGATTATTTTGTGAAGTGAGGTATTGATCCACGCCACGCACCGCGCGTATATGCGTAGCGGCGATCGCGGCGGCCAGCCGTTGCTGATTCTCCAGCAATTTGCTGCGGTCATTTTCTTTATGCCACAGATGCAACACCGGCACGGATACGCGCGCGCTCTTGCGGCGTATGCCAGCGCGCAGCAGGCGTAACACCAGGTCTGAATCTTCCATTCCCCAGCCGGTATAGGCTTCATCCATGCCGTTTACATATAGCAAGTCTTTGCGAAAAGCAGACAAGTTACAGGTCTTCGCGCCTTTCCAGTGTTGGGGCGTCAGTTTGCGCAAAGGCCCCAAATGCCTTAACCGTATCAACGGCAACAGGCGCTCTATGTAGCCACGGCTGTAGGCACGCAGCCAATCGCGAAAGCGCCATTGATGAATAGGCAGCTTGTCATGAAACACTTGCTGCGTGAACGCTTGCGATAACAGCAGGCGGTTACCCGCAAGAAAACACCCAGGTTCTGCCAGCTCGCGCTGGCTGGCCACAAAATCTACAGGAGGGACACAATCTCCATCTGTCAGCACAATGTAGTCCGCATTGGTTGCTGCGATGGCGCGATTGCGTATCGCTGAGGCCTGGTAACCATTGTCTTCCTGCCAAATATGCTTAACCGGAAATGGCGCACGCGCCTGATACTTCTTAACCAAATCAGCTATATCGGATGTCGAGCCATCATCTGCTATCAATAGCTCAAATTTTTTATCACTCTGGTTAAGATAGCCTTCCAGCACCGCAGCAAGCGCATCTGGCTGGTTGTAAGTGGCCACAGTTACAGCAATTTTCATATTCTCGGGTTCTAAACCAGAACGTTCTATTGCGGTAGTTTGCTGGTAATCGGATGAAGGTAACGTCATTATAAACAATCTGAAATTTTCATATTAATGCGGACGAATCGATAACTATTTATAGTTATGTGAATTTATCTTTGGATAATCGTCCAAATGGCCACTGGGCACTCATTCAAATGCAGATTTTACCTCAGAATAGCCCTAATTTCCCCATGATCCAACGTTAGCCATAATATTTCCGTATCAGCTTTTCAACATAGGCATCGTCAAAATCAATGCCGATTTCTCTCGCTACTTTAGTCGCCAGACTTGCATCGATCATGTAAGTGCCACCGGCTTCAACTTCTGTATAGCTTGCCTTTTTATTCAGTACCAACTCAAAAATTTTCACCAGTTGGGGAACAGTAACTGAATACGGGCATGCAATGTTTATTGTAATCCCGCTAGTCACAGATGATCGTATCAAGTATGTAACGATTGCCGCGACATCATCAACATCTATCAGGTTTCTTGTTGCGTGACGCCAAACCTGAAAAGGTTCACATGAAATAATTTTCTTATTCAGAAAATTTGTCAGCGTATTGGGATTTGGCGTTTTCCCAACGACTTGAGGCAAGCGAAAAATAGCAAAGTCTTTGGCGGAACGCACTAAAGTTTCCATTTCCATCTTATTTATTACATATGGTGTAGTAATTAGCTCTGGGTCGTCCACGCTGCAGGTGCTGAAATAAACCAACATTTTTTTTTGGCTCAGCGCTTCAATCAACATTTGCTTTTCACGTAAAAATGCATCGCTATTGATTTCTCGTGAATTTGAGACACCAGAAGCAAATATAATTACATTGGGATCGTCTCCAAATTCCTGAACAAATGACTTCGCGATCAAACCATTGCCAATAATCATTTATTTATCAAGCCTTCTGTTAACAACTACTGTAAAATATTTCATGCTTTTCGATTCAACATCAATAGCTTGATATAGCGATAGTAAGTACCCTCCGCATTGGAAACCGCCAGAATAAACCCTTCGCGCCCATCCAGAAAGCCCAGACGCAATACATAGGAGCGCACAAAACTCCACAGTCCACGCAAAACTGCACCGGTCAGGGAAGTTTTTCTGCCACGCTGAAACTGCATTTGAGCACCTGCGGTCGAATATTGGTTGGTCTTGTGCAACACCTCTTCCAGATTTTCGAATGCATAGTGCAGCAGCAGATTTTTCATACGCTGGGTTTTATTGTCGGTGATCAGTTTTTCATGCACCAGATTATCGCTAAAGCGCGCACTGCCGCGGCGGAACAATCGCAACACGTAGTCTGGATACCAGCCGGAATGATGCATAAAACGCCCGCAGAAGCTGGACAGGCGGGGAATCTCATATCCCTGTGCCTTGCCGTCGCGCATGGTAGCCTCTATTTCGGAGCGCAACTCCGACGTTACCCGTTCATCCGCATCCAGCGACAATACCCAATCCTGTGTTGCGTAATCCAGTGCGCGATTTTTCTGCATGCCGAAACCCGGCCAATCGTGAGAATAAACATGCGGTGTATATTCGCGGCAGATTGCAACCGTATCATCCGTGCTGCCGGAATCGACCACAATAATTTCATCTGCCCATTTGATTGATTCGATGCAGTCGCGAATATTGAGCGCTTCGTTTTTAGTGATAATGATGACGGACAAACCAGCCATGCGATTCCTCTGAACTTAATGCGCAATGCATCCAGCTTGTAATTATAAAACACAGGGTGCGCAGACGCACTCTACAGATTTTTACTTCTCATTCGTGGTGGGAATATATTCCGGCACCAATTGTTGCAAATGCTGTTTTACCACATCATCCGGCCAGACATCATTTGCAACCCCTGCCCATGTTAATAGCTCACTCACCCAGCCCGCATTCACATTGCGCGCTTGCGCGATACGCAGCTTGGGGTGCGGCGTCACCAGAGTATGCTCGTTGTCTGCGAGCAATTCTTCGTACAGTTTTTCTCCCGGACGCAGGCCGCTGAACTCGATCTTGATGTCATCTTCTTTCAAGCCTGACAGTCGTATCAGATCGCGCGCAAGATCGACAATTTTGACCGGCTCGCCCATATCCAGCACAAATATCTCGCCGCCTTGTCCCATTAGGCCCGCCTGCAATACCAGTTGCGCGGCTTCCGGAATAGACATGAAGTAACGCGTAATGTCCGGATGTGTCACGGTAATAGGCCCCCCCTTGGCAATCTGCTCTCGGAACTTGGGGATCACGCTGCCGGTGCTGCCCAGTACATTGCCAAAGCGCACCATTACAAAACGTGTGCCGCTTGCCTGTTGCAAACCTTGGCACACCATCTCGGCCAGACGTTTGGTGGTGCCCATCACATTGGTTGGGTTCACTGCCTTGTCGGTGGAAATCAGTACAAATTTACCCGCGCCATGACGTTGCGCCGTGCTCGCCACACACCAGGTGCCGAATACATTATTGCGCACCGCCTGCCATGAATTCTGCTGTTCCATTAACGGCACATGTTTGTACGCCGCCGCATGAAATACCACTGCCGGTTTGAATTCCTTGAATACCTGTTCAACGCGTGCTTCATCACGCACATCACCGGCCAGGCAAATAATTCTGATTTGTGGAAAAGTGCGGTTAAATTCCTGTTCGATGTTGTACAGCGCGAATTCGCTGGCTTCGAATAACAGCAAGCTTTGCGGCGAGAAGTGCGCAATTTGGCGACAGAGTTCCGAACCGATTGATCCACCCGCTCCGGTAACCAATACAACTTTATCAGTCAGCAACTGGTGCAGCCCGGCATCGTCAAGTTGCACCGGGTCTCGTCCAAGCAAATCGTCGAGTTCAACAGCGCGCAATTGTGAAATCGCCACGCGCCCGCTCAACAAATCGTCGAACGACGGTACGGTCAGTACTTTCACGCGCGCCTGATTGCACAGGTCGATTGCATGTTTGCGCTGCTGGTGGCTCGCATTCGGCATCGCGATAATGGCCTGTTCAATATCCAGTTTCTCTGCCCAATGCGGCAATTCATCCAGCGCACCCAGTATCGCGATGCCGTTCAGTGTGCGTCCGCGCTTGTTCTCATTGCCACCCAAAAAACCCACCACGCGCCAGGTGTTGCTGCGCGCTATCTCCTTGGAAAGATTCACTGCAGCATCATCCACGCCCAGCACCAGCACGGGTTCACCTTGCAGCTTGATGTTGGAATACAGCGACTGCTCTTTCCATAAACGGTAAAGCAAACGGCTACCCCCCATCATTAGCATCAGCAACAGCGGATAGATCACCAATACGGAACGCGGGATAACGGCATTCAAGCGCAGCATCCAGAACATCAAAGGTACGATCGCAGCCGCCAGCAATACGGCGAAGAGAATGCGGCGCAAATCGTTAATGCTGGCATAACGCCAGATGCCACGGTACAAACCAAAACCCCAGAATACAACCCACTGCAAAGGCACAACCCAAACCAGCGTGAACCACATTTCCGCCAGAAAATTTGGCGGCGGCTCCAGGTTAAAGCGCAGCAAATATGCCAACACCCATGCCAGTGAGGCCGCCAACAAATCATGCAGCATGGCCAATACTGTGCGCGGGTTATATCGTACAAAGTTACGCATGTTTACTGATTTTCCAGCGGTGATCCACAAACAACATGACACTCAGAATTATAGCGCCCCAAGTCGGCACAATCACAATCGCCATGCCTTGAAACTTCAACACCAGCAATGCAATCATGCCTGTGCCTGCCATCAACGCATATTCGACAAGTGCAGTATTGCGATGCCCAAATCCAATCTGCACGACGCGCTGATAATAATGTTCACGGTGCGCCTGCCAGACTTTTTCTTTGCGCAGTGCGCGTTTGAAGAGCGTTACCGTTGCATCCAGCACAAACGGCGAAAATACCAGCAAGGGGAACCATGCCGGCCACAACTTGATCTGCCAACCCCACAGCCCCATCGCTGCCGCAAGAAATCCCAGCGGGATAGACCCCGCATCGCCCATAAAAACCCGGGCAGGATAAAAATTAAAATACAAGAAACTGAGCGCCGCTGCCGCTATTGAAAAATTCAGCAGCGCAAACGGTATATATTTTCCCTGCATTGCAGCGATGCCATAGACAGCAAAACCGATCAGCGCCATGCCACCCGCAAGTCCGTCCGAGCCATCCATAAAGTTATACAGATTGGTCATCCATACCACGAGCAGTAACACCATTATTCCCAGCCATATATGTTGCGCAAATAATCCCGTGCCCAGCACCAACAATCCAGCCGCAATCAAATGGACAAGCAGGCGGTAGCGCACAGACAAGCCGCGCATATCATCCAGAACGGACACCGAAAACAGTAATAGCAAAGGCGCTACAATCCACCATGGCAACGCACGGAACACCATCGCCCATCCCGCAAACATGCCCAATACTAGTGCCATGCCACCGATGCGTGGGACAGGCGCCTTGTGCAGAGAACGCTCGTTGGGAATATCCTGAATTTTATTGGCAGTCTTGCTGCGTAATAAAATGATGGTCAGCAAAAAGGTAACCACTGCTGCAATAATAGGAGGGTAAATAGTCATGTATTTATGCGGCCTGTGACTTATCTGCGTCGTTCCCGCCCGCGCGGTAGTGACGACCTGGTGAATGATTTTGGGTAATCAGAAACATGACATACCCAAGAGCTTGGCTGCCTTATTCAGGCGAATATCGAAACAAGCAAAAAATATGGGCAATTGCGAAACACGCCCAGTTTCATAAGCCGCAGCAAGTTGTATGCTGTCGTAGCCACGTAATGCAAAAGTATCGGCATATTCACCCGCACGTTCAACCAGGATTTGGTCGGTTTCCAGCACCACGAAGTGCGGCCAATCTACTGCCAAAGATGCTTTCGCCTGCTCGATGATTTGCGCATCTCGTGGCACCTCACGAGCACGCCTCGATAATGCCGCATGTGCCTCTGCCCATGCGATGCGGCAGACAGCAACAGCCTCGGAGGACCTCAACTGAGTCTTGAGTGCATCACTGCCTTCCTCGACAATATAGAGCTTTACAAGTGCCGAGGTGTCGCAAAATAGAATCATCCGCGATCTTCCAGCACCATCTCAGAAACGGGTAGACCCTTCGCCTGCAAATGAAACTCGGCACCTGCGGGCTTACCACCCTGCCAAGTGGCCGCACCCGCAGCCAACAGGCATGATAATCCGACACTCTCAGCAGCAGGCACGCCTATCAGTCGTGCTACCACCTTGCGATGCGAGGTGAGTTCAATCAGCTTCCCGGATTGCGCTTCAACAACATAACGAGACAAATGCGACTTGAATTCCTGCATAGAAACTTGCATATCAGACCTCAATTTATACAAAACATGTCCAATTATGCCCTGTTTTTATCTGTAGAGGCAATAGCATGCTGATACCACTCGGCGGTAGCCTGCAACCCTTGTTGCAAAGTATATGGCGGCTGCCAGCTTAATTCGTGCCGAATTTTTCTGCTATCAATCTGAAGAGAGCCTATCAAGCGTGATATTTCTTCCGATTTTCCCAACAGCATGCCTGCCAGTTTTAACAACAGAACAGGAAATGGCAATAGCAATATTGATTTGCCCAATCCCTGTGCTAATCGACGCATCAAATTCGGCGTAGAAATATCTTCACCATCGCCAATCAGATAAGTCTTACCTGCCGCGGCAGGATGTATCGCGCAAACTCTCAATGCATCTACCAAATTCTCAACATAAATCATGCTGCGTAAATTATTGACAGAAGCCAATGGCAGTGGAAACCCTCTGCTCAACAACTTGAGCATCCTCACAAAATTACCTTTTACTCCCGCACCATATACTAGCGGCGGTCGCACAATCACTACTTCTAAACCGGTTTCTTTTGCAACACGATGCAAAGCCTGCTCAGCCTCCCACTTCGACACACCATAGGGATCTTTCGGGGCAGCAACATCAAGCTCGTTATAACTGTGGCCTGATTCAGTTTCTTCGCCATTTACCTTGATCGAACTCACATATACCAGTCGCCTGACACCTAGTGCTGCTGCACTTCTGGCCAAATGTTCGGTACTCATCACATTGGCTTGCCGAAATTCAACCAGCGGATCGGTGGATATTTCATGCATTACATGCACACGTCCTGCCAGATGAATCACACAATCAACCTCCTCTAGCGCTGCAGTCCAATCGGTTTGGTTATTGATCTCTCCAATATTTACAATTGAAACCCCAGAAAACATTATGCCATCAGTACGGCGTACAGCCCCATGTACAAGATGCCCATCAGCTACCAGAACTGCACAAAGTGTGCGCCCCACAAAGCCATTCGCTCCGGTGACTAAAAAATTCATTTATGCTTAACCATTTTGTACAACCGTAACATTTTTACGATGCTTGCCGGACACTTCTTTAAACCAGCTTTCCAGGTTATCCATCAGTGTGTTTCGGTCGAATTCATGTTTTGAATAATTAATTCCATTTTGGCCCAAGGTTAGCCGTTCGCCTTTAGTCATGCCTGCAAGTTTCAGAACCGCCCGAGCCAAGCCAGCACTGTCACCCGCAGCACAATCCAAACCAGCTTGAGCTTCGCGAATCACATGCGCTCCCTCCCCATCCAACATGGCAACAATAGGTATTCCAGACATCAAATAAGACTGAATTTTTCCCGGAATTGTTAACGAAAAAACCGGATCTGATTTTAAGGAAACCAGCAAAGCATCTGCATGAGCATAAAAGGATGGCATCCGCTCAAATGGAAATCTGCCCAGTAACAAAACAGACTTTTCCAAGCCCCGTCTAATTACCTCTTGTTGCAGCCAATCCGACATACGTCCATCACCCACGATCAGCCAACGAATGGCCAAGTTGGTTTTCATCTGCGCAGCCGCATCGAGTATCGCAGGAAAATCCTGCGCCTCTCCTACGTTTCCGGCGAAGAGTACATAGAATACCCCTTCCTGAGATGCCACTTCAGGCGCAAAATGACCTGCATCATGATTGCCGTACACCTCTTCCGCCCAGCTAGGGAAATAACGTATTTTATTTTTGTCATCACAATATTTTGCAATACTGCCAATAAACCCTTTGGATTGTCCCAAAACCAATTCGCATCGATTATAAATATATCGAACCAGTTGCCCGATAGCACCCAACACTATTCTTGAGCGCACTGCCCCGACAGCAGCCAAAGTCTCAGGCCACAAATCCAATACCCAAAACACCACTGGCGCTTTCTTAATCTTACTGAGAACCACTGCCGGTATCCCTACGGTGACCGGCGAAGGTTCAAATACAAAAATGACATCAAAATTCTGTCCACGCAATTTTAAAGGGCCCAATATAGATGCGCTCAACATAAAACTAATATAGTTAAATACCAGTCCCCAACCTCCCTTGCCTCGAGCGATCATTGGAACACGATATATATTTGCGCCCTCATAGTTTAAAAATTCGTTTGGCGCATCCCTGAAATCCTTATAAACAATACCACCGGGATAATTAGGATAACCGGTCAGCACGGTGATGTTGTGACCTCGCGTGACAAGCTCTTGCACCAAATCATTTATCCTGAAATTTTCAGGCCAGAAATATTGACTGACGACAAGAATGTTCACAGCGAATCGGGTT
>Ga0315281_10001481_pt1 | contig 34699 bp, 32 predicted proteins | sample YL17G07_0_MG_FD_204540 | JGI IMG/M metagenome (GOLD analysis project Ga0315281, IMG submission 204540) | Sediment microbial communities from Yellowstone Lake, YNP, Wyoming, USA - YL17G07_0 | ecosystem: Environmental > Aquatic > Freshwater > Lake > Sediment | place: USA: Wyoming | collected...
GTGAGCTTCCGCGACCTGCGCGGGCGTCTTGCCCGCCTCGATCTCGGTGCGGAGCTGGTCCGGCGTGATGCCGAGGAAGGTCGCGAGGCTGCCCATCAGGTCAGCGCCGCGCGCCATCGCGAAGCCCGGGCCGCCGGGTCCTCCGGGGCCGCCGTGTCCGCGCATGACGCCGAAGCCGAACTCGAAGGTCCCGTCGCCGCTGGTAATCGCGTCGCGGATCTTCTGGGCCATGTCGGCGGGGATGCGGCCGTCGGTGACGGCCTGCTCGAGCTCGTCAAGGCTCGTCTGCTTAAGCGCGTCGCGAAGCTTCTGCTCGTCGACGCCCAGGTTTGCCGCGAGCCGCTTGATGTATTCGTCGCGCCGCGCCTTCGGGTCTTTCGGCGCGGTCTGGCCGGACGGCGTGGGCGAACCGCCCCCGGATTGCGCGAGCACGATGCCGCCGCCCACCGAGCCCACCAGCGCAACGGCCCCGATGGCCGCTGCGCCGTAACGAGTCAACCTGTTCACACTTTCCTCCTGCGGTTACGGTGGCCCGCGCCACCGCCCGATCGCACTGTCGCAAGGCAGGGCCTCACGAGTCGTTGCCAAACTGTTAAACGGGCCAAGAACTCGCCTGTGGGAGCAAGGAGCGGTTCAGGCCGGGTCCACCAGCCCACCCGAGCGAGTGCCACTCCACGTTAGCGCACCAGGTAACACGCCCGGGCGCAGGTTCCCCCTCTCCCTGCGCGCAGGGAGAGGGGCCAGGGGTGAGGGTCAGCCGAGGTTGCGGCGGATGGTCTCGAATTCCTCGGCGCTGATTTCGCCGCGTGCATACCGCTGGCGGGCGATCTCGAGTGCCGCGCCGGACGGGGCAGCTGCCGGCGGCGCATGGTGATGCCGGTGGCTGAACGACGTGATCGCCCACGCGCCGAGCGCCACCAGGCTGAGCCAGAACACGCCCATGATGACGAGCATCGCGATCCCGCCGCCGTTGCCCCAGCGCATGTGGTCGCGGTCTTCCATCTGGCGGGGTGCCTCGGCCACTCCGAGGCTGGTATGCACGGCGGTTGCCGCGCCGTCGAATGGTGTGAATGCCTGAAACGTAGTCATCGAAACGACCTCCCCTTCGAGGATGCATCGATCGTCGGCGCAGTGCGAGGCCCGGGCGGGCTGTCCTTACGGGACCTTGCGGTTCGACCCGGCGCCCGCGCAGGAAGGCTTACCGGCGGCGGATGAGCGTCACGCCGTCGCGGACCGTGAGCATGACGCACTCGACGCGCGGGTCGCTCGCGACGAAGTCGTTGAACGCCATGAGCGCCCGCGTGTCTTCGTCCTGCTCCCCCTCCGGGCCGAGGACACGGCCGGTCCAGAGCACGTTGTCGACGGCGATCACGCCGTTCGGGGCGAGTTTTGGGAGAACCGCATCGTAGTAGTTGCGATAGTTGGTCTTGTCGGCGTCGATAAAGACCAGGTCGAATGGGCCGGGCAACCCCGCGATGGAGTCCAGCGCCGGTGCGAGGATGACCTCGATCCGGTCCGCGTACGGGCTGGCGGCGATGTTCCGGCGCGCGATCGCGGCATGCCTGCCATTCACCTCGAGCGTGGTGACGCGGCCGCCGGGCGGCAGCGCCTCAGCCATCGAGAGCGCCGAGTAGCCGGTGAAGGTGCCAACTTCGAGGACGTGCCGGGGTTGCAGCATGTGCACGAGCATCTTCAGGAAGCGGCCTTCGAGCTGGCCGACCATCATCTGGGGTGCGCGCGTCGTGGTGCGGGTCTCCTCGGCGAGCGCCAGCAGGTGCTCGGGGTCGGGCGAGGAGTGCGCCTCGGCGTAGGCTTCGATGCCCGGCAGGCAGAGCGAGGGCATGCGGCTGGGTGGGAGCGTCATGGGAAACCTCCAGCGGTCCGGTGCCTAGGTGAGAAACGTGTCTTCGAGCGGCTCGCGCGGCACCTCTTCGTGCGCGTTCGCCATATGGTGGGCCAGTGGCGCGAGACGTTCGAAGATCGTCTTCTCCGCTTCCGGCGGGACGTCCGTGGCCTGCGAGGCCTCGCGCATGTAGCGCAACCACGTGCCCGTCGCCTTCTCGTCGATCACGAACGGGAAGTGGCGGCGGCGCAGCCGAGGATGTCCAAACCGCTCCGAGTAGACGGCGGGACCACCGAGCCACTGCTCGAGGAACAGCTTCAGCTTGGCGCGGCCGGGGGCGAGGTCTTCGGGGTAGACGGCCCGGAACTCGGCGTCGCGTTCGACCCGGGCGTAGAAGTCGTCGACGAGCCGGGCGACGCCTGCGCGCCCGCCGAGGGCCTGGAAGAGCGTTTGCGTGGCCATGTGCCCAGTATCCCGTTGCGCCCGCCCTCGACGCCAGCGCGGCGTGCTTCGACCCCGAGCAACTCGCGCCCGAACCACGGCCACAGGCGGCTGACGACCACCACCGCGCCCAGCGAGGTGACGAAGCCGACCACGAAGATGGTGTTCATGAGGTTGAACCAGTCGTCCTGAACGGCGCTGGGGGAGACCCAGCGGTTCGTGATGTAGCCGATGAAGAACGGCATGTGCACCAGGTAGACGCCGAACGCGTACGGTGCGAGCGCCCGCGGCGCCCGGGCAGCGAGCCTCCCGAAGTGGGAGCCCAGCAGCAGGTTCGCCAGCCCGGCGTACACCACCAACGCGGCGCAGCTGTTGAGGAACACCGGGACGTCGAAGTAGCTCTGCGGGTAGTCGTCGAACATCTCGCCGCGCACCAGGTAGACCGCGAACAGCGCGGCCATCACGCCCAGGGCGGGGAGCAGCAGCCGTCGCGCGGCCGCGAACGAGGGCCAGGCGCGGCCCGCCCACAGCCCGAAGGCGTAGAAGAACACCCACGCGAGCGGGTTGCGGAAGGAGAGGGTGGCGAACGTGCCCGTGACGTCCGTTGACTCGTACCACGCGATCGTCGCGAGGTTGACGACGAACGCCGCCGCAGCCAGCCAGGAGAGCCAGCGCGCGCTCCAGCCGCGCACGAAGAAGAACGCCGAGTAGAACACGAGCAGGACGAGCACGTAGTAGAACTGGCCGCTGACGTCGAACAGGAGGAAGCCGTTGACCAGGCCCGGCGTGAGCCCGTTCCCGTCGTGCCATACGTGGTAGAGGAGCGCCGCCGCCATCCAGAAGAGCAGCGGGACGCACACGCGCAGCAGCTTCCGCCGCGCGAAGTTGCCGAACGACGGGGAACGGTCGCGCGCCAGCAGGAACGCGGAGACGAAGAAGAACACGGGCACTGCCGTGTGCGCGAAGAAGTGGATGACGTGCATCGCGAGCACGTCGCGGGCGGGCGTCACGTCCCAGGAGCTGAAGTAGGAGTGGAGATAGACCACGAAGACGATCGCGGTGCCGCGCAGCACGTCGAGCTCAGCGTGGTAGGCGGATGGCACGGAAGAGCGCTCCGGTCCCGGCATCACGCTCGATGGTAGGGCCGCCGTGCAGAACGGGCGAAGCATGCGGGCAACCGTCCTTTCCGGTGCCCCGCCGGAGGCGCGGAGCCTATACTCGCGGCGCAACCCCGCGAAGGAGGCCCCGATGACCGAGACTCTGCCCACCTACGACACGATCCTGTACGAGACGCCGGCACCGAACGTCGCCCGCCTGGTCATGAACCGGCCGGAGGCGCGCAACGCGCAGAACCTGCAGCTCACCTACGACCTCAACGCTGCCTTCGACTTCGCCGCCCAGGATGACGACGTCAAGGTGATCATCCTCGCCGGCTCCGACCCGCACTTCTCCTCGGGCCACGACCTGCGCGGCGGCGGCGGCAAGACCCACGTCGACTTCCCCGTCGTCGGCACGTGGGGCGGCTTCCGGGCCAAGGGCGCCGAGGGCATGATGGCGAACGAGGAGGAGATCTACCTCGGGATGTGCCGGCGCTGGCGCAACATCCCCAAGCCGACGATCGCCCAGGTGCAGGGCAAGACGATCGCCGGCGGGCTGATGCTGGCCTGGGTCTGCGACCTCATCGTGGCGAGCGACGACGCCATGTTCCAGGACCCGGTGGTCAACTGGGGCGTGTGCGGCGTGGAGTACTTCGCCCATCCCTGGGAGCTCGGCGTGCGCAAGGCGAAGGAGCTGCTGTTCACCGCGGACTGGTTCTCGGCCGAGGAGGCGCACCGGCTCGGGATGGTGAACCACGTGGTGCCGCGAGCGGAACTGCCGCAGTTCACGCTCGACCTCGCGAAGAAGATCGCGGAGAAGCCGATGATGGGCCTCAAGCTCACGAAGGAAGCCGTCAACCAGACGGTCGAGGCCCAGGGGCAGTGGCAGGCGATGCTCTCGGTGTTCACCCTTCACCAGCTCGCGCACAGCCACAACATGCAGGTCCACGGCGTCCCCATCGACCCTTCGTGGCAGTCGCCGGCACAGAAGCCGAAGGCGTAGATCTCGTCGCTGCCCCCGTGTGAGCGCGGAACAGCCCGGCGCGTGGATAATGAGGCCCGGCGAGTTGATGGGCGGGGACCGTAGAGGGGGCGATGGGCGAACCGATCGAGGTCATCCTTCTGCGGCAGTGGTCGAGCTACCTGGGCTTGCCCGTGTTCATCATGGGCGAGTCGGGCGCGCTCATCTTCTACAACGAGGCGGCCGAATCGTTGCTCGGGCGGCGTTTCGAAGAGTCCGGCCCAATCGACCTCGACGAGCTCTCGGGCCTGTTCGTGACGACGGCGGAGGACGGCTCGCCGATCAGCAGCGCGGAGCTGCCCATCGGCGTGGCGCTGCTCTCGCGCATCCCGGCCCACCGGCGCCTGCGCATCCAGGCGCTCGACGGCGTTTCCCGGCTGATCGACGTCACGGCGTTTCCCATCACCGGGCACGGAGGACGGCACCTGGGCGCCGTTGCGATGTTCTGGGAGGTACAGGGCACATGAGAGCCCGGCTCTGGGGCACGCGCGGCTCGCTCGCCAGCCCTGGCCCGGAGACCGTGCGCTACGGTGGTCACACCTCCTGCGTCGAGGTGCGTGGCGGCGACGGCACGGTGCTCATCCTCGACGCAGGCACCGGCATCCAGCCGCTCGGGGCCACACTCGGGCCGGAGGTCAAAGAGCTTCACATCCTCCTGACCCACCTGCACATGGACCACATCCAGGGCCTCGGCTTCTTCAAGCCACTTTTCCGCGAAGACGCGGTCGTCCACATCTGGGGCCCGATCTCGGCGAAGAGGCACCTGCGCGACCGCCTGGCACGCTACATGTCGCCGCCACTCTTCCCGGTGAGCCTGCGCGACCTGCCCTGCCTGCTCGTGGTCCACGACGTCTCCTCGGAGCGGTTTCAGGCGGGAGGGATCACCGTGGACGCAGACCTCGTCTGCCACCCGGGGCCGACGCTCGGCTACCGCCTCAGCGAAGGCGGAAAGGCGCTCGCCTACCTGCCCGACCACGAGCCTGCGCTCGGCGCCCGCACGTTCCCGCAGGAGCCGTCGTGGACCTCGGGGTTCGGGCTCATGGACGGCGCCGACCTGCTCATCCACGACACCCAGTACACGTCCGCCGAGTACCAGGAGCACGTGGGCTGGGGCCACAGCGCGCTCGACCAGGCGCTTGCGGTGGCCGCGCTCGCCCGCGTACAGCGGCTCGTGACGTTCCACCACGACCCCTCGCATTCCGACGAGCAGCTCGACGAGCTGCACGGGACCATCCCGCCAGAGCTGCCCTTCGAGGTCATCCCCGGCCAGGAAGGCGCTGTCTTCGAAGTCGAGTGAGCGCCCGCGGGGCCTGCGCGCACGATTTGCTACGCTGATCCGCAGATGTACACGCCGCTCGACCATCCGTTCATCGACCGCCTGCGCGAGCGGGTGCTGTTCGCCGCCGGGCCAATCGGCTCGACTATCCTCGGCCTGCGCCCCGGCCCCGACTACGGCGGCCTCGACGGCTGCAACGAATACCTGGTCGTCTCCGACCCCGGTGTGCTGGCGAAGATCCAGCGCGACCTCTACGCAGCCGGCTGCGACGCAGTCGACAGCGCCACCTTCGGCGCGAACGAGGTCGTGTTCGCCGAATACGGGCTCGTGCCGCGCGTACGGGAGATCAACCGCCTCGCCGCCCGGCAGCTGAACGCCGTACGCGACGAGTTCAGCACCCCGGACTGGCCCCGCTACAGCTTCGGCACCATCGGCCCGGGGACGAAGCTGCCGTCGCTCGGGCACGTGACCTGGGACGAGCTCGTGCACAGCTACCGCGAGCAGGCGCTCGGCCTTCTCGAAGGCGGCATCGACGTCCTCAAGGTCGAGACCTGCCAGGACCTGCTGCAGGCGAAGGCGGCGCTCGCCGGCGTGAGCGACGCTATGGCTGAGCTCGGCCTGCGCGTGCCCGTCATCGCGTCCGTCACGATCGAGACGACCGGGACGATGCTGCTCGGCTCGGACATCGCCTGCGCGCTTACGGCACTGGAGGCGCTCGACGTGGTCGACGTGATCGGCGTCAACTGCGCCACCGGCCCGGAGCAGATGGTCGAGCACGTGCGCTACCTGGCGGAGCACGCGCAGCGGCCGGTCTTCATCGGGCCGAACGCGGGCCTGCCCGAGCTGGTCGACGGCGAGGCCTGCTACCGCCTGACACCCGCGGAGTTCGCCCGCTACCAGCGGATCTTCGTGGACGAGTTCGGGACGAACATCGCCGCAGGCTGCTGCGGCACCAGTCCCGCGCACTTCGAAGCCGCCATCGCCGCCATCGGCCGCCGCGCACCAAAGCGCCGCCCCGCCGCAGCGCGCTTCTTCGACCCGGGCACTCAGAACTCAGAACTCAGAACTCAGAACTCGTCCTCCGTCGCCTCGCTCTACACCTCCGTGCCCATCCGGCAGGACGTCTCCTTCCTGGTGGTCGGCGAACGCATGAACGCGACCGGCTCACGCGCCTTCCGCGACCTGCTCCTCGCGGGCGACCTGGACGGCATGACCGCCCTGGCGAAAGAGCAGGCTGCCGAGGGCGCCCACGTGCTCGACGTGATGGTCGACTACGTCGGACGCGACGGCGTGCCCGACATGGAGCGCCTGGTCGCCGCGCTGCGCACCCGGTCCACGCTGCCGCTCATGTTCGACTCGACGGAAGTGGCCGTCGTGGAGACGGCGCTGAAGCTGTACGGCGGCAAGGCGCTCGTGAACTCCATCAACCTCGAGGACGGCGAGCGCAAGATCACGCGCCTCCTGCCGCTCATCCGGCGTCACGGGGCGGCGGCCGTGGCGCTCGTCATCGACGAGGAGGGGCAGGCACGCACGGCCGACTGGAAGCTGCGCGTCGCACACCGCATCTTCGAGATCGCGGTCGGGCGCTACGGCCTGGAGCCCGGCGACCTGCTCTTCGACATGCTCACCTTCCCGCTTTCGGGCGGGCAGGAGGACCTGCGCGGGGACGCGATGGAGACGCTCGAAGCGATCAGGCGCGTGAAGGCCGAGCTGCCGGGCGTGCATACGATTCTCGGCGTCTCGAACGTCTCCTTCGGACTGAAACCGCCACTGCGGCGGGTGCTCAACTCCGTCTTCCTCCACGAGGCGGTCGAAGCGGGGCTGGACGCGGCGATCGTGAACGCGAAGCAGATCCTGCCGCTGCACCGCATCCCCAAAGAGCAACTCGACACGGCGCGCGACCTCGTCTACGACCGCCGCCGCGAAGGGTACGACCCGCTCACGCACTTCATCTCGCTCTTCGAAGGCGTCGAAACGGAGAAGGTGGCGAAGGCCGACCGCTCGGCCCTGCCCGTCGAGGAGCGCCTGCGCGCGCGCATCGTCGACGGCGACCGGCGCGGCATCGAGGCCGACCTCGACGAAGCGCTCGGCCGCATGGACCCGCTCACGATCATCAACGCGCACCTGCTCGAAGCCATGCGCGTCGTCGGCGAGCTCTTCGGCTCCGGGAAGATGCAACTGCCCTTCGTCCTCCAGAGCGCGGAGACGATGAAGACCGCCGTCGCCTATCTCGAGCCGCACATGGAGAAGGCCGAGGGCTCGACGAGGGGCAAGATCGTGCTCGCCACCGTGCGCGGCGACGTCCACGACATCGGCAAGAACCTCGTCGACATCATCCTCTCGAACAACGGCTACACGACCTACAACATCGGCATCAAGCAGCCGCTGCAGAACATCGTCGACAAGGCCCAGGAGGTCGGCGCCGACGCCATCGGCCTGAGCGGCCTGCTGGTCAAGAGCACGGTCGTCATGCGCGAAGACCTGGAGGAGCTGAACGCGCGCGAGCTTTTCCACTACCCCGTCCTCCTCGGCGGTGCGGCCCTCACCCGCCGATACGTCGAGGAGGACCTGCGCTCGCTCTACCGCGGCAGCGTCTTCTACTGCCAGGACGCGTTCGAAGGGCTGTCGACGCTCAACCAGGTCATGGCCGCCCTGCGTGCGGGCGAACCCGTGCCCGTGCTCACCCGCGGCGGCGTCCGCGTCGAGACCGGCGAGACCGGCTATGACGAGGTCCGCGTGACGACGCCCCCGCCCGGCCGCCACGGCACGAGCGACGCCGAGCGCGAGTACGCGTTGAGCGAGGTGCGCGCGGCCGGCCCCGTGGCCATCCCGACGCCTCCGTTCTGGGGGTCGCGCGTGGTGCGCGGCATCCCCCTGCGCGACATCTTCCCGTTCGTGAACGAGACGGCGCTCTTCCGCGGCCAGTGGCAATACCAAAAGGGCGAACGCAGCGACCCAGAGTACGAAGCCTTCGTTCACGCCGAGGTGCGCCCGGTCTTCCGGCGCATGCAGGAGCAGGCGATCGCGCAGCAGTTGCTCGTGCCGCAGGTGGTCTACGGTTACTTCCCCTGCCTCGCAGATGGGAACGACCTGCTCGCCTGGCCGGACGTTCAGGGCGGTGAGCCGGTTGGCGAGCCCGTCCGCTTCCACTTCCCGCGCCAGCCATCCGGCAAGCGCCTCTGCGTCGCCGACTACTTCCTGAGCACGGACCAGGCGGCGAAGAACCGCGAATCCGCGAGCGGCCCACGCTTCGACGTGGTCGGACTCACGCTCGTGACGATGGGCGCGAAGGCCAGCGAGCACGCGAAGTCGCTCTTCGAAGGCAGCGAATACCGCGACTACCTCCACTTCCACGGGTTCGCGGTCGAATGCGCCGAGGCCCTCGCTGAGATGTGGCACAAGCGCGTGCGCGAAGAGCTGGGCATCGCCGCCAAGGACGCCCCCACGATGAAGGGGCTCTTCCAGCAGGGCTACCAGGGGGCGCGCTACGCCTTCGGCTACCCCGCCTGCCCCGACCTGGAGGAGCAAACGGGAATCGCCACGCTGCTGGACCCCGCCCGGATCGGTGTCGCGTTGAGCGAGACCTTCCAGTGGCACCCCGAGCAGTCAACGAGCGCCGTCATCGCCCACCACCCGTTGGCGCGCTACTTCGTGGTGCGGTAGTCCACGGAACGGAACGCACCGCGTCACTCCGTGTCGCGACGAGCGAATCCAATCTTCACCGGCCAGCCTGCGCGCCTGGCATGCACTTCACCTTCAAGGCGCAAGTAGCGAGCGCACCAGGAGCGGCCTCATGGGGTGCTCCATCGGTCGAGAGAGGATACTTGCTGACGAAAGGGCGGGCCGCCATCGGGCCCCGCCCGACGGCGACAGGCTCAGTCAGCGGGCTGGGGCAAGCGATCGAGGTTTGCGTTGCCGACTTCGGCGACGGATGACGGGATGGGTTCGCCGAATGCGCACACCCGCGGCTCCTCCCGGCCCGCTTCGTAGACCGCGACCGTCCTCGCAACCGGGTCGGCGATCCAGACCTCGCGCACGCCATTGGCGAGGTAGGTCGGGAGCTTCGTGCCGAGGTCGAATGCGCGCGTGCTCGGCGACGCGACCTCGACCACGATGTCGGGCGCACCACGGATGCCACGCGTCGTGTACGTGTCCATGCGCTCAGCTGAGACGTACACCACGTCGGGCTCGAGGGCGGTCCTGTCGTCGAGCTGAACCCCGATGGGAGCTGCCCATGCGCGGCCCCCGCGGGCGCGACCGAACGTGACAAGCGCAACGAGCAGCTCGCTCACGATCGTCTGGTGGCTGCCGTCGGGTGGTGGCGCCATGATGAGCATCCCCTGGTAGAGCTCGTAGCGGTCTAGCGTCTGCGGCAGCGCATACCAGCCGTCAACGGTGAGCGGGCCTGAACCACATGCCAGCAGCGGGCGGCCGCCGGCCCCGCGGCGGGACCTCTCGAGCGGTGGCTTCGAGGCAGTGGTCATGGCACGACCAGTGTAGCAGGGGCTCACCCCCCGTAGTTGACGCCGCACTCCTTCAGGGTCAGCGCGTCCATCTGGTGGTTCACGCCCGCTTCGACGACCTTGCCGACGACGATCACGTGGTCGCCCTCTTCCACCGTGCTGACGAGCTCGCACTCCCACCACGCGGGGGCGTCGGAAAACACCGGGCAGCCGGTCGTCTTCGTCTCGAAGGCGTATCCGCCGAGCTTGCCGTCTTCGGGCTCCACGTGCTTGAAGAAGGCGAAGGCCATGTCCTTCTGGCCGCTGCCGAGAACGCTGACGGAGAACACCTTGTCTTCCTTGATGCGGTCGAGGGTCCCGGTGCCCGCCTTCACGCCGACGACCACGAGCGGCGGCGCGAACGACGCCTGGGTCACCCAGTTCACCGTCGAGGCGGTGGCGCCCGCGCCTTTGCCAACGCCGACCACGAAGAGGCCGTAGGGGATCATGCGGAGTGCGGTCTTCTTCGCCTGTTCGTCCAAGGAATGTCCCTCCAGGAAGTGTGCCCGAGCAGCGTAGGGGCCACGGCCGGGGGCCGCAACGGCGCTGGCGCCCGCGTATCATGCGCGACTACCCGTTTCTCCAGGAGGCCCCGATGATCGGCACCCCCGAATTCGACGCGTTCGTCAGCGAGCACCGTTGGGCGGTGGTCACGACCCTGCGCAAGGATGGCAGCGCGAGCAGCTCCATGAACGCCTACGCGCGCGACGGCGACGACCTGGTCATCAGCACCCAGGCCCACCGGCTGAAGACGCGCACGCTCGAAAACGACCCGCGCATCACCGTCTGTGTCATCAGCAACAAAGAGCCGTTCAACTTCGTGAGCGTCGAAGGGCGCGCCGAGGTGCAGCGCGAGAACATCACGGAGGCGACGAAGGCCGTCTTCCGGAGCCTGGCCGCCATCGGCTACCCGGAGCCTCCGAACCTGGAGCAGTGGATGAAGGAGCAGGGCCGCGTCATCCTGCGGGTGCGGCCGGAGCGCGTCTCGGGCGTCATCCGGTAGACGGCCGGGCCAATTTCCACCGTGCAGGGAGGTTGCGGGGCAGGCCGGGTGAAGCTATTGTCCCGCGCATGGCCGGCGTGAACATGGCTGCGGGTTCGATCGGCGTGCAGGTGCTCGAGGCGGGGAGCCCGGAATCGCTCTCGGCGGTTGTGAACAAGTGGCTCGACGGCCATCTGTCGTCGGAGGTTGTCTCGATCGACTTCCAGGCGGGCAGCGCCTCGGGCGGACCGCTCTACCTGATGATCGTCTACAGGCGCGAGCGCCCCGCGCGGAACGCCTGAGGCTGCGGTGAGGGGATGGCGCTGACCGTAGGCGGCAGCCGCGTCATCATCTGAAACTGTGGCTGGCGCCCCATGCCGGCCGTCCCTGGCCGGGCCAGGCGCGGAGGAACACCCCGGATGCGCATCGCGATCCTCGTGGTCTGCCTGGTGCTCGCGGCGGCCGGGCTCTTCATCGGGCTACAGCAGGCGTTTCAGGGCGACGACCCCACGCGCGAGGAGCGGATCCACGACTTCCAGCAGACGATCACCCTCGGCCAGCGGCGCATCAACCACGCGCGGACGGCGCTCGCTGACCTGGGAGCGTCGGAGACGCCAGTCCCGAGCCCCACGAGCGGGCGCTGAGCCGTGGCGGATTCGCCACCGCGCGTCTCTGTCGTCATCCCGGTCAAGGACGACCCGCCGCTCTTCGACGCGGTCGCCTCCATCCTCGCCGACCCGGCAACCCCCGCTGACGCCGAGATCGTCGTTGTCGACAACGGCTCCACCCCTGCCTTCCGGGCGCAGTTGGCCGGGCTCCCGGCGCGGGTGCGGGTGATAGACGAGCCCACGCCCGGGCCCGCGGCCGCGCGCAACCGGGCTCTGCGCGAAGTCGCCGGCGACGTTGTCTTCTTCACCGACGCGGACTGCGTCGTGCATGCAGAATGGATCGCGCGCGGGCTGCAGGCCCTCGCCGAGACGGGCGCCGACATCGTGCGCGGCTACGACTACGCCATCACGACCACGCCCGCTTCGGCGCTGATCTGGCGTCACGGCGGCGGCGGGCGGCGGCCTGGCACCTATCGCGCCCCGGGAACGGTGCGCGCCGACGCGCGCAACATGGCCGTGCGGCGAACGGTGTTCGAATCGCTCACCTTCAACGAGCAGGCGCTGCGAGCGGAGGACATCGAGTTCGGCATGGAGGCCCACGCGCGCGGCTTCCGCATCGTGGCCTGCCCCGAGATGTCGGTGGGGCACCTCGCCGAAGCGCGGCTCGAAGAGTACCTCGCCAAGCGTGTCGCGAGCGGCTGGGCGTTGCGCCGCCTGGCCATGGAGCGCCCGGACCTGGAGTGGCCTGACCCTTTCCGGCAGTCTCCGTCTCGTGGCGCCGCTCGGCGCCTTCTCTCCATCCCCGGCGCCCGCGCGGTCCTGCCGCTCGCCGTCTGGTTGACGATACTGCAAGGGCGCGTCGCTGGACGCATCGCGCCCCGTCTCCCATCGGCTGCGGGATACGCGGTCGTCCGTTTTCTCACGCTTGTCGCGACGGCGCTGGGCGGGGCGCTGTACGGCGCCGGGTTCGACCGCCCCGCGCCCGGTGACGTGCTGCGCGGCAGGCTCGGGAGCGCCAGGTCGCGCAAACAGTCCGTAGAGGACCCGGTGCCAGCGACGCCAGCAGAGCCCGGCGACGGCTCACCTCTCTCGGCCATCGGCGAGGCCGCACTGGCGCTCGCACGGCTGGGTTTCGCTGTCGTGCCCGAGCACGAGGTCGTGGACGGCAGCGGCTGCTCCTGCGGCTGCGCCCACGAGCATTGCTGGCGGCGCGCGAAGCACCCGCGCATCCCCGACTGGGAGCGCCAGGCGACGAGCGACCCGGAGACCATCCGCCGCTGGTGGCGGCGCTGGCCGAATGCGAACATCGGCATTGTGCCGGGAAAGTCAGGCCTCGTGGTCGTCGACGTGGATCTCGACGCCGACGGCCGGGACCGCCTCCCGGGCTTCCTCGCACGCCACCCGGAGGCAGCCGCGACGCTGCGTTCGCAGACGGGGAGCGGGGGCTGGCACCTGATGTTCCGCAAGCCGCCCGAGAAGCCGCTGCGGACCGCGAAGGGCATCCTCGGCGCCGGGATCGACGTGCAGGCCGAGGACGGGCTGGTGACCGTGCCCCCAAGCCTCCACTACAACGGCTGCAGGTACGCCTGGGCCGACGGCCTTGGCCCGGCTGAACGGCCGCCTATCCCGCTGCCCCCGGCGCTCGAAGGGGCGCTGCTGAAGCGGCCGGGGCTGCGCTGGTACCTGGCCCTCGCCCCCTACTGGGTCGCAGACCGGGTGGGGCTGTCGATGGACCGGCGCCAGCAACTGCGCCGTATGCAGGCCAGGCTGCACCGTGCCCTGGGCCGCGGCGGGTAGACCGTCAGGCCTGCTTCTGGCCCTTCTGGCCCGCGGCGATGAGCTCGGCGGACGGCGCCGTGCCTGCCTTCGTTTTGTCGTCCTGCTGCTGGCGCGGCGGCCTGCGGATGCTCCAGCGGCGGAACCGCTCCTCGATCGGCTTCTCGCCGTCCTTCTCCACCTGCTGACGGCGCTGCTCGACGAAGTCTTCCTTCGTCCGTCCGCCGATCTGGCTCGCGTGGCAGAGGATCGCCTCGATCTTCTTCTCCCAGTGCGCCGTGATGTCGACGCTGTAATCCGGGTCGGCGGCCCCGGCGAGGAGCACCTCGTTCACCTGGTGCGACTCCAGCCCTTCCTCCTCGTGCGCGGGGTAGAACAGCCGGTCACGCACGATCGGGTAGATGGCGTCGGCGGTGACCGTGCCGATGTTCCGGTGGTCGCGGTGGTTGAAGGAGTGCCGGAACGCGTCCCAGGTGATCACCACGTCGGGGCGGTGTATGCGCAGGAGACGGACGATCTGGCCGCGGAGCTCGTGCTCGTCAACGGTGAAACCGTCCGGGTAGCCCAGGAGGATGCACTCCTTCACACCGAGGACGCGGCAGGCGGCTCGCTGCTCCTCTTCGCGGATCGCGGCGAGTTTTTCCGGGTGCATCTCGGGGTCGTGGGTGCCCTTGTCGCCGCCCGTCACGACCACGTAACGGACGTCCCAGCCTTCGGCGCACCACTTCGCCACGGTCCCCGCGCAGACGAATTCGGCGTCGTCGGGGTGCGCCATGATGACCATGGCGCGGGCCGGGCCTTCGATGGGCGGCGGCGCTTCCTGTTGCGCCGAGCCGATGGGCGCGGGGACGTCGCGGTTGGGCGTCGCCGGGGTTTCCTGCACCGCCCGCCGTACGAGTGCTTCGACCCGCGAAAGCTTGCCCTTCTTCTTGTCCTTGCTCACCTGCCGTCCCCCACGCTCCCTGACTGTGGGCCCGATCTTACCGTCCCGGAGGCCAGGTGGCGTGGGCGCTCGCGCTGCAACCCCAGGGACCGCGCTCCGTGGCCGGTCCTAAAGAGAAGAGGCGGCCGCGCGGCCGCCTCTGCGTGTTGACGCCAGGACGTGTCAGCGGGCCGCTACACGTCGAAGTAGAGGTGGAACTCGTGGGGGTGCGGGCGCAGGCGCACGGGGTCGTGGTCGTTCTCGTACTTCCAGGCGATCCACGTTTCAAGCAGGTCGGGCGTGAAGACGTTGCCCTTGAGGAGGAAGTCGTGGTCCTCTTCGAGCGCCTGCAACGAACCTTCGAGCGAGGTGGCGACGGTGGGCACCTTCGCCAGCTCTTCCGGGCTGAGGTCGAAAAGGTTCGTCTTGTCCATCGGCTCGCCGGGGTCGATCTTGTTGAGGATGCCGTCCATGCCGGCCATGAGGATCGCGGCAAAGGTGAGGTACGGGTTGCCGGCCGGGTCGGGCGGGCGGAACTCGACGCGCTTCTGGCGCGGGTCGGGGCTCACCAGCGGGATGCGGCAGGCAGCGGAGCGGTTGCGGGCGCTGTAGACGAGGTTCACGGGCGCTTCGTAACCGGGCACGAGCCGCTTGTAGCTGTTCGTGGTGGGCGCGCAGATGGCCATGAGGGCGCGGCCGTGCTTGATCAGCCCGCCGATGTACCACTTGCACATGTCGCTGATGCCGCCGTAGCCGTTGCCGGCGAACAGGTTGTTGCCGTCGCGCCAGATGCTGAGGTGGGTGTGCATGCCGGAGCCGTTGTCCTGGAAGAGCGGCTTGGGCATGAACGTCGCGACCTTGCCGTGGCGCTTCGCCACGTTCTTGACGATGTACTTGTAAAGCATCGCCTTGTCACCCATCTTCGTGAGGGTGTCGAAGCGCATGTCGATTTCGCCCTGGCCGGCAGTGGCGACTTCATGGTGGTGCAACTCCACCTGGATGCCGCAGTCCTCCATGATCTCGACCATCTCGTTGCGGAGGTCGGTCTGGGTGTCGTGCGGGCTGACGGGGAAGTAGCCTTCCTTGTAGCGCGGGCGGTAGCCCTGGTTGAGGCCCCCCGTCAGGGTGGTGTCGGCGCCGCTGTTCCAGATGCCTTCGTCCGAGTCGACGCTGTAGAACGCCTGGTGCTGGTCGCCGCCGAAGCGCACTTCGTCGAAAACGAAGAACTCGAGCTCGGGGCCGATGTAGACCGTGTCCCCGGCGCCGCTGTCCTTGACGTACTGCTCCGCCTTCTGGGCGACGTAGCGGGCGTCGCGCGAGTAGCGCACCCGCGTCACGGGGTCTTCGACGTTGGCGATGACCGAGACAGTTGGGGACTGGATGAAGGGGTCGATGATGACGCTGTCGGGGTCGGGCACGAGCAGCATGTCCGACTCTTCGATCTTCTGGAATCCGCGGATGCTCGAGCCGTCGAAGCCGTAGCCATTGCGCCATGGCGACTTTTCGAGGTCAGTCCAGTCGTTGAGCTCGTGGATGGGGCGGGTGATGTGCTGCCAGAGCCCGAACAGGTCCACGAACTTCACGTCGACGAAACGGATGCTGTTCGCCGTGCAGTAACTCTTGATCTCTTCAGGGGTCACGGGAATCTCCTTGGTTGGCCGGTACGTTGGAGCCATTGTGACGTTTTTCACGGCGGGGGCCACCCCCGGCCTCGTTGTGGGGCGATGAAGTTCTTGTTACGAGCGGATTCCGAGCCCGGAGTGCCATCAACGGCAGCGAATCACGCCCCGCGCGGGAGTCCGAGAATCTCCGCGGCCTGGTCGCAGGTGGCGACGGGGCGGCCCAGGGTCTTCGCCAGGCTGACCAACTCGCTCACCAGCTCCGTGTTCGAAGGCTGGCGCGGGCCGGCGTAGTCTTCGAGGCCGGCGCGCACGTGCCCGCCGCGTTCGAGCGCGAGGCGCGCCAGGCCGCTCTCGACGACGTCGCCGCCGAGCACGGCCACGGACCACGGCAGCCCGGTCGGCTCGAGCATCGAGAGATACGCCTCCAGCGCCGGGAGGGTGGGCGGCAGGCCGAAGTTCGCGCGTTCGCCGCCGAAGTAGAGCTTCACGAGTGCGCCCGCGGGCAAGCGCCCGGCCTGCCAGTAAGCCAGCGCCACCTTCACGAACCCGGGCTCGAAGCACGAGATGCTGGGCCCGAGGCGCAGGGCAGAGCAGGTCTCGAACATGTGGCGGGCGTCCGCAAAGGTGTTCAGGTAGGTGGCGTCCACCGCGGCTGGCAGGCCGTCGCGGTCCGTCGGGCCGACGTTCACGGAGCCGGGGTCGACGAGCCCGATGCGCAGGACCCCCGCCTCGGCCAGCGCGGGGATGTGCGCGTACCGCTCGCCGATGTTCGTGTGCGGCCCGCCGCCGGCCATGGTGGGGTAGAGGAGCGCGTGAGGCCGCTCGGAAAGGATTGCCCGCCACGCCTCGACGTACGGCTCCGGGCGGTGCACGCCGCTGCTCCCGCCGACCACCGGCTCGTCGTTGTGGTTGTGGACGATCGCAGCGCCTGCGGCGAGGCAGCGCAGGCCGTCCTCGGCGACCTCCGCCGGGGTGCGCGGGACGTGCGGGTTGCGCGTCTTCGGCGTCGCGCCGTTGATGGCCGCTTCGATGATGACCGGCGTTCCCGTCACGTCCATGGCGCGAGTTCTACGCCTCATGCCCGCCGCGGGGAAGGTCACGACCCCGCCTTCGCAGGGCGAGCGCCGCGAACGGCGGCCGGCAGTGCTGTATGATTTTCTGCAAGGCAAGGAGCTCCCCATGACGCAGACGCTGATCACGCTCGAAGGCACGGCCGTCATCCCCGGCGCGGAGGCAGAAGGCGACGGCCTCTGGGTGCCGCTCGGCGAGCTCACGCAGGCCACCGGCTGGAAGCTCGAGCCCGAGGGCGCCTGCCGGGGCGACGTGTGCGTGCCGCTCTCCGGCGCTCGCGCGCCGGAATTCGTGCGGCCGGGCGCGCTCAACGTGGCGGCGCTCGCGCGCCAGCTCGACCAGCCCGTGGTGCACGACGCGCCGAGCGCGAGCTGGGTGATCGGTGAGGCCGCGCAGGCCCGCAGCGCCAGCATGCAGTCGCTGGAAGCGCCGAATTTCACCCTGCCCGACGTCGAAGGACGCCTGCACTCGCTCCTGGACTACCGGGGCCGGAAGGTGTTCCTCGTCTCGTGGGCTTCCTGGTGAGGGTGCCGCATGGACCTGCCCGTGTGGCAGGCGCTCTACGAGGAAGTCGGCGCGAAGGGCTTCGTGCCCATCGCCGTGGCGTTCGACACGCGAGGAGCCGAAGCGGCCCGCCCATGGATTGAGGCGGCGAAAGCCACCTATCCCTGCCTGGTCGACGAGCACCACGTCGTGGCCGAGCTTTACGGCATGGTGAACGTGCCGCAGGCCGTCTGGATCGACGAGGACGGCCGCATCGTGCGTCCCACCGAGACAGCGGGCACGAGTGACGCCTTCCGGTCGATGGACCGCACGAACTTCAGCATCCCGCCGGAGAAGCTCGCGGAACTCCAGGGGGCGCGGCGCGGATACGTGGCCGCACTCCGCGACTGGGCAGAGCACGGAGCTGCCTCGCAGTTTGTGCTGTCTCCGGAGGAAGCTCGCCGCCGGGTGCCCGCCTCGACCGCGGACGGCGCCCTGGCCGGGGCGCTCTTCCGCATGGGCCAGCACCTCCACGCGAACGGTCAGCCGGAGGCGGCCCAGCGCTATTTCGCGGAGGCGAAACGGCAGCGCCCCGACAGCTGGGCCTTCAAGCGCCAGGCCTGGAACCTCGAAGACCCGCTGAAATCCGGCGGCCCGGAATTCTGGGCCGCCGTGGACGCCCTGGCGAGCGACCACTACTACGCCCCGACAGACATCCCGCCCGCCTGACCGCCGCCTGACCCGTGCGCTAGATGCGCGGTAGAGTGGCAAGAATGAACCGCTTCCGGGAGTACGAAGCGCGCCCTGCTCCCAGCGGGTGGCGGTCGGCCACGTCGTCGCTGTACTACCCCCAGTTCCGCTGGATCTACCTCAGCAACGTCGCGTTCTTCTTCGCGATGAACGGGCAGTTCGTGGTGCGCTCGTATCTCGCCTTCAAGCTCACGGACAGCGCCTTTGCGCTCGGACTGGTCAACCTCGCGGTTGCCGTGCCGATGCTCGTTGTCTCGCCGTTCGGCGGCGTGGTCGCGGACCGGGTGGAGAAACGCCGCCTGATCATGATTGGCCAGGCGGCCGTGGTCCTCAACGAGGCGATCGTGCTCGTGCTCCTGATCGCCGGCGTGCTCGCCTTCTGGCACATGCTGGTGGCGGCCTTCGCGATGGGCTGCATCTTTCCGTTCATCATGCCCGCGCGGCAGTCGATCGTGGCGAGCATCGTGGGCAGGCAGGGCCTGGCAAACGCCATGGCCCTCAGCATGGGCGGCATGAACGCTGCGCGGGTCGCCGGGCCCGTGTTGGCCGGCTCGATGATCTCCGTGATCGGACTGCGCTGGGTCTATGCCGTCGCGCTCCTGCTCTACCTTGGCGCGCTGCTGGCGATGTCGCGCGTCGACCGCTCTCCCCCGGCCGAGGACCGTGGCGAGAGGGGCGTGTTCGGCGACATCGCCGACGGCTTCCGCTACGTGCGCGACGACCCGCCGGTGCGCGCGCTGATGCTCCTCTCGCTCGTGCCCATCCTCCTCGCGATGCCCTTCCAGATGCTGCTCGTCGTGTTCGCCGAGGACGTCTGGGACGTCGGGTCGAGCGGCCTTGGCATTCTCCAGGCGGTCGCCGGCGTGGGAGGCATCCTGGGGAGCGTCTACGTTGCCTGGCGCGGCGACACGCGACGCAAGGTGCGGACCATGATCGCCAGCCTGCTCGCGTTCGGCGGCACGCTCTTCCTCTTCGCCATCAGCCCGTGGTTCCTGCTCGCGTTGCCGCTGGTGCTGCTCTCCGACGTGTTCGCCAGCGTCTTCAACACGGTGAACGGCACCGCGATCCAGTTGCTGGTGCCGGACGCGGTCCGCGGCAGGGTGATGGCGCTCATGATGATGACCTTCGGCCTCACCCCGCTCGGCACGCTGCCGATCAGCGCGGTCGCGCAGGCCTGGGGAGCGCCGGTCGCAGTCGCGGGCGCGGCTGTCGCCACGGTCGTCGTTTCGGTCGCGTTCTACCTGCTGAGCGCGTCGCTGCGGACGGTGGACGCCGCGAGCAACGCGGCGCTGGAGGATGACCTGCGCGCAGCACGCATCGGCACAGGCCCCACCGGCGCGGCACGCGCCGCGAGTTGAAACCCGCGGACTACCGTCCCGGCATCTTCCGCGCAAAGAAGTCGAGGATGACCTCGAAGCGGGCGAGGCGATGGCTCGGGCGCCCGCTGCGCGACATCTCGTGGTTCTCGTCCGGGAAGCGCACGAACTCTACGTCGCGCCGCAGCATCTTCAGGATGGTGAAGAGTTGCTCGGCCTGGGCTATGGGGCAGCGCAGGTCGTCCTCCGAGTGCAGGATGAGCAAGGGCGTCCGGATCTCCTTCGCGTACGTCAGCGGCGACTGACGGAGGACGGCGTCGAGGTTCTCGTGGATGAGCGCGTGGTCGCCCAGCCCGATCGTGTTGAAGTACGAGCCGATGTCGCTCTGGCCCTGCATGCCGTACCAGTCGTTCACCGCACGTTCGCTGCAGGCCGCGGCGAAGCGGTGGTCGTGGCCGACGATCCAACTCGTCATGAACCCGCCGTAGCTGCCGCCGATGACACCCAGCCGCGAGCGGTCGGCCCAGGGCATGCGCTCCAGGGCCGCGTCGAAGGCCGCCATCACGTCCCGGAAGTCCGGCCCACCGTGGTCGCCGCGAATGGAGTGCGCGAACTCGCTGTCCTGCCCCGAGCCTCCGCGGGGGTTGCAGTAGACCACGCCGTAGCCCGCGCCCGCGTAGACCTGGAACTCGTCGAAGAACGTCTCCCCATACTGGGCGAACGGCCCGCCGTGAATGTTCAGGAGCACCGGGTAGCTGCGGGCCGGGTCGAAGCCCGCCGGCTTCATGACCCAGCAGTCGACTTCGACACCTTCGGCGACCGGCACGGGGAACTTCTCGGTGGGCGAAAGCGCGACTTCGCCGAGCCAGCCGGCGTTGAAGTGCGTGAGCTGGCGCTCCTCGCCGGATGCCAGGTCGAGCAGGCTGACCTCGGCCGGTGACGTAGGCGTCGACGACGTGAAAGCGACGCGTCCGGCAGCGACACTCACGGCGCTGAGCATGCGGGCCGCGGGGGCGAGCCAGCGGGTGGGAGCGCCCTCGCGCACGAGGACCACCGTCACGTCCCCGCGGTTGTCTGCGGCGCTCAGGAGAGAGCCGTCCGGGAGCCACTTCGGCGGGTCGGGCGCGAAGGCCACCGCGCCAACCCCCGAGTTGCGGTCGAACGCCGGGTCGGGCTTGCGGAGGTTGCCCGCGGCGGCGTCGGCCAGGTGGATGAGGCTGTTGCCCGGCTGCCGGGTCTTCGCGACATACGCAATGGTCGTGCCGTCGGGCGACCATGCGGGCGCCCCAGCCACGGCCGTGGTGTCCGTGATCTTGCGCGGCGTGCCGCCAGCCGCGGAGACGGCCCAGATGTCGGACAGGGTGTCGTACTCGCGGTCGTCATGGCGCGCGGAGGCGAAGGCGATCTCGTGCCCGTCGGGGGACCACGACGGCGAGATGTCGTCCCAGTCGCCGTCGGTCGCCTGCGCGGGCTCGTGACCTTCGAGAGCCACCACGAACAGGTGGCGGCGGCGGTCGTAGGTGAAGCCCTCGCCGTTGAGCCGGTACTTGAGCGAGGTCACGCGGCGGTACGGTTTGGCCTTCTTCGGGTCCGGGTCGGGCGGGGTGCCCGTGCGCGCCGAGAACGCGATCCGCGTGCTGTCCGGCGACCAGATCGGGGTGCCCGCGCCGAATGACAGCTTCGTCAGCGGGCGCGCCTCGCCGCCGTCGGCGGGCATCGAGTACAACTGCGGCTTCTCTTCGCCCCGCTCCGAGAGAAACGCCAGCCAGCGGCCGTCTGGCGACCAGCGTGGTGCGGTGTCGCGCTTCGTCCCCGCGGTGAACTGCCGCGGCGCGGACTGGCCATCAGCGGCGACGACCCAGATGGCGGAAGTCGCGGCGTCGGCCTCGCGGTCCAGGCGGGTGACGACGACGGCCACGCGGCGGCCGTCGGGCGAGAGGTCGCACTCGCCCACCCAGGCGATGCGGTAGAGGTCGTCGGGCTGCATTCCGCGCATGGCGCGCTCCGGGGGAGAAGTGGCGCCATGCTGGCACACCACACGGGGCGCCGCCAGCCCGTTACACTCGTGGAATACGCACGGAGGGCCGCCGTGAAGGTCGACGTCTTTTCACCCGGGTTCCAGCAGGATCCCTACCCCGCGTACGACTGGTTGCGCGCGGAAGCGCCGGTGTACCGCGAGCCGAAGTTCGGCGGCTACCTGCTCACGCGCTACGACGATGTCTACGGCGCCCTGCGCGACCACGAGACGTTCTCTTCCGCGGACGGCGTCTCACCGCGGGCGAGCGGTGGCGGCAACATGACGATCGTCACCTCCGACCCGCCGCGCCACACGCATCTGCGCGGGCTCGTGAACCGCGCCTTCACGCCACGCACCGTGGCAGCCATCCGCCCCCGCCTCGAGGAGATCATCTCGGGCCTCCTGGCGGACCTGGACGGGCAGGACGAGTTCGACCTGGTCTCGAGCGTCTCCATTCCCCTGCCCGTGATCGTCATCGCCGAGCTCCTCGGCATCCCGCCGGAGGATCGGGCGACGTTCAAGCGCTGGTCCGACGCCCTCGTGGGCTCGTTCGACAAGGAGTACCTGGCGCCCGGGAACGAAGCCGCGGAGATGTTCACCTACTTCAGCCAGGCCTACGCGGCGCGGCGTGCCGAGCCCCGGGACGACCTCCTGTCGGCGCTCGTGGAGGCGGAGATCGAGGGTGAGCGGCTCAACGAGATCGAACTGCTCTCCTTTGCAATCATCCTCCTCGTCGCGGGCAACGAAACCACGACGAACCTCCTCGGCAACCTGCTGAACGTGCTCAGTACCCGGCCGGACACCTGGGCCGTGCTGCGTGCCAACCGCGAGCTCGTGCCGGCCGCTATCGAAGAACTCCTTCGCTACGACAGCCCGGTGCAGATGCTCGGCCGCCAGGCAACGCGCGACGTGGCCCTGCATGGCGCCGTCATCCCCGCAGGCTCGCGCGTGCTCGTTTCGTTCGCCGCCGCGAACCGCGACAGCTCGGAGTTTCCCGCGGCGGACAGCTACCAACTGGACCGCGACTTCTCACGCCACGTTGCGTTCGGCCACGGCATCCACTACTGCCTCGGGTCGCCGCTGGCACGCCTCGAAGCGCGCGTGGCGATGGACGCCCTGCTCGACCGCTACGCCGAGATCGCGCCGGGAAACGAACCCGGCCATCGCCTGCACTCGACCGTCATCCGTGGCTTCGAGTCGCTCCCGCTGAGCGTGCGCCGCGGGGTTGCCTGAGGCCGAGCGCACAACGGAGCCTCCCCGGTAGACTGCACCGACCACGACAAGGCCCAAGATACGCTGACCCTACCCCTTGACGGCTTCGGTATGCTTTCCCCGATTCTAGGCAGGGGAGTGGACATGCCTCACCTTGAGCGGCTCTCTACCAGACAGAGAGAGGTTCTGGCGCTGGTTTCAGATGGGTATACGGATCGAGAGATAGCTGCTCTCCTCGTGCTCAGCGTCCGGACCGTTCATGGCCACGTGGGGCGGCTTTTGGCCACGCTCGGCGTCTCAAACAGGCGGGAGGCTGGTCGTGTGTATCGAACCGAATCGACGGAAACGGGTACAAAGTACGCTAGCTGACCACCCGCCGTTGCTCCAGCCTGTGGCAAGCTCGCTCGGATGACTCTGAAGGCTGCGGCCAGTCCGAGGTTCAAATGCGTAGTCTTCGCAGGGTAGGAGTTGCAAGTGGCCCGGGCGAATCGGAGGTCGAGGTCAGGCGCCATGGCGCTCAAGCGCCTAGTTAGTCGGACAGCCGCAAGTCGGATTGTCTTGGCGGCGTCAGTGGCAGCCGCAGTGTTTATCGTCGGTCGGATTACCACAGGTGAGGCTGGCACTCACCCCAGCGGCAATCTACCCACCGACGCAGCCGTTGAGCTGCCGATGCAGTCAACATTGCGTGAAGTCCTAGTTGCTGGCTACCGCCTGCTCGACACATGGGGGCCCGGTTGGTATGTGATAGAGTTGGAGAGCACTGATGACGGGGATGACACCGCGTCCGAGACAAGCGGCGCCGATGGTCGGCGGGGTGCATGGGTTCTGAGGGCAGCGAGCACCGACGGCGAAGAACGCCTGGTTAGATTGGCCGGAGGCCGGGTCCGCGGCATCCAGGTCGCAGGTACGGGAGCCGCCAAGTCGGCAGCGGCGCTCGGCGCGCTCTCGGCATCGGTCGGCATTGATTCGCCGGAGGCGGTAGCAACGGCCCGCAATCTCCAACCGACCCTTCGGCCCAGTGCGGACCCCAAGGGTCTAGGCTACCAATTCGCAGTAGCCCTTGACCCAGTGACTGCTCGTGCGGTCGTCATCGTCAGGGGCTCAGACGGCGCAGAAGCGGCACGAGTGACGTTCGATGCAGCTAGCGGCGCGTTTGTCGCGGCAGAGCGGCTCGAATTGGCCTATGGCATCCAAGTCTCGAACGATGCGGGACAATCATGGAATCCGCCAATCGGTGTTACTGGTTCACCCATCTCCCTGGCAGCGTCACGGAATGGTCGTGTCTACGATGCGACGCTGGCCGGAACCACGGTCACCATAATGAGGTGGTCCGGCACCCGATGGGAAACCGTTGCAGAACTGCCACCAGCCGCAGGATCATGGGTTCGCGGGCTAGCAGCCTTCCCGGTCGGGGGCGATAGCGACCGGGTCGTGGTCGCGGCGGAGTCAGGCTTGTGGTCCGTTCGCACCGATGCCCCCGGAGGGCCCGAAGAGATCGCCACGGGAAGCTTCACTCGCGTTGCGTTCAGCGGAACAGGAGATCTGAACGCCATCCGCGTTACATCGCCCGGATCCACAGAGCAGGTCTGGGTCGATCATGTCGGCCGTCTTGCGCTCGTGGATTCGGGAACTTCAGCTCAGAAGTTGGCGGTGCTCTCCGGCGTGGTTACGGCCTTCGGATATGAGTCCCAAGCAGTTCTTGGCTTATCCGGCGTCTTAACGCTCGCCGGTAGCGGTTCTGATCTGATGGCGTGGAGCACTACTGCCGGTTTCGTTCAGTCCCGCGACGGCGGTGCCAGCTGGGCTAAAGTCAACGTCCCTGGTGAACCAGTTATCAGCGAGGTCGTTTTCTCCCCAAACTGGAGCACCTCTGGTGTCGCGCTCGCCCGGGAATACCGAGGTGCCATGTGGCGCACGTCCGATCATGGCCAGTCTTGGGCGAAAGTGCTCAACGAAACTGGAGAGATGACCGGTACTGTCTTCGGCCCTGAGCGATCCGTGTTCGCCCTCACAGGAGGTATTGCGATATGGCAACCCTTCTAACTTCTAAGTTCTACAAGACCATGAGTCTGGGCGCGATGATAGGATTGTTGCTCCAGTTCATCATCGCGCCCGCGTTCGCGACTACTTATTCAGGCACATCGACAGGCTATGCTTTCGGTGACTGGAATGGTAGTGGCGGAATCCCAATCGGTCAGGGTCATTTTGCGAATCATTCTATATCCTGGTGTCCAGGAGATCCTGCAGCGTATTGGGCGTACGGCACCAGTATCAATTCCATCTCTCCTACGGTGACAACGGTGGACGGTTACGGTAACGTGACTTTTCGAACAGCTATGGCACTTGAGGATACCGGTGATAGCACCTGTTTCTGGCTGAACTATTGGGCTGATTGGTACTTTGGCAGATATAAACGATCTACGGACACATGCAGCTGCAATAACGGTGTCGAACATTGCTATTCTGGTTATCTTGTCAACAACTGCACTCACGCGAGCAACTGGGGTCATTTGACATCGACGTACAATAAGTGACCGACGGTGCTCGTATCACGGCGGCGCGCGAGTCGGACGTCATTGCCGCTCGACCGGAGATCGCGGGCCCGGTCCTGACAACCCCCGCAAGTTCAGCGCCCAGCGGCTGGCGCAGTTGGAGCGCGCTCACTCGATGCACTCTGCCAGCCGCCGCCTCCGATTACACGGCTGACGCAGTCCCGTAGACTGCACGAACCACAAACCCGGAGCCTGCCCCATGGCTGACTACGACGCCGTCATCGTTGGCGGCGGCATCGGCGGGAGTGCGCTGGCGGCCGTGCTGGCCCGCGGCGGCAAGCGCGTCCTCGTCCTCGAAAAGAGCACCGTCTACCGGGACCTCGTCCGCGGCGAGTGGATTGCGCCGTGGGGCGTGATCGAGGCGAAGCGGCTCGGGCTCTACGACACGCTCATGGCGGCCGGCGGCCACCACGTTGCGAAGCACGTCGAGTTCGGCGAGGACATCGACGCCACCCAGGCCGGCGCTGCGCCGATGGACCTGACCGTCTTCCTGCCCGGTGTCCCGGGGCCGCTCTGCATCGGTCACCCGACGGCCTGCGACGCGCTCGAAGCCGCCGCAGGCGCCGCCGGCGCGACTGTGTTTCGGGGTGTCAGCGAAACGCGAATCCGCCCCGGTGCGTCGCCCTCGGTCGAGTACGTGCACGACGGCGCGAAGCGGACAGCGACCTGCCGCCTGGCGGTCGGCGCTGACGGCCGGAATTCCACCTCGCGCCAGCAGCTTGGCGTGGAGCTCCAGCGCGACCCGCAGCACCACTGGTTCACAGGGATGCTCGTCGAGGGCGCAGACGGCTGGCCGGACGACCTCGAGACGATGGGCACGGAGGGCGACGTGCAGTTCTTCGTGTTTCCCCAGGGCGGCGGCAAGCTGCGCCTCTACCTCAGCCTGCCCATGGAGCAGCAGGCGCGGCTGGCGGGCGACGCGGGTCCAGCCCGCTTCCTCGAAGCGTTCCGGCTTTCGTCGCTGCCCCACGCGGACGCCATCACGGGCGCGCGCCCGGCCGGCCCCTGCAACGTCTTCCCCAACAACGACACCTGGGTCGACCGCCCGTATGTCCCCGGCGCGGTGCTCGTCGGCGACGCTGCCGGGCACAACGACCCGATCACGGGCCAGGGACTCTCCATCACGTTGCGCGACGTGCGCCTGGTGAGCGACATCCTCCTCGCGACAGACGACTGGGCCAGCGACGAGCTGTTCGCGCCCTACGCCGAAGAACGGGCCGAGCGCATGCGCCGCTTGCGCTTCTGCGCGGGTCTCGACGCGCGCATCCACGCGGAATTCGGGGAAGAGGCCCGCCGCCGCCGGATGGCCATCCGGGCCCGGCGTGGCGCAGACCCGCTCTTCCCGATGGCGACGGCCGCCGTGATGGTCGGCCCCGAGATGCTGCCGCCCGAGGCCTTCAGCGACTCCGTCCGCGACGAAGTGCTCGCGCTGCGGTAGACGCCCTGCTCCCGGCCGCTCAGCCGTCGCCCGGCGCGGCTACCGGGTGGACCGCCCGCAGCCACGCGTAGCCGGCAACCCCTGCGATGAGCGAAGCCGCGAGGATGCCGAGCTTGGCGTCCGTCTCCAGGCCGGCGTCGCCGAATGCCAGGCCGGTGACGAAGAGCGAGACGGTGAACCCGATCCCCGCCAACACCGCTGCGCCGCTCAGCTGTCGCCAGCTCACTCCCCGAGGCAGGTGGGCGACACGCGCCCGCACCGCCAGCCAGGCGAAGAGCAGAATACCCGCGGGCTTCCCGGCCACCAGCCCGGCAGCGACGCCCCCGGCCACGGGGCTGCGGACCGCGTCCCCCAGCGCACTCCCGGAGAGCTCGACGCCCGCGCTCGCGAACGCGAAGAGCGGCACGACACCGTAGCTCACCCACGGGTGGAGGCGCCGCTCCAGGCGGTCGAGAGCTGGTTCGGGTCCGGTCTCCGCCGCCGCGTCGTCGTCGGCCCGCCGGGGGCCAGCGGGCACGAGCAGCGCAAGGAGCACACCGGCGACGGTCGCGTGCACCCCGGATTCGAGCACGGCCAGCCAGCAGACCAGCCCCAGCGCCACGTAGACGCCGGGCCACCGCACGCCGAGCCGCACGCACGCCGCGAAGGCAACGAGCAGCCCGCCCGCCAGCAGCAACGGCCCGAACGCGACGACCTCCGCGTAGAACACCGCGATGACGGCGATCGCGCCGAGGTCGTCCACCACCGCAAGCGCGAGCAGGAACACTTTGAGCGCGAACGGGATACGCGGCCCGAGCAGCGTAAGCACGCCGAGCGCGAAGGCGATGTCCGTCGCCATGGGGATGCCCCAGCCGCGCGCACCGTCGCCGCCGGCGTTGAAGGCGGCGTAGACGCAGGCGGGCCCGACCATCCCCCCGATGGCGGCGACCACGGGCAGCGCTGCCCGTTCGCGCGTGGCCAGCTCGCCGTGAACGAACTCGCGCTTGATCTCGAGTCCGATGACGAAGAAGAACAGCGCCATGAGCCCTTCGCTGACCACGTGCGACAAGGGCTGGTCGAACGCGTACACGCCGGCGTCGAGGCGGACGGTGCGCACCCAAAGGTCGCGGTAGGAGTCGCCCCACGGCGAGTTCGCCCACGCCAGCGCCGCGGCCGCCGCGACCACCAGCACGAGCCCGCCCGACGACTCCGTCTGGACGAACTCCTGCGCGGGACGAAGCAGCCGGTGGCGGAGGAAGCGTCGCACCCGGCAATCATGGGCCACCTGAGGCTCGTGGGCGCGAGGGGGACTGGCCGCAGGGCCTTCCGGTGATTCAGGTTCAGATCTTCTTCTTGACATGTGACCTAATGGTCACTTAATCTCCTTGGCGTGGAAGAGATCTTCCGGGCGCTCGGCGACGAGAGCCGCCGAAAGCTGCTGGACTTGCTCTTCGAACGGGACGGACAACGGCTCGGGGAACTCGCATCCCACCTTGCGATGACGCGCTTCGGGGTCATGAAGCACCTTCGTATCCTCGAAGAGGCGGGCCTCGTCACCACCCGCAAGGTTGGCCGCGAAAAGTTCCACTACCTGAACCCCGTCCCCATCCGATTGGTCCACGATCGCTGGATCAGCAAGTACGCTGAGCCACTTGTGGGCGCGATGACCAAACTGAAACAGGAACTGGAGGGCACACCAATGGGAGAACCACGGCACGTATACGAAGTCTACATTCGCACGACACCCACCCGCCTCTGGGACGCGATCACCAGCGGCGATATGACACGCCGCTACTTCCACTCCACCCGCGTGACCACCACGTGGAAGCCCGGCGACCCTGTAACCTGGGTTGACGACCAGGGTGGCCAGGTGCAGGTCGAAGGCACCGTCCTCGAGTGCGACCCACCGCGCCGGCTCGTGCACACCTGGCACGCGCTCTACTCCGAAGAGACGAGAGCCGACCGCCCGTCGCGCGTCACCTGGGAGATCCAGCAGATGGGTCCCACCTGCCTGCTCACCCTCACGCACGACGACTTCGAGGGCGAAACCGCGACCTACCGTAGCGTCGCGCGCGGCTGGGTGGCTATCCTCCACAGCCTCAAGAGCCTGATCGAAACTGGCGAGCCGCTGGAGATGGCCACCGCCTGACGCCATCGCAGCGATCCAAAACGAGGGGAGCCCGTACGGGCTCCCCTCGCGTATGTGCCAGGCGGCGCGTCAGCTCTGCTTCATCGCCAGCGTTTGCTGCAGGTCCAGGTGGATGCCCGGGCCCATCGTCGTGGTGAGCGTGGCCGAGCGGATGTACTGGCCCTTGGCTTCGCGCGGACGCGCCGCGTTCACCGCCTCGATGAAGGCAGCCATGTTCTCGCGCAGCTTGTCGTCGTCAAAGCTCACCTTGCCGAGGGGCACGTGAATGTTGGCGAGGCGGTCGAGCCGGAACTCGACGCGGCCCTGCTTGGCGTCGGTGACGGTCTTCGCGATGTCCTCGCCGAGGACGACGGTACCCGAGCGGGGGTTGGGCATGAGCCCGCGAGGGCCGAGGATGCGCCCGAGGCGGCCAACCTTGCCCATCATTTCGCGAGTCGCGATCGCGACGTCGAAATCGGTCCAGCCGCCTTCGATCTGCTTGATCAAATCGTCGCTGCCCACGAAGTCTGCGCCCGCCTGGCGGGCGATGGAGGCGGGCTCGCCTTCGGTGAAGACGAGGACGCGCAGGACCTTGCCGAGGCCGTGCGGCAACACCGTGCTCCCGCGGATCTGCTGCTCGGCGTGGCGCGGGTCGAGGCCCGTCTTGATGTGGAGCTCGACGGTCTCGTCGAACTTCGCCGGGTGCACCTCTTTCGCAAGGGTGATCGCCTCGGCGGGCGGGTAGAGACGCAGGGGGTCGACTTTCGCGGCGGCTTCCTGCCAGCGCTTGCCCTTTTTCGAATCAGCTGTTCCCGACATGGCTACACGACCTCGATGCCCATGCTGCGGGCGGTGCCTTCGATGATGCGCATGGCTTCCTCAACGCTGTTCGCGTTCAGGTCGGGCATCTTCGTCTCAGCGATCTTGCGGAGGTCGGCGACCTTCACGGTGCCCACCTTGTTGAGGCGGGGGCTGCCGCTGCCCTTGTCGATCCCGGCAGCCTGGCGCAGCATGTCCGCTGCCGGCGGCGTCTTCAGGATGAACGTGAAGGAGCGGTCTTCGAAGATGGTGAGCTGCGCGGGGATGATCTGCCCGGCCATCGCGGCGGTGCGGGCGTTGTAATCCTTGCAGAACTCCATGATGTTGACGCCGTGCTGGCCCAGCGCGGGGCCTACGGGCGGAGCCGGGTTTGCCTTCCCGGCGGGCAGCTGCAGTGTCACCACTGCCCGGACTTTCTTGGCCAATCGGGACTCCTTGTGTGCAAACGGCGAGGCGGCCGGCCGGCCCCACGCCTCCACGGTGATGCGCACGCCCGTTGGGACGCGCGAATGCCCAGTATCTCCCGCGCGGCAGTTCCCGGCAATGCGAACGGCTCGACTGTCGGTGCTCAGCGAAAACGTCACAGCTAACTGGCCAGTGACTTTGTCCATCAATGCGAGATGGACTGTCGGAGCGGCCCGCGCGCCGCGTTCTGGTACGATCGCCCCCGCCTTGGCACGATTCGACGCCCACACCCACCTCTTCGCGCCGTCGCAGGCTGCGCGCCGCGCCGGCATTGCCGCGCGCGACGCCACGTTCGCCGAGATGTACGGGGACCCGAAGGCGGCGATGGCGACGCTCCCTGAACTGCTGGCGGCGCTCGACGGGGCCGGCATCGCGCGCGCAGTCGCAGCCGGGTTTGCTTTCACCTCGGCCGCGGACATCGAGGAGCAGAATGCCTCCCTGCTCGACGCCGCGCGCGACTCGGACGGCCGCGTCGTCGCGCTCGCCACCGTGAACCCCGCGCTCGCTGGTTGGGAGCGAGCGGCCGAGGCAGCGCTCGCCGGTGGCGCCCGTGGCTTCGGCGAGCTTCGACCCCACAACCAGGGCTGGGACCCGGACGGGCGCGCGGCCCACGACCTCTGCGAACTCGCCGGGGCGCACGGCGCGGTGCTCTTGTGGCACGTGAGCGAGCCCGTCGGCCACGCCTACCCGGGCAAGCGCGGCGGGATCGCGCCGGAAGAGTTGATCCGGCTCGCGGCCGCGCACCCGGGCGTGCGCATGGTTGCAGCGCACCTGGGCGCAGGCCTGTCGTTCTATCTGCAGATGCCCGAAGTAAGGGCAGCGATTGAATTTCTCTATTTCGACACAGCGGCCTATCCGTTGCTGTATGATGAACAAAGCGTCATGCGACTGGTGGCCCTCGCGGGTACGAAGCGCGTGCTGTTTGGCTCAGATTACCCGCTGCTTTCGCCCGCACGGCAACTGCGACGCCTCGAGGCGGTCCTGGGAGAGGACGTCGCAGAAGCTGTGTGCGGCGGGAACGCGGAAACCCTCTTTTCGGGAAACCACACCCAATGAACACGACCCCCGACCATCTCCGGCTCTTCGTCGCATGCGAAGTCCCGGAAGACGTGAAAGATGCTATCGGCAATGTGATCGACCAGTTGCGCGCGCGCAGCGGGACGGCGGTGCGCTGGATTCGCCCCGAAGGCGTCCACGTCACCCTCAAGTTCCTCGGCGAAGTGCACGTCAAGAAGCTCCCGGCGGTCAAGCTCGCCGTCCAGGAGGCCGTCGTCGGCCATTCGCCCTTCGAGCTCGAGTTTTCCAACATCGGCACCTTCGGCGGCCGTGAAGGCCTGCGCCTGATGTGGGTCGGCATCGCGGGCGACGTGCTGCGGCTGGAGGCGCTCGTGCGCGCCGTGAACGCGGCCCTCGCCGTGGTCGGCTTCGAGCCGGAGCGGCGCCCCTTCCGCCCGCATCTCACGCTCGGCCGCGTACGCGACGAGATCTCCACACGGGCGCGCGCCGAGATCGAAGTCCAGGTCGGCAAGACGAAAGTGCCGGAGATCTCGTGGCGAACGGCCCAGGTTTCGCTCATGCGCAGCCGGATCACCTCACAGGGCGCGTCCTATGAAGTGGTCGCCACCTTCCCCCTGCGCGTAACCCAGGCGGCCGTCTCCTCGTAAGCCCGCCCCCCGTCCCTGTGGCGCTCAACCGATCACTGCGTCCGCTTCGACTTCGATGAGCATCCCGGGCGACATCAGCCGCCTCACCTCGACCATCGTCGCCGCCGGGCGGACCTCGCCGAAGAACTCGGCGTGCGCCTTCGCGAACTCCTCCCAGCGGCCGATGTCCGTGACGAACATGCGCGTGCGCACCACGTCTCCGAGCGTCGCGCCGGCTTCCTCGAGGGCCTTTTCCACGATTTCGAAGCAACGCCGGGCCTGGAGGTAGGCGTCGTCCCCGCCGTAGACGGTACCGTCGGGTTCGGCCGAAGTCGTTCCCGCGACCGCGACGAAATTGCCCACCCGCACGGCGCGGGAGTAGCCCACGACCGCCTCCCACGGCCCTCCCGAGGAGACGTTCTTGCGGCTCACCGCCCGGCCTCTGGCAGGGGCACGTCTTCGTATGGAGGCCGCGGGAGGACGGCAGCAAGGTTCCGGGTCATCGGCTCTCTCCTCGTGGTGAAGGAGCCAGCGTAGCGGGCCCCGAGGGCTGGCCGCCAGAGCTAGTGTAGTGTTTCGTAAGTCTAGTTAGGTGTAGATGCTCTCCATGGAGAGCATCATCGATAAGGTGGGGAGAGCTAAAGAAACGTTCGAGACACGACACTAGCGCCAGACGGTGGCGTTGCCATTTCCCGCGAAAAAGTCCGCTGTCGGATTACAGCCCTGGAACAGCATGATGACGCCCTGGTCATCGACCACCACCGCTCGGTTCTCAGCAGGATCGGCGAGCGTGAAGATGAGGAAGTAGACGAGATTTGGGGTCTGTACTTCCTCGTTTGCTCTCACCGCCTCGCTGAGAGCCCCGTGGCGGGCGCTGATCTCCAACAGGTGCTCGGCCACGTCATCTGCTGAAGTCAGGCCGCCACCACCCTGACAAGCAGTCAGGAAGGCGACATACGGCTTGCCGAACGGCGAACGGAAGTGAAGAAGCTCGAGGATCGCGCTGCGATCACCGGCAGTCACGGCTTCGGCGACGTGCTGGACGACAGGCGGGAGCTGTTGCGACCATGCGGGGAGGCGCGTCGTGGCAGAGGGCGTCCTTCCAGCGGCTTCGCTTGCTGTGGCCGCTGGCGAAGGCGTCGCGGTATGTGTTGGCGTGGCTCTCGTTGGCTGCGGGGGCTCGCTTGCGCCTCCCTGGCGTAGCACAACCAGCATGACGATGGTCGCGGCCGATAGGGTCACCAGCCCGACCGTAGCGGCGCCGACTTTCAGCCACCCGGCACCAGGCAGCAGAACGCGCAGCGTGGCGCCAAGCCTCGCCAGCGGCCGCTCCCGCTCCCGCCACCACTCCGCAGCCTCCTCCCGCGTAGCGACGTCGAGCCTCGACAGGATCTCGCTGACATGCCACTTCGCGCCGTCGAGGCTGATGTTGAGGGCCGCGCCGATCTCAGCGTTCGTCTTCCCTGCGGCAATCAGCCGGAGTACCTGCCTCTGGCGCTCTGTTAGCTCCACGCCCCGCGGCCTGAGCGGGCGTCCGCCATCCGTCCGTCGCATGCCTGCAGCCTACCCCTGCAAATACCCTTCGTCCCTACCCGATAGCGGAAATACCAATACGAGATGCGATTAGCTACTTGAGCGCGAGCGAGCCGATCATCCCGGAAACGAGCCCCCGCAACTCGCCTGCCGTGTCTCCGAAATCCGGCCAGCGTAGCGGGCCGCGAGGGCTGGCCGCCAGAGCCACTTGCGGCAGTTACCCGGGTGCCCTCGCCGAGGAAGCGAGGGCACCCGGTGACTCAGGTGTCAGGCCGGGACGGCTACGGGCCCGAGGACCTCGGACATCATCCGCGCGTAGTCGCGGATGGCACGCGCGCCGTCGCCTTCGTAGGCCGAGCCGTGCATGGTGGCGATCAGTTTCGGCTCGAGTTGCGCCAGTCCTTCGAGAATTGAGCCGGTGTTGGGCGTGTAGGGCAGGTAGTTCGCCAGCGGGCTCGCCTGGTACTCGATCAGCGTCTGGCGGGCGCGGTCGACGACGTCCTGGGTAGTCTTCGCCTCGACTTCGCCGCCCTGGTGGAAGAGGTCGGAGGCGAAGAGGGTGCCGGTCGTCTCTTCGAACATGAGGCCGGCCTCCCAGCAGTGGGGCACGTGAGGTGTCTGGCGGAAGCGGAAGCGTCGCTGACCGGTGACCAGGACCTCGTCGTGGGCCATGGGACGTGCTTCGCGCGTGGCGAAGTCGTTCACGCTCACCATCGCGCCGACGAGGCTGCAGACGGCCTGGGCCTGCGGGGCCACCGCCAGCCACTCGTTGAGCGAGCCGCATTCGTCCGCCTCGAAGTGGCTGAAGCCGATCCAGCGGAGGTCCGCCGGGTTGATCAGCTTCGAAACTCCTTCGTGGACGAGCGGGAAGAGCTGCTTCATCCCCGTGTGGAAGAGCAGCGGCTCCTTGTCCCGCACGAGGAACTGGCTGAACTGGAGGTTGAAGTCAGGAACGAAGGTGGTGATGCGGAAGACGTCGGGGGCAATCTCGGAAATCGTGGGCATGGCTCTCCCTCCTGCCGTAATGCAGGGAATTGTGTGACGCGCGAATGAAGGGGTCAGGGTGCGAAACGGAGGCTAGTGTCCTGAGTCTGAAGTTCGTTTACAGAAGCGAGTGATGGTGGCGAGGATCTCGTCGGCGGACTTCGTCCAACTGAAGGGCTTGGGATTCTCGTTGTGATGCTTCAGATAGAGGTCGATAGC
>Ga0315281_10001482_pt1 | contig 34685 bp, 30 predicted proteins | sample YL17G07_0_MG_FD_204540 | JGI IMG/M metagenome (GOLD analysis project Ga0315281, IMG submission 204540) | Sediment microbial communities from Yellowstone Lake, YNP, Wyoming, USA - YL17G07_0 | ecosystem: Environmental > Aquatic > Freshwater > Lake > Sediment | place: USA: Wyoming | collected...
CAATGGGACACAAAATTCACGCTGCCACAAAGCAAGTTACGCTGGCTGTTGGAAAAAACCATGTTCTGTATGGCGCAACAAGATGTGCGTTATTACCTTAATGGCTTATTGTTCGAAGTAAGCGGACAACAACTGCGCGCTGTTGCTACCGATGGGCACAGACTTTCACTTGCTGAAGTAGAGATAACTAATTCAATTAATGGAGAAAAACACGTAATTTTGCCACGCAAGGGTGTGCAGGAAATGATTCGGTTTCTGGATGATTCAGATGCTGAAGTCCAACTGCAAATTGGAGCGAACCATATGCGCGCCACGTTGAAAGGACTTACCTTTACCTCGAAGCTCATTGACGGACGTTTTCCAGACTACAACCGGGTGATCCCTGCCACACAGAGCAAGCGGCTTAAAGTTGAGCGAACCTCCTTTCGTGAAACCCTGAATCGTGCCGCCATTCTCTCGAACGAAAAATATCGCGGAGTCCGGTTCGGCTTAGGAAATGGCCTAATGACCATTACTGCCCACAACCCAGAACAAGAAGAAGCTCAAGAAGAGGTCGCTATTGATTACAGTGGCGAAAATATGGAAATTGGATTCAACGTAAACTATATCAGCGAGGCAGTCGGAGCACTCGATAACGACGAGATCGAGTTTTGTCTTAACGACCCGAACAGCAGTTGCTTGCTGCGTGTGCCGGGAAATACAAAGCATTTATATGTAGTTATGCCAATGCGCCTATAGTCGCATGCGATGCCGCTGGTTTCTCTGGAGCTCCGAAACATCAGGGTTTATGAGCACATTGAGCTTAAACCTAACCCACACCTGAATTTAATATCGGGCGCGAACGCGAGCGGCAAAACAACGCTGCTCGAGGCGATCCACCTGCTGAGCACCGGACGCTCATTTCGAACCACCAAAACAGAACAACTGCACAGAATTGGGGCCCCTGGTCTAAGTGTTGCCGGAAAGCTTCAAATGGCGGGGGGCGAAATCATCAGGCTCGGCCTAATACACAGCGAAGAAGGCAAAAGAGCGAGCATAAATGGGCTTGAACAGAAACAGGTTTCAAACCTGGCCCTACAGCTGCCTTTGCAGGTCATTTCCCCCGATACCCATTACGAGTTCCAGCAATACTCGAAACACAGGCGCGGTGTTCTGGATTGGGGTTTGTTCCACGTGGAACAGGATTTCCCCAGCCTTTGGACTCGTTTCCAGAGGATCCTTCTACAGCGCAACACCGCCCTGAAAGATGGGGGCCAACTGAAGGCGCGCCACGTTTGGGATGAAGAGCTGGTCGAAATCGGAGAAAAACTCCAACATGCCAGGGCCAGGCAAACCGCACAGTTATTACCCTATTTTCAATTATGTTGTCAGCAGTTTCTCGGAAAAAATTCCAGCGTTGACTTGATACTGGAGTCAGGCTGGGAAGGCGATGCAGGTTTCGGTGCGTGTTTGCAGCAAGATCGTGCCCGTGATAGCGCGCGAGGGTTCACCCATAGTGGTCCGCAACGCGCCGACCTGCGGATCAATTTGAATGAACAGGCTAGCAGGACAAACGCATCACACGGTCAATTCAAGATGTTGGTCATTGCTTTGCGCCTGGCCCAAATTATGTATTTGATAGAATCCAGAAATCAAAATTGCTGTCTGCTGATTGATGATTTGGCCGCCGAACTCGATATTGAACATCGTGCGCGTCTGACCCGTTTTCTGGCCAGCTTGCCGATCCAGCTGTTTATTACCACCACGGAGTCATCACTCATAGACCGTGAGTTTTGGCCCAGCCACGATACGTTTCACGTGGAACATGGAACAGTAACGAGCCAGAACTTGACCAGGATTAACAGCGCAGAAAGCCTCGAAAAATGTTAAAATCCAAAACCTTATTGGCTGTTGTCAGGAGCGCGTGATGGAGAAAAAGACCGCCTATGATTCCAACAGTATTCAGGTCCTAAAGGGGCTGGATGCTGTTCGAAAGCGTCCCGGCATGTATATCGGTGACACGGACGACGGTACCGGCTTGCACCACATGGTGTTTGAGGCAGTGGATAACTCCATCGATGAGGCCCTTGCTGGCCACTGTAATGAAATTCAAGTCAGTATCCACACGGACAATTCCATTACTGTTACGGATAATGGTCGCGGCATTCCGACCGAAATGATCCCGGAAGAGGGTAAGTCCGCGGTTGAAGTGGTTATGACCGTTTTGCATGCCGGCGGCAAATTTGACCAGAATTCCTACAAAGTATCAGGGGGCCTGCACGGCGTCGGCATTTCAGTGGTCAACGCCCTGTCTGAATTTCTCGAGGTAACGGTAAAGCGTGGCGGAAAGATTCACCGCCAGGAATTCCATTTAGGAGATCCGGTTGCGCCACTGAAAATCATCGGCGACACCACGGAGACTGGTACCAGTGTGCATTTTCGTCCCAGTCCGGTAATTTTCACCGATACACTCATGCATTACGACCTGCTTGCCAAAAGACTGCGCGAGCTGTCTTTCCTTAATTCCGGCGTGCGCATTGTTTTGCGTGACGATCGCGATGCAAAAGAAGACATATTTGAATACCAAGGTGGTATCGCTGCATTTGTGCAGCATCTCAACCGGAACAAGACGCCACTGCACCCCAAAGTGATCTACATGACGGCAGAGCGCGATCGCACCAGCGTCGAGCTTGCCATTCAGTGGAACGACTCATATCAGGAAAATATTTTTTGCTACACCAATAACATTCCGCAGAAAGACGGCGGCACCCATCTTGCCGGTTTGCGCGCGGCCATGACGCGCACACTCAATCACTACATTGAATCGACCGGTCTCGCCAAAAAAGAGAAGGTTGATATCAGTGGTGATGATGCCCGCGAAGGCCTTACCGCTGTGTTATCGGTAAAGGTTCCTGACCCTAAATTTTCTTCCCAAACCAAGGACAAGCTGGTTTCCTCGGAAGTGAAGGGCGTCGTTGAGTCGATTGTTAACGAAAAGCTCGGTGAATTCCTGCAGGAGAATCCCCAGGATTCGAAAATAATTGCACTCAAGATCATTGATGCCGCACGCGCCCGCGAAGCGGCTCGCAAGGCGCGCGAGATGACGCGCCGCAAGGGTGCTCTCGATATGGCTGGGCTTCCCGGCAAGCTCGCTGATTGTCAGGAGCGCGACCCGGCGAAATGCGAACTCTATCTGGTTGAGGGTGATTCGGCCGGTGGATCCGCCAAACAGGCGCGCGATCGCAAATTCCAGGCGATCTTGCCGCTCAAAGGCAAAATTTTGAATGTCGAGCGCGCACGCTATGACAAAATGCTCTCGTCTACCGAAGTCGCTACCTTGATTACCGCGCTGGGCACCGGTATAGGGAAAGATGACTTTGATATCAATAAGTTAAGATATCACCGTATCATCATCATGACGGACGCAGACGTCGACGGTTCGCACATCCGCACATTGTTGCTGACCTTCTTTTTCCGGCAGATGCACGAGTTGATCACCCGCGGCTATATCTATATTGCCCAGCCGCCGCTCTACAAGGTGAAGCGTGGCAAGAGTGAGCGCTACTTGAAGGACGACAGCGAGTTGAATGCCTATTTGCTCGAGGCCGCGCTCGATGGAGCCGCGCTCAGCGGCACACCCGGCCAGGTGTCTATAGCCGGCAGCGCCCTGGGCCAGCTTTGTCAGGACAATCTCAGCGTTGAAAACACCATCAAACGCCTGGCGCGCCGTTACGACACACGCCTGCTCAAGATCATGCTGCACCTGCCGACCCTGAGTGCGGACACGCTAAAGGATGTGAAACAGCTTGAAGCATACGTGCGCGAACTCCAGGGACGTCTTGTCGGGCACGCCAACGGCGCGCGCTATGAGGTATCGCTGGGAACCAATACGGCGTCCGGGGCGAACGAAATTCTGATTACCCGCAGTGAACACGGAGCCATCTCCACAAGCCGTATCGATGCCGAATTTGTAAGTTCTGGCGAGTACCGCGGTATGCGCAGTCTCGGCACCAAATTGCACGGTTTGATCCAGGATGGCGCGACCGTGCAGCGGGGCGACAAGTCCCAAGCGGTGGCAAGCTTCGACGAGGCATTCGAATGGCTCATGGAAGAAGCGCGGCGCGGCCAGACCATTCAACGCTACAAGGGTCTGGGCGAAATGAACCCGGAACAGTTGTGGGAGACGACAATGGACATCACTGCCAGACGTTTGCTCAAGGTGAACATCGAAGACGGCGTAGCCGCCGACGAAGTTTTCACAACACTGATGGGCGATCAGGTTGAACCACGTCGCGAGTTTATTGAAAAGAACGCGCTTGCCGTGAGTAATCTCGACGTTTGAGGCGACTCACGAAGTGAGTGCTTTCTTAATGCAACTGGCGCGGGGTAGTTAAAAGAAACGGCGCAATATCGGCATCGAACTGAGTCCCGTCGTCCGCCAACATCTGATAACTGCCATGCATGGTGCCTATCGGTGTTTCAAGCACCGTGCCGCTGGTGTACTCGAAGCTCATGCCCGGTGACAAGTGCGGCTGCTCACCAACTACACCGACGCCACGCACTTCCTGCACCTGTTCATTGCCATCGGTAATCACCCAGTGACGGTTGAGCAGCTTGGCTGGCACCGAACCACTATTTGTGATGGTAACGGTGTAGGCAAACACATAGCGTTTTGCATCTGGAGCGGACTGCGCATCTACGTATGCAGTTCTAACCAAGACATCGATATGGTGCTTGTGCAGTTCAGTGTTCATGGATTTCAGTAGACGGGATCTAATCTGCATTATGCCAAAATTTCGACCTGCCTTATAGCCATCCGGCGACGCAGGGCAGGGCGACGCTATCCATATATTTATGCGGGATTTAAACCACCAGCAACCGGCGCAAGTACTGGAGGGCAGTTCACCGCGGTAAATGAGTGGATATCGCCGTCCAGGCGCACCGCGGTAAGTTTGCCGCCCCACAAGCAACCGCTGTCGAGCGCAATGACGCCATCGTCATCCCAGATGCCCAGCGTCGACCAGTGTCCAAAAACGATGCGCGTATCGCGCATCATTCGTCCCGGCACCTGGAACCACGGCAGCAGGTGCGGCGGCTGTTTGCCCGGCCGGCCTTTGGGCCGCAAATCCAGACGACCGTGTTTGTCGCAATAACGCAATCGAGTGAAGGCATTTATAATTATTCGCAGCCTGGCCCAGCCGCCAAGATCATCCTGCCAGTGATCCGGTGTGTCACCGTACATATGTGTGAAGAGCTCGTTTTTACCGGTACGGAGGATGTATTCGCCCGCCTCGGCGGCAAGTCGCAGGGCCGTGCTGAGCCCCCATTGAGGCAATACGCCTGCATGCACCAACACACAGCCAAGCGTTGCGTCGTGATGTATTAACGGGCAGGTGCGTAACCAGTCGAGCAATTCATCCCGGTCCGGGGCAGTGAGCACATCGGTGAAGGTGTCGTGCTTTTTATGCGGGGCCTGGCCAGAAGCGACGGCCAGCAGGTGCAAGTCATGGTTGCCAAGCACAGTAATGGCATTCGGCAGCGATTTCACAAAACGCAGCACAGCCAGCGACTGCGGGCCACGGTTCACCAGGTCTCCGGCAAACCACAGGCGGTCGACGACCGGATCGTAGTTTAGTTTGTCGAGCAGGGCGCGTAGTGGGTCAAAACAGCCCTGCACGTCGCCGATCGCGTACACCGCCATAAACTAGGTCGACGTCAGGCGTTGATGCATTTCCATGGTGGCCTGGATCAGTGCATGCACAATCCCGGGTTCGCTCGCCGAATGACCGGCATCCGGAACAATTTCGAGCCTCGCTTCTGGCCAGGCCTTGTGCAGATCCCATGCATTTTCAATCGGGCACACGACATCGTAGCGCCCGTGCACAATTACGCCGGGGATGTTCTTGAGCTTGTAGGCGTCACGCAATATCTGATCCGGTTTCAGGAATATATGATTGACGAAGTAATGCGCCTCGATGCGCGACAGACTCAGCGCGACATGCGGGTCGGAAAAAAAATCCACCACGTCTTTTTTAGGCGTGAGTGTAGCGGTGCGCCCCTCCCAAATAGACCAGGCCTCCGCCGAGCGCATACGAGCAACTTCGTCAGTACCGGTCAGGCGCCGGTAATGTGCATGCAGCAAATCATGGCGCTCCGCCTCCGGGATAGGGTGGATAAAATCCTGCCAGTAATCCGGAAACAGTCGATTTGCGCCTTCCTGATAAAACCAGTGTATCTCTTGCGGCCGGCACAGGAAGATGCCGCGTAATATCAGACCAAGCACCCGCTGCGGATGGGTCTCGGCATAAACCAGACCCAGGGTTGAGCCCCAGGAACCACCGAACAGCAGCCATTTATCGATACCAAGTTCGATTCGTATACGCTCCATGTCCGCCACCAGGTCCATGGTGGTGTTGTGTTCAAGCGCGGCATGCGGACGCGAACGGCCGGCGCCGCGTTGATCAAACAAGATAATGCGATACAGGTTTGGGTCGAAATAAGAGCGATGCTTGTCTTCACAGCCGGCACCCGGGCCACCATGCACGAACAACACCGGGAGACCTTGAGGGTTGCCGCACTCTTCGATATATATTTCATGCGGCGCATCTACCGTCAGCATGAAGCTGCGGTAAGCCTTGATGGGCGGGTAGAGCTTATGCATAGATCAGAATGAAGCCTGCTCGACCTGCAGCCAGGCTAGACTGACCAGCTTGCCGATCTCGCTATCGAACATGACCCACTGGCGATAAGGCTTGAGGTCGGCGATCACCTTGTCCTTCATGTCAAAATCACTCATGCCTTTAGCGTAATATTTTTTGACAGAACCATACAGTGCCTTGTGCCAATCCCGATACGCCGTCACCACGGCGCGTCCATTGGATTTCCCATGGCCAGGAACGAAGTACACGGCGTCTGTCTTGAGCACCAGATCACAGGCCGTGATATTACCGAGGAAGTTGCCGTCGTCCATGCGCCCAGCGCGATCGACCATCGTGTTATCGCCCATGAACATGACTTTTTCCTCAGCCACTTCGATCATGAGGTCGCCATCGGTATGCGCCTGGCCGGAATTGAATATACGGAAATGCAGCCCGCCAAGTGTCAGGGTTTCGTCGTTATCGACACCGAGTTTCGGGAGTACCGCCTTAGTGCCCTTGGTGCCGCCATCCGTTAGTTGAAGCATAGTCTTAAGCCAGGCCTCACCTTGGGCGGCGGATTTTTCTATCATTTTCGGGTGGGCATAGATCACGGCTTTGGGATAAGCGCGCAGTATGGCATCGTTGCCCAACCAGTGATCGCCGTGGACATGAGAGTTGAACACCGCAATGACCGGCTCCTTGGTCACGGATGCAATTTTCGTAAGCAGCAGGTCCCCAACTTGAACGCTCGAACCCGGATCGATCACTACCACACCCTTGTTGGTGAGCACAAAAGCGGGGTTGTTCATGAAGCCCTGGTTGGTCTTGCTCGGTATTTCATTCGGGCCATGGATGACATATACCCGCTCGGTTAATTTTGTGAGCGGGTAGTCAGCCTGAATGGCTGGTGCTTTGCGCTCACAGGCAGCAAGCAATGCAGTCAGAACAAGCAGGGTAATTGTGAATAAGGGACGCATGAGCAGATCTGGTTGGTTTGAGTGCCGAAAGTATAGCCGCCAGAACGTAAAATAAGCATGCCCGGGAACTCGTTGACGCGTCTGGCATCACAGTGGCAGACCCTGTATCCTGCGCTTTTTCCGCAGTGCGCCACATGTCCAGCGAAATAACCCGCGAGGCGGCCCGACGCCGCACATTCGCCATCATCTCCCACCCGGATGCCGGCAAAACCACGCTTACCGAAAAGCTACTGCTGTTCGGCGGCGCGATTCAGCTTGCCGGCAGCATCAAGGGGCGCAAGGCCGCACGCCACGCGACCTCCGACTGGATGGAGCTGGAAAAGGAGCGCGGCATATCGGTGACCTCATCGGTCATGCAGTTCCCGTACAAAGACCAGATCGTCAACCTGCTCGACACCCCCGGTCACGAGGATTTCTCCGAGGACACCTACCGCACGCTCACGGCCGTGGACTCGGCCCTGATGGTGATCGACATCGCCAAGGGCGTGGAAGACCGCACAATCAAGCTGATGGATGTCTGCCGCTTGCGCACCACTCCCATTACCACCTTCATCAACAAGATGGACCGGGAAGGGCGCGACCCGATGGAGGTCATGGATGAGGTCGAGCGCGTGCTCAATATCCAGTGCGCCCCCATCACCTGGCCGATAGGTATGGGTAAACGCTTTCGTGGCGCCTACCACCTGTATGAAGACAGCGTGCACTTATACGCGGCGCACCACGGCGGCAAGATGAATGTTGGCGAAATGATCCAGGGCCTGAACAACCCACGCCTCGACGAGGTGCTGGGCGAGCAGGCCGCGGAACTGCGCACCGAAGTCGAGTTGGTGAAAGGCGCCGCGCACGCCTTCGACAAAGCCGCTTACCTGGCCGGCAAACTCTCGCCGGTGTTCTTTGGCAGCGCGGTCAACAACTTTGGCGTAAAGGAGCTGCTCGACAGCTTCGTCGAGAACGCCCCCGGTCCGCACGGTCGCGAGGCGCTGAACCTGACTAGCGCGCAGACACGTGCGGTTGAAGCGACCGAAGAGGCCTTCAGCGGCTTCGTGTTCAAAATCCAGGCGAACATGGACCCGAATCACCGTGACCGGATCGCCTTTGTGCGCATTGTCTCGGGTTGCTACAAACCGGGCATGAAGCTGTTCCACGTGCGCATCGGGCGCGAAGTCACCATTTCCAATGCTATTACATTCATGGCGCGTGACCGCACCATGGTCGAAGAGGCCTATGCCGGCGACATCATTGGCCTGCACAACCACGGCACAATGCGCATCGGCGACACCTTCACCCAGAAGGAACCGCTGCGTTTCGGCGGCGTTCCGAACTTCGCGCCGGAAATTTTCCGCCGCACCCAGATCAAGAATCCGATGAAAATGAAGGCGCTGCAAAAGGGCCTGGAGCAGCTGACCGAGGAGGGCGCCACCCAGCTGTTCCGACCGCTCGCCAACAATGAACTCATACTCGGCGCGGTCGGTGTGCTGCAGTTCGACGTGGTTGCGCATCGTCTGCAGCACGAATACGGCGTGGACGCGGTATTCGAGCCGGTGCAGGTCGCAACCGCGCGCTGGATCAGCTGCAAAGACGAGAAGATGCTGGGCGATTTCGAAAAGAAGTTGCGCGACAACCTGGCTCTGGACGGCGCCGGCGAGCTGACATACCTTGCGCCGTCGCGCGTGAACTTGCAGCTCACCATGGAACGCTGGCCGGACGTCACCTTCAACACCACGCGCGAGCAGGTCTAGCCAAAGTCGCCTTAACCTATATATAGCACGGCACGCAAAACGGCCTCCCGAAGGAGGCCGTTTTTACTTGTACAAAACTAGCTGCTTTACAGAACCGGTACTTAACCGGCGGCGCGATCCGCGCGTTTGCGCTCGTTTTCCTTGAGGTAGCGTTTGCGCAGGCGCAGGTGGTGCGGCGTAACCTCAACCAGTTCGTCGTCCTCGATGAACTCAAGGGCGCGTTCCAGGGTGAGCTGGATGGGCGGGGTGAGAATGACCGCTTCGTCCGAGCCGGAGGCACGCATATTTGTGAGCTGCTTGCCCTTCATGGCGTTGACCACCAGATCGTTGTCACGGTTGTGCACGCCGACGATCATGCCCTCGTACATGTCTTCGCCCGGCGCGAGGAACATGCGGCCGCGTTCCTGCAGGTTCCACAACGCGTAGGCGACGCTGGTGCCGACGCCGTTTGAGATCAGCACGCCGTTCTGACGGCCCTTGAGATCGCCGCCCTTCATCGGGCCGTAGTGATCGAACACGTGGTAAATCAAACCTGAGCCGGCGGTGGCGGTGAGGAACTCAGTCTGAAAGCCGATCAGTCCGCGCGCCGGAATCATGTAATCGAGGCGCACACGGCCCTTGCCATCCGGTTCCATATTGAGCATCTCGCCCTTGCGCGAGCCGAGTTTTTCCATGACCGTGCCCTGGTGCTGGGACTCGACGTCTACAGTCAGTGCCTCGTACGGCTCCTGCTTCTCGCCGTTGATTTCCTTGATGATCACCTGCGGGCGCGACACGCCCAGTTCGTAACCTTCGCGGCGCATGTTCTCGATCAGAATACCGAGATGCAGTTCGCCACGGCCGGAGACGCGGAATTTATCCGGGCTGCCGGTATCTTCTACGCGCAGCGCGACGTTAGTAATGAGTTCGCGGTCGAGACGTTCACGGATCTGGCGGCTGGTGACGTACTTGCCGTCCTGTCCGGCGAACGGCGAGTTGTTCACCTCGAACGACATGGTTACGGTCGGCTCGTCCACGCTGAGCGCTTTCATCGGCTCGACTTTGGCCGGATCGCAGAAGGTGTCGGAGATGTGCGGGCCCTCGATGCCGGTGATAGCGATGATGTCGCCGGCGTTGGCTTCAGGTACCTCGGTGCGCTCCAGGCCCATGAATCCCAGTACCTGCAGCACCTTGCCGGGGCGGGTCTTGCCTTCCGGATCTGTAACAATGATGTTCTGACCGGGCTTCACGCGCCCGCGCTTGATGCGGCCGACGGCAATGGCGCCCACGTAGCTCGAATAGTCGAGGCTCGATACCTGCATCTGGAACGAGCCTTCAGGATCGACATCCGGCGCCTTCACAAATTTGATAATGGTTTCAAACAGCGGCGTCATGTCGCCGTCGCGTACATCCTGATCGAGGCTGGCATAACCATTGAGCGCCGAGGCGTACACCACCGGGAAGTCGAGCTGTTCCTCAGTCGCGCCGAGTTTGTCGAACAGGTCGAAAGTCTGGTCCAGCACCCAGCTTGGGCGTGCGCCCGGACGGTCAACCTTGTTAATAACCACGATCGGCTTGAGACCGAGGGCGAAGGCTTTGCGCGTCACGAAGCGGGTCTGCGGCATCGGGCCGTCCATCGCGTCCACCAGCAGCAACACAGAGTCGACCATGGACAGCACGCGCTCCACTTCGCCGCCGAAGTCAGCGTGGCCCGGGGTGTCGATGATGTTGATGCGGTAATCCTGCCAGCGCAGTGCGGTGTTCTTGGCGGTGATGGTGATACCGCGCTCCTTCTCCAGGTCGTTTGAGTCCATGATGCGCGTGCCCATCTGCTGATGGGCGGCAAAGGTGCCGGACTGTTGGAGGAGCTTGTCGACGAGCGTGGTCTTGCCGTGGTCGACGTGCGCGATAATGGCGATGTTGCGGAGCTTCTGGATCACAAAGAGTACCCTGTGGATTACCTGCAAAAAGGCCGCGCATTATACATGAAACGGGCTAAATCTGGTCTAATTTCAGAACTTTAGCCTTCGGTCGGGCCGAGCCTGTGATATGCTCCCGCGCCTTCTGCAATTCAAGGTATGGGTATTTTTGTGCAGGCCTGCTTTCTCTAAACCCTATGCCGCTACTCAGTTTTCATAACGTAACCACCGCTTTCGGTCATCATCCCCTGCTGGAACAGGTGAGTTTCGGGGTCGAGGCCGGCGAACGCGTCTGTCTTATTGGTCGCAATGGCAGTGGCAAGTCCACGTTGCTCAAAATCGCCGCCGGAATCGTTATTCCGGATGCCGGCGAGGTGCGCCGCGAAGTTAGTACACGCATCGCCTATTTGCCGCAGGAACCTGAGCTGGACGAGTCCGGAACGGTGTACGAAAACGTAGCCGGCGGCCTTGGCGAGCTGCGTCAGGTGATTGTCGACTACCACAAGCTGGTGCAACTGCTAAACGACCCGCAGACCGCCGGCGATGCCGATCTCGACCGCATGCACGAGTTGCAAGAGCAACTCGAACGCCGGCACGGCTGGCAGGCGCAAACTCGCGTTGAACAGGTGCTGACTCGCCTCGCCCTGCCGGCCGATGTACCGGTGGCGCAGCTGTCCGGTGGCTGGAAGCGCCGGGTGGCGCTCGGCCGGGCGCTGGTCATGGAACCGGATGTACTGCTGCTGGACGAGCCCACCAACCATCTCGATATCGAGGCCATCCAGTGGCTGGAAGACATGGTGGCGGAATACCGTGGCGCGCTGCTGTTCGTTACCCATGATCGCCAGTTCCTCGCGCGCCTGGCCACGCGCATTATCGAACTCGATCGTGGTCGACTCAGTGAATACCCCGGCGACTACGCCAACTTCCAGACCAAGAAGGCCGAGCAGCTCGCGACTGAAGCCACGCACAACGCGCTGTTCGACAAGCGCCTGGCGGAAGAAGAGCGCTGGATCCGCAAGGGCATTCAGGCGCGGCGCACGCGCAACGAAGGCCGTGTGCGGGCGCTTTACGCCTTGCGCAATGAGCATGCCGCGCGTCGCAATGTGCAGGGCAAGGCACGGCTGGCGCTCGACAGCGGCGAGAAATCCGGTAAGTTGGTGGTCGAAGCCAAAAACCTGAGTTTCTCTTACGAGGGCAAGCCCATTGTGCGCGATCTCGATCTGCGCATCATGCGCGGCGACCGCATCGGCCTGATCGGTCCGAACGGCGTCGGCAAGACCACGCTGCTGCGGCTGTTGCTTGGCCAGTTGCAACCGGAAAGCGGCACGCTGCGTCAGGGCACCAATCTGCAGGTTGCCTACTTCGATCAAACGCGTGCCCAGCTCGACCCGGAAGCGCGCGTCGTGGACTGCGTTGGCGAAGGCAAGGAGACCGTGACCATCGGCACCCAGACCAAACACGTCATGGGCTACCTGCAGGACTTTCTGTTCCCGCCCGAGCGTGCTCGCTCGCCGGTCAAGAGTCTGTCGGGGGGCGAACGTGCGCGCCTGCTACTGGCACAGTTATTCTCGCGCCCGGCTAACGTGTTGGTGATGGACGAACCGACCAATGACCTCGATATCGAAACACTGGAACTGCTGGAAGAACTGCTGCTCGATTACCCGGGCACGCTATTCCTGGTCAGCCATGACCGCGCGTTTCTCGATAATGTCGTAACCTCGTGTCTCGCCTTCGAAGGTAACGGCCGGGTGAAAGAATACATCGGCGGTTACAGTGACTGGCTGCGCCAGCGCGCCTCGAAGCCGGCAGCGCGCGAAGCAGCACCGGTGAAGCTCACGGCGCCGGCGCCGAAAACTGAAATCAAAAAAAGTGCCTCTGCAAAAAAACTTTCCTACAAGGATCAGCGCGAACTCGATCAGCTGCCAGCGCGCATCGAAGCCCTGGAGCAGGAAGCGCAGGCCGCACACACCAAACTTGCCGATCCCAGTCTCTACAAGGGTGACCCGGCTGCTTCCAAGCAGCTGAACACACGTCTGAAAGAAATTGAAACTGCTCTAAACGAAGCCACTACCCGTTGGGAAGAGCTGGAGGCGCAGCGCAGCTGATAGTCTGGTTGCCTGGCAGAAATATTTTCTGGCAAAGAGCACAATAAGAAACGGGGCGCTGAGCGCCCCGTTTCTTATTGTGAAAAACGATTACTTTACTGTGGTCTGTTTGAGTTCTGGTGCTACCGCCTGTTTGAGCTCCGGATGGTCGATGTAGCGCGAGTCCTTCACCGCCGTAACCGTCGGCATGATCAGCTTATAACCCTTGGCCTGAAGATCAACGATTTCGGCAAATCCGGCCGGTATCACGGTCACGAAACCGACAATATCCTTGGCCTCGAAACCGGAGCCATGCATGGCGTTGTTGCACATACGGAATTCGACGCCCGCCTTGCTGAGGGCCGCCATCTTGTCGACAGTGGCCTGATATTTCTCATAGTTCTCTTTGGCGAAGACGCGGATTTCCGGTCCGTGCAGGACTACCACGGATTTTCCCGGTACAACCTTGTCGACGTTGGTAATAAATCCGGCAAGGGCGTTCAGGTGCTGCACGTCAGGATAGTTCACGTCGTACACGCGATTGATAGTCTTGAATGCGTGCATATCGACTTTGGCGGTACCGTACGGCGACATATCCTTGTCGGCTGCGAAAACCGGCGCACTAAGTGTTACAAGACTGGCTAATGCAAGATGACGAAGCAAACGCATATATATCTCCTCAAAAATTGATCAAGTGGTGGGGCTTACCATTGGTGTGCATGCCTGCATCCATTCCTGAAACTACTGTTTTAAGCTGGCTGTTCCTGCGAATGCAGTCGGCATGTTATAGCAGGACGCGAAGACGGAATCACGCGCTGCAGCGAAACGCCCGGTTTCATTGGTTTTCAGCGACGATTGCGCCCCGGAGTCACGCGTAAAACCACCTCAGGTCATCGTGTAACGTAGCGTCGCTACAGCTCGATGAGGTGATCAGGCAGCTCATTGGGGTTGCCGGCCTCGGCAGGAAAGTGGGTCTGCAGATGGCCACCAATCGCATTGACCGCCGCGATGAAACCTTCGCCAATCTGGCCGGCCTGCACGCGCGCGGTGAACTGCTGCACCAGCTGGTCCCAGGTGCCGTCCGGAACGCGCGCGTGAATGCCGGCGTCGGCAATAATCTCAACATAATGTTCGGCAGCCGACACAAACAACAGAATGCCACTCTGTTCGCGGGTGCGGTGCAGGCCCTGGGCGTGAAACTGGTCGCGCGCACGGCGCGTGGCGTGTAGGCGCTGCACGGCGCGTGGCACGAGACGCATCTTAATCGGCGGCCAGCGCAGCGCGGCCGCGAGCAGCACGAACACCACGAGCTGCAGTTCGATGATGCCGAGCGGCCCGGGTGATACGGGCAAGGCGAGCAGCAGGGAAGGCGAGACAATGGCGAGCAGCGCGGCCCACAACGTCGGGTAGTAGAAATAATCACCGCTGGTGCGGGCGATCACGGTCACGATCTCGCCGTGAGTCCGGGCCTCGGCGGTGCGGATTGCATCGTTCAGGCGCTGTTTTTCCAGATCCGTAAGCAAACTCATCACCAGTCTCCCGAGGCGCCACCGCCGCCGAATGAACCGCCGCCGCCGGAGAAGCCGCCATCACCGCCGCCCGAACCCCAGTTTCCATAGCCGGCACCGCCGGGCCCCATGCGGCCACCGGCCAGCAACATGAACAGGAACGCCACGATGGAAATCACCAGCGCCACCAGCATGCCGACGAAAATCCAGGCGATCGCCCCGGCGATCACACCGAACGCCCCGGCTGCAAACACACGCTTGCCGGTCGACGCGCGCTGCGCCAGTGCGCTGAAAAGAAAGTGGCCAATGAACAGCGCCATCATCAGCAGACCGTACATGCCCTGGCCGCTGCCACCGGCGGCGGTCGGCGGCGGCGTCTGGAATTCGCCGCCGAGCGCGGACAGAATCGCATCGACACCGGCACGGATGCCCTGTTCATAGTTGTCCTGTTTGAAATACGGTTTGATTACGCGATCGATGATCGTGCGGCTCACGGCGTCGGTGAGCACGCCTTCAAGTCCGTAGCCAACCTCGATACGCAGCTTGCGTTCGTTCGGCGCCACAATCAGCAGCACGCCGTTGTTCTTGCCCTTCTGGCCGATGCCCCAGTGACGCCCGAGCTGGTAGCCGTAGTCGGCGACGTCATTGCCCTGCAGGGACTTAAGCGTGACCACCACGACCTGATTGCTGGTGGCCTGTTCATGCGCGGCAAGTTGCGCGCTGATCTCGGTTTGCGCCTGGGGAGAAAGTATACCGGCCGCGTCGACCACGCGGCCGGTAAGCGCCGGGAATGGCAATGCCGCGACTGCCGCGACACTGGTGAATACCAATGCCGCGGCGAATAAACGGGGCACGCTGATCATTACATTTAGCCGTCAGAATTTCACTTTCGGCGCTTCCTTGGCTTCCGGCGCGGCGGTAAAGTTTTCTTTTACCTTGGCATCGGAATACAGCAACGACGCCCACCAGCGGCCGGGTATGGTGCGCAGCTCGGTGTTGTACTTCTGCACGGTTTCGATGTAATCGCGGCGCGCCACACTGATGCGGTTCTCAGTGCCTTCGAGCTGTGACTGCAGGGCCAGAAAATTCTGGTTGGATTTCAGGTCCGGATATTTCTCCACCACCACCATCAGCCGTGCCAGTGCCGAGGATAATCCATCCTGGTTCTGCTGGAATTGCTTGAAAGCGGCCGGATTGTTGACGATGTCCTTGGGGATGGTCATCTGGGTGGCCTTGGCGCGTGCCTCGACCACCTGCACCAGCACGTCCTTCTCCTGCTTGGCGTAACCTTTCACGGTCTCGACCAGGTTCGGGACCAGATCGGCGCGTCGCTGGTACTGGTTCTCAACCTGACTCCAGGCGGCCTTGGCGGCCTCGTCATAAGTCGGAATGTTGTTGATGCCGCAGCCGGACAGCAGCGTCACGGCGGTGAGCGTGAACAGCAGGAACACGAATTTCACAACACGGGGCAGCGAACGCAGCATGGAACCTCCTTGGGTTAGGTCGTGGTCAAATTGGGGGCGGCGGCGCGCGGAATCAAGTCACGGCTGTGCGTGCACCCACATTTCATACAGGGTAAGTCCAACCTCGAATACGATCAAAGCCACAATGTACCACTCCACACGCAGGGTGCGGCGCGCCTGCACCAGGTCGAGGGTGATTTCGGCGGTACGCTCAATCAGTTCCAGTTTGCGGTCGAGAGTGGCCAGGCGTTCGCTCAGCTCGTAATCGTCTTCAAGTTTTGCGTACAGGCGTTCCAGCTCCGGCTGCTCCCACAGAATGTCGGGTTTGTCGGCGATCTCGACGCGCCCGATCATCTTCTGTTGCACCAACAGGGTGCCGCCGATGTGGCGCAGCACCTCCTTGAGCACACGCCCCGAAGCGCGAGGCTTGTCGAGTTGGCGCGCCAGCGGTTCGATCATGTCGAATGACGCTGCCATGGTGGCCTCATACCAGGCGAGCGATACGCTGCGCGCCAGCACGGTCGCCACCACCTGCAGGCGTGGCAGGGTCAGGGCCGACAGCGTAATGCCGTCGGCGCTCACGCCCTCGGCCGGCGCGCTTACCACTACCCGTGTATCTTCGGTTTCGTGGCGGCGGTAGGGTTTGTCGACGCGCTCTTTGAGTTCTTTGAGATAAACCTTCTGTTCGGCCTCGTTCAGATTGAACACCACTACCACGCCGTAGCGAAACAGCATGGCCAGGCCGCGCTCGCCGGCTGGCTGCACCAGCGGCGAATATTCGAGCGGGGTTTCATACAGGCCGCGCAAATGCAGACGTTCGCCGAGATTGAAGGCGCGCACCGTAATTGGTTCGCCGCCCCGCAACCGGTGAACGAGTTCGATCTGGCCGGTGATGGTGCCCGGTTTGTTCATGGCCGGCCTCAGCGGCGCCGGCCGCTACTGCCGAGCAGCGAGCCGAGCACGCCGCGCACAATCTCGCGTCCTACCTGGCTGCCGATAGCGCGCGCTGCGCCCTTGGCGAGAGTCATGGCGATGCTTTCCGGTTCACGTCCGTGCTTCACCGGTTTGCTGGCGGCTTGTTGCTCCACGGCGGCCAGCTTCTCGGTGCCGCGCTTGTTCAGCAGTTCGTAGGCTGACTCGCGATCCACGGTTTGATCGTAGCGGCCCTTGAGCGGCGAGCGTTTAATTTGTTCAACACGCTCGGCGTCGTTCAGCGGGCCGATGCGCGATTCCGGCGGACGCACCAGGATGCGCCCCACCGGTGTCGGGCTACCCTTGTCATCCAGCATCGAGACCAGTGCTTCGCCGGTACCAAGTTCACCGATCGCGGTTTCGACGTCGAAGCCCTTGTTGGCGCGGAAGGTCTGTGCGGCGGCCTTGACCGCTTTCTGGTCCTTGGGCGTGAACGCGCGCAGCGCGTGTTGCACGCGATTGCCGAGCTGACCGAGGACATCTTCCGGAATATCGAGCGGTGACTGGCTGATGAAATAAATGCCGACGCCTTTCGAGCGGATGAGCCGCACCACTTGTTCAATCTTTTCGATCAGCGCCTTTGGCGCGTTGTCGAACAGCAGGTGCGCCTCGTCGAAAAAGAACACCAGCTTCGGCTTGTCGACATCGCCCACCTCCGGCAGTTCTTCAAAGAGCTCGGACAGCAGCCAGAGCAGAAACGTGGCGTAGAGACGCGGCCTGGGCAGAAGTTTGGTGGCATCGAGAATACTCACGACACCGTTGCCCGAGAAATCGATCTGCATCAGGTCTTCGAGCTTGAGCGCCGGCTCGCCGAAGAAATGCTCGGCGCCCTGTTGTTCGAGCACCAGCAGCGCACGCTGGATGGTGGCCACACTTGTCGCGGAGATGTTGCCGTAGTCTTTCTGAAAGTCCTTGGCGTTCTCGGCCACATGACTAAGTAACGCACGCAGGTCCTTGAGGTCGAGCAGCAGCAGGCCCTGGTCGTCGGCGATCTTGAAACAGGCGAAGAGTACGCCCTCCTGGGTATCGTTGAGCTCAAGAAGATGCGTAAGCAGCAGCGGGCCCATCTCCGACACCGTGGCACGGATCGGGTGGCCATTCACGCCGTACAGATCCCAGAACACCGCCGGGCAGGGCTTCGCGCTCCAGTCCTTGAGCTTGAGTTCCTGCAGGCGCTTTTCGATTTTGTCGTTGCTCGAGCCCGGCTTGGCGAGGCCGGCGAGGTCGCCCTTCACGTCGGCCATGAACACTGGCACCCCGGCACGCGAGAAGTTCTCGGCCAGTACTTGCAGGGTCACGGTCTTGCCAGTGCCGGTGGCGCCGGCGATCAGGCCGTGGCGATTGGCCATGCGCAGGCGCAGTTCAACGGCGCCATCGTTACCACTGCCGAGATAGAGAGTGTTGGTGTCGCTCATGGATACAATTTCCGAAATCAGATGTCCGGATCATGCTACCACAAGAAAGGCAAAGTCTTAGCCGCAGATGAACACAGATAAACGTGGATAAAACTGAAAACCAAAGTTGTTGTTTTTCAATCTGTGTTCATCTGCGGCAAAAATATTATTCTTTACAGCCTGAGTTGTTTCCAGATGGTGCGTGTCGGCTCGGCACGATTCAGCGTGTAGAAATGCAGGCCCGGCGCACCGCGCTCCAGCAGGGTTTCGCACAGCCGCAGCGTCACGTCCAGACCGAAGGCACGGATGGCTTCGAGATCATCACCGTAGCCCTCGAGGCGTGTTGCGACCCAGCGTGGGATTTCGGCGCCGCAGCTTTCGGAAAAGCGCGCAAGCTGCTTGTAGTTGGTGATGGGCATGATGCCGGGCACGATGGGTATGGTGACGCCGAATTTTGCGCAGTCATCCACGAAACGGAAGTAGGCGTCCGGGTTGAAAAAATACTGAGTGATGGCGGCACTGGCGCCAGCGTCGGCCTTTTTCTTGAAGTGCAGCAGGTCTTCCTGGATTGAGGCCGCCTGCGGATGCTTTTCCGGATAGGCGGCGATCTCGATGTGAAAATGATCGCCGGTCTGCTGGCGGATAAACGCCACCAACTGGTCGGCGTACAGAAAATGCCCAGCCTGATCCAGGCCCGTCGGTAAATCGCCACGCAGCGCGACAATGCGTTTGATGCCGAACGCGATGTAGCCGTCGAGCAGCGTCTTAATCTTCTCCGGTGTCGAGCCGATGCAGGTGATGTGCGGTGCGGCCGCAAAACCCTTGCGGATGATTTCCTTTACCGTGTCGGTAGTGCCGTCCTGGGTGCTGCCACCAGCGCCGTAGGTGCAGGAGAAATACGCCGGCCTGAGCGGGCCGAGTTCGTCAATCGTGACGCTGAGGTTGGCGCGACCCTGCTCCGTTTTCGGCGGGAAGAATTCGCAGCTGAAGGTGCGCGGGAAATTCTTTTTCGATTCCATGCAAGGATACCGTTAAGTAACGCAAAGAACGCGGAGGTGCAGAGGACGCAGAGAGATATTCAATAAAACCTTTGCGCTCTCCGCGCCATTGCGTCCTCTGCGAATTTTTCCGGAAGCTCAATAACGGTAATGATTCGGCTTGTACGGCCCATCCATCGGCACGTTGATGTAGTCGGCCTGCTCCTGGGTGAGCTTGGTCAGGTGCACGCCGATTTTCATCAGGTGCGCGCGCGCGACCTTTTCATCCAGCAGCTTCGGCAGCACGTACACCTTTTTCTCATACTTGCTGGCGTGCTGGAACAGCTCCATTTGCGCGATGGTCTGGTTGGAGAACGACGCCGACATCACGAAGCTCGGGTGGCCGGTGGCGCAACCGAGATTCACCAAGCGGCCCTTGGCGAGCACGATGATCTTCTTGCCGTCCGGGAAGATGACGTGGTCGACCTGCGGCTTGATCTCTTCCCACTTGTACTTCTCAAGCGAGGCGATGTCGATCTCGGAGTCGAAGTGACCGATATTGCACACGATGGCCTCGTTCTTCATCGCCTTCATGTGGTCGTGGGTGATGACGCTCACGTTGCCGGTGGTGGTGACGAAAATGTCGCCGAGTGACGCGGCCTCATCCATGGTCACGACGCGGTAGCCTTCCATCGCCGCCTGCAGGGCGCAGATTGGATCGATTTCGGTGACCACAGTGGTGGCGCCCATGCCGCGGAACGCCTGCGCGCAGCCCTTGCCGACGTCGCCGTAGCCGAGCACCACGCAGATCTTGCCGGCGATCATCACGTCGGTGGCGCGCTTGATGCCGTCGATCAGCGACTCACGGCAGCCGTACAGATTGTCGAATTTCGACTTGGTGACGGAGTCGTTCACGTTCATTGCCGGCCACAGCAGCTCGCCGCGCTCCTGCATCTGATACAGGCGATGCACGCCGGTGGTGGTTTCCTCGGTCACGCCGCGGATGCCCTTGCCCATCTCGGTCCATTTCTTCGGATTGGCGGCCATGCTCTTGCGAACCAGCTCCAGGAACACTTTCCATTCTTCGTTTGCATTCGAATCCGCGACCGGCACCTTGCCGGCCTTCTCGTACTCCGTGCCTTTGTGGATAAGCATGGTGGCGTCGCCGCCGTCATCCAGAATCATGTTCGGACCCTTGCCATCCGGCCAGGTCAGCGCCTGTTCGGTGCACCACCAGTATTCTTCCAGCGACTCACCCTTCCAGGCGAACACCGGCACGCCCATCGCGGCAATCGCGGAGGCGGCGTGATCCTGAGTGGAGTAGATGTTGCACGAGGCCCAGCGCACCTGCGCGCCGAGCTTCACGAGCGTCTCGATCAGCACGGCGGTCTGGATGGTCATGTGCAACGAGCCGGAAACGCGCGCGCCCTTGAGCGGCTGCTTTGCGCCAAATTCTTCGCGCAGTGCCATGAGGCCGGGCATTTCAGTCTCGGCGATCAGTATTTCCTTGCGACCCCAGTCGGCCAGCTTGATATCGGCGACTTTATAGTCGGTGAACTTCGAGTTGACGGCAGTAGACATAACGGTGCTCCTCATAAATGGTAAAGAGTTGCACGGCTCGCCTCCCTCTTCCTTTGGGAAAGGGAGGCAAGCCGTGCGCGCTTGCGCGCGATCTCATACGATTGGAGCGCCGTTGATTTGACTGACGTCCCGCCGAGCCTGGCAGGGTAGCCCCTGTCGCAGCGCTCCTCGGAGGGCAACGTCTCGCCGCGGGTGCGGCGATAAATAAAAACCAGTCGATCGGTGGGCTACGGCGCTACGCGTCTAGCCCACCCTACATTTATATTACTTCGCGCGCGCCTTGTTGCCGGCAGCAGCGCGTAACGCAGCTGCCTTGTCGGTGCGCTCCCAGGTAAAGCTTTTCTCGGTGCGACCGAAATGACCGTAGGCCGCGGTCTGCTGATAGATGGGCTTGAGCAGGTCGAGCATATTGACGATGCCCTTCGGACGCAGATCGAACACATCGCGCACGATGGCGGCTATTTTCGTATCCGAAATCACGCCAGTGCCGAAGGTGTCGATATGCACGGACACCGGCTTGGCAATGCCGATGGCATAGGCGATCTGGATTTCGCAGCGCGCCGCGAGCCCGGCGGCGACAATATTTTTCGCGACATAACGCCCGGCGTAGGCCGCCGAACGATCGACCTTGGACGGATCCTTGCCCGAGAACGCGCCGCCACCGTGACGTGCCATGCCGCCGTAGGTGTCGACAATGATCTTGCGGCCGGTAACACCGGCATCGCCCACTGGCCCGCCGATCTCGAACGCGCCGGTCGGGTTGATGTAGTACTTGGTTTTCTTGTCGAGCCATTTCTTCGGCAGCACCGGCTTCACGATCTCTTCGATCACTGCTTCCTTGAGCTTCTTGTATGAAATGCCGGGCGCGTGCTGAGTGGAGAGCACCACCGCGTCGATGCCCGCAGGCTTGCCGTCGACATAGCGGATCGTGACTTGTGACTTGGCATCCGGGCGCAGCCACGTGAGTTTGCCCTTCTTGCGCACCGCCGCCTGACGTTTCACCAGCAGGTGCGCCAGGGTGATCGGCATCGGCATGAGCACGTCAGTTTCGTTGGTGGCGTAGCCGAACATCAGGCCCTGGTCGCCAGCGCCCTGTTCGAGGTCGAGGCCCTTGCCCTCATCCACGCCCTGGGCAATGTGCGGCGACTGCTTGCCGATGGCGGTCAGAACGGTGCAGGAATCCGGGCCGAAGCCCATTTCGTCGGTGTAACCGATGTCGCGAACAACCTGGCGCGCTACGGCTTCGAAGTCGATGTTCGCGCTGGTGGTGATTTCGCCGGCGAGAACAATCAGGTTGTTCTTTACCAACGTTTCGCAGGCCACGCGCGCAGTCTTGTGCTTTGCGAGGATTGCGTCGAGCACCGCATCCGAGATCTGGTCGCAGACCTTGTCAGGGTGGCCTTCGGAAACGGATTCGGAGGTAAAGAGGTAGCTGTCAGCCATTGCGGGTCGGATCCTGACTTAATGTGATTGTTCGAAGGGCGCGAAGTTTACCAAGGATGGCGCTGAATGGCACCCCATCCCGGAAAGTTTACAAATTTTTGTGCCGATATGCTTTCCAGATTTAACACTGTTCCCAGGGCAGGCCATGGAAGCGCCAGCCACCTACGGTGCTGCGGTGATGATGGTCATCGAGCGCGCCTTCGAAGCCCTCTTCCACGTTATAGACGTCCTTGACCCCGGCCTGTACCAGAACCTTGCCAGCCTCCAGCGAACGGACGCCGCTGCGGCAGATCAGCACTACCGGCGCGGCACCGCCGGCGCCACCGAGGATCGCCTGCCGTATCTGGGTCACGAAGTGCGGGTTCACCTTCCACTCCGGTTCGTCGATCCAGGGGATGTGAATGGCGCCCGCCGGATGGCCGACAAACAGGTATTCCATATTGGAGCGCACATCCACGAACAGGGCACTCGGGTGTGCCTGCAGAAACTGGTGGGCTTCTTTCGGATTCAGTGTCTTGACGCTCATGGGTGTTCCCTCGCGCGGATCGGTCGGCATTCGGGCATACTTACAGACTCATTATGGTCCCGACCCGCCCACAACCCAAACCGATTTTGGCCATAGCGCCGGTTCCGCCGCGGGCGCCCAAGCCATTACTGCGTCTCGCTGGCCAGGCGATTGCGGATTACCGCATGATTCGCCCCGGCGACCGGCTGCTGCTCGGGCTGTCTGGCGGCAAGGACAGCCTGTCGCTGCTGCAGGTGTTGCGCACCCTGCAGGTCAAATCGCCGGTCAAGTTCGATCTGGCCTGTGCCACCGTGGACCCGTGCATCGACGGCTATGACCCATTTTACCTGAATGCTTACCTCGAGGGGCTGGGCATTCCGTATTTCTACCGCCGCCAGGCGATTGTGGCGCGCGCACTCAAGACCATGCGCGGCGATTCTTTCTGCGCCTACTGCGCGCGCACCCGGCGCGGCATTCTTTACGAGACGGCGCGGGAGGAAGGCTACAACGTGCTGGTGATGGGCCAGCACCTCGACGATCTGGCCGAGTCGTTCCTGATGCGCGCCTTCCACAACGGTAAACTCGACACCATGAAGGCGCACTACACCATCGACGTCGGCGACCTGCGCGTCATCCGCCCGTTCGTGTATGTGCGCGAGCGCCAGACGCGCGATTTCGCCGAACGCGCCGGGCTGCCCGTCACCCAGGACAACTGCCCGGCCTGTTTCCGCATCCCGACCCAGCGGCTGGTGATGAAACAGTTGCTGGCGGCACAGGAGAAAGACCATCCACGCTTGTTCGACAGCCTGTTGGCGGCAATGCGGCCGTTGATGGGAGAAATTACGGAGTAGGTTGCGTGCCGTGTGCTGCCGCAAGCGACCCGTCACTTGTGGCACAATGGCTGTTCGAAAACCCAGTAAACCCTAATGTCCGATCAGCCCCAGACTGTTCCAGAGAAGCTCCCTTCCGGCATGTTTGCCGTGAAGCCGCACATCCCTCTGCCGCGCCGATTTCTCGGTCCGCGCTGGTGGGGCATGTGGATCGGCTTGGGGTTCTTGTGGTTGCTGCTGTTTCTTCCGCAGCGTTGGCGTGCGTGGATGGGTGAGCGTCTCGGCGACCTTTTTTATCACGTCTCGAAGCGGTCGCGCCGCTCGGCTGAACGTAATCTTGAACTCTGTTTTCCGGATATCGATCCCTGGTTGCGCAAGGATCTCCTGCGTCGTCACTTCCGCGCCTTCGGCACGGCGGTCATGGGTGTGAGCCTCATCTGGTGGGCATCGGTCAAGCGTCTCCAGGGCCTGATACGTTTTCGTAACCGCGAACACTACGACCGCGCCTGCGAGGCCGGCCAGAACATCATCCTGCTCGCGCCGCACTTTATTGCACTTGAGATCGCTGGCGTGTTTCTCGCACACGAGCGGCGCATCCTTACCATGTACAAGAAGCCGCGCAATGACCTGCTCGACTGGGTAATGCGCCGCCAGCGTCTGCGCTTCGGTGGCGGCATGATCGAACGCGACAGCAACCTGAAGGCGCTGATTCGCATCGTCCGCAACCATATTCCTTTCTATTACTTGCCCGACCAGAATCCCGGCGAGGCGAGTTTTGTGTTTGCACCATTCTTCGGTGTGCCGACCGCCACGCTCACCGCGCTCAGTCGCCTCACGCGCATGACTGACGCGGTGGTGATTCCGTGCTTTGCGCGCATCCTGCCGAAGGGCGCGGGTTACGAAATCATTTTCAAAGCGCCGCTGGAAAATTTCCCGACCGAGGATCCGATCGCGGACGCCACGCGCATGAACCGGATTATTGAAGACGCGATCCGCGAAATGCCGGAGCAGTACATATGGACCTACCGGCGTTTCAAGAACCGTCCGCCCGGCGAGCCATCGGTGTATGGCTGAAGCCACCCGCGAGTACATGGCGCGCGATTTTTTGCACCCGCGCTACTGGCCGGACTGGTTGGCGCTGTTGTTTCTGCGCACAGTCGCGGCGCTGCCGCTGCCGCTGATCTGGTTGATTGGTGGCGCACTGGGCACGCTGCTCTATTACTTCATGTCCGGACGGCGGCATATTGCGCTGACCAATATCCGCGCCTGTTTCCCGGAGCAATCACCGGCACAGCAGCAGCAACTGGTCCACGCCCACTTCCGCGTTTTCGTCCAGGCAGCGCTGGCCACGCCGATCTCGTGGTGGGGTTCGGAAAGACGCATGAAGCGCCTGGTGCGCACGCCCGGCAAGGAATATTTCGACCGCGTGCTCGCAGAAAAGAAGCCGGTGATTCTATTAGTCGCGCACTTCGTGGCTATTGAGGTGGCCGGCATGGTGTTGGCTCCGGATTACTTCATGATCGACATGTACAAGCGGCCGAAGAATTTGTTTTTCGACTGGCTGATTCGCACACGCCGTTCGCGTTTTGGCGGCCTGCTGGTCGAGCGCCGCGAGGGCATCAAGCCGGTGATCCGCGGTCTGCGCAAGGGCGGTTCCTTCTATTATCTATCCGACCAGGACCAGGGTCGCGAGGGTGCCGTGTTCGCACCGTTCTTCGGCGTCCCGGCCGCCACGCTCACCGCGCTTGGCCGACTCACGCAGCTCACCGGTGCGGTGGTGATTCCGTGTTTCGCAAAACAGCTGCCGTGGGGGAAGGGTTATGAACTGATTTTCCAGCCACCGCTCGAGAATTTTCCGACCGATGACGTATTGGCCGACACCACGCGCATGAACAGGATCATCGAGGATGCCGTGCGCGAAATGCCGGAGCAGTATTTCTGGTCGCACCGCAGATTTAAAACCCGCCCGGAGGGTGAGGGGCCGTTCTACTAACCAGGATTCACTGGTTATCTATCGCTTCTTTAGTCTTTTCAGAAACACCCGCATCTCCTTCGCAGCCTGTACGTCGCCCTTTTCTTCAGCGGCCCGAATGCCGTTCTCGTAAGCAGCTATTGCCTCGTCCATGCGGCCGGTATCGGTCAGGGCATTGCCGAGCCGTTTCCACGCAGCGGAATATTTCGGGTCGTGGGCGAGCGCCTTGCGCAGGTGGCCGATGGCCTGTTCGTAGTGCCCGAGCTTGAGGTATTCGTTGGCCAGACCGAAGCGCAGCAGCGCATTGTCCGTGCCCTTGGCGAGCAGTGCTTCGAGATTGTCGACCACGCCCATGCTCAGCTCTCTGTCGCGTCCTTTATATGGGATTATTTTTGTGCAGGCCTGTTTTCTTTACATCGATGCCAAGGCCTTTGAGCTTGCGGTACAGGTGGGTGCGTTCCATGCCCACGGTCTCGGCAATATCACCGACATTGCCGCCGGCGAGTTTAAGGTGGTGTTCGAGATAGGTCTTTTCGAAGTGGTCACGCGCTTCGCGCAGGGGCAGGTCAAAGAGCGCAGCCGGAATTGTTTCGGTCGGGGCCGTCGTCTTCTGCGCGCCGAGCGCGGTTGTCACATCGGCCTCGGTCACTTCCTCGCCCTGCGACAGGATCAGCAGGCGCTGTACCAGATTCTTGAGCTCGCGGATATTGCCCGGCCAACCGTGGTTGCGCAGCACATTGAGCGCACCGGTGGTGAAACGCCGGTAGGGCAGACGTTCCTTCTCCACCATCCAGTCCACGTAAAAGCTAACCAGTTCCGGTACGTCTTCACGATGCTCGCGCAGGGCCGGGATCGTGAGCGGTACGACGTTGAGACGATAGTAAAGGTCTTCGCGGAAGCGTCCGTCAGCAATTGCGTGTTCCAGATGCTGGTTGGTGGCGGCCAGAATGCGTACGTCGAGGGTTACCGGTGTTTTACCGCCGACACGCAGGTAACGCCTTTCTTCCAGCCCACTGAGTAGCCGTGACTGGGTGCCGAGATCGAGATCGCCAACCTGGTCGAGAAACAGGGTGCCACCCGCCGCCTGTTCGAAAACACCCGCCGTGGTCTCGCCGCCCTGTTCGGTACCGAACAGTTGCGTGGCCATGTTTTGCGCCGGTATCGAAGCCAGGTTCATTTCCACAAACGCCCGTTCGCGACGTGCACTCTTGCTGTGCAGATAACGTGCCGCGACTTCCTTGCCGCTGCCGGGTTCGCCGGTAATCAGCACCCAGGCATCGTGGGCGGCAATGCGTTCGATGGTGGAACGCAGTTGCTTCATGGTTTTGCTCTTCCCGACTGGTGTATTGACCACGCCCCCGTGGCGCTTGAGGCTGAGGTTTTCCTGTTGCAGGCGCGCATTCTGCAGAGCGCGTTCGATGGTCACGAGCAGTTTGGCGGTGGTCAGCGGCTTTTCGATGAAGTCGTAGGCGCCGAGGCGGATTGCCTCGACCGCCGTCTCGACCGTTCCGTGCCCAGACATCATGACCACCGGCACCGGCAGCGCGTGATCGCGCGACCACTCCTTGAGCAGGGTGATGCCGTCGGTATCCGGCATCCAGATGTCGAGCAGAACCAGATCGGGGCGCTGCGAGTTGTAGGCAGTGCGCGCGGCCGCGGCATTTTCGGCAGTGGTGATGACGTAATCCTCGTCTTCCAGAATCTCCTGCACAATCTGGCGGATATCCGGTTCATCATCCACCACCAGGATAGTGCCGGTGCTCATGTATTTTTCCCTCTTGCTACCGCGGCCAAGGCCTTGCTGACGGGCAGACGGATAGTAAAAGTTGCCCCGCCATCTTTCAGGTTTCCTGCCCAGAGCGTGCCATTGTGTTCTTCGATGACCTTTTTCACGATCGCAAGCCCGAGACCGGTGCCTTTGTCCTTGGTGGTGACATAGGGCTCAAACAGATGGTCCATGACACTCGGTGCGAAACCCGGGCCATTGTCGCGCACCTGCAGCTCGACCAAGTGGCTGTTGGATTCATCCATGTTACGCGTGGTGATGTGTAGCAGCGGGTTGTGGGTGGCAGCCAGCGCATCGGTGGCGTTGAGCAGCAGGTTGTGCAGTACCTGACGCAGCTGGCCGGGGTCGGCCTGCAACACCGGCAGCGTGGCATCCAGGTCGAGCTGGTAGCGCACCGGGTTGGTGCGGCTTTTGTACAGCTCGACGACGTCCTGTACCAGCTGGTTGAGATTTACGGCCTGGTTGTGCAGGGGGGCCGGGCGTGCGTATTCAGAGAAGGCGTTCACCATGGCCTTCATGGCTTCAACTTGTTGCACGATGGTGTGTGTGGCACGGTCGAGGGTAGCGCGTTCTTTTTCCGGCAGACCGTCCATGCACTTGTGGCGGATGCGCTCGGCCGACAACTGGATGGGCGTCAGCGGGTTTTTGATTTCGTGCGCCAGGCGGCGCGCCACTTCGCCCCAGGCAGCATCGCGCTGCGCCTGGATGAGCGCGGTAATGTCGTCAAACACGATGACGTGCCCGCCAGCACGCCCGCGCAGACCGGGCAGGCGTGTGCCGCGCACGATCAGCACGCGCCGCCCGGCATCGCCCGGCAAGGTGATCTCAGCTTGCCATTCAGTTTGCGCTTTGCGCAGGAGGTCGCGTAGCGCGTCCCCGAATGGCGCCAGCGTTGGATGCGCCTCGGCCAGCCAGGCGAGGGTCTTGCCCTCGCCGGACATGAGGTCTACGCCCAGAATTTGGTGCGCGGCGGCGTTGTGCGTGCGCAGGTGACCACGTGGGTCGAACGACAACACGCCGGACGACAGGTGTGTGAGGACGGTTTCAAGGTAGGTGCGCTGAATCTCGGCCTCGCGTTGACCACGCGTGATTTCGCCTTGCGCGCGCTGAATGCGGCGTGTCATGACGTTGAAGGACTGCACCAGGATGCCGAGTTCATCGCCGACCGGTACGGGCAGCTGTTGGCTGTAGTCGCCGCGTGCCACGGCGCGCGTGCCCTCCGCCAAGTCGCGGATAGGTGTTACCAAACGGCGTGCGGCGAATATGGCTGCCCACACGGCAAGCAGCAGGGTGGATAACGCCACCAGACTCAGGGTGAGTGTGAAGCCGAATTTGAGCGGGCCGCGCAGGTAAAATATTTTCTCGTACTCGGCGAACGCGGCCTGCACATTCTGGCCGAGGCGCGCGTAACGCTCCGGCAAGGGCTCGATAACCTGCAGCACCCGAACCGGCGCACCGACCGCACGTGATACCACCGGCACCAGCACGCGCAATTGCAGGCCGGATTCGCCGAGCGGCTCAATGCCGGCGTAGACCTCACCGCGCCGCGCCTGCGTGAAGATCGTTTCGGCCGGCCGGTCAGGCACAACGCTTTTGCCACGCACCGCACCTTGGGTACTGGAGGAAATGACCTTGCCATCCTGCCCAAAGAGTGTGAGCTCAAACAGGCCGTACTGTTCGCGCAGGGTGTTGAGTGTCGGTAGCAGTCCGCGGCGCGAGCTGTCGTCCAGTTCCGCAGCCATGTCGCGCGCCTTGCGGGTCAGGTCTTCCTTGGTGGTATCGAGCGCCGTGCGTCCGAGCGCGAGTGCGCTGTCGAGTGCCTGCTCGATGCGCACGTCGAACCAGTTGTCGATTCCGCGGTTGAAGGCCTGTACGGAAAACAGGTACACGACCGCTACCGGGACCACACTCAACAATACGAACAGGCCGAACAGGCGCAAGGTCAGGCGTGAGCCCATGACACGTGCGCGGAACTGGCGCACCAGCTTGCGGACGCTGAGCAGAATCAGCAATAGCAGTAATGCCACGCCCAGGATATTGAGAACCAGCAACACCGAGTAAAGATCGCCGAACAACGCCGAGTTCTGGGTTGCGGCGCTCATCATGCCGAGCGAGATGGCGAGCAGCACCGCCAGCACCGCCAGCGGTGACACATGCGCGAACAGGCGCTTCACGGTTGCGCGCGCTGTACCGGCCATTCGGTCCACCCGGTATTGAGACGCCATGATGGTGTCGCGTAAGCCAGCGGGCGCATGAGCATGGGCAACGCCTCGATGTCGAGACGTGCGCGTAACTGGAGCAGGTAACGCGCGTCTGCCTCGATTTCTTTCTTCGGAGTCAGTGGTATCGTGAAATTGTCGAGCGTACCGGCGTGCACGAGTGCCTGGGACAGCGAACCAAAGCTCTCAGACGGATCACCTGCGCGCAGACCGCTGACCAGATACTGACGCGAGAGTGCATGGAATTGAATACGGTGGCGCAGGCTGTGGTCGGTGATCAACCGGTTGCGCCACCACCAGCGATGCTTGACCATGTTGACATCGATCACGATGTCGATGGAAATGCCCTTGCTCAATGCCTCCTCGATCCGGGCGTTGATCGGCAGTTCGAAATGCGCATTGATGCGCAGCGTGCGCTGGTCGAGTACAACGGTAGCATTCTTTATATCGAAGTTGGCGGCATCGACGCGCGCGGCGAGCAGTAACACCAGGCCGAGCAAAGCAATGCCGAGTGACTGAAGGCGCATATCAGGATGCCACCGGCTTTTTTATGATACTGGCGTAGTAGAAGCCATCCATGTCGCTGACGCCTGGCAGGATCTGGAAACCTGTGCCGGCGCGCTGTGCATAGCGCTCGAGTGCCGGGTGTACCAGGGTTTGTGCGAGTGCATCCGGCTGGTGCGCGCAAAATTCCGCAATCCGCTGGGCGTTTTCTTCGGGGAGAATTGAGCAGGTCACATATAACAGCTTACCGCCGGGCGCGAGCAACGGCCACAGGGCATTGAGCAGGCGCGCCTGGGTGGCGGCGAGGCGCTTGATGTCGGCCGGAGTTCGATGCAGACGAATGTCCGGATGGCGGCGGATGACACCAGTCGCCGAGCAGGGCGCATCCAGCAGGATGCGGTCGAACAGCTGGCCATCCCACCAGCCGGCGGGGTCGGCGGCGTCGCCCTGCGTGATGGCGCCCGTCAGGCCAAGACGCTCAAAATTTTCTTGCACCCGCCCGAGGCGTTGGGCGTCCACATCAAGCGCCACCAGCGATGCTTGTGGCACGCGTTCCAGAATATGCGCGGCCTTGCCGCCCGGCGCGGCACAGGCGTCGAGGATGCGCGCGCCCGGCTGGACATCGAGCAGTACAGCGGCGAGTTGCGCGGCCGCATCCTGCACCGACACCTCGCCCAGGCGGAAACCGGGCAGCGCCTCCACGGATACGGGTGTCTCCAGAATCAATGCACTATCTATGTTGGGCACAGGCCGCGCGACAATGCCTGCCTGTGTGAGCTGGTTTTGATATGCGGCGCGTGATGTTTTCCCGCCGTACACGCGCAGGCACAGGGGCGGGCGGGCGTTGTTTGCGGCGGCGATAGACTGCCAGTTTTCCGGATAGATTTCTTTGAGGCGTGTCAGCAACCAGGTCGGGTGTGCGAACGCCAGTTGCTCGTCAGCGGCGATCTGCACGCGAATTTGTTTTTCCTCGCGCAGTCCCCGCCGCAGCACGGCGTTGGTCAGGCCTTTCGCCCAGTCCTTTTTCAGAACCAGCGTTGCCTCAACGGTTTCCTTTACAGCGGCGTGTGCCGCGACGCGCATGTGCAGAAGCTGATAAAGGCCGATAACCAACAGCGCCTCAATATCCGTGTCCTTGTCCTTGAAGGGTTTCTCAAGGAAGCCGTGCACCAGCGGCAGAAGCTGGAAATGCCAGCGCAGTGCGCCATAGGTCATTTCCTGGATCAGGGCACGTTCACCGGCAAGTTCTGCCGAAGGTGTGGAGAAAACCTCCGCCAGTGCGGCATCCAGCGAGCGCCCATGATAAACCGCGCTGACGACGCGCGCCGCCGTAGCGCGCGCCGCTGCCGGCGCACGACCGCCATGGATAGTGGAGGTGCCGGAATCGCAGGAACGATTTTCCGGTTTCATGTGCCGAGTCGTGAGCCGGCCGGCAGCGGCCGGCCGTTCAGAAAGTCGCGCGCGTCCAGTACTTTGCCGCCTTCCAGCTGCAGCCGAGTGATGCGCAGCACGCCGGTTGCACACCGCACGCGCACGCCTTCGGCATCGGCGGACAATATGGTACCGGGCGGTTGCGCGGTTGAAGACCCTGTCTCTGCGTGCGCTTGCCACAGGCGCAAGGTCTGGTCGTCTAGTGTGGTGTATGCCACCGGCCAGGGATTAAAGGCGCGGATGCGGCGCGCGAGCAGTTCGGCGTCCGCGTTCCAGTCGAGGCGCGCCTCTTCTTTTTTGAGTTTCGCCGCATAGGTGGCGTGCACGTTGTTTTGTGCCTTGGGAGCGATGACGCCACGCGCGATTTGCGCGAGCGTGTCGACCAGCAGCCGCCCACCCAGCTCCGCAAGCCGGTCGTGCAGCGTGGCCGCGTTGTCGTCGGCGCCGATCGGGATTTCCTCTATCGCCAGCATGGCGCCGGTGTCGAGGCCTGCGTCCATTTGCATGATGGTAATGCCGGTTTTGGCATCGCCGGCCTCGATGGCGCGTTGAATCGGTGCGGCACCGCGCCAACGCGGCAGCAGCGAGGCATGCACATTGATGCAGCCGTAGCGGGGAACAGAAAGAATGGATTCGGGCAGGATCAGTCCGTAGGCGATCACAATCATTACGTCCGGCTTGAGCGTAAGCAGTGTCTCGGTTTCGTTGTCGGATTTGAGCGTTACGGGCTGGTGCACACGCAGGCCGCGTGCCAGTGCGAATTCCTTGACCGCGCTCACGCCCAGTTTGCGGCCGCGTCCGGCCGGCCGGTCCGGCTGGGTGTAGACAGCGAGCAGCGTGTGGCCGGCGTCGAGCAACGCCTTGAGTGCGGGAACGGCAAAGTCCGGCGTGCCGGCGAAAACGAGATTCATGATAGTCGTGAGTCGTGAGTCGAGAACAAATTCGCGGCCGGACTCCCGACTCGCGACTCCCGACTCTACATGGTTAACCGCTCCTGCTTGATCAGTTTCTTCTTGATGCGCTCCTGCTTTAGGCGCGACAGGTAATCGACAAACACCTTGCCATCCAGATGGTCAATTTCATGCTGGATGCAGGTGGCAAACAGGCCGCTGGCCTCCAGTTCGAATGGCTGTCCGGCGAGGTTGAGGGCGCGCAGCCGGATGTGCTGGGCGCGTTCGACCTCGTCATAAATTCCGGGCACGGACAGACAACCTTCTTCGTATACCTGCTTGCCATCGTGCTGGATGATTTCCGGGTTGATGAACACCTGCAAGGCATTGTGCGTTTCCGAGATATCAATGGTTATCACGCGCAGCGCCACGTTGATTTGCACGGCGGCGAGGCCGATGCCGGGTGCGGCATACATGGTTTCGGTCATATCGTCCACCAGGTGGCGTATCTCATCATTCACGCTGGCGACGGGTAGGGCAATCTGGCGCAGGCGCGGATCGGGGTAGTGCAGAATGGTGCGTATAGCCATGCAGATACTTTACTTAATATTGGCAAGACGAACGTAGTAGGGCAGCTATTAATGGGGGACAGCTCCCAAGCGTTTCCATTCCTCTTAAAGTGGATTATTATTGATTCAAATCATCCTGAATAACAAGATAATTTCAGTACGTGCCGCTTTGCGGACTCAGTCGGGGTGGACTAGACTCCGACCAACACCACAGGGAAATCATGACCATGCCCGTGAAAAACCTGGTATCCATCGGGGCCGTCTTGGCCCTGTTCGCCTTTGTAGCCCCCGCCTACGCGGACACCGTGGCGCTCAAACCTGATCACCCGGACCGTTATGTGGTGCAGAAGGGCGACACCCTTTGGGATATTTCCAAACGCTTTCTCAAGGATCCGTGGCGCTGGGCGAGCGTGTGGACAATCAATGACCAGGTCAAAAATCCACACCTTATTTACCCAGGCGATGTCATTCTGCTGACCTATGTAGACGGCAAGCCGCAGTTAGGCGTGGTGCGCGAGGAGAAGTTTGTACCGACAGTTACAGCCGAACCAGCGTCGGTAGCCCCTACAGCAGTTCCCGCTGCAGTCGTGGGGCCGCAGGCCGACGTGGAGCCTGTCGTTACGCTCACAACCGCTGTTGAAGAGCCGGCCGGCGAGACCCCAACCGGCATGAAAGTGGTCAAGCTTCGTCCCAAGGCGCACGCTGAGTCGATCGCTTCGGCTATTCCGACCATCAGTCCGGATGTGATCGTGCCATTTCTGACCGAGCCGCTGGTGGTGGGAAGCTCCGAGCTGGATCGAGCCGGCTATGTCACCATCGGTTTGGATGATCGAGTGGCGCTCGGCGATGGCAGCGAGTTCTATGCACGCGGTCTGAAGAACAGCAGCACCGAGTATTACCAGATTTTCCGCAAGGGCGCAGCGCTTAGGCACCCGGATACAGGTGAGACCCTGGGGTATGAGGCCCAGTACCTGGGTGACGCTAGGGTACTTGAAGCAGGCGATCCGACCAAACTTGTCGTGACACGCGTCAAGCAGGAGATTCTGCCCACCGACCGTCTGCTCAAGACTCCGGAGAAAGCCGCACTACCCTATTACTACCCGCGTGCGCCGGATAAGAACGTCAAGGGCCGTATTCTCTCGGCCGTTAACGGATTGCGCGAGTTCGGGCCCACCACTATCGTCACCATCAGCCTCGGTAAACGCGAGGGCATGGAGGAGGGACATGTACTGCGCATTATGCGGCACGCGGGCGTGAGCAAGGATCCGGTTACGAAACGTTCGTACAAGCTGCCGGACGAGGAAACAGGTCTGCTCATGGTGTTCC
>Ga0315281_10001484_pt1 | contig 34672 bp, 25 predicted proteins | sample YL17G07_0_MG_FD_204540 | JGI IMG/M metagenome (GOLD analysis project Ga0315281, IMG submission 204540) | Sediment microbial communities from Yellowstone Lake, YNP, Wyoming, USA - YL17G07_0 | ecosystem: Environmental > Aquatic > Freshwater > Lake > Sediment | place: USA: Wyoming | collected...
TGCACCTGCTGGTCCAGCGCTTGCTTTGTCGCATCGACGAACAGCTGCCGGAGCTGCGTGCGGATGACGCCGTGCGCCGCCGCCACCTTCGCGATCGTCGCCCCCGGCGCGGCCAGCTCCGTGCGCAACTGGTCCTCCGGCACGTTCAGTATCGTGGCGAGCGTCGTCAGGGTGCGCCCCCGTCCCGCTCCGCCGAAGCCGCCGGCGCGCGGGAACGGCGTTCCCTCCGCGATGGCCGTGAGGTCGCTGGCGTTTGGCGTGCGGGCGCCCGCGAACGGCGTCCCCTCCGCAACCGATGTCTGGATCGCCGCGCGGCGCGTCGGGTCGCCGAAGCCGCCCGCGAACGGCGTGCCCTCAGCGATCGACGTCTGGATCTCCGGCGGCGGCGTGCGGTTGCCGAAGCCCCGCCCGCCGGGCGTCCGGCCGGCCTGCGGCGTGGTTGCGGCGCCGGGCGTCGCCGCCGGGTTCGTGCTCGCCTTCGACGAGCCTCCGCACGCTGCGGCGACCGCGGCGACCGCGGCCAGGCACAGCGCCGCCGCGAACAACGCGCCGGGGCGCGACAGTAAGTAGTGACGCTTCAAGATGACGCTCGCTTTCCGTGGTCGCTGCCGCTCCGGGCGGCCATATATGCTCCCATCCTACGGCCTGCGCCCCGTTCGATGCGTTGCTTAACTGTTATGGAGCGCCCCGACGCGCCCTTCGTTGGAGTACCTTCATCCACGCCCCGCGACGCCGCCTGTCGCGCCGCCGCGATAGCCTGCGCCGTCGCGGGCCGTCCGAAGCGGCGCGCGGCATGGTTGCCGCGCCCCCGAGACGGTAGGATGCGCGCATCCGCTCCGGCCGGTGCAGCGAACGAAAGGGAGACGGTGCGCCAGCTCAAGCTCGACCCCCGGCCGCCCACCTACGACTCCATCGCCGAGGCCTCGCTGGGCGAGCAGTCCCGCGCCACCGTCGTCGACGACGTCGAGGCCGCCGACTGGCAGCCGATCGCCCCGCCGGCCCCCGCGGCTGCGCCCCGCCTGGCGTTCGTCGATGGCGTGCAGCGGCTCGAACGCCGCATCTCCGCCGTCGGCGAGGGCTGGCCCATCCCCGGCGCGCTCGTCTCCTACGCCGCGGGCGCAGTGCTCTGCGACGCGGAGCCGCCGCTGCGCCACATCAAGGTCGAACGGCGCATCATCCTCACGCGCGGCGCGGCGCCGGCTGCCGTGCGCCTGGAGGCGCAGAACGGCCCGGTCGTGTACCTGCCGGCCTCCAGCTCGGGCGAGGACGCGGAAGGCATCGGCCAGGCGCTGGGCGACCTGCGCGCGAACCTTGAGGCCGAGGTCGTGCGCGCGCTGCTCGCAGACGCGTGCGAGCTGATCGTCGTTGACGGCCGCCTGCCGGGCGTCCGGCAGGGCCCCGTCGTCGGGCTGATCAAGACGCTGCAGGGGCTCTACATCGAACGGCCGGAGCAGGTGGCCTGCCTCGAGGCGCTGCGCACGGGCGAGCGCTCGCCCGTCTTCATCATCGAGAAGCAGCGCGCGCGGTACTACTCGTGGTTCGTCTGCCTGCGCACGCCCGGCCGCTTCGAGATCCCGCTATCGGGGCTGGCGCGGCTGGAGATGGACCACAACACGCCGAAGGCGGAGGCGCTCCGCACCGCCGACGTCACCGCTGCCGTCCTCCCGGCCTACGCCTCCACACCCTCGCGCGACGACCGCGCGCCGCAGAACCTGCTGCCCGTCGGCCAGCTCGAACGCGAGCTGCGCCGCCGCCAGGGCGATGTCGAATACCTGACCCGGCTGATGATGACGGCCTTCGCCAAGGAGGAACTCACGTGGAATCCGTAGAGCCCATCGGCCTCGTCATCGGCACCGAAGACGCCTACGCGCTCGACTTCTGGGTGTGGGTGTACCCCCACCGCTATCTCCAGCTCGACGATGTCGTCACGGTGCCCGTCATCCTGCCCGACAAGCGCGAGGTGCGCCTGCACGGCATCGTTGACAAGGTGCGCTCGCGCTACGAGGGCGCGCGCTTCGACTCCGACGCCGAGGCCGCCATGGAGAACCGGCTGCCGGTCGGCATCGCCAACGCCGCGCACGTCACCGTCACCCGCGTCGAGCCGGAGATCTTCATCGCGCCCTTCCCCGGCGAGCGCGTCTTCCTCAGCGACGACGTCCAACGCGACGAGGCCCTCTACTTCGACAAGATGCGCCAGGACGGTACCGCCTTCAACGCCGGTTACTCGCGCGACGGCCGCCCCGTCTACGGCAACATCGAGTTCCTCGACGGCACCCGCGGCGCGCACATGAACATCAGCGGCATCAGCGGCGTCGCCACCAAGACCAGTTACGCGCTCTTCCTCCTCTACTCGCTCCTCCACTCCGACGTGCTCGGCCCGCACGCCGCCAACACCAAGGCGATCATCTTCAACGTGAAGGGCGAAGACCTGCTCTGGCTCGACAAGCCCAACGCCCGGCTCGACGCCGAGGCGCGCGCGAAATACGAGCAGCTCGGCCTGCCCGTCGGCCCGTTTCAGAGCGTCGGCATCTGGGCGCCAGTGAAGAAGAACTCCGACGAGCTGATCCCCGCCTCGGAGACGCGGCAGGAGGGTGTCACCGCGTACACCTGGTCCATCTCCGAGTTTTGCCGCCAGCGCATGCTGAAGTTCCTCTTCGCCGACGCCGACAACGAGACCAGCCAACTCTCCTTCGTCGTCCGCCTCGTCGAAGACTGGCTCGCCGACAACACGATCGTCTTGGATCCCGACGAGCACGGCTTCGTCAGCGTCATCGGCAGCGAGGTCGAGACGGTGCGCAGCTTCATGGACCTCGCGCGCGTCATCGAGAAGAACATCGACGCCATCGCCGGCCGCGCCGCCGGCGGCACGCAGAACGCCTTCGTCCGCCGCCTCTTCGATGCGGCCGGCACCGCCGGCCACCTCGTCCGCGCCATCCCGCCGAAGCGCGCCGAGGACCACACCATCCGCATCCTCGACGGCAAGGCCGGCGCCGGCGGCAACAACCAGGTCACCGTCATCGACATCCACAGCCTGCCGGACCGCGCCAAGCGCTTTGTCGTCGGCGTCGTCGTCCGTCGCCTCCTCGAACAGAAGGAAGAGATGGGCACCGCGCGGCCGCAGGTCTACCTCGTGCTCGACGAGCTGAACAAGTACGCCCCGCGCGAGGGCTGGAGCCCGATCAAGGAAGTGATCCTCGATATCGCCGAGCGCGGCCGCAGCCTCGGCATCATCCTCATCGGCGCGCAGCAGACCGCCAGCGAGATCGAGCGCCGCGTCACCGCGAACGCCTCGTTCCGCGCCGCCGGACGCCTCGACAGCGCCGAGGCGTCGCGCGGCGAGTACGGCTTCCTCACCGACGCCGCCCGCGCCCGCGCATCGATCCTCAAGCCCGGCACGATGTTCCTGCATCAGCCCGAGATCCCGGTGCCGCTGCTCGTGCAGTTCCCCTTCCCGGCGTGGGCCACGCGCAAGGACGAAGTGGCCCCCGACACGAGCGGCGGCTCCGGCCTGCGCAGGGGGCGCTGATGCGGCTGCTCCACACCGGCGACTGGCACCTCGGCCGCACCATCCGCGGCCAGTCGCGCCACGCGGAGTTCGAGCGCGCCGTCATGTGCGTCGTCGATATCGCCCGTCGCGAGCAGGTCGACGCCGTGCTGATCGCCGGCGACACGTTCGAGACGTTCGCGCCGCCCGCCGACGCCGAGCATCTGTTGTACGAGGCGCTCACCGCGCTCCTCCGCGACGACATCAAGGTCGCCATGATCGCCGGCAACCACGATAACGCGAGCCGCATGGACGCCCTCTCCGGCATCCTGCGCATCGCCGGCGCGCACTGCGTCGGCAGCGTCCCCCGCGACGACAGCTACGCCCCGCTGCGCATCACCTCGCGCGATGGCGCGGAGGCCGCGACGGTCGTCGCGCTGCCGTGGGTGGCTGAGCGCATCGCCGTGGAGTACGAGCACCTCTTCGGCGACGTGAGCGCGGCGCTGCAGCGCTACGCCGGGCAGATGGAGCGCGCCATCGCCTACTTCTGCCGCTCGTTCGACCCTGCGACCGCCAACATCTTCATGGGCCACATGCTGATCGACGGTGTGTCGATCGGCGAGGGCAGCGGCGAGCGGAAGATGCAGATCGGCCAGAACTTCGCCGTCCCCGCCACGTGCCTGCCCGCGTCGGCCCAGTACGTCGCCCTCGGACACGTCCACCGCCCGCAGGAGATCGGCAGCCCGGCGCCCGCCTTCTACGCCGGTTCGCTGCTGCAGCTCGACTTCGGCGAGAGTGGGCAGGAGAAGTCCGTCAACCTCATCGATGTGCAGCCGCGCAAGCCCGCGAAGGTCCGCAACATCCCCGTCACCGGCGGCCGCGAGCTGAAGACGCTGCGCCTCCGCCTCGACGATCTGCCGTCGCACGCCGGCCAGCACGCCGACGCCTGGCTCCGCGTCTACGTCGACCTCGACGCGCCCGTCCTCTCGCTCTACGAGCGGGTGCGCGAAGTGCTGCCGAACGCCCTCCACGTCGAGGGTGTGGTCGCGGCGCCCGTGGACGGCGATGCCTCCGCGCCCGACGGCGGCGCGCTCGCCCCGCACGAGCTGCTCGCCCGCTACTACGCCGAGCGCCACGGCGGCCACGCCATCCCGGAGGGCCTCGTGACGCTGTTCAACGAGCTATACCAGGCCGAGGTTGAACGTGCGTCCACGTAACCTCCACATCGAGGGCTTCACCTGCTTCGCCGATCCCGTCGACATCGACTTCGACGGCATGGATGTCTTCGTGATCACCGGCCCCACCGGCGCCGGCAAGACCACGATTATCGACGCCATGTGCTACGCGCTCTACGGCCGCATCCCCCGCCACAGCGAGACGCAGCACCTGATGTCGCACAACCGCGACACCCTGCGCGTTTCGCTGGAGTTCACCGCCGCCGGCCACGAGTACCGCGTGCTGCGCAGCGTCAACGTCAACCGCAAGACCGGCAAGGATGGCCGGGAGCGCGTCACCCGCACCGTTTCACCCGTCCAGCTCGAACAGAACGCCGGCGGCCAGTGGGCGCCCATGGAGGGCCGCGTCCGCACCGTCGACGATGAGATCGTCCGCATCGTCGGCCTCGACTTCGACGCGTTCCAGCGCTGCGTCGTGTTGCCGCAGGGCCGCTTCCAGGAGTTCCTCGCGGGCGACCGCAAGCAGCGCCAGGACGTCCTCAAGGACCTGCTCGACATCGGCATCTACGAGCGCGTCATGATCGCCGCGAATCAGGCCGCCCGGGACCTCGCGCGCGATGCCGCGAACATCGACCAGCGCCTGCGCGAGGACTACGCTGGCGCGACCCAGGACGCGCTCGACGCCTGCCGCGCGCAGCTCGCCGAGACGCAGCCCGCGCTGGAGCAGGCGCAGACGCAGCGTGCCGCGCTCATCCGCGCCGCCGCGCTGGCCGAGACCGTCGTCGGCGCGCGCCAGCGCGCGAAATCGGCGTCGGAGCAGCACGCCGCGACCGGCAAGCAGATTGCGCAGGCGCAGGAGCTGGGCAAGACCGGACAGCAGCGCCTGCAGGCCCTTCGCAAGGATGTCGCCGCCGCCGAGGCGCAGCTCAAGAAGGCCCCCTACGACGCCGCGCTGCACCAGGCGCTCAGCGTCGCCCGCGAGCGCGTACGCACGCGCGATGCCGCTGCCGCTGCGCTTGAACGCGCGCAGCAGGCGGCGGCCGATGCCGCGACCGTGCAGCCCGCCGAGGCCGCGCTCGAACGCGCGGCGGTGGTGCGCGCGAAGGCGGAGCAGCACCATGCAGACGCCGACGCCGCGCTGGAAGCAGCGCAGCGCGCCGATGCGGCGTCGCACGTGCGCGGCGGCCTCAAGCCCGGCGATCCGTGCCCGGTCTGCGGCGGCCTGGTCGGCAAGCTGCCGAAGGCGGCCGCCAGCGGCCTCGCCGCCGCCGAGAAGGCCGTGGCCGCCGCCGAGGACGCCGAGCGCAAGGCGGCGCGCGCGCACCAGGCTGCCGAGGTGGCGCTCGGCGCCGCGCGCCAGAAGGCCGCCGCCGCGGCCGAGCAGCTCGCCCGCGCGCAGGCCGCCGCCGCCGCGGCCGGGGCCGCGCTCGCGCAGGCGCTGCCGCCGGGCCAGCGGCCCGACGCAACCACGATCGATGCCGCGTTCACCGCGCAGCAGCAGGCGGCGGAGCAGGCTGACGCGCTCAACAAGAAGCTCGCGAAGACCCGCGCTGAGCTGGCCGCGCTGGAGCCGCAGGTCGCCGAGAGCGACCGCAACATCGCCGCGCTGAGCGAGCGACTGGCGCAGCTTGCCGAGGCCGCGGCTGCCGCCACGCGCGACGGCGACGCCGCCATCGCCGAGCTTCGCGGACTCACCGAGACCGGCGACTGGCGCGACGTGCTCGCCACGATCGACCAGAAGAAGGATCCGCGCCCCGTCCTGGCGAAGCTGCTGGAAGCCGCCACCCGCGCCGCCGACGAACTGCTCGACCGCAAGGTGCGGCTGGAGGCGCGCGAGCGGGAGATCGAGCAGAAGATGGAGAAGTCTGCCGAGCTGGCGGAGGAGCTGGAGGCGCTGAACGAAAACAGCGCCCGCTACCGCGAACTTGGCCTGCTGCTGCGCTCCGACGCCTTCCAGGAGTACGTCATCAGCTCCGCCATGCGCGTCCTCGCCGAGAGCGCCACGGAGCACCTGCGCTCGCTCTACCCCCGCTTCGCCATGGAGGTCGACGGCGGCGAGTTCCAGGTCACCGACCACTGGCAGGCGGACCAGTCGCGCTCCGCCCGCACCCTCAGCGGGGGCGAGACTTTCGTCGCATCGCTCGCGCTCGCCCTCGCGCTCTCCGAGCGCCTGCCCGAGCTGCGCAGCGCCGCAGCCGCGCGGCTGGAGAGCCTCTTCCTCGATGAGGGCTTCGGCACGCTCGACCCGGAGACGCTCGAAACCGTGATCAACGCGCTCGAAGGCCTGCGCTCCGAGGAGCGGATGGTCGGCGTCATCACGCACGTGCCGGAGCTCGCCCAGCGCATCGAGCGCCGCATCACCGTCGTGAAATCGCCCGCCGGCAGCACCGTCGAGGTCGCGTAGCCGCGTGTGACGCTATGCGTCCCCGTCCGTGCTCCGCGGCCGCAGCCGCAGCATCCGCCGCAGCAGCGACCCCCGCACCGACGCGTACGCCGCGTCCAGTTGCTCCGACTCGTCCTCGGACGGAGTCTTGCCGCCGAAGCGTGCCCGCTCGTACGACGCGGCGATGTACGCCGCCGCGTCGCTGCCCGGCACGCTGTGCCCCAGCCGCGCCGCGAACTCGCGCGGAGTCTCGCTCGGCTGCGCCTTCGCGCGCGCCAGCGCCGCCAGCCGCAGCGTCTTCTCCCACAGCCGCGCCGGCTTGCTCAGCCCGCTCATGCCGCGCTCCCACGCGAGCCGCCCGCCCGCCGCGCCCAGCGTCACCGCCCCGCCCGCGATCGCCAGCGCGATCAGCAGCGGCCACAGGCTCGCGCCGCCGCCGGACGCAGCCGGCGCGGGAGGCGCCTGGTCCTGCGGCGGCGGCTTGATGCCAAGGTCGATGCCGCCGTCGCCCGCATCGCCGGGGATGCGCGTGTTGCCGCTGCCCGTCCCCTCCGGGGGCGCCGTGCCCGGCCGGTTGATCAGCGGCTGCGACGGCGTCGGGCTGAACTCCACCCAGCCGATGTCGGGGAAGTACACCTCCGGCCACGCGAACGCGTTGAGCTCCGTCAGCCCGAACGTGTTCCCGTCGCCCTGCCGCGTCGCCGGGTCCACGGCGTAGCCGGTCGCCACGCGCGCCGGGACGCCCAGCGAGCGCAGCATCAGCGCCATCGCCGACGCGTGGTAGTCAAAGTAGCCGCGCTGCGCGTCGAACAGGAAGTAGTCCACCGCGTCGCGGCCGGGCGGCGCTGCCGGCACGTTGTAGTCCACCGGGAACGTCCGCAGGTACCGCTCGATCGCCGCGGCCTGCTCGTACGGCGTCGACGTGCCGCGGGTCACCTCGCGCGCCTTGCGGCGCACCCGCACCGGCAGCGAGTCCGGGATCTGCAGGTAGCTGTCAGTCACCCACTGCGGATAGTCGGTGCCCGCGGCGTTCAGCTCGTCGATCGACGGTACCGCCACGCTCCCCGTCACGGCGTACGTGTCGCCGTTGCGCAGGTGCGTGTCCGGTCGCAGCCCCGTGATGTCCTCCGGTGCGGCGCCCGCGCGCGCGTCCGAGGGCTTGTTCGACGCCAGCGGCTGCCCCAGGCTGAACAGGACGCCATTGTTGCCGCCCTGCACCTTCACGTTGATCGTCATCTCCCTGCGCGCGCCCTCTACCGTCGCCTGGTCCTCCGCGCCGGTGCGCTCGCCCGGCGAGAGCGGCACGTCGCTGTGCACCGTCACCTTCCAGCCCTCCGCGGTGTACTGGTCGAACGACTGCGCGCGCAGGAACGCCGCCATCTCCGGCGTCAGCTCGACGTTCACCTCCACCGCCTGCTTGCCCGTCAGCGTGATCTTGCCCTGGAACGCCAGCGCGTCCGGCAGATTGTGGATCGTGATCGGCTTCTTCGCGTTCACCGACACGAACACGCGCGCCAGCGGCTCGATCCGCCGCGTGATAGGCGACGTGAAGTCGTTCCAGCGCGCCGCCGCCGTGTCCGATCGGTCCGCTACGGGTAGCCACCACGCCAGCAGCAGGATCGCCATCGTCACCCAGAACGTGAAGTTCAACGCCGACAGCGTGATGAACTCCGGGTACGCGACGCCGCGCTCGTCCCAGTCGCGCTCGCGCTGCGCCAGGTTCAGGCGCATCATCAGCAGCACCGCGCTGAACACGAACACCACGAACGCGTAGCTGAACTGCCCCGGGATGAAGCTGATGTTCCACATCAGCGCGACGCCGCCCGGCGCCAGCGCCAGCCACGGGTTCCGCCAGCGGAACACCGCCCACGCGGACAGATAGGTGCCCAGCCAGACCAGCACCAGCACCAGGATGATGAACGGCAGCGAGTCGCTGCTGATGCCGTTCTGCGTCGCCGCGTACCACCACGCGTGCATCCGGTCCAGCATGTTGTCCGTGCGCGCCACCGGCGTGCCGCCCGGCAGGATCGCCAGCAGTTGCAGGTACACGCACGTCGCGCCCGCGAGCAGCGCCAGCGGGTGCAGCAGCAGCGCGTTGCGCCGCACGCGCGAGAACAGGTACGCCGTCACCAGCGACAGCAGGCAGACGGGGTACAGCGCCGGCATGTCCGTCACCCAGCGCGCGCCGTCGATCGACGCCACCACGCTCAGCGACACCAGCGCCGTCAGCACGAACGTCAGCCAGTCCTCCCACGGCCACGTGTCGGACAGCCGCCCGTCGTGCGGCGCGGCGTCCTCCTGCCGCTTCTGGAAGATGTCGTCCCAGTTCGCGTCACGCATCGGCTGCCACCCCCGCGCCCGATCCGAGCGCCGCCGGCAGGTCGTCGCCGCGCTGCACCATGTACGTGTACACGTCCGCCGCCGCGAGCGACGCGAACACGCCCAGCGACGACTCCTCGCCCCCGAAGGTGCTCCGCTCCAGCACGATCGCCGCCACCTTCACGCCGCGCGCCTGCAGCGCCCCCAGCCCCGCCACCCACGCCTCATCGGTCGATGGCGTGATCGCTATCACCGTCGTGTGCCGCCCGAAGCGCCGCGCCTGGTTCGTCAGCAGGTCGCCCAGGGGCGCGTCGCCCCACGCCCGCGCCATCGCCAGCGACTCCAGCACCCGCGTGTACTGCTGCAGCCCCCGCTCCGGCTCCACCACGTCGAATCCGCGCCCGAACGACATGAATCCCACCGTCCGGTTCGCCGCCAGGAAGTAGCGCGCCACCGACGCCGCGATCCGCACGCCGTACTCCTCCGTCGACTCGTCGCCCGATCCGGTGTGTGCGCCGCGCTCCAGGTCCAGGATGATCCAGACGTCGCTGGCCGGGTCCAGCTCGAAGATCTTGACCATCAGCTCGCCCGTCCGCGCCGTGCTCGCCCAGTGAATCCGGTTGAAGCTGTCGCCGAACTCGTACGGCCGCACGCCCGACGCGTTCGGCGTCACGTAGTGCGTGCGCTGCCGAAAGCGCCCCTCGCCCGGCAGGTTGGCCGCCGGCACCGCGAAGCCCGGCAGGTCCGTCGCCCGCGGATACACCAGCACGTTCTGCCCCCGGCCGAACCGCCGCGTGTGCCGGAAGAACCCGAACGGGTCGCCCGTCGTCACCTCTACCGGCCCCACCTTGTACAGCCCCCGCCGCTGGATCGTCGAACGCACCCGCCACGATTTGCTCCGCCGCGATCCGATCGTCACCACGCGACGCGCGTTGTGCCCCGGCATCTCGCTCGGGTCGTCGATCTCCAGCCATAACTTCGGCAGCCACGACCGGTTGCGGATCGTGATCCGCTCCTCGTACTGCGCGCCCGTCTGCAGCCGGTCGGTCGAGCGGTCCGGCGTGATCTCCAGCCCCCAGAGATTGATCCGCGACCACGCGTACGCGATCGGCACGCCCACGAACGCCACGTACACCAGCCGCCACGTCAGCCAGAAGCCCGTCGAGAGTGCGATGCACACGCAGGCCGCGGTCATCAGCCCCACCGCCGTCAGCGATCGGTTCCGCACGAAGAGAGATGTGTAGATGCGGCGCAGGCGGCGCATATCGCCGCCCTATCGCGGCGCCGGCTGGTTCGTGCCGCGCGCCCGCGCGCCCGGCACCGGCACGCGGTCGAGCGTCTGCTCCACCACGTCCTTCGCCGACACGTTCTTCACGCGCGACGCCGGGCTGATGATGATCCGGTGCCCCAGAGTCGCGTACGCCAGTGCCTTCACGTCGTCCGGCGTCACGAAGTCGCGCCCGTCCAGCAGCGCCCGCGCCTGGCACGTCCGGTACAGCGCCAGTGATCCCCGCGGCGACGCGCCCAGGTACACCGACCCGTGCTTCCGTGTCGCGTCCACCACCGACACGATGTACTCCTTGATCAGCCCGTCGACGAAGATGTCCTTCACCGCCCGCTGCATGCCCAGGATCTCGCCCGCGTCCGTCACGCGCTCCAGCGCCTCGATCGGGTGCTGCCGCTGCTGCCCTTCCATGATCAGCACCTCCTCGCTCAGCGAGGGGTAGCCCAGGTGGATGCGGATCAGGAAGCGGTCCAGCTGCGCCTCCGGCAGCGGGAAGGTCCCCTCGTATTCGATCGGGTTCTGCGTGGCCATCACGATGAACGGCGCCGGCATCTTGTGCGTCACCCCGTCCACCGTCACCTGCCGCTCCTCCATCGCCTCCAGCAGCGACGACTGCGTCTTCGGCGTCGCGCGGTTGATCTCGTCCGCCAGCACTACCTGCGCCACGATCGGCCCCGGCCGGAACTCGAAGTCCCCCGTCTTCTGGTTGAAGATCGAGACTCCCGTCACGTCGCTCGGCAGCAGGTCCGGCGTGAACTGGATGCGCCGGAACGTGCAGCCCGTCGAGGTGGCGATGCTGCGCGCCAGGATCGTCTTGCCCACGCCCGGCACGTCCTCGATCAGGATGTGTCCCTGACACAGCAGCGCCGTCAGCGCGAGGTGCACCTCCTCCGCCTTGCCGATGATGACCTTCTCGACGTTGGCGATGATCCGCTCGGCGATGATCTTGGCGTCTTCCATGGGTCCTCCAGCGAACGACGGGTCAGGGCGGCTCCCCCGCGTAGATACGTACGTTGATGCAGGAAGGTTCCCTCAAGTATAGCGGTCTGAACCTGACGCAAAGCCTACGGAATCATGACGATCCGCCAGCGGCGGCTCGGTACACTCCTGCCAGATCGCCCGCACCGACCGGAGGCGCGCCATGACGAAGACGCTCGAACTGCTGGGCTACGCGCCCGACGACCGTGTGCTGATCATCCACGCCGACGATGCCGGCTCCTCCCACGCCGCCAACGTCGCTGCGTTCGAATCGCTCGCGCACGGCAGCCTCACCTGCGCCTCGGCGCTGGTGCCCGCGCCCTGGTTCGCGGAAACCGCCGATCTCTTGAAGCAGCATCCCGGGGCGGACATGGGCGTCCACACGACGCTGACCGCCGAGTGCCGCACCTACCGCTGGCGCTCCCTCAGCGGCCACGCGGCGCTGCACGCGCCCGACGGCGGCATGTGGCGCGACCTCGCCGGCGTCGTGCGCGCGGTCACGCCCGACATCGCCGCCGCGGAGCTGCGCGCCCAGGTCGAGCACGCGCTCGCCAGCGGCGTCGATGTCACGCACCTCGATACGCACATGGGCGCGGTGCTGCTGCCGCAGTACATGCCGCCCTACGTCGACCTGGCCATCGAGTTCCGCCTGCCCCTGTTTTTCATCCGGCCCAGCGAGGGGCGCCTGGCGGCGCTCGGCGACGGCGCGCGGGTCTACGCGGAGCAGTCCTCGCGGCTCGAATCGCTCGGTTGGCCGCTGCTCGACCACATGATCATCGAGAGACTCAGCCAGGTCGAGCCGGACGAGAAGGAGGAGGGCTTTCGCGAGCTGTTCGCTGCCCTGCGGCCCGGCCTCACCCACTTCCTCGTCCATCCCGCCAGGGGCGGCGAGGAGCTGGAGGCGATGATGCCCGATGACTATCGTCACCGCGCCAGCGAGTACGAGGTCTTCCGCAAGCGCGACCTGCGCGACTACTGTGAGGGCCTCGGCATCAAGCTCACCGGCTACCGCGAGATCCGCGACCGCCTGCGCGCGTCGCTGCCCGCCTGACCGCCGCTGCAGGCGAAAGACGCCGTCGTCATCGTCACCGGCGCAGCCGCGCTGCTACGCCGCCGGCTTCTCGGCCGGCTCCTCGTCCTTCGGCAGCAGCTCGGGCGCGAACTGCTCCAGCGTCTCTTCCTGGAAGTCGATGTCCAGCCAGCTCGCCGGCGCGCCGCTCTGCCGCAGCGCCGCGTACGTGTGACGCAGCACGTCGTGGTCCAACCCCATCGCCTCCATGCGCTCCATCCTGGCCGTCGCCTGCTCTTCCGAGAGCAGGCCGCGCGCCACCTGGTTCCAGATCATGCCCGCCATGTACGACGACTGCGTCCACACCGTCTCGTCCAGCGCGCCGCTCGCCATCGCCTCGTTTACCAGCGTCACCGGGCACGGGCACGTGCTCATCACGTCGTCCGTGACGCTGCCGAGCATCACCCGCTGTAGCCCGCGCCGCCCGCGAGTGGCCATCACGATGCCGTCCACCTTGTACTCCTCCGCCACCCGCACGATCTCCTGCGCCGGGTCGCCCTTGCGCACAATGCCATGCACGTCCACCCCCTGCGCGCGCAGCTGCGACTCGAAGGCGTTGATGTACGACTCCGCCGCTCGGGCGGCCTGCGGCTCCATCGCCTTGATCCCTGAGATCACGTGCAGCAGGTGGATCGTCGCCCCGGTGGCCTCCGAGATGTGCCGCAGGTGCGGCAGGATGACGCGGTCGCGGGACGACTGGTCGAGTGGTGCGAGTATTGTCAGTTGGGGCATGGTAAATCTCCTTTCCGGAGTATCGGCATCCCGCCCGCCGGATTTGAGCGCTCCATCCTCGGACCGCGCGAGAAATCTGCATCGCGCTGCTACAATCGCCCCGTCATGACCGCGATCCCGCTCCCCGCCATCCGCCGCGACGGCGACGATCTCGTCGTCGAGACCGCTTCCTACGCCTGGCGCTGGTCCCCCGCCACCGACCGGGCGGTACTCGCCGGGCCGGACGGCCGCACGATCTTCTCGTACCCGCTGCAGCCCGGCGTCGTCGTGACCGGCCGCGACGCCCGCGGCCCCGGCGCCGTCGCCGCCGTCGCGATCGATGGCGACCGCCTGCGCGTCACTTACGACGGCGTGCACGGCAGCGACCGCGTCGACGTGACCGTGCGCTTCGCCGCGCGGTACGCCGTCATCGAAGACGTGACGTACGCGCCGTCCGACGCGAACGCCGCGGTCGTGCGACTCGTCCACTTCTGCGACTGGCGCGACGGCGAAGCCCGCCCCGGCGCCGTCGCGTCGGCGTGCGTCATACCCGGCGGCAAGCAGGATCCCGAGCAGGCGATCTTCCCGACCGCCGGCCTGGAGGATGTCGCGTTCTCCATCGGCTGCTTCGGCATGGGCACCGGCACCAACCACCAGCAGTGGGCGCTGCCGCACTACATCGTCGGCTGCTACGACGACGCCGCCGCCGGCGCCGGCCGCTCACACGCCGCTGTCGCCGGCCTCGGCCGCGTGCCCGACGGCAACGTCATGGCCCGCGTCGATCGCGGGCGCTTTTCGTACGAGATCAACGTGCGCGGCGATCTCTGGGGGCATCGCCGCGGCCCGGCGCCAGTGCGATTCGACGACCCGATCGTGATTGCGATCGCGCCGGACTGGTACGAGGCGGGGCTGCGCTACTTCGAGGCGCTGCAGGCCGAGGGCCTCGCGCCCGCGCGTCCCGCCGCGAGCGTGCCCGCGTCCGCCTTCCTGCCGCAGTACGACACCTGGGGCGACCAGGCCACCCGCCGCGCGTTCCTCCAACGCTTCGACGAGACGCATCTGCGCGCGATCCACGCCGACTTCATCGCGTCGCGCCTGCGCGCCGGCCTCTTCGTCATCGATGACAAGTGGGAGGGCGTGTACGGCTCGATGGCGCACGACGAGGGGCGCTTCCCGAACTTCCTGCCGCTGCTCGACGAGATCCGCGCCGCCGGCCACGAGATCGGCATCTGGACCGCCTTCCCGCGCTGCGAGGACTTCGAGGCGCTCGGCCTCACCGCCGCCTCCGTGCTGCGGTGCCCCGACGGCACGCCGTACGTCGAGCACCAGCGCAAGCGCTCGTGGTACGTCTTTGATCCTACCGACGCGCCGGCGGCCGACTACCTCCGCCGCCGCGCCCGTTATCTCGTCGAGACCTACCGCCCCGCGCTCGTGAAGATCGACTTCGGCTACGAGATCCCCACGCCCGATGTCGCCGGCCCGCACGATCCGCGCTTCGGCGGCGAGCGCCTCTTCCAGCTCTTCCTCGAGATCATAGTCGGAGAGATCAAGCGCATCGATCCCGGCGTCACCATCCTCTACTACTGCGTGACGCCGCTCTTCGGCAGCCACATCGACCAGTGCGGCATGGACGATCTCTGGATGTCGCGCGGCGCCTACTACGACGGCTTCGCCCGCCGCGCGCTGCTCGCGTCGTGGTGCGGCGCCTTCGGCATGGTGCCCTACGGCTCCAGCGGCTACGACTGGCGCTCCGCCGCCGACATCTGGCTCGACTCGGCCATCATCGGCACGCTCGGCGTCATCGCGCCGCTCGCCGGCGACGAGTACGGCGAGACGCTGACGCCCGCGCTCGCCGCGCTCTACAACGGCATCGCGCGCGTCACCCGCCGCAACCCCTACTTCCGCGTCGAGTTCCTGGACGCCGACCTGCACAGCCCCGACGCCGGCCCGCGCGCCCGCTCCTGGGCCCGTATCGAGCACGACGCCACCGTCGTCGTCTGCCTGCGCCCGACCGAAGAGGGCCCGGCCGTCGCGCCCGGGCTCGCGTCGGCCAATCTCCCGTGCGTGATCGCGTCGCTCGGCGACGGCGACATCCGCGACGCCGCCGCGTTCGCCATCGTGCCGCACGGCACGGGCACCGTCCGCGTCGAGCGGCGGGACGCACGCACCGCAACGGCGATCGCGCACCACCTGTCAGGCGCGCGGACGCAACTGCCCGTCGTGCGCGACGGCGCAGCCGTCGCCGTCCGCATCCCGCCCGCCGGTCCCGCCGGCCCCATCGAGTTCGTGGAGATCACCTTCGCGGAGTGACGTTTGCTAGTGCGGCGTCACGATCTCGCCGATCACGAACAACGCCACCGCGCGCCAGCCGAACAGCGTTTGCGGCAGGAAGCGGAATCGCTGCTGCGTCGTCATCGCGCTACTCCGACGGCCCGATGAACTCGCCGATCAGCAGGAACGCCAGGTACAGCCCGATGACCAGCGGAATGAGCGCGATGCCGCCGCGCTCGCCGTCGCGCACGATCGCGATCCCGGCGCTGATCGCGCCGACTGCCGCCGCCACCATCGCCGGGACGGCCGTGAACGCCAGCCACCCGGTCCCGCCCAGGCCGCCCACGTTCGCGAGCAGCGTGGTCGCCGCGAAACACGCCAGCGACACGCCAAGCAGCGCCGCACCCCTGCGCCCAAGGCGCGTGTGCGGCAGCAGGTGAATTCGGAATCCGCGCGAAGCCGAAGGCCCGTCGCTCATACGTTCACACTAGCCCCGGCCGCGTCCGCCCGCCCAGTGCCAAACGGCCGCCGCGTCCCCTCGCGCTATCATGTGCTGCCGCGCCGCGGAGCGAGCCCACCCGCAGCCGGCGTTTCGGAAAGCCACGATGGACAGCAGCTCGCGCCGCGCCGCCGCCATACGCCGTGCGCTGCGACACCCGCTCGCGCGCGCCGCGGCCGCCGCGCTGCTCCCCGTGCTCGTCGTCGTCATCGTCGCGCTCGTCGTGCACTGGCACGACGGCTACGTGCCGGTCGAGAGAGGCTGCTGCAGCGACCACTCCTACTATCTCGCGATGGCCGGCGGCCTCCCCAGGCACCCCGAAGCCGCCCGCACTCCCCCGTTCGACTACCGCATCCTCACGCCGCTGATCGTGCGCGTCTCGCCGCTCTCGCCCACCGCCGGCTTCCACGCCCTCACCCTCGCCGCGCTGATCGGCGCCGCCGCGCTGCTGTGGCAGCTGCTGCGCACGCTCGGCTTCGCCGCTGGCGCTGCTGCGGGCGGCGTCGTGCTCGCCGGCAGCCTCTACTGGCTCGTCGAGTGGCCGCAGATGGACTACGCCCTCGTCGATCCGCTGAGCTTCTTCCTTGCGGCGCTCTTCATGCTCGCGCTCTATCGCGGCGTCGGCCCGCTGCCGCTCGCCGCCATCGCGACGCTGGCGGTGCTCAACAAGGAGGTGGGGCTGATCCTCCTCCCTCCCGCCGCCCTCTACCTCTGGCGCACGCAGCGGCTCACGCCGAGAGCTGCGCTCGCGCTCGCCGGCGCGCCCGTCGTCGCCGTCGTCCTCCTCCGGCTGCTCGTCCCGTCCGACGCTGGTTACCACCCGCTCGACGCCCTGCACGCGGCGCTCGCGCACCGCTACGGCAGCTGGTCCCGCGCGTTCCACGATCTGCCCGACTACTTCGTCCCCACCTGGGGCCCCGTGCTTTTCGTGCTCGCCGCGCAGCCGCGTTCGCTGATCCGATTCGTCCGCCGCTTCCCCGAGCTGGCGCTGCTCTATCCGCTCGCGCACCTGCAGCTGCTCGTCGCGACCGACACCGAGCGCCTGCTCGTCTTCGCGTACCTCGCCGTCATCCCGGCGGTGGTGTTCGCGCTCCGGGAGGGCCTGCGCCGCGACCGGCTCGTCCTGGCGTCCGCGGGGCTGCTCGCCCTCGTGCAGGGCTGCTACTTCGAGTACACGCGCCTCGCCACCGCTCACATCGCCGGCGCGCGAGCCTCCCTCGACCCCGCCTCCCACGCCTGGGAGCGCACGGCGATCCTCGCCGCCGCCGCGCTGGCGCTGCTCATCGCCGCGCCCGCCTGGCGCCGCGCTCTCGGCCGCCGCCGCCGCCTCCGCCGCGCCCGCGCCGCCTGACGCCCGCGCCGCACTTACACCGGCGCGCCCGGCGCCACCAGCGGCCACGGGCGCGCCCGCTCCATCGCCAGCGCCACGTCCAGCAGCAGCGCGTCCTCGTGCCGCCGCGCGTACGCCTGCAGGCCGATCGGCAGCCCGCTCGGCGACAATCCCGCTGGGATCGAGATGGCGGGGTAGCCCGAGATGTTGGCGGGGATCGTCAGCGCCGCGTTGTTGAACGGGCTGACCTTGGTCTCGCCGACGTGGTTCGGCATCGGCCCCTCCGCCTTGAACGGCTCGACGGGGCTCGTAGCGCAGAGCACCACGTCCACCCGCTCGAAGAGGTCCGCCATCGCTTCGTTCATCGCCACGCGGAACGGATCGCCCGACGCGGCGTGCCAGATGCGGTACCGCTCCATGAACTCCATCGCGTAGCGGATCTCGAACGTCAGGTCGTCCTTGCAGGCGGGCCAGTAGTCCTTCAGCTCGTTGTACAGCGACGGCGCGCCGGCGTTCGCCCACGCCGTCCCCTTCTCCGGCAGCGCGATCTCGATCTCCACGCGCCGCATCCCCGTCGCATCGACCAGCGCCTCCGCCGCGTCCCGCGCGATGCGCTCCACGTCCGGATCCATCAGCGCGATGCCGCCCAGGTCCGGCGCGATCGCGACGCGCAGGCCGCGCAGCTCGCGCGTGCCCAGGTCGCGCTCCCAGCCGTCGATGCGCGGCAGGCTGAACGCGTCGCGCGGATCATAGCCCGACGTCACGTCGTACCAGCGCGCGGCGTCGCGCACGCTGCGTGCCACCGTGCCCCAGCAGCTCGTGAGCGGACCGTTCTGCGCGCGCGGCCCGCGCGGCACGCGGCCGAAGCTGCCCTTCATGCCGACGAGCCCGCAATGCGACGCCGGCAAACGGATCGAGCCGCCGCCGTCGCTCGCGGTCGCCGTTGGCACCAGGCCGCCCGCGACCGCCGCCGCCGACCCCGCCGATGACGCGCCTGGCGTCCGTTCGAGGTTCCACGGGTTGCGCGTGACGCCGAACAGCTTCGTCGCGCAGTAGCCCACGTAGCCGAACTCCGACGCCGTGCTCTTGCCGACGATGATCGCGCCCGCCGCGCGCAGCCGCCCCACGTCGATCGAGTCGTAGTCGACGACGTTGTCCTTGTACGGCACGGAGCCGTGCGTCGTCGGCATGCCCTTCGCGTGCTCCAGGTCCTTGACCAGCAGCGGCACCCCCGCGAACAGCCCCGGATCCTCGCCCGCCCTGATCCGCGCGTCGATCTCTTCCGCCTGCCGCCGCGCCCCCTCCGCGTCTACGTACGCGATCGCGTTCACCTGCGAACCAGCGATCGCATCAAGCGAAGCCTCAACCGCATCCGCCGCGCGGATGTCCCCGTGACGGATACCGTCGGCAAGCGAAGATGCGTCCTCAAGCCAGGGCTTCATCTGTAACCTCCTGCGGCCTAGCGGTCAGAATCTCGCCTAATTCTGGCGTCTTCGTCGTCGGCGCAACAGGCTCACGGAGCCCTTTTCGCGTTGTGGTGACCTGCCGCGCGTCGACCCCCGCGCATGCCAGAGACTGAGGCCCGCGCGGAGCCGCCTCTCTAGCATGCCCGACACGACGGCCCCGCGGAGGGAGCACTCACTCAACGAGTGCGATTGGCCCTAGCGTGATGAAGTTGCCGCAGTCGACGGTCACGCTCGTCGAGCCGGTGTACTGGAACGAATCGACGATGATCTGGAGGGCGCCCATATTGCCACCGCCGCTGACGTCGAGTTCGGCCTTCGGCAGGTAGATGATGCCCGTCGTCGTATAGGTGCTGCCCGCGTATTTCAATGGTTGGGTGCAGGTGTCGCTCTGCCAGAAGAGCATGTTCGTCGTGGCGCCGGACGAGGGTGCGACGAGGGACAGCGAGCCTGATCCCTGCAGGTCGATGCTGGCGCAGTCGCCCGCCCCTTTCTTCCCGGCCGACGGGTCGTCGGTGTTGAAGAATGTTACGCCGTTGCCGCTAAGCGTGCCGGAACCGCTGTACGTGAGTCCGCCGCCGGACATGACGTAAACACCCGGCAAGAACGTCACCGCCGCACTCGAGCTGATCTTGATACCGCCGTAGTACGTGCCCGGGTGCAGCGTCGCACCGCCCTGTATGTTCAGGAGTTTCGGGCTGGCCGCGTTCCCGCCCGAATCGGGCGAGGCTGCGCCGGGTACCGGACGGGTGAGCGACGCCAGCGGGTCGGCGAGTCGCGCGCTCGCCGCCGTGGGGGTGGACGAGCTGCTGGCGTTGTTAGCCTGACTCCAGGAGCCGGCACTGTAATAGTCGATAAACGTCGAATTCAGCGTACTGCCGCCACCCTGACTACCCGATGGCTTGCACGACGAGTTGACCATGGCGCCGCCGTTGACAAGGGTGAGCGTGTTGTTGCTGGACTGGTTGAACGCTGAACACTTCGTATCATCCAGGACAACCAGCGCGTAGTTCTTCACTCGCGAGATCTTCGCCACGGCCCGCGCTCTTGTAGTGGTGGTGTTGATGTGGAGCACGCGCATGAAGATTGTCGGCTGCTGGTGGGAGACCAACACCTCGACGTAGCTGTTGTCTCCAGTGTGCGGGCCCGACTGCGGCGGGATGTTTACGGTCGCCTCGGACGAAGCGAAGCCGTTCTCTTGCACCATGCCGCGGGCGGCAGTGTGCGCGCTGGACACGCTGCCGCCATCGTGGAGGACGCCCGCGCCCGCAAGCGCGGCCGCATCGACCGCGTTCTGTGCGGCCCTGTGTCTTGCCGCGACGATGCCGAGGTCCACAGCGAGCCCGGCGGCGCCGAGCAATATCGGTAGTAGCAGCCCGGCCAGCATCATCACCTGGCCGGCTTCATCTGGCCGATGGCTGCTGCGGGTCAGGGTTCGAACGGACGACAGGAAACAAGAACGGAACCGCGCCATCACACCACCTCCTGGTGGCGGCCGACAACGGTCCTTGCGGGCGGTGCCGGCCGAATGGCCCGGCAACCCGGCTATCCTCCGCATATCACGGGAGGACCCGTGGCTTTGCGCCCCCGCCTCTCGACGGGTTTGCCCTTGACGGACAAGATTGCGCCCCTTATGGGGCATCTGTGTTATTCCTCGACCGCCCGCGTCGGATCTGAAGTCAACCTGCGCCGAATGCTCAGGGAATTTCGAGCGCCACTGCGTCGTGCGCTGGCGCGTGACTGCGCCGCGGCGCGGCGTGGGGTGCCGGTGGAAGCAGACCGAAGGCGCCGCGGGTCGATCGTCATGCCGAAGGCCTTCGGCCCTACAGGAGATCGCGCCCGTCGTCACTCGACGCTCCATGAAGTGACGGGTGCCGAGAAGTCAGCGCCTCCCCCTTTGTGCCTCTTGGCGGCTACACTCCCGGCATGACACTTTCACTCAGCACGATGTGGGCGCAACAACCCCTCGCTAGCGCTGTGCTCCAGATTCGGCCATCCGCACCGAAAACCGTGTAGTTATCGTTGGTTCGTACGGTTCGGTCACGCAGGAGAGCAACCGAGGTTTGACATCGACGTGTGATCCTCCACCGACAGCGCAACGGTTCGCCCGCCGCTAGCCAGGAAGGTCAGTGACTCCGCTTCGCTTCACCTGACCTTCGGTCGTCCAGCTTAATCCTCAGGCCCGAGCGTCAAGAAGGTATCCATGAAATCGCCGCGCGATATCCCTCTTCCTAGTCCAATTAGCGTGAGGTAGCGCGGCCATGACCCACGCACACGCCACCTGACCAATCGAATAGCTCTCCCCAGTCGCGATGTCCAAAGTATTCGGAAGCCGTGCTCGCCGAAGTTCCTAGCCCGAGGTTTGTCACGAGTTGTCGTTCGTCCTTGCCGGTATCGGAGATCGTCCACACCGAGACGCCACCGTCTCCGCCAACGCGCAGGAAGAGAATCGTTTTCCCATCGAGCGACCATAGTGGTGACTCGTCACGGTATCCTTGATCGGTAGTCAATTGGGTTGGGTTTGCACCGTCGTTCCCCAAAATCTCGATTCGCCTCTCGTTCAGTGCGGCGCGTGTCGCGTCATCTCGGTCCAGGCCACCTCGATCTGGCATAGACACGTACGCAATTTTACTCGCGTCGGCGCTCCAACTAGGCGAGGAGACAGCCACGTCTGGCTGCGTCACGACACGCGGTTTAGCGCCAGTCGCCGAGTACAACGCGAGAGCCTTTTTCGTCCACGCTTCGCGCCCCTGACCGATCACGACAGCCACAGCATCACGTCCTTTAGCAGGAACGATGAAGTCGTCATACGGCAGCGCTGCATCGGACATCGCGATCAGCGCACCGCCGTTGGCCGGTACCGAGTACACAGGCGAACCGTCGGCGAGGTCGGCGGTGAAATGAGGTGTCGTCCATGTTAGGATCTGCGAGCCGTCTCCCGACCAACCGGCAATGAGGAACCCGAACTCGGAGGGATCACCAGCGGTCACAAGCTCCCGGCTCGCGCCACCGTCCGCCGAAACGCTGCGCAAACTCGCGACGCGGGATTGTACGTTTCCTACGGAGTCCGCGTTTTCAACCACCGACGCGTAGGCGATGATTCTTCCGTCTGGACTCCACCGGAAACTCCCCACTCGCGAGTTGGCGTCACCGGCGTCGGGTACCAGCACACTATCGCTCGATCCGTCGGCCGCTGCGATTCGAAGGCCGCTACGCCCGTCCGATGATGCGGCGAGAATACCCAATCGATCGTCCGATGGTGACCACTCGAACGACTGGGCATCGCCCAAGTCGCGAGAGCTGGTTCCATCGGACTTGGTTACCCACAGGTCAGCGTCACCCTGGTAGTACGCGATCCATTCGCGAGTAGGGGAAAATCGCGGCGCTCGACTCCGTCCGTCACTCGTTATCCTTTCGGGTGACCCATCTGGCAGCGTCACGTTGAAGAGGTCGCCACCGGACACGTAGACCAGCGACCCCAGTGTTGAGGTCGCCGTGCCAACTATCTTGCCGCTTCCCGTACTGCCATCGGAGCACGCTGTAGCGAAGATTGCGACTGCGAGCGTGGCGGCGGTCAGCGCCGCGATCCTCATTGAAACCCTCATCTATGCGCGTTAGACTCCGTGTTCGCCGTGTAGGCTGAGACGGGCAACCACTCGACTGTCTCTTGTGGTATTTCCGAGTCTTGGTCGCGTGGCTTCCGAAGCATTGACACAATCGGCGGTGCGGCGAGTATCCAAACGGCGAGAACCACGAGTGCCACGGCGCCGGTATCGAAGAGCCACTCAAGTGGACGATTTGCTCGAACCAACGCGGCGACCCCGAGGGCAATGGTGATTAAGGTGAGATCGCGCAGGACGGTCGTCCACCCCAACCGTTCCCTGTAGAGCAATCCATAGCATCCGCATTCCGTGGCTCTTCCTTGCGCCATTAGTCTCAGCGTGACGAATGTGAACACGCCCGTCAGCAGCGCGATCGCCAAAGCAACCCACATGGTGAACTCCGGCACGAGTAGCAATAGCGCCATCCCGACTTCCACGACGGGCAAGCTCCACGCCACAAACGCCACGGACTTCTTGGGCAGGATCGCTTGCCGAACGAGCGCGCCTCGGAAGCTCGTTACGGAAATGAGCTTAGATAATCCAGATGCCAAGAAGACCAAGGCCAGATAGAGACAAAGGACGAACGCGACGTACTGCATGTGCATTCCCTTTCGGGCTAGAACGAGGGGTAGACGATCGTCGCTTCCAACTTTCCGCCTCTGGCGAGTCCTAGGACTTGCACCATCGCACCGGGTGCAATCAACTTGTCCTCGCCTCGGAACGGCACCTCGGTGCCATCGGAATGCACAATTGTCGTCCTATCGTTCGTCACAACTTGAAACTGTCCTGACCTCCCCGCGAGAACGAATGATGCGTCCCCGGCGCTCGTCACCTGAAGCTCGCTAATAGGCCCGATCTCGTTGCGAATGTTGAAGTGAATCTTCTCGGCGGCGAATTGATCCTTAGTGGTGAGGTCGCCCCACGCGTAAAATTGGTCGCCCACTTCGATCGGGACGCCGCTCCCGAATCCACCTTTCCAAACGCCGGAAGAATCTGGCAATTGAATCGTTAGTGCGCCACGGAAGGTGTCAGCCGACAGAGTGTCTCTGCCGACGGCCGTCACGACTCCGTCCAAGTACTTGGCGGGTACGACAGGTGTCTCCTGTCGAGGAAACGGATTTGGCGGCGTCTCTGCACCGACGCGATCGAACGCCAACCCTTTCAGGACAGGTGCTACGGCCGCTAAAGAGGCGGCGAACACCAAGAAATTGCGCCGGCTGATCGATTTCATCATCACGTCTCACCTTTCAGCAAACGACCTTGGCCGGTATTCTCCCAGCACCGAGCGACCCTCCGTTGATGGCCATGAATGCGGCGGGAAGCAAGTCCGCGAGCGGTGGCGTGCGTCCCATGCAGTTGTCCGCGTAGTTGCAGCCCACGCGCGGGAAGCAGTCGTGCACTCGAATGTAATTCGCCTGGTTGTTGCAGAGGTTGGTGACCTGCACCGTGTCACCACACGCGTGGCTGCAATTGTTCGCGCAGCCGTTGTACACGCAGCCGGTCGTTGAGAGATTCGGCCACGCAAGGTCGTTCCAACCGTCATTGCATGACGAGCACGCACCCGATCCGCCGTTGCAGTTGTAGTACGTAACATTGCCGTACATCACCGTCATGTGATCCTCCTAGTTAGGCACGGTGCGCCTGCGCTGTTGTGTGGATCGACGGCCACAACCGCACCGTTCCGCTGCACCATTGCTCGATCGCGTCCCAGTTCGTCTCGCCGTCCGGCGCTCCGAACAACATTTCGACTGCTGCTAGTTCGCACGTACGTCGCATGTCTAGTTCCAGCCGGGTCACCTCCCTCGCTCCGTTCGCCCCTGATGACATTGCGGCTTCAGAAACTCGCCTGATAAACGGCTCGAACGCGGCGTGGATGACCCCGGAGAGCGACTCGAACCACAAGAGGGCGCGTTCATCGTTCTGGTATCGGCGACGCAAGTTGCCTTCGCTCGCGCGCGCCCCGGTTGCCACCGTACGCCAGTCGATCGGCTTGTCGATCGAAACGAATCGCGGGGGTTGGGGGTCGATCGACGCGGTGACGTAACGCGCAACGGCGATCGATAGCTCTCTACTCTTCGGGTAGTTTGCGAAGAAAGCGTGAATCAGCTCGTCGCGTTCGTCAGCGTCACGGGTTGAACGAACGCTTTCCATGATCTCCGAGTAACAACCGTTCTTGAGAGCGAATCGAAGATCGAACAACTCAGCCTTACGGTAGAGGCGAAGGGCACGGCGTCGTTCTGCTTCATGCGCGGGGATGTGTGGAACCGGTCCAAGCCGTTCGTCTCTCAGCAACCGCGTGAACCGCGTGAGCTGATCCATTTGATCCGCTCTTTACTTCCCGGTCGGTATGGCGTATAGATGATACCGATGCTAAACCCAGCCATGAAGCGTTGTCAAGCCCCCAAAACCGCGCCCGTAGCGTACGCCTCTGTGCGAAGGCCAGGTGCGTTCGCTTGCGCTGCTCGTGGTGACTGAAAACTGCGCTCGACATAGTGGCACGTACTGGACCTCGCTGCCCCTATGGCCGCGCTCATCCGGTGGTAGAGCGGCGGATGCACGACAGTCGCCGAAGTTCGCACAACACGTGGACGCAACCGTCGCTCGCCGCGAGGCAGGAAGGTCAGTGATCATCTTCGACTCCACTGACCTTCGGTCGTCCAGCTTGATCCTCAGACCCGGGCGTAAAGAGGGTATCCATAAAATCGCCGCGCGATTTACAGACATCCTCCCTCTTGACGTTTCCAGCTCCTACACTTCCGCCATGACCCTCTCACTCAGCACGATGTGGGCGCAACAGGACCGCTTCGTCGCCGACATGCACCTCTTCGTGCGCGAGACGCTGGCGCTCGGCTACGACGCCATCGAGATCAGCCACTCCACCGCCACCGCCCAGTTCGACCGCCTGCTCGACTACCCCGGCGTCCCCATCTCCTCCATCCACGCGCCCGCCCCGCTCTCGCGCGACGCCGGCGGCAAGGCCAACAGCCACCTCAACCTCGCCTCCACCGACGACGCCGAGCGCCGCGAAGCGATCGAGTACACCAAGGCCAGCATCGACCACACGCGCCGCGTCGGCGGCCGCTACGTCGTCGTCCACCTCGGCGGCGTCGGCAACGCCATCTTCGATCCCGAGCGCGAGCTGCGCCGCCTCTTCGACGCCGGCACCCGCGACGGCGCCCACGTCGAAGAGCTGCGCGCACGCTGCCACCAGCTCCGCGCCGAGCAGGCGGGTCCCTGGATGCAGAAGGCGCACCAGACCGTCCGCGCGCTCGCCGCGCACGCCGAATCGCGCGGCATCGCCATCGGAATCGAGAACCGGCTCCACTACCACGAGATCCCGCAGCCCGCCGAGTGCGCCGATCTCCTTGCCGGCATCGCGCCCGAGGTCGTCGGCTACTGGCACGACGTCGGCCACGCCGAGGTGCAGTGGCGGCTCGGACTCGTCGACAAGCGGCTCTGGCTCGACACCAACGGCCCCCGCTGCATCGGCTCCCACCTGCACGACGTCGACGGCATCGGCGATCACCGCGCGCCAGGCCACGGCGACGTCGAGTGGGACTACATCGCCGCCGGCCTCCCCGCCGCCGCCCTGCGCGTCTTCGAGATCAACCAGTCCCAGCCCGCCGAGGCCGTCGCCGCCGCCATCCCGTTCCTGCGCGCCCGCGGCGTCATCCCCTGACCGCGTTCCAGGTTCCAGATTCTAAGTTCTTGGTTCTCTCCCGCCCCCACTTCGTGTCAGATTGACACCAACTCGGGCCTGTGATACCGTTGCCTTAGTGTCATAGGGACACTAACTCGGCCGCCGCGCCGCCACCGGAGGATCCGCCATGACGATGCTGCTCAACCGCACCCCGGCGAAGCCCGCCGGCGGCATCGCCTGCGAAAGCGACTCCATCGACACCGTCCCCCTCGTCGAAGAGCGCTCCTTCGCCTACTGGCAGCAGGACATCCCCCGCGAATACTGGCAGCTCGATGCCGCCGCCCTGACCGAGCGCATCGCCGCCGCCCGCCGCGTCCTCGGCACACGGCTCGTCGTGCTCGGGCACCACTACCAGCGCGAGGACATCATCCAGTTCGCCGACGTGCGCGGCGACAGCTTCAAGCTCTCGCAGTGGGCGGCGGAACGCCCGGAGTCCGAGTACATCGCCTTCTGCGGCGTCCACTTCATGGCCGAAGCCGCCGACATCCTCAGCGCGCCGCACCAGCAGGTGATGCTGCCGAACATGGCCGCCGGCTGCAGCATGGCCGACATGGCCGACCCCGACGACGTCTACAACGCCTGGGCGGAACTCGAAGAACTCGGCATCGCCCAGGACACCATGCCCATCACCTACATGAACTCCGCCGCCGCGCTCAAGGCGTTCGTCGGCGAGCACGGCGGCGCGGTCTGCACGTCCAGCAACGCCGCGAAGGTGCTGGCGTGGGCGTTCGAGCGCAAGAAGCGCGTGCTCTTCTTCCCGGACCAGCACCTCGGCCGCAACACCGGCCACGCCATGGGCATCCCCGCGGAGCAGATGGTGCTCTGGGGCTGGGCGCGCCCCTACGGAAGCATGGGCGGCCAGACGCTGCAGGCGCTCCAGGACAGCCGCGTCATCCTCTGGGCGGGGCACTGCTCCGTCCACCAGCGCTTCACGCCCCGCCAGATCGCCGAGGCGCGCGCGCAGCACCCGGACGTGCAGGTGATCGTCCACCCGGAGTGCCGCCTCGAGACCGTGCAGGCCGCCGACCTCAACGGCTCCACGGAGTTCATCTCCAAGACGATCACGCAGGCGCCCGCGGGCAGCGTGTTCGCCGTCGGCACCGAGATCAACCTGGTGAGCCGCCTCGCGAAGGAGAATCCGGATAAGACGGTGTTCTGCCTGGATCCGGTCGTCTGCCCGTGTAGCACGATGTACCGGGTGCACCCGGCCTACCTCGCGTGGACGATCGAGTCGCTCGCCGAGGGCCGCGTCGTCAATCGCATCCAGGTGGCGCCGCAGGTCGCCGCGAACGCAAAGCTCGCCCTCGACCGCATGCTGGCAATCACGTAGCCGCGGAGAACCCCGCCACTACCAACTGCAAACTAAGAACTTCCAGCGACCCGCTCACACCGCTCCGCGCTCCCGCAGCGCGCCGATCTCCTCCCACGAGTAGCCCAGCGACAGCAGCACCTCTTCCGTGTGCTGCCCCAGCTCCGGCGCACCCGCCGCCACGTGCAGCGGCATCTCGCTGAAGCGCCACGGTATCCCCACCACCTGCGTCGGCCCGTTCGACGGATGATCCACCGTCACCAGGTACTCGTTCGCCAGCGCCTGCGGGTCCACGATCAGGTCGGCGTAGTCGGCCACCGGCGCGCAGATCATGTCGTGCGACTCCAGCAGCGCAATCCACTCCGCCGTCGTCTTCGTCGTGAACTTGTCGTCGATGATCTCGTACAGCGCGTCGAGGTTGGCGTTGCGCGCCCCCGCGTTCGCGAAGCGCGCGTCGTGCTGTAGCTCAACGATGCTCAGCGCCGTGCAGAATGCCGGCCAGCGGTCGTCGCCGACGCCGCCCACCACCGCCCAGCCGTCGGCCGTGCGGAACGTCCGCCAGATCGTCGGCAGATACGCGTGGCCGCGCCCGCTCCGCTTCTTGCGCCCGCTCAGGATGAAGTACTGCAGCTCCCACGCCTGCGCCGCGATCTGCGATCCGAACAGCGACGTCTCCACCTTCTGTCCCGCGCCCGTCGTCTCTCGCGCGTACAGCGCCGCCAGGATCGCGATCGCCAGGTTCATCGCCCCGCCGTAGTCCGCGATCGCCACGCCGGCCGGCAGCGGCCCGCCGTCCGCCTCGCCCGTCATCGACATCAGCCCCCCGCGCGCCTGCGCGGCGATGTCGAACGCCGGGTGGTTCGCCTTCGGCCCCCGCGCGCCCCAACCCGAGGCGTGCGCGTAGATCAGGCGCTCGTTCAGCGGCCGCACGTCGTCGTACCCCAGCCCCAGCTTCTCCATCGCGCCCGGGCGGAAGTTGTGCACCATCACGTCCGCGCCCGGCACCATCCGCCGCACGATCTCGCGCCCCTCGTCGGTCTTGAGGTTGATCGTCACGCTGCGCTTGCCTCGGCTGTGCGCCAGGTGGTACGCGCTCAGCCGGTCCGGCCCGTGCATCGCCAGCACGCGCCCCAGGTCCCCGAACATCAGCGGCTCGATCTTGATCACGTCGGCGCCCATGTCCGCCAGCACCAGCGTCGCCTGCGGACCCTGCTGGAAGATCGTGAAATCGAGTACCCGGACCCCTTCAAGCGGACGGCTCATCGCGGTTCCCCCTCCCCCCAGCGTACTTCACCCCCCGCAGCCCGGCGAACCGGGCCCGTTTCTTGACACATTGGAAGCGCTCTATATACGGGAATTCATTGGTAGAGTACGATGCTCGTCGTACCCACGAGTTTGTACGGTGCTCTTCTGAACGAAGGGATATATCGATGCCGTCTTCTTTCCGCCGCCTGCTGCCGCGCATCGCCATTCTCGCCGTGTGTGTCGCCGCACTCGTCGCGCTGCGGCCCGGTGTCACGCCGGCGGCCGGTGTCGCGCCCGCGCAGCAGGGCCCCTTCGCTGGCGGTGACGCGCCGCCGCCGCTGCCCCTCACGGTCGACGACAGCGCCGCGCGCAAGTCCGGACCCCTCTCGTCCCATCTCGATCACCTCTATCGCGCGGACCAGGCTGCCCGCGGCCGCGGCGCGCCGATTGCGCGCGGCGCGAAAGGCCTGCCGCCGGACCTCGACTCGCTCGTCACCGCCGGCGACATCAAGCTCGACGACGCCGGCCGCGTCCAGGTGTGGGTGCGCACGACGGGCGACCCCGACGCCCTCACCAGCGATCTCGCCGCGCTCGGCATGGACGTGCAGCGCGTCGACGCCGCCGGCGGCATCGTGCAGGGCCTCGTGCCCATCAGCGTGCTGCCCGACGCTGCCGCGCTCGCGGATGTTGCTTCGGTCGAATCGCCGCCGCGCGCCATCGTGCGCGCCGGGACCCACCTTACCGAGGGCGACGCGCTCACGGAGGCCGACAAGCTCCGCAGCACGCTCGGCGTCGACGGCACCGGCGTGCGCGTCGGCGTCATTTCGGACGCGGTCGAAGGGCTGTCCGCCGCCCAGGCCTCCAGCGACCTCGGCGCCGTGGACACGACCACCTGCAACGTGACCTCCACCCACGCCTCCCCCACCGCCGTCGGCGCCGGCGCCGAGGGCACCGCCATGCTCGAGATCATCCACGACATGGCGCCCGGCGCGCAGCTCTACTACGGCTACTGGGGAATCACGCTCGCCACCGCCGGCACGTCGCTCGATTTCAACGCCGCGGTCTCGTGCCTTGCCGCCCACGTCGATGTCGTCGTCGACGACATCGGCTGGTTCAACAACGGCCCCTACGACGGCACCAGTTCCGTGTCGCAGAACACATCCAACGCGCTGAACAACGCGGCCAGCCCCATCCGCTCGTACGTCACGGCCGTCGGCAACGAAGCCGAATCGCATTACATGGAGGCCTACGTGTCGTCTGGCGTTATCGTCGGTACCGCCCCCACAACGTGGACGCTCCATCGCTTCCAGGGCACGTCCCGCACCACCAACTTTGGCGGGCCGTTGTGCGGATCGCCCGCTCCGGCAGGCGCCATCTGCGGCGATCGCATCTGGGTGGCCGCGGGCGGCAGCTTTGGCGTGTTCCTGCAATGGAACGACCCATGGGGCAACTCAACGAACGATTACGACCTGCTCTTCCTCGACGAGTCCGCTGCCACGCTGTACCTCGCGAGCGCCAATATCCAGGCCGGCGCCGGGTCGAATCCCGAGGAGTCCTTCGGATTCACGAACTCCAGCGCCAGCGGACACTACTACGACATCCTGATTGGCAACTACAAGGGGCTGGCGGCGGCGAAGACGTTCCAGATGCATCTGCTCTGCGGCGGCAGCTGCGCTCTGATGGGCGCGGACAGCCTGTTCAGCTTCAACACCGCCACAGGCAGCGTCTCCAACCAGGCTGACGCCGGCGGCGGCGTCCTCTCCGCGGGCGCCCTCTACGCCGCGGACAACACGCTCGAGCCGTACAGCAGCCGCGGCCCCACCGTCGACGCGCGCATCAAGCCGGACATCTCGTCCTACGACGGTGTCACCGTCAGCGGCGTCGGTGGGGCCGGCTCGCCCTTCTACGGCACATCGGCCGCCGCGCCGCACGTCGGCGGCATCGCGGCGCTGCTCCTCTCCTGCAACCCCACGCTGCTCGCCGGCGAGTCGCAGGACTCTCCCACGTTCGATCGCACCGCCCTGCGGACCGCCATCCAGAACGGCGCCATCGACATGGGCACCGCCGGCCCGGACAACAACTACGGCTACGGAAAGGCCGATGCCTTTCGCTCGGCCGTGCCCGCGGCCTGCATGCCCGGCATCACTACGTACGCCGGCAACGGCTCCACCGGGTTCGGCGGCGACGGTGCGGCCGCCGTCAACGCAGCGCTCAACGGCCCCGCCGGCATCGTCCAGGACTCAGCGGGCAACCTCTACGTCGCCGACTCCAACAACTGCCGCGTCCGGCGCGTCACCTCCGGCCGGATCACCACCTACGCCGGCAGCGCGACGTGCGGCTTCGCCGGTGACGGCGCAGCCGCGACTGCGGCGAAACTCAATCACCCGCAGGACGTGAAGATCGACCCGTCCGGCAACATCTTCATCGCCGACTACAGCAACTGCCGGATACGCAAGGTGGCGCCGGGAGGCATCATCACCACCGTCGTCGGCAACGGCACCTGCCCCTACAGCGGCGAAGGCGGACTCGCTGCCGACGCCACGCTACAGCCGACCGCAATGGCCTTCGATGGCGCCGGCAACCTGTACGTCGCCGACGCCTCTTGCCGCGTCCTCGAGATCAGCGCCGGCGTCATCAGCACCATCGCCGGCACCGGCGTCTGCGGCTACAGCGGCGACACCGGCTCCGCCACGAGCGCCAACATCCAGAACGGCATCAAGGGGATAGTGGCGCCGGCGGGCACGAGCGACGTCTACTTTTCCGATACGGTGAACTGCCGCATCCGCAAGGTCTCGGCCGGCGTGATCACGTCGATCGCCGGGTCCTCGTGCGGAAGCATGTCCGCCGCCGACTCCGGTGCGCTGTCTGGCTTCTTCCCCCGCCAGCCCGCCGGGCTCGTGCTGGACGCGACCGGCGCGGGGACCGTCGCCGAGAGCGGACTCTGCCGCGTGTTCTCGATCACGCCTTCCGCCTACCAGTCCGTCGCCGGCCACTACACCGGCGGCTGCGGATTCAGCGGCGACGCCGGGCTGCCGCTGAACGCGCAACTCAACAGCCCGTGGGGGCTGTCGCTCAGAAGGGGCGATGTCCTTGTGTCAGACACCTCGAACCAGCGCGTGCGCCTGGTCGCCGCGCTCGATTCGGACGGCGACGGCTATTCGAACGCGCTCGACGCGCACCCGTATGTGTTCTGCAAGATCATGAAGGCAGACGTGAACAACTCGGGCACCGTGAACTCAACCGACCTGTTCGTCGTCGCGCAGGTCTTCGGCCTGCTGCCCGCGCCCGCGCGCATCGACGTGAATCGCGACGGCAAGATCAGCTCGACCGACTTGCAGCAGGTAGCGGTGGTCTTCGGACAGAAGCCGTCAGCCTGCCCGTAGGCGCTTACTGCAGGTACATGCCGGAGATCGCGCGCGCCATCACCAGCTGCTGCACCTCGGACGTGCCCTCGAAGATCGTGTAGATCTTCGCGTCGCGCGCCCACCGCTCTACCGGCGCCTCGCGCGTGTACCCCACGCCGCCGAGGATCTGGATCGCCCGCTCCGTGACCCACACGGCCGTTTCCGCGGCCTTGTACTTCGACATCGACCCTTCGCCGTTCAGGAACGGCTTGCGGGTGCGTGCCATCCACGCCGCCCGCCACACCAGCAGCCGCGACGCGTCGATCTCCGTCTTCATCCGTGCCAGCGTGAACGAGATCGCCTGGTTCTCGATGATCGCCCGCCCGAACTGCCTGCGCTCTTTCGCGTAGTCCAGCGCGTACTCGTACGCCGCGCGCGCCGTCCCCAGCGCCATCGCGCCCACGGCCGGCCGCGTCGCCTCGAACGTGCCCAGCGCCGCCTGCTGGCCCGTCCGCGCGCCTTCGCGCGCCCGCGCCAGCTTCGCGTCGAGCTTCTCCTTGCCGCCCAGCAGGCAGCGTCCCGGCAATCGCACGTCGTCCAGGAACACCTCCGCCGTGTGCGACGCCCTGATGCCGTGCTTCTTGAACTTCGCGCCCTGCCGCAGCCCCGGCGTGCCCGGCGGCACCACGAACGACGCCTGCCCCCGCGTACCCAGCGTCGGATCGACCGATGCGACGACGACGTGGATGTTGGCGATGCCGCCGTTGCTGATCCAGGTCTTCTGCCCGTTCAGCACCCACTCGTCCTTCGCCTGGTCGTACACCGCGCGCGTCTTGATCGCCGCCACGTCCGATCCGGCATCCGGCTCCGACACGCAGAACGCGCCCAGCTTCACGTCGTCCGCCGTGCCGTAGCACTGCGGCACCCACTCGATAATCTGCTCCTGCGTCCCGTTGCCCGTGATGGCGACGACCGCCAGCGACGACCCGAAGATCGCCATGCCAATGCCCGCGTCGCCCCAGAACATCTCCTCGATCGCGATCGGCAGCAGCAGGCCCGTCGGGTCGTTCTGCGTGTGAATCAGCAGCTGCGTTCCGTACAGCCCCGCCTTCGCCGCCTCCTGCAGGATCGGCCACGGCGTCTCTTCGCGCTCGTCCCACTCGTGCGCGGCGGGCCGCACTACCTTCTCGGCGAACTCGTGTACCCAGTTGCGTAGCTGGATCTGCTCCTCATTGAGGTCCAGCGAAAAGATCGTCGGCGTCTCGGTTGCTACTACCATCTCGGTCTCCTCGCGCTGTGTCCTGCCCGCGCCGTATCCGTAACGGCGGGCGCGTCGCGCACACAACATGATACCGATCCGCCGCCGCGCCCTGTAGCCCGCGCGGCACATCCGCGGCGCCGTATTGCGTCAAATCCACCGATCGATACATGCCCACCCTTGCCGATCGGCCGATGGCGGCAACGCCATTCCGGAAATCAATTGCGTGCGAGTGCCGCTACGCGGTGCCGCTTGCTAGCATGACCGCCATGGACGCCCGGCAGACCGTCGATACCATCACCCGCAATCTCGAAGAGGTGCTCACGCGTGAGGACCTTGAGTCGCTCGTCGCCTCCGGCACCCCGCTGCGCCACTACATCGGCTTCGAGATCTCCGGCAAGGTGCACCTTGGCCAGGGGCTCGTCTGTATGGCCAAGGTCAAGGACTTCGTCGACGCCGGCGCCCACTGCACCATCTTCCTCGCCGACTGGCACACCTGGATCAACGATAAGCTCGGCGGCGACCGCGACACCATCCGCCGTATGGCCACCGCCTACTTCATGGAGGCCATGAAGGCGTCGTTCCGCTGCGTCGGCGGCGACCCGGCGAAGCTCCACTTCGTCCTCGCCACCGACCTCTACCACCACAACGACGACCACTGGGCCACGCTCATCGACGTCGCCAAGAACACCTCGCTCGCCCGCATGCAGCGCAGCATCACCATCCTCGGCCGCAAGGAAGGCGAGTCCGTCGACTTCGCCAAGCTGCTCTACCCGCCGCTCCAGGTCGCCGACATCTTCACGATGGGCATCAACATCGCCCAAGCCGGCATGGACCAGCGCAAGGCGCACGTCGTCGCCCGCGACGTCGCGACGAAGCTCAAGGTGCGCCCGCTCCGCGACGCGACGGGCGCGCTGGTTAAGCCCGTGTGCGTCCACCACCCGCTGCTGCTCGGGATCAAGAAGCCCGCCATGTGGCCGCCGCCCGAGGCCGACCTCACCGACTTCTGGGCCTCGATGAAGATGAGCAAGTCCGACAAGTCGTCCGCCCTCTTCGTCCACGACGCCGAGGACGACGTGCGCGCGAAGGTCCGCAAAGCGTTCTGCCCGCCCGACTCCGCCCCCTTCAACCCCATGCTCGACTGGGCGCGCAAGCTGATCTTCCCGCGCGACGGCGAACTCCGCATCGCCCGCAGCGAGGCGCACGGCGGCGACCTGCGCTTCACCGCGGCCGAGGAGCTGGACGCG
>Ga0315281_10001485_pt1 | contig 34658 bp, 30 predicted proteins | sample YL17G07_0_MG_FD_204540 | JGI IMG/M metagenome (GOLD analysis project Ga0315281, IMG submission 204540) | Sediment microbial communities from Yellowstone Lake, YNP, Wyoming, USA - YL17G07_0 | ecosystem: Environmental > Aquatic > Freshwater > Lake > Sediment | place: USA: Wyoming | collected...
TGGCGCCAGTGTCTTCAATATCAGTCTCGGTATAGATCGAAAGCATCGGCACTGCATGATGCACTGGCTTAAGATTTCCAAGCGGTTGACCACCAACTCGCTGTGTCGGTGAGTCTGCCGAGCGCAAATCCGGATATTCATGCTCTAGTTGTTGTAACTCTCGAAACAACCGATCGTATTCAGCGTCCAGAATCGTTGGCTGGGCAAGCTCGTAATAGTTGTGGTTGTGCTGCTCTATGGTGACGCGCAACTCCTTAACGCGCGCCAGGATGTCCGGTGCAATCGCCATTCACGAAAACAAACGCAACGCGCGCGCTCCCCCGGCCGCAATCTGGCCGGCCTCCATTTTCGCCAGGATTCCTTCCAGCTGCCGGCGGATCGTCGCGATTGCGTTGTCCGACAATGGGGAACGATTGTCGTCGACCAGCATGCCGTCAAGCTCTCCGACGAAATTTCTGGACATCGTGAGCATCGAATCGAACGCGTCCGATGCATTCCGGACGCGCGGAACATCGAGCAGAAATGTAATCCCGCTGGTAAAAAGAGTATTCATCTGGTCTGGAACGAACGGCGCCGGCTCGTGATTGTCGAGCGAAAAAAGCACGCCGCCATCCTCCCCGAACAGATAAAACATGCCGTCCGGCTCGAGCCTGAGTCCCGCGGCCTCCGCCAGTGCGTGAATCTTGGTTCCCGAGAAAGGGTTGCCCGCGTGCGCGACCACATTGATGCTGATCGCGATATCGACGCCGGCGCAAAACCGGTCGAGTTGCACTGCCATCGCATGCACCTCGCCAACATCGAGACATTTGGCGACGCCCTGTCTGCTTCCCGCCCATCGAAGCACGGCATCGCGAAACGCGGTTAAACGGTCCTGCTCGACGCACCCCGCGCGGTTGGTCATTTGGAGTGCAAAGCGCAATTGCGAAAAGCGCACACCACCCGGAATGCCCGCGGCTTGCCATTCGCCGCTGGTCGGATCATAACCTGCAATCTGCACCGGTTTGCCCCACCCCGCCGTGAGCGCCAGCAGTTCCTCGCACAGATCGCCGCCATCGGCGGCATCCTGGATATTTACGTCAACCACATAATCGATGACCGGATCGATTATTGTTACCAGCGGCGCTCTGACCGGTGCGCGCACGGAAGCCGGTGACGCGGAGGCGGCAACTGGCAGCTTGGGTTCAACACGTCCAGCCGGAACGGTCTCCTGGACCGCCGCGCCGTGCAACAGCACGTCGTCATGTTCGCGCGCAAAAGCTTGTTCGGTACGGCGGCGAAGTTGGCGCTCCTGCCATGCGTTAAAAAAATAAACACCCGCGACGAAAAAGGCGCCTATTACCAGCAGACTGATCTGCAAATCGCTCATGGTGGTTCCAAGAGAATTTCAGGCGGCTTCTTCGGCAAGTTTCATGGCCTCTTCGATATCGACTGCAACCACTCGCGACACCCCCGCCTCCTGCATGGTAATCCCGATAAGCTGGTTGGCAATTTCCATCGTGATCTTGTTGTGGCTGATGAACAAAAACTGGGAATTGGCCGACATCCGCTTGACCAGGTCACAAAATCGTTCGGTATTGGTATCGTCAAGCGGGGCGTCGACCTCGTCGAGCAAACAGAACGGCGCCGGATTCAATTGAAACAGCGCGAACACCAGGGACAGCGCCGTGAGCGCCTTCTCCCCACCCGACAACAAATGGATGGAACTGTTCTTCTTGCCCGGTGGCTGGGCAATGACCTGCACGCCGCTGTCGAGTATTTCTTCGCCGCTCAATACCAGCTTGGCTCGGCCGCCGCCGAACAGCGAGGGGAACAATAGTCCGAAATGACGATTGACCTCATCGAACGTGAGCTGAAGCCGTTCGCGTGTCTCGCGGTCTATGCGGCGTATCGCGTCTTCCAGCGTCGCCAGCGCCTGGTTCAGGTCCTGCGACTGGGAATCCAGATAAGTCTTGCGCTGCTGCGAAGATTCAAGTTCCTCCAGCGCCGCCAGATTCACCGCCCCCAAAGCGCCGATTTCGCTGTTCAGCCGCACGATGTCGGCCTGCAGCGCACTGGAACGCTTGCTTTTCTCCAGTTGTGGCTCAAGTTCCTGCTCATTGGCGCCCGCATCAACGAGTTGCTGCGCGAACTGTTCCTCGGTCAAGCGCGCTTCCTGCTCCTTTAACTTGACGTCATTGATGCGTTCGCGGATGGGGTTCAGGTTTTGTTCTATCGCCAGACGCTGCTGTTCGGTCTGCCGAAGTTCGGTTTCCAGCGCTTCCAGCATGTCACGTGCCGTCGCCAGCGCGCGTTCTTTCTGACTGCGCAATGCCAGCAGATTCTCAAGCTCGACGTTGAGCGGTGCTTCGTCGAACCCGCTGAGTTCCTGTTCGTTCCGGGCGATAGAACTCCGGACCGTATTGACATTTTCGACGATCAGTTTGATGGCGTTGTCGACCTCGGCAATCTTATTTGCGCACGTCTTGAAATGGAACGCGGCTTCCTGAGCAACGCGTTCGCATTGCGAAACCAGCTGCCGCTGATTCTCGAGCGCGCTTGCGGCCTGCGCATACCCGTCAATCGCAGCGGTAAGTTGCGCCTGCAGTTCGATGCGGCGCTTATCGAACAGCGTCGAATTCGCCCGGGCGGTATCGTGCTGCGCGCGTTCCTGTCCCGAGTGGGTGTCGATTTCCGCCAATTCGGACGCTAACTGTTCGCCGCGCTGTGTCGCGCGTTGTGCCAGCTCGGAGAGTTTGAGGATCGCCAGTTGCGACTCATGATGCCTTTGCTGCAATTGCTCGGCTGCCGCGCGCAATTCGTTGACCGCGCCTTTGCGCTGCTCAAATTCCGCGGCGGCCGTGCCATGCTCGCCCCTGCGAGCGGCAAGCTGAGCCTGGTCCTGCTCAAGCTGCAACGTCAACTGCTCAATCTCGCGCTGGCGTGAGAGCACGCCATGCAGCTCCGAGTCCGGAGCATGAAAACTCACGCTGTGGCGTGTGAATACATGTCCGTCGCCGGTCACCAGCATTGCGCCGGCGGGCAGCTTCGATGCCCGCGTCAGCCCGTCACGCCGGTCGGTAACCACGTAGACCAAATCCAGCCAATCGTTGAGTGCGCCGGCGGCGACCTCGTTCTTGCACCGAACGAAGGCGGCGAGCGGCTTGAGCCCAGCCCAATCGGCTGGCGTCTTGGCGGTGCCGCCGCCGGCGACATAAACCGTCATCTTGCCCGGCGGCAAATCGTTCAACCACGGTGCGGCATGCGTGAGGCTGTCAAGTTCGACCCCATTCAGGCGCTCGCGCAAAACTGCTTCCAGGGCGTCTTCCCAGCCAGCCTCGATTTGAATGTCCTGCCACAGGTGGCGTGCCTTGTCGAGACCGTGCGATTGCAGCCAGCCGTGCATATTTTCGCCGCGTGCAATGCTGTCCAGAATCTGCGTCAAAGCCTCGATGCGCGCTTCGAGCACCGTCACCTGCTGGGCCGCGCTCTCCGCCAGCGCGCCTATTTCGCGCAGCGCCTGTTCGAGCTGCGGAATACGCGCTTCCTCGGTTTCGAGCAGACTGCGTTTGTCCCGGTGCTGCGCGTCAAGTGCTGCGAGTTCGGCGCGCAGGTGTTCCAGCTCTTCGCTGTCAGGCGGCGCCAGTCCCGACTGCTCTTCGCGCAACCGCTGTTCGCGCTGCGCGAGCTGCGCCAGGATCTTAAGCGCGTGTTCGCCGCGCGTCTGCTCGAGTTGCAGCGCCTGCGCGTTTTCCACAGCTTCCTGCTGCAGCGAATCGCGGCGCTCCTGGCTGGCGCGGAATGCTAGCTCTGCAACCGGCAAACGGGCGATTTCCGCGGCAAGTGCGGTCTGGCATGCGTCCACCTGGGCCTGCGCGCGCTGGTGTTCCTGCTGCCACTCGGTTTGGCTTGCCTGTTGCGCCCGCAGCTGCATCTCGCCCTGCTCAAGCTGATTGCGCGACGCTGCAAGCTGGCTGTCGACGCGGCCGCGATTTTCGCGCACGTGCTGAATCTGCTGCTGCACACGTGAAAACTCAGCGCTGGTTTCATACAGACCGCCTTGCGCCGCCTGCACAGCCTCGCCGGCGGGATGCTGCCTCGAACGCAACTCTTCGAGCGCGCGCTCAGCCCCCCGCAAACGCGCAGTTTCGGCCTCCAATTCGACGCCCAACTTAGCGATATCCCGAATGCAGCGGTCGCGCACGCTGCCAGCTTCGCGCTTCCGTTGCAGCCACAGGAGATTCTGGGTGGTGCGCAGCTGCTCCTGCAGGCTGTGGTACTGCGTCGCCACGGCTGCCTGTTCCTGCAGGTGCTCGAGCTGTTTGTCGAGTTCGAGACGGATGTCTTCAACGCGCAAGAGGTTTTCGCGGGTATCGGCCAGCCGCAATTCGGTTTCGCGGCGCCGCTCGCGATATTTCGACACCCCGGCCGCTTCCTCGAGGAAAATGCGCAATTCTTCCGGTTTGGCTTCGATAATCCGGGAAATCATTCCCTGTTCGATAATCGCGTAGGCGCGCGCACCGAGACCCGTGCCGAGAAAAATATCCGCGATATCCCGCCGCCGCACGTGAATGTTGTTAATGTAATACGCCGATTCGCTGTCGCGCTCGAGCACTCGCTTGACCGAAATTTCGCCGTAATTCGCCCACTGCCCGCCGGCCCTGCCTAATTGATTGTCGAATATCAGCTCGACGCTGGCGCGGTTCACCAGCTGGCGATTGCCGGAGCCGTTAAACAGCACGTCCTGCATGGTTTCGCCGCGCAAATGGCGGGCCGAAGATTCCCCGAGCACCCAGCGCACGGCATCGATGACATTGGACTTGCCGCAGCCGTTGGGGCCGACGATACCGACCAGCTGGCCGGGCACGGAAATATGAGTGGGATCTACAAAAGACTTGAAACCCGCGAGTTTAATATCCGTGAGGCGCAATTTTTTCTTTACTCGGCAGGGTTATAATTCGAGATCGGAACCAGCATGATATTTTAACCGAATTGTGCAGCCTGCCCTAATGCCAAGCAAGCCCAGCCGGCGTCTCGCCACGTTTCCCAATCCGAGTCCGCGACGCGACTATCGGATTCACATGGAAATACCTGAGTTTACCTGTTTGTGTCCGCAGACCGGCCAGCCGGACTTCGCGACGCTGTATCTGGACTATGTGCCGGACCGAGTCTGCGTCGAACTCAAAAGCCTCAAACTCTACATCTGGTCGTACCGCAACGAAGGCGCGTTTCACGAAGCGGTGACCAACCGCATACTCGACGATCTGGCGAAGGCAACCCGACCGCGCTATATGCAGCTTACTGCCAAATTCTACGTGCGCGGCGGCATATTCACGACGGTAATCGCGCAAACCCGTAAGAAGAACTGGCGCCCGCGGCAACCGCTTAATCTGGACGCGCTGGCGGCGCAGTCGAACACGCGCTAGATGCGGTTTTGGGTTCCGGCGCTGCGCCAAGCCGGTCTGACAACAGTCCGGCAACGATAATCAATGCGCCACCACACCATTCCTTCAGCGTCAGCAGTTCATCCGCCAGCAGCCATGCCGCAATGGCGGTAATGACCAATTCGAACAGATAAATGACTATAGCCCGGTTGGCGCCGACACGCGCAAGACCGAACTGGACTGCAACATTGACACTGAATATCACTACTGACAGCAGCGTCAGCAGCGCGGTCTGATCTAGGACCTGCGACCATGCGGCCGGCGCCGGACTGCCGAAAAGGATGCAGATCGCACCGATCGCGCCGCACCCGCCGAATACCGCCAATACTCTCAATTCAATCGCGACCCTGGCGGTCATCCGCACAAGCACATTGGACAACGCAAACATGATGCCCGCAGACAGCCCGATCCACTCTGCCATCGAACGCGGCAGCGGCCAGCCGAGTTGCGGCTGCCATAACATGACCAGAGCACCGGTGATTGCCAGCAGCATCAGGCCGTAGCCGGGAGCCGTCAGTCTCTCGTTCAGCAAAAGGCGCGCGAACAAGACTGTCCATACTGGCGCCAGATAGAAGAGCAGCACCACCCGCATCACGTCGCCGTAGATTACGGCAAGAGTAAAGCCGATGTTCGCCCAACCCGCGCTCAATCCGATCGCGACCAGCAACCATGATAGGTGCGGCCGGATCTGCCGCCAGCACAACAAGACCGCAGCCAGCGCAAACGCGCCGGCATAGGTCAGAGTCGCAGCCAGCGCGCCGCTTACGCCCGCATGATCGAGCGCCCGGTACGGATACCAGATCAACCCCCATACGATGGCACCCGTCAGCAACCCGGCCACCGGCATCATTTTTGTGAACTGCACGCCAACACCTCTATAATCCACAATTTATTTGATTGCAGATAATGAACCCCGATCTAGACCGACTGCAGAGCTACCCGTTCCAGAAACTGAACGCGCTGCTGCAAGGAACCACGCCGAATCCGCAGCTCGCTCCGATCAGCCTCTACATTGGCGAACCCAAACATCCCACACCGGAGTTCATCCGCAAAGCAGTTGCGGACAATCTGGACGGGCTCGCCGTTTATCCGACTACACTTGGTGGCGAAGGACTGCGTATCGCAATCGCCGGCTGGCTCGAGCGCCGCTACGGCTTGACGCAGATCAGTGCGCAAACTGAAATCATACCGGTTAACGGCAGCCGCGAAGCACTGTATGCGATTGCGCAAACGATACTCGACCGCTCGCGGCCCGACCCGGTGGTTGTGGTTCCCAATCCTTTTTACCAGATCTACGAGGGCGCAGCGTTATTGGGCGGCGCGCAACCGCAGTTTCTCCACAATCTGCCGGCCAATAATTTTGCGCCGGATTTTGAGCAGCTGCCGGACACCATATGGAGGCGCACGCAGTTAATTTATGTCTGCTCACCGGGAAATCCAACCGGGCGCGTAATGACCCAGCAGGAGTGGGAGCGGCTCTTCGAGCTCTCCGACCGCTACGGATTTGTGATCGCGGCAGACGAATGTTATTCGGAGGTATATTTCGATGAGGCAAGGCCGCCCCTTGGCGCGCTGCAGGCTGCGCAGCAGTGCGGCCGCACCGGCTATCCGCGGCTGGTGGTATTTTCCAGCCTGTCCAAGCGTTCCAACGTTCCCGGCATGCGCTCGGGCTTCGTCGCCGGCGATGCTGAAATTCTGAAAAAATACCTGCTCTACCGCACTTACCAGGGTTGCGCGATGAGTCCGCCGATTCATACCGCGAGCATTGCTGCGTGGCAGGACGAAGCTCACGTGGTCGAGAACCGCCGCCTGTATCGCGAAAAATTCGCGGCAGCGCTGAAAATATTGCGCGAAGTCACGGAAGTCGGTATGCCGGAGGCGGCGTTTTACATTTGGCTGAACACGCAGCGTGACGATGCCGAGTTCACACGCCGCCTTTACCAGGAGCAAAATGTGTCGGTGCTGCCGGGCAGCTACCTCGCGCGCGAAGCGCGCGGCATTAATCCGGGCCGAAATTTCATTCGCATTGCTCTGGTGGCCTCCACCGCCGAGTGCACCGAAGCAGCCCGGCGCATCGCGGCTTTTTTGCGCAAGTCCTAAACTTTCACGGAAATGCCATGAACCAACTGCAAACAGTCATCGAACAAGCCTGGGAAAAGCGCACGGAACTGACCCCGGGCAACGCGCCGGCCAAATTCGGCGCCGCGGTCAACCAGGTGATCGCCGGGCTCGACGCCGGGAAAATTCGCGTTGCGGAAAAAATTGATGGCGCCTGGGTGGTGCATCAGTGGGTCAAGAAAGCGGTGCTGCTGTCATTCCGGCTCGAGGACAATACACCGATGGCGGGTGCGGCGACCCAGTATTTCGACAAAGTGCCGAGCAAGTTCGCGCGTTATTCGCGTGAAGACTTTGTGCGTGGCGGATTTCGCGTAGTACCGCCGGCAATGGTGCGGCGTGGCGCGTTCATCGCGAAAAATGCCGTCCTGATGCCCTCCTACGTCAACATCGGCGCTTATGTCGGCGAAGGCACTATGGTCGACACCTGGGCCACGGTCGGCTCCTGCGCTCAGATCGGCAAAAACGTCCATCTATCGGGCGGCGTTGGCATCGGCGGCGTGCTCGAGCCGCTGCAGGCCAATCCCACCATTATCGAGGACGATTGCTTTATCGGCGCCCGCTCGGAGATCGTCGAAGGCGTCGTGGTCGAGGCAGGATCGGTGGTTTCCATGGGCGTCTTCATCGGCCAGAGCACCCGCATCTATGACCGCGCCAGCGGCCAGACCAGTTATGGCCGCATTCCTGCCGGTTCCGTCGTGGTCTCCGGGACTTTGCCGGCGAGCGACGGAAAATGTCAGCTTTATTGCGCGGTTATCGTCAAACGCGTCGATGCGAAGACCCGCGCCAAGACCAGCATCAATGAACTGCTGCGCGGCGATTAGAGTATGATATTTACGACCATGACCCGGAGGAGGCCGCCATGTCCATGATGAGGAAATTGTTCCAGCTAATGGCCGAGAAAAAGGCCTCGGACATCTTCATGTCGGTAAGTGCGCCTATCAATATCAAAATCAACGGCACCGCGCTTCCGGTCAACCAGCAGGTGATGGACGCGCAGACCATCCAGAATCTCCTCTATGAGGTCATTACCGACAAGCAGAAGAAGGAATTCGAAGACACTTTGGAGCTCAATACCGGCTTCACCATGGAAGGCATAGGCAGCTTTCGCATCAGCGCGTTTCGGCAGAAAGGCACGCCGGCGGTGGTGGTGCGTTACATCCCGGGCACTATTCCGACTTTCGATTCGCTGGGCCTGCCGGCGGTGCTTAAGGAAATTATCATGGAAAAGCGCGGCCTGGTCCTGATGGTCGGCGCCACCGGATCCGGCAAGTCCACCTCGCTTTCGGCAATGCTCGACTATCGCAACGAAAAGAAGTCCGGCCATATACTTACCCTGGAAGACCCGGTCGAATTCATTTTCATCAACAAGAAATCGATCGTAAACCAGCGCGAAATCGGCACCGACTCCCTGGACTTCAAAATTTCACTAAAAAATGCGCTGCGCCAGGCCCCGGACTGCATTCTGATCGGCGAGATTCGCGATAAGGACACCATGTCGTCGGCAATCGCCTACGCCCAGTCCGGCCATCTGTGCCTAGCCACATTGCATGGCAATAACAGTTACCACGCATTGAATCGGATCATTGGCTTCTATCCGCTGGAGAACCGGCCGGCGATGTTGCAGGACTTGGCGGCTGCGCTGAAATCCGTCATCTCGCAGCGATTGATCAAGAACGTTAAGGGGGGACGCTCGGCAGCGGTCGAAGTAATGCTCAATACAACGCACCTTGCCGAGCTGATCGATAAAGGCGCGATCAACGAGATCAAGGAGGCAATGGAGCAAAGCCTCTCGGCAGGCTCGCAGACCTTCGAGCAAGCGCTGTTCCAGCTGTTGAAGGACGGCATTATTTCGAAGGAAGAAGCGCTCGCCAACGCCGATTCTCCGAGCAACCTGCACTGGCTGATCAGCAACGCCGGCAAACCGGCAACCGAAGCGCCCGGCAGCAAGCCCGAACCAACCTCCGATTCCCGCACTACCTCCGGCCCGAATGATGATTTGAGCAGCATCAAGCTCAATCTCGACATGGTGTAGCCGTCCTGCTGCACCGGTCAGCCGGCGCCTTCAGCGGCAATCCCGCAGCCTGATGATTGCCGCAAGTCCAGCAATGTCTTACACAGTTCTCGAACTCGTGGACGATGCCCACGCGCGTTTGAAACGTGCTCGCCTTGCGTTCGGTCACGGCACCGGCAATGCGTGGGACGAGGCGGTCTACCTGGTATTGCATGCGCTCAAATTGCCCCCTGACCGGTTGAATCCAGTGCTGGCGCGCAAGGTTACCTCGGCCGAGCGTGCCCGCACTGCGCGCCTGATCGAGGCCCGCGTGAGCCGTCGAGTTCCGGCGGCTTATCTGACAAACGAGGCATGGCTCGGCGATTACCGCTTCTACGTCGATGAGCGGGTAATCGTGCCCCGTTCGTTCATTGCCGATTTGCTGCGTGAACGGCTTGCGCCGTGGCTCCCGCAGCCGCGGCGCGTCGAGCACGCGCTTGACTTGTGTACCGGCTCCGGCTGCCTTGCCGTCATGCTGGCCAAGGTTTTCCCCGCCGCCCGCGTCGATGCCACCGATATATCAACAGGAGCGCTTGCCGTCGCCCGCCGCAATGTCAACGCCTATGGTCTGCAGCGGCGAGTGCGGCTGCTGAAATCGGACATGTTTGCAGCCCTCGGCGCTATGCGTTATGACCTGATCATCGCGAATCCACCCTACGTTAGCGCGGGAGCGATGCGCAAGTTACCTCAGGAGTATCGCTGCGAGCCGCAGCTCGCGCTGGCCGGCGGCACGGACGGCTTCGACGGCGTGCGCGTCATTTTGCGCGAAGCAGCCACCCATTTGAGCGCCCGCGGATTGCTGGTAGTCGAGATCGGACACCATCGCCGCCGGCTCGAAGCCGTATTTCCGCACTTGGCGTTTGTCTGGCCGCAGACTAGTGGCGGCGATGACTGCGTCTTTATGCTCGGGCGCGACGACCTGCCTGGCGCGGCGGCACAGAGATTGCCGGCGGCGTCGCGTCGAGCCAGTCGAGCAGGCGCTGGATTTCGTCGGCGCTGAGTTCCTGGGTCTGGCCCCGTTTCAGGCGCGGCGGCAGTTCTACGATGCCAAATCGCACACGCATGAGCCGGCTCACGGTAAAACCCAGCTTTTCGAACAAGCGGCGCACGACGCGGTTGCGGCCCTCCTGCAGCACCACGTGACACCACTGATTGGCCCCGTCCCCACCCCGCAATTCGACGCTCAGGCACCGTGCAATGCCGTCCTCCAGCTCAATTCCCTCGGTCAGCCGGCGGGCGTGGTCGGGCTGCAATTGTCCCATTACGCGAACCGCGTATTCGCGCTCGATTTCGAATCGCGGATGCATCAAACGGTTGGCGAGTTCGCCCGACGTGGTAAAAATCAGCAGGCCGCAAGTGTTGAAATCTAGCCTGCCCACGGAAATCCATTTGGCGCCCGCGAGCGCCGGCAACTGCTCGAATACGCTTGGCCGGCCGCGCGGATCGTCGCGGCTGGTAATTTCACCCTCTGGTTTGTGGTAGAGCAGCACGCGCGGCCGGTGCAGCGCCGACCGGACGCGAATGACCCGACCCGCGACCTTGATCTGATCGTGTGGGCCGACCCGCACGCCGATCCGGGCAGGCGCGCCATTGACGGTAACTCCGCCGCTGCCGATCAGTTGTTCCATGCTGCGCCGCGAACCAAGCCCGGCCTGGGCCAGGACCTTTTGCAGTTTTTCGGTTGTTTCTGCATCAATTTTAACCGGAGCATTTCTAGTCGCGCCTTGCGCGGCAGTCTCGCGCTGTCCGCGGCCTTTGCCGCTCGTGGCGGGCCGAGGTCCGTGCGCCGTGACATTCCTTTTCCTCACGGCGAAGACTCGATCGGACGGCGTTCGACCACGGCCTGCGCCAGGGTGCCGCTATCGACATGCTCTAGTTCGCCGCCTACCGGTAACCCGCGCGCGATCCGGCTCACTTTGAGCCCGCGCGCCAGGAGCAACTCGCCGATGTAATGCGCGGTCGCCTCCCCTTCAACCGTGAAATTCGTCGCAACTATTACCTCGCGCACCGTGCCATCGCCCGCGCGTTGCAGCAGTCGGTCAAGATGAATGTCCTTCGGACCGATGCCGTCGAGCGGCGACAGCCGGCCCATCAGCACGAAGTAAAGGCCCTGATAGCACTCGGCTTGCTCCATCATCAGCAGGTCGGCGGGAGTTTCGACCACGCACAACAGATGCCCCGAGCGCCGCGGCGAGCGGCACACCGCGCACACGGGTTCTTCCGTAAACGTGTTGCAGCGTTCGCAATGGCGGATCAACTCCAGTGAATGACCAAGCGCCGCCGCCAGCCGCGCCGCGCCGGCGTGGTCGCGCTGGAGCAAGTGATAGGCCATGCGCTGCGCGGACTTCGGCCCGACGCTGGGCAGGCAGCGCAGCGCCTGGATGAGTTCTTCTAGGCTGGAAGGATTTTTCAAGGAGTTGTTTAGAGTCCAGCGTCTAAAATCTATGGTTCCTGGTCAAGGCGCGCGCGCTCCAACTTTAAACCTTAGACCTTAAACTTTAAACGATTTCAGAACGGCAATTTCATACCCTGCGGCAATCCCAGTCCCGCGGTCATGCCGCCCATTTTTTCCTGGGTTTTCTCTTCGGCGCGCCGCACGGCGTCATTGACTGCCGCCGCGATCAGGTCTTCCAGCATATCCTTGTCGTCCTTAAGTAGGCTGTCGTCTATCGTGACGCGTTTGACATCGTGACGGCAGGTCATCACCACCTTGACCATGCCCGCGCCGGACTGCCCCTCCACCTCGATGTTCCCGAGCTCCTCCTGCATGCGCTTCATGTTTTCCTGCATCTGCTGGGCTTGTTTCATCAGCCCGGCCAATCCGCCCTTCATATTGAGCCCTTTCTCTTATTGCACAGGTTTTATGGTGGACGGCACTACCCGCGCGTCGAAATTGTCGATCAGATCGCGCACGAACGGATCGCCGTCGATTGCCGCAGCGGCTGCGCTTTGCCGTTGCTGGGCTTCCTTGTTCTGGACATCCGCAAGGGTATTGCCATTGACAGGGCCGACGCTGATGTTAAGCCGGACCTTGGTCTCCAAATGTTGTTCGAGAGCCAGTCTGAGCCGGTCCTGATAAGCTCGATCGTTCAGGTGGCGCTGTGCGTGCGGCACGCGCAACTCGATGCGTTCGCCCTGCCACTCGACGAGCTCGCAATTGTGCGCGAGCATGCGCTCCATGCCGGCCAGCGGAAGGCTGCTCACAAGCGCATTCCAGTCGCCATCAGTCGGCTTTTTTTTTAAATTTGAGTCCGTCCGGCCCGCTGCGTTAGGCACGGATGCGGCGATTTTACCCATTGGCAGAGTTTTTTCTTCGGACGCCGCCGACCCGGGCATAAACGCGAGCATACGCAGCAACGTCATCGTAAATCCAGCATAGTCATCGGGCGCCAATCCGATGTCCTGCCGTCCGTTTAGCGCGATCTGATAGAACAACTGGACTTCTTCCGCACTGAGCGCGCCCGCCAACGCCTTTAGCGCCGCAGCATCGGGATCGTCCTCGGTTATGGCCTGCGGTACCGTTTGCACCAAGGTGATCCGATGCAGCAGCGTAGCCAGTTCCAGCAGCGCAGCCTCGAACGACAGGCTGCGTTCGGCCATGCGGTCGGCTACCGCTATCAGCCCCGCGCCGTCGCGTCTCTGCAGCGCCGCAAGCAGTTCGTACAGATACTCCAATTCAACGCTGCCGAGCATAGCCCGCACCGCCTGTTGCTCGACGCGGCCGCCGCCGTGCGCAATCGCCTGGTCCAGCAAACTCAGGCTATCGCGCATACTGCCATGCGCCGCGCGCGCAATCAGCGCGAGCGCTTCATCCTCACACCCGACGCCTTCGAGTTCGAGTATCTTTTTCAGCTGCGCCTTGATCTGCGGCTGCGGAATCTGCTTGAGGTTGAATTGGAGGCAGCGTGACAACACCGTGACCGGGATTTTTTGCGGATCAGTGGTGGCGAGGATGAATTTGACGTGCCCGGGCGGTTCCTCGAGCGTCTTCAGCATGGCATTGAATGCGTTGCGCGACAGCATGTGCACTTCGTCGATGATGTACACCTTGAAGCGCCCGCTGGTCGGTGCATACAGCGCGTTTTCGAGCAAATCGCGCATGTTGTCGACCTGCGTATTGGACGCGGCGTCGAGTTCCAGCAGATCGATAAAGCGTCCGGCGTCGATTTCGGTGCATGCTGCACACTTGCCGCACGGCTCCGAGGTAATGCCGGACTCGCAGTTAAGCGCCTTGGCGATAATGCGCGCCAACGTGGTCTTGCCGACACCACGCGTGCCGGCGAACAGGTAGGCGTGATGCAGGCGCTGCTGCTTGAGCGCATTGGTAAGCGCTCTCACCACGTGCTCCTGCCCGACCAGTTCGGCGAAACTCTTGGGGCGCCACTTGCGCGCGAGAACTTGGATCACTGCAGAAGGTAAGGAACGAATCGTTGGTGGTGATGAATCAGGCGCCGGACTCGCTCGCAGCTAACGAGTGATAGATACAGATACGCCAAGCTCGGCAATTAGAAATGGTATTGCAGGCGCAATTGGTGAAAATTGATGCCCTGGTTGGGCCCTTTGATTCCGGCATTCGACAAATGCTGATAACGGTAGCCGATGTCGTACGCGCCCTTGTCACCAAAGCGCAACCCCGCGCCGATGTGATCGCCAAACTGAAAACTGCTGCCGAACTGGCGCTGAGTGCTGACCGACGTCTTGCTCAGGAAATGGAACCCAACCGCCAACTCAGCATACGGCGATACGCCCGATAGAGTGTTCGGCTGGAGGCGGAACGTAGGAGTGAATCCGATATCGGCCAGCCCGCTGGTCGTGCTGAAGGCGCTCTTATTGTCCCAATAGCCCAGACTTACGTCCCAAAACCCGCCCACATGCCAACCGCCCGATTCAATCAGTTTCTTGTTCCAATCCCACTGCATGCCTAACCGATAAAGGCTGACACTGGAATTGCCTGAGTCCGACTTTCCGTACTCGAAGGAGTAGCCGTCAACGGCATATACCGCAGGGCTGACTGCCAATAACGCCGCCGCGATAATAGGATTAAGCTTGTCCATTTTGTTCTCTGACCTCGACCTTGCATGCGATATCATTATGATATCGCGGATGAAAATGGGTGGCGAGCCTTGTCCCCGGCACTTGCAGAAAATAGCTTTGGCTGCTTCCTTCCGGACCTGACCAGGTTCACTACCATGCAATGCGGGGGGGCCCGCCATTGTTTGTTAGTCGTGCAGTTCCAGCAAAAAGATACCAAGCTGCACGAACGACATTATGCCCGTAGTTGGCGTATCCCGCGAGTGGCTAATGCCCGAACCCCCGCGCTGAGTGCCCGAGACGGACGTGATATTGCCGCACGCCTTGCGTGATACAATTTTTCGCACCCACGCTGTCAAAAAAAATGGCGGTCACAAGACTGGCCGCCGCAGCGTCAACTTTGTCCGGCGATCACCCCAAAACCAATTGGAGGAGCAGGATGTCGACCCAAACCATTGAATCGGTGCTGAATGAGACGCGGATGTTTCCACCCAGCGCCGAGTTCGTCAAGCAGGCAAACATCTCGGGAATGGATGCTTACAACGACCTGTGTGCCGAGGCCGCGCGGGATTTTACCGGTTTCTGGGGGCGCCTCGCCCGCGAACACGTTCTTTGGCACCAGCCATTTACGCAGGTTCTTGACGAATCCAAGGCGCCATTCTTCAAGTGGTTCGCCGACGGCAAGCTTAACGCCTCCTACAACAGCCTCGACCGGCATCTGAAAACGCAGCCCGACAAGATTGCGATCATTTTCGAAGCCGACGACGGCAAAATCACCAAAGTCACTTACCAGGAACTGTATCGCCGCGTCTGCATGATGGCGAACGGCCTCAAAAGCCTGAAGATCAAGAAAGGCGACCGCGTCATCATTTACATGCCGATGTCGATTGAAGTCGTGGTCGCGATGCAGGCGTGCGCGCGGATCGGCGCCATACATTCGGTGGTGTTCGGCGGATTCTCGGCCAAGAGCCTGCAGGATCGCATCATCGACGCCGGCGCAATCGCAGTGCTCACCGCCGACGAGCAGATGCGCGGCGGCAGGGCCATCGCGCTCAAAGCTGCAGTTGACGAGGCACTCACCCTGGGCGGCTGCGATTCGATTAAAAACGTGGTCGTCTACAAGCGCACTGGCAGCAAGGTGCAATGGGATGCGCAGCGCGACGTATGGTTGCACGACCTCGTCAAAGGGCAGGCGGACAGTTGCGAGCCGGAATGGGTCGAAGCCGAGCACCCGCTGTTCATCCTCTATACATCAGGCTCAACTGGTAAGCCGAAAGGCGTGCAGCACTCAACCGGCGGCTATCTGTTGATGACAATCCTGACCATGAAATGGACGTTCGACTACAAGCCGACCGATGTGTTCTGGTGCACGGCTGACGTAGGCTGGGTCACGGGGCACAGCTACGTCTGCTATGGGCCGCTTGCCGTGGGTGCGACCGAAATCATGTTCGAGGGCGTGCCGACCTACCCCGACGCCGGCCGCTTCTGGAAGGTCATCCAGGACCATAAAGTAACGGTGTTCTATACGGCGCCGACTGCGATCCGCTCGCTCATCAAGGCGGGCAGCGACCTGCCGAAGAACTACGACCTCAAGTCGCTGCGCATCCTTGGCACCGTAGGAGAACCGATCAACCCCGAAGCTTGGATGTGGTACTACAACACCGTCGGCCAGCAGCGCTGCCCGATTGTCGATACTTGGTGGCAAACCGAGACCAGCGCGCACATGATCACGCCGCTGCCCGGCGTGCACGCACTGAAGCCCGGATCATGCACGATGCCCCTGCCCGGCATCATGGCGGCGGTCGTGGACGAGACCGGCCAGGACGTCGACAAAGGCAAAGGCGGGATACTGGTCATCAAACGGCCGTGGCCTGGAATTATCCGAACCATCTGGGGCGACCCCGAGCGTTTCAAGAGCAATTATTTCCCGGAAGATTTCAAAGGCAAGTTTTACCTTGCCGGAGACGGCGCGAGCCGTGACGAACATGGTTACTTCCGCATCATGGGACGCATCGACGACGTACTCAATGTCGCAGGCCACCGGCTCGGAACAATGGAAATCGAATCGGCGCTGGTCGCCAACCCGATCGTGGCGGAGGCGGCTGTCGTCAGCCGTCCCGACGACGTGACCGGCGAAGCCGTGGTCGCGTTTGTCGTGCTCAAACTGGCACGGCCTACCGGCGACGATGCAAAAAAGATCGTCAAGCAACTGCAGGACTGGGTCGGCAAGGAAATCGGCCCGATCGCCAAGCCCAAGGACATCCGCTTCGGTGACAATCTGCCGAAAACGCGTTCCGGCAAGATCATGCGCCGGCTGCTGCGCGACATCGCCAAAGGCAAGGAAATCACGCAGGATGTGTCAACGCTTGAGAATCCCTCGATCCTCGAGCAGCTCAAAGAAGCCGTGGTCTGAGGACAGACTAAATTCCGGCCCGGGAGCGCCACGAGCCCACGCATCCCGTCCATACTCCAGCGTCCGCAGCCATGCAACGATCCGGCATCCACGGCCAGCGGCTGATCGCGATATTTCTGCTCGGCTGCCTGCTGTTCAACTATCCCCTGCTCTACCTGTTCAACATCGACTATCACGTGTTCGGCATTCCGCTGCTCTACATTTACATGTTCGTGGCGTGGGCGGTGCTGATTGCATTGACTGCGGCAGTAGTCGAACGCAAATCGGACTAACGCATCCGCCCCGGGACCCTGCGAAAACAACAACGCCATGCTGACCGGCTACGTCATCGTCATTGCCTCGTTCCTCTATGTGGGGCTGTTGTTCGCGATCGCCTATTACGGCGACAAGCGTGCGGACGCCGGCCGCAGTATCATTGCGAACCCTTATATTTACGCGCTGTCGCTCGCGGTATACTGCACCTCGTGGACGTTCTACGGCAGTGTCGGGCGCGCCGCCACCAGCGGCATCGGCTTCCTGCCGATTTATCTCGGCCCGACGCTGATGGTGGTGCTGTGGTGGTACGTGATGCTGAAAATGATCCGTATCAGCAAGGCCAACCGCATTACCTCGATCGCCGACTTCATTGCCTCGCGCTACGGCAAAAGCCAGCTGCTCGGTGGTCTCGCAACCATCATCGCGGTGGTCGGCATCGTTCCGTATATCTCGCTCCAGCTGAAGGCCGTATCGAACAGTTTCTCGATCATCCTCAAGTACCCCGCAATTGCGGCCCCTGACAGCCAGGCCGCGATACCGCTGGTCGCCGACAACACGTTCTATATCGCGTTGCTGCTGGCCGCGTTCACCATTCTGTTCGGCACGCGCCATCTGGATGCTTCGGAGCGGCACGAGGGCCTGGTAGCTGCGATCGCGTTCGAATCAGTGGTCAAACTGCTTGCGTTCATTGCCGTGGGCGCATTCGCGACTTTCGTGCTGCACGACGGGTTTGGCGATCTGTTTGCGCGAGCGACCGAATACCCGCAGCTTCAGAAATTGCTCGATTTCAGCGGCAGTTCGATCAACTACACTTCATGGGCGTCACTCACTTTCGTCTCGATGCTGGCGATCATGTTCTTGCCGCGCCAGTTCCAGATCGCAGTGGTCGAGAACGTGGATGAAAGACATCTCAACAAGGCGGTATGGCTGTTTCCACTATACCTGCTCGCGATCAATATTTTCGTGCTGCCAATTACCGTCGCCGGTCTAATGCATTTTCCGGCCGGCAACATCGACGCCGACACCTTCGTGCTGACGCTGCCGATAGCGCATCAACAACCGCTGCTGACGCTGGTGGTATTCATCGGCGGCCTGTCAGCCGCAACCGGCATGGTGATCGTCGAAACAATCGCACTCTCGACCATGGTGTGCAACAACCTCGCCATGCCGCTGCTGTTACGCCTCAACGTGCTGCATCTGCACGAGCGCGCCGACTTGTCGGCGCTGATCGTCGGCATCCGGCGCGGCGCGATCGTCGGCGTGGTGCTGCTCGGTTATGCTTATTTCCGCCTTGCCGGCGAAGCCTATGCACTGGTATCGATAGGCCTGATTTCGTTTGTAGCGGTGGCGCAATTTGCACCGGCGATTCTGGGCGGCATGTTTTGGAAAGGCGCGACGCGCCGGGGCGCGATCTGCGGGCTTAGCGCCGGCTTTCTGGTGTGGGGTTATACGCTGCTGCTGCCCTCATTTGCAAAATCGGGCTGGCTGCCACTCGCGTTCGTCGATCACGGCCTCTTCGATATCGCTTTCCTGAAGCCGCTCGAATTATTCGGCCTCAGGGGCCTGGACGACATTACACATGGCGTGTTCTGGAGCATGTTTTTTAATATCGGCGCCTACATTGGGGTTTCACTTGTAACGACGCCCAGCCTCGCCGAGCAGATTCAGGCTAATTTGTTTGTCGATGCGCAACGCGATTCAGGCTTCAGACGGTCTGAATCGCTGCGTGACAGCGCCTCGGTGGCTGAGTTGATCAACCTCGTCGGCCGCTTTTTCGGCCAGCGCCACACCCACGATGCATTTGAAGCCTATGCACTCCAGCGCGGCGCCAAGTCCGCCAGGGAACTGAGCGCCGACGCCGACCTGATCCATTTCGCCGAGACCTTGCTCGCCGGTGCGATCGGCGCCGGTTCGGCGCGCGTCGTGGTGGCCTCCGTCGTGCAAGAGGAGCCGCTCGGCATCGACAAGGTGATGAACATCCTTGATGAGGCATCGCAGGTAATCGCCTACAGCCGTCAGCTCGAGCAGAAATCGCGCGAACTCGAAATCGCCACCACCGAGCTGCGATCGGCCAATCAGCGGCTGCAGGAACTCGACCTCCTGAAGGACGACTTCGTGTCAACCGTCACCCACGAACTACGCACGCCGTTAACCTCGATCCGCGCATTCTCGGAGATTCTGCACGACAACCCGGCGCTCGAACCTGCGCAACGCGAGAAATTCCTCGGCATCATCATCAAGGAATCGGAACGCCTGACGCGGCTTATCAATCAGGTGCTGGATCTGGCCAAAATTGAGTCGGGCAACGCCGAATGGCAAAGCGGCGAAATCGATATGCGCGAAGTGCTCGAGGACGCGCTATCCGCGACCAGCCAGATGTTCAAGGAGAAAAACATCGCGGTCGAAATGCAACTGCCGGAAGATTTGCCGCTGGTGGTTGCCGACCGCGACCGCCTGATGCAGGTCATGCTCAACCTGCTGTCGAATGCAGCGAAGTTTTGCCGCGAAAACGGACGGATTAAGACCGGTATCGCGCGCGAGCGCGGCAATTTGCGCATCGACGTCGCCGACGACGGTATCGGCATCAGCGTCGAAGATCAAAATTTCATATTCGAGAAATTCCGGCAGGTCGGCGATACGCTGACGAAAAAGCCACAGGGCACCGGGCTTGGGTTACCGATCTGCCGCCAGATTATTCACCATTTCGGCGGCAGGCTGTGGGTCGTAAGCACGCCAGGCCAGGGCGCAATGTTCTCATTTACCCTGCCGTTCGACGGCAGGCCCGCAGTGGCGCCGCCTGAAGCCGGCTTGGCGCAGCGTTACGGCACCTAGGCGCCGCTGCCGAATCTGAGTTGAGCGGCCGCAATCTTGACCTACAGGGTATTAATCGTCGATGACGAGCCGAATATCCTGCTGTCGCTGGAATTCCTGATGCAGGGCCAGGGTTATGCCGTGGCGGCAGCCCGCAATGGCGACGAAGCTTTGCGCCTGGCGGCGGATTTCAGCCCCCACCTCGTTCTGCTCGACGTGATGATGCCCGCGATCAATGGTTTCGAAGTGTGCAGCAAGTTGCGCGCCGATTCGCGACAACGCGGGCTCAAAATCCTGATCCTGACCGCGCGCGGCCGCGAATCCGAGGTTAAGCGCGGACTCAGTTCAGGCGCCGACGCCTATCTCACCAAGCCGTTTGCGACCCAGGAACTCACCGCCATGGTGCAGGAGCTGTTAGCGGGCAAACCCGCCTGAACTGCGCTGCGCCCGCGGGTCATTGCATCACGTAATCGAGCAGATAGCCGCGGCCATAGAGCGTGCGCACCGTGATGCCCGCACCGGCCAGTTTTTTGCGCAGCCGATGTATGTAGACCTCGATCGCGTTGTGGCTGACCTCACGGTCGTAACTGTAGAGTTGCTCGACCAACTGCTCCTTGCTGACGACGCGCCCGAAGCGCGCCAGTAAGGCCTCGAGCATTGCCGTTTCCAGCACGGACAGCGTAAGCGCCCGGCCGTCGATGCAGGTAGTGCGATTCACCGTGTCGAAACTCAAGCCGCCGTAGCCGATCTGCGGCGTCGCGTTGCCCTGCCCCCGGCGCAGCAAAGCCCGCACTCGCGCCTGCAGTTCGTTCAGACTGAACGGTTTTACCAGGTAATCGTCGGCGCCGAGATCCAGCCCCAGCACCTTTTCCTTCGGGTCTTCGCGCCCTGAGAGAATCAGCACCGGCAGCGCGCGGTTGCGGCGGCGCAATCGGCGCAATACTTCGAAACCGTCGAGCCTGGGCAGCCCGAGATCCAGTATCAGCAACCCGAATACGTCATCCTTTAACGCCTCATCCGCTTCACTGCCGTTGTTTACCCAGTCCACCGCGTATCCCGACTGCTTGAGCGAGAACTGCAACGCCTCGGCCAACGCGGCGTCGTCTTCGGTAATCAGTATGCGCATGATCAGACTCGGTACCGGTGTGAGACTGTGCCCGCAACTATATGTAATTAAATGCTTATATTTGAGTGTTGTCTGACTACCCGCCAGCAATTCCTGTCCCATGCGTATTCTACTGTCCGGCGTCAGGATTTTGTAAGGGTTTTCCCTAATAATAGGTTCGATATAAGAATTCGAGCGATTCAATTCTGCTTTTTGGCGGTCGTGGATTTATACCGCCGGTAACTTCATCAAGGAGGAGACTCATGGAGTTAACAGATAAGCACCGGGAGTACTGGCACAAGAACCTGGTGGTAACGGCAATTCTGCTGTTCATCTGGTTCGTAACCACCTTCGTCGTAGCCTGGTATTCGCGCGAACTTAACGCGATCAGTTTCCTTGGCTTTCCGCTGGGTTTTTACATGAACGCTCAGGGGTCGCTCGCTATCTACGTGTTGCTGATCTGGATTTATCAGCACTACATGAACAAACTCGACATCGAGTACGGTGTTGAAGAAGGAGAAGACGAATGAGCGAGCCAGTGATGGGGCATAAGGCATTCAAAGCCCAGCTCCAGAAATACTACAGCTTCTATACCGGCGGCTTCCTTCTCTTTCTGTTCGCGCTTGCCGCGGCGGAGCAGATGGGCCTGTCCCGCCAGTGGATAGGCTATTGGTTCCTGTTCGCGACGATCGGCCTCTACGCCGGTATCGGCATCATGACACGGACTACCGAAGCGGCAGAATATTACGTCGCGGGGCGACGCGTGCCGGCCTTCTTCAACGGCATGGCGACGGGCGCCGACTGGATGAGCGCAGCTTCATTCATCGGCATGGCCGGAACTCTGTATCTTGCCGGCTTTGATGGCCTTGCATTCGTGACGGGGTGGACCGGCGGCTATGTGCTGGTGGCGTTATTTCTCGCGCCCTACCTGCGCAAGTTTGGCCAGTTCACGATTCCTGATTTCCTCGGCGAACGTTACGGCGGCAACATCATCCGCTCGATCGGCATCTTCGCGGCGATTCTGTGCTCTTTCACCTATGTCGTGGCACAGATTTACGGCGTCGGCCTGATCACCAGCCGATTTACCGGACTTGAGTTCGGCGTCGGCGTGTTCGTCGGTCTGAGTGGTATTCTGGTGTGTTCGCTGCTTGGCGGAATGCGCGCGGTGACGTGGACTCAGGTCGCGCAGTACATCATCCTGATCATTGCCTACTTGACGCCGGTGGTATGGCTGTCGATCAAGCATACGGGAATCCCAGTGCCGCAGCTGGCCTACGGACAGGTACTGCAAAAGGTGACCGAGCGCGAGAAATTACTGACCAACGATCCGAAAGAAATCGAGGTGCGCAACATCTTCAAGGCGCGCGCAGACGCGGCCAATGTGAACCTTAAGGATCCCGCCGCGGCTTACGCCAAAGGCAAAGCCGGCGCTGAGCAGAACGTCAGCAACCTGAAGGCCACGAATGCACCGGCCGACCAGGTTGAAGCTGCGGAGAAAGCGCTCGCGGCCTACCCGAAGGACGAGGCCGCCGCCAAGTCGCAATGGAACAAGGATAAGGGAAATGCCGCGCGCGCGGCGCCTCCGCGTCCTCACGCCACGCCATACGTCGGCAAGGATGAAGCAGCGCAGAACATTGCGCGCAACAACTTCCTTGGGATCGTGTTCTGCATGATGTTCGGCACGGCAGCGCTCCCGCACATCCTGATGCGCTACTACACCACACCCAGTGTGAGGCAGGCGCGGCAATCGGTGTTCTGGTCGTTATTCTTCATCTTCCTGCTCTACTTCACCGCGCCCTCCCTCGCCGTGCTGGCTAAATACGACGTCTATCACTTCCTCGTCGGCAGCTCATACTCGAACTTACCGGCGTGGGCGGCGAGTTGGGCCAAGGTCGATCCAGGGTTGCTGTCGATTACCGACATCAACAAGGATGGCATCGTGCAGCTTGCAGAAATCGTGCTCGGCACCGATATCATCGTGCTGGCAACGCCGGAAATCGCCGGTCTGCCGTATGTGGTATCGGGTCTGGTCGCAGCCGGTGGTCTCGCTGCGGCGCTCTCGACTGCAGACGGCTTGCTGCTGACGATCGCCAATGCGCTGTCGCACGATCTCTACTACAAGATGATCGATCCGACCGCGACGACCGCGCGCCGCGTTACGGTGTCGAAAGTCCTGCTGCTGGTCGTTGCGATACTCGCCGCCACCGTTACTTCGATGAAACCGGGCGACATCCTGTTCCTGGTCGGTGCGGCGTTTTCGCTTGCGGCCTCGTCGTTCTTCCCGGCGCTGGTGTTGGGAGTGTTCTGGCGGCGCGCCAACAAGTGGGGCGCGATTTGCGGCATGGTCGCGGGGCTGGGTGTCTGCATGTATTACATGTATACGACCTACCCGTTCTTCGGCGGTGTCGCGGCCAATCAGTGGTTCAACATGAACCCGATCTCGGCGGGTGTCTTTGGCCTTCCGATAGGCCTCCTCACCAACTTCGTGGTGAGCCTGCTAACGCCAGCGCCATCGAAAGAGGTGCAGGAGCTGGTGGATCACGTGCGCTACCCGCACCTGCGCGGCGATATCAGCACGGAAGCCACCTAATTCGGCCTCCGCCCATGACGGAAACAAAGCCCGCTCCGGCGGGCTTTGTTTTTAGCGCTACTAGTGCTCTGCTAGAATCCGCAAGCATGAAACTCAACCCTTGGTGGCATTATCAGTATTCACGGGTGCTAGCGCTGTTCAAACGCTACGATCGGGCGATAGAGGAGTTGCGCGTAGCCCTCGAGATCGATCCGTCTTACTCGCGAGCCTTCGGATCGCTGGGATTTCTCTACGCGACCCTCGGCCGCTATCAACTCGCGGTCGAGCAGTTCCGGACGGCATTGAGTCTCGAGCCGAACAATGCCGTGCTGCTGTTTGATCTGGGCTATGTCTACCACCTGGATAAACGCTACGAACAGGCGATCGAAGCGTTCCAAAATGCAGTGCGCCTCAACCGGAAGATCGACCGCGCCTGGTACGGCCTTGGGCTCGCGCTGGCATCGGTGGGCCGGCACGAGGAATCGGCACAAGCGTTAGACGAGGCGGCCCATCTGCAGCCGATGAACAGTCTGGCGTGGTATGAACTCGGCATGGCGTATCACACTCTGAACCGCCGCGACAAGCTCAAGGAAGTCATTGCGCATCTGAATCGGTATGATCCGAAAACGACGCTGCATTTGAAACGGGCCACTGAAAAGCCCCTGAATGCGGTGCCGCCAGCGGAACCGCTCGTTACGTCCGGCATTACGGCTGCAAGGCAGCAGTGATGTTTGAGCTTGTCGTCATCCTGAAGGGACTCAATGAGGTCGCGCTGATGGCGCTGCTCGGGCAGGCCGCACTGTTCGTGCTGGCCGGATCGAGGCGCGACAACAACATTGTCTATTCGATGCTCAAGACGGTCACGGCACCCGTCATGAAGGTCGCGCGCGTGATAGCGCCGCGCTTCGTCATCGACCAGCATATCGGTTTTTTCGCGCTGTTCCTGCTGCTGCTGATCGAAGTGCTGCTGATAGTCCTGAAAATCCGGCTTTATCTTGCTGCGCTCGCAGAATAATCGGCAGGCTCGCGCCCCAAGCGCCCGGACTCGCCGCTCTGCTATAATTTTGCCCGCCGCGGAGAGATGGATGAGTGGTTTAAGTCGCACGCCTGGAAAGCGTGTGTACGGTGAAAGCCGTACCGTGGGTTCGAATCCCACTCTCTCCGCCAGCCTGACCAACGACTGGTAACGCGCCCAAATCCGCCAGAAGCATTTAGCGGGTCATCGCACGCGAATCGCCAACGATCAGCGGCAAGGAATCCAGAACTGCATCGCGTCGCGCACGATACTGCCAACGCTGATCGGGAGGTTCAAAATTGTGTGTTGAAATTTTCCCACGTTATCGATGCGCACTGCGATCGTGGCGGTCTCCACCGCCATCACTGTACCGCTCACCCAGTCGCGCGTGCCTATCCCAACGGTCAGTTCCCGGCAAACCTTGATGCCGAGCTTGCCCACGGCGGCTGCGATTTCGCCGTTTGCTCGCGCCCGGGAAAACATTTTCGCGGTCGGCTGACCGGTAATCACATCGTTTTTCCAATTGCCGGCATAGCGGTCTCCGCTTGGCCATTCGTACACTCCAAAGCCATCACGCCGGTCGTTTAAATAATTGCCGGAGTACTTTTCACCCGCCCACGCCGAGCGCCGCCCCCAAGTGTAGGTTCCCGTGCCCTGCTTGCCGTCTTCGCCAAAATCCCCCTCATAGCGATCGCCCGAGGCTGGCCACGTCTTCACTCCCCTGCCGTGCTTGCGACCGGCTTTGAACCCCCCCTTATATTCGGCCGCGCCAGCCGCCTCTCCATAGCCATCGGCTAAACCACCGATGCAGGTGCCGACGTAACTGCCCTGCAATTCAGGATCGATTACCGCGCACATCACCGGCGCCTGGCTCATAGCCCCCGGCGCGAAGAATAATGCCAGCCAAAGGAGACAAAAACCATGTTGCAATGGAGAGTTATGTTTCGTCATAGCTGCTGCAAAAGGCAGTTTTCATATTAGAATCAATCTGCAATACCTTATCAAATGTAGCAGATTCGCAGATTGCTTGTATACATCGAAGGTTCGGGACAATTAATTGCTTCTCAGGAAATTATGCCGGACATCCATTTGATCTGGCGTGAATTGTCGCGCTGTCTACGCAGGGCACCGACGCGCGCAGTGGCCACGGGATACCGAAAGCTGAGGCCGGCGTGGTAAACGCAGGCGGCAATGCGGTCGCGACGCCGGAGACAATACTCGCAACGCTTTCCCGGTTCGGTCTGTTGCAGTTTACCGATGACGACTCCCAAAATTTCCTGAATGGCCAGTTGAGCTGCGACGTGAACGGCCTCGAGTCCGGTCAGGCGCGTTACGGCAGTTACAACACGCCGCAAGGCCGAATGCTGGCCAGCTTTCTGCTTTGGCGTCATGGCGCTGATTATTTTATGCAGCTGCCACGCAGCATGTGCGAGCCGGTGCGCAAGCGCTTGACAATGTACATTTTGCGCTCGAAGGTAAAAATTAACGACATGTCCGAATCCCATGTATTGCTGGGGCTGGCCGGCCCGCGTGCAGCGCGAATACTCGCCGCAGTGTTCGACAGGATCCCCGATCGGCCGTTGTCTTTGGTGCAGGCAGGCGATGGAATTGTGCTGCGGCTCGATGACGATCGCTTCGAAATCATCGCGTCGCGCGCGCGCGCGGAGTTATTACGGCCCGAGCTCGCTGGCGGCGCCACGGCAGCGGAGGCGGCACAATGGGACAGAATGGACATTCTTGCCGGCATTCCCTACATCACACCGGCGACTCAGGAAGAGTTCGTCCCGCAAATGGCGAACCTGGATCTGATCGGCGGCGTAAGTTTTACCAAGGGCTGCTATCCCGGACAGGAAATTGTCGCGCGCATGCATTATCGCGGCAAATTGAAGCAACGCATGTACCTTGCCAATATCGCGGGCGGCGAAACACCGCATGCCGGCGACAAACTCTTTAGCCCGATGCAGGGCGAACAGTCTGTCGGCATGATAGTGAATGCCGCGCCTGCCCCGGATGGCGGCCATGACGTTCTGGCCGTCATGCAGATCGCAAGCGCCGAAAACGGCGACGTGCATTGCAAAACACTGGCCGGACCCAAGCTGCAATTTCGCGAGCTGCCGTATAAACTTGCGCCTTAGGAACTGACTGCACACCGGACACTCTCCACACTATGTGCCTGATACTTTTCGCCCATAAGACCCATTCCGATTACCCGCTGGTCATGGCGGCGAATCGCGACGAGGCGTACGCCCGCGCCACGGCGCCCGCCGGATTCTGGCAGGACCAGCCTCACATATACGGCGGACGCGACCTTGAGCAGCTTGGAACCTGGCTCGGCATCACCCGTCAGGGCAAAGTCGCCGCCGTCACCAACTTCCGTGACGCCCATGCGGTCAAGACCTCGCTGCGCTCGCGCGGGGAACTCGTCGCCAACTATCTTCGCGGGAACCGTTCGGCGCGGGACTATGTGAACGAAGTCGAACGCGATGCCCAGGCCTATAACGGCTTCAATCTGATAGCAGGCGACCTTGACGAGCTGCATTACATTTCCAATCGCGGCCATCGCCCGGAGACGATCACGCCCGGCATACACGGCCTGAGCAATCATCTGCTGAATACCCCTTGGCCCAAAATCGAGCACGGCAAACAGGTTTTCGCCGGCTTGCTGCGACTGCCGTCCCAGGAAATAATCGAGGGGCTGTTCGCGCTGCTGGCCGACCGCACGATCGCAGCCGACGACGCGCTGCCCGACACCGGGGTTGGCCTGCCGCGGGAGCGCGTGTTGTCGCCCGCGTTCATTATTTCGCCGGCTTACGGCACTCGCTCTTCGACCGTGCTGCTGGTCGACAATCTCGGCCAGGTGATCTTCATCGAGCGAAGTTTCGGCGAGCGCGGTAAACCCGGCAAATCCGTGACCGGGCGTTTTACGCTCGAATCAGTGCCTACTTCCGCCTGATCAGTTCCATGCGCATGGTGCGGTGAGGTATGCCCGCTTCCATGAACTCGTCGCCTACGACGCCAAATCCGAACCGCGCATAGAGTCCGATGGCGCGCGTCTGAGCGTTCAGCTCGACCCGCTCGTGCCCGCGTTCCCCGGCCGCCGCCAGCAGCTCAAGCAGCAGCGCGCGGCCGACGCCCCGGCGGCGCCAGGATTTCAGGACTGCCATGCGCCCGATATGGCCGTCAGGCAACAACCGTCCGGTCCCGATCGCCTCGCCGGTTGCCGCTTCCGCTACGACGTGCAGACATAGCACGTCGAGTCCGTCCCATTCGAGCTCAACGGGTACGTTCTGCTCATCGATAAAAACGGCGGTGCGGATCGCGCGCAACTGTAATCCGGCGTCGCTCCAACCCACGCGCCTTACGCCAAATACCGGGGATACGCTCATCGCCGTGAATTATAATAGCCGCTCTCGTCTGCCGAAAATCAAATTCTGGAATACGCTCGATGCAAAGCCTGTGGAACGAGCAGGAAACTGCGAAATTCAAAGGTGACCTCGGACAACGCGTTTATACGTCGCGTCTGCTGGGGCGCGACAAATCGCTGGTGCTGCACGGTGGCGGCAATACGTCGGTAAAGATCCGCGAGCGCAATCTGGTTGGAGACGAAGAGGAAATACTCTACGTCAAAGGCAGTGGCTGGGACCTCGAATTCATCGAGGAGGCCGGCTTTTCACCGGTGCGCATGGATCATCTGCTCAAGCTCGCGCGGCTCAAGGCTTTGCCAGACCCGCAAATGGTTAACGAGCTGGTTACCCACATGACACGCGTCTCCGCGCCGGCGCCGTCCGTCGAAACCATACTGCACGCGCTGCTGCCGCATAAATTCGTCGATCATACGCATGCCGACGCGGTGCTGGCGATAACAAATACAGCGGATGGCGAAAAGCGTATCGCCGACATATATGGCGACAAGGTCGTCGTCATACCTTACGTCATGCCGGGCTTCGATCTGGCGCGAATGTGCGCCGAGTTGTTTCCAAAGCACACTGGCAAAAACACCATCGGCATGGTGCTGTTAATGCACGGGATTTTCTCGTTCGGCGCCACTGCCAAAGAATCTTATGAGCGCATGATTGTGCTGGTCGATCTCGCCGAGCGCTACCTGGAGAAGAAGAACGCATGGCATCTCAAGCCGGCGGCGCAAGGCAATCCCCGGAGCCAACAACGTCGGGAAATTGCCGCATTGCGGCGTCAGCTCTCAGGAATTGCCGGTAACCCAATGCTGATGATCACGCATCAGGATGCGCGCACAACGTCCTTCGTGCAGCGCTCCGACATCTCGACCTTGGCGCAGCAAGGGCCGGCCACGCCCGATCACGTGATCCGCACCAAGCGCATACCCATGCTCGGCCGCGACGTCGGCGCTTATGCACAGGCTTACCGCGATTATTTTGAGCAGCAATCACGGCAAGCCAAGGAGGCCAAAACCATGCTGGATGCGGCGCCGCGCGTCGTACTCGATACCGAACTCGGCATGTGCGCAGCAGGCCGAACCGCGAAAGATGCGGCTATCGTCTCCGACCTTTATCGTCACACCATGGACGTGATCGAACGCGCAACGCTGCTCGGCGGCTATCAGGCATTGCCGGCGCGCGATATTTTTGACGTCGAATACTGGGATCTGGAGCAGGCCAAATTGCGCAAAGCCGGGAATCCGCCGCAGTTTACCGGCGAAGTCGCGCTCGTCACCGGCGCGGCATCCGGTATCGGCGCAGCGTGCGTTGATGCGCTGCTTGCTCGCGGCTCCGCAGTGGTTGGGCTGGATATCGATTCTAAAATTGGGACGCTGCGCCAACGGGCGGATTTCCTCGGCGTCCGCTGCGACGTTACATCGCATCAAGACGTGATCGCCGCTCTCGAAACCGTAATACATGCCTACGGCGGGCTCGACATTCTGGTCCTGAACGCAGGCATCTTCCCGGGTGGCACGCCAATCGCCGCGCTTGACGATGCAGCGTGGCGTAGCGTCATGGACGTGAATCTCGACGCCAACTTAATTTTGCTGCGCGAGTCTCATCCTCTGCTCAAGCTAGCGCCGCGCGGCGGGCGGGTCGTGGTCATCGGCTCCAAGAATGTGCCCGCACCCGGCCCCGGCGCTGCGGCTTATTCCGCTTCTAAAGCAGCCCTCACCCAGATCGCCCGCGTTGCCGCGCTCGAATGGGGCGCCGACAATATTCGCGTCAACACACTGCATCCGAATGCAGTGTTCGACACCGGTCTCTGGAGCGATGACGTGCTCGCAGCGCGTGCGGCCCACTACGGGCTAAGCGTCGAGCAATACAAGAAGAACAACGTGCTAAAAACAGAAGTCACGAGCCGCGATGTCGCCGAGCTTGCGGCAGAGCTATGCGGCCCGCTGTTCGCCAAAACGACCGGCGCGCAAATACCGGTCGACGGCGGCAATGATCGCGTAATCTGATGCCACAACCGAAAAGCAAAGTCGAGACCCTGCGCTGGCGGGATGGCACGCTCGAAATGATAGACCAGCGAATGCTGCCAGCCACTGTAATCTACCTGCAATTCGATTCCGCGGCGGCAGTTGCCGACGGCATTCGCAACATGGTGGTGCGCGGTGCGCCCGCAATCGGATGCGCTGCTGCTTATGGCGTTGCACTTGAAGCATTGCGGCTGCAGCGTGCGACTCCCGCCGACTTCAGCGCGCAGATGGAGTTTGGTCTGACAGCACTGGCGGCAAGCCGCCCCACTGCCATCAACTTGTTTTGGGCGCTCGCGCGAATGCGCAATGCCTGGCAGAACCTCAGCGGCGGCGCGCCTCCGCAAATCGCAGCCAGGCTGCTTGCGGAAGCGCACGCAATTCGTGCCGCCGATATTGAGGCCAACCGCAGCATGGGACGGCATGGCGCTGCGCTGCTCAGGGATGGTATGCGGGTGTTGACGCACTGCAATGCCGGCGCGCTAGCCACCGCCGGCCACGGTACTGCGCTCGGAGTGGTCCGCTCGGCAATCGAAATCGGCAAGAACATCAGCGTGTTTGCCGACGAAACCCGGCCGTTCCTGCAAGGCGCTCGGCTAACTGCTTGGGAACTCATGCGGGACGATATTCCGGTCACGTTGATTGCGGACAATGCGGCCGGTTTCCTGATGAGCCGAGGCGAAATCGACTTCGTGGTGGTAGGAGCCGATCGAATAGCTGCCAACGGCGATGTCGCCAATAAGATCGGTACTTACTCGGTCGCCGTCCTCGCCAACCGGCATCGCATTCCGTTTTACGTAGCAGCTCCGCTCTCGACTATCGATGCCAGTATCGCGCGCGGCGAGGATATCCCGATCGAGGAGCGGGACGCGGACGAAATCCTGGGTTATGGCGCAGTGAAATGGGCCCCGGAACGCGTCAAAGTGCGCAACCCGGTATTCGATATAACTCCCGCAGAACTGGTAACCGGATTGATCACCGAAAAAGGCGTCGTACACGCGCCTGATGCCGGCAAGATCAGAAAGCTCCTCGACGCCGCGTAATCGGTCTGGCCAAAGTTACCGTGAAAAACGATAAACGACGAAGTGTTTAAAATAATTTAATATGAAATTAATCAAAACATTAAGTAGTTGTTTTAATGTTAATTATTGAAATTAACTTCGAATCGATCGACGTTGACTGAAAAAAGCCTTGAGCCTGGCACCACATTCGTCGGCCAGCACCCCGCCCGCAACTTCTGCATGGTGGCTAAGCAGTGTCTCAAATAGGTTGATAACGCTGCCACAGGCCCCTGTCTTGGGGTCAGGGGCCCCGTAAATGAGGCGTTTCACCCTCGCGTGCATAATCGCCCCAGCGCACATTGCGCAGGGTTCAAGCGTGACGAAAAGCTCGCAATCGACCAGCCGGTAGTTGCCGATTCTCGCGGCCGCATCCCGCATGGCGATAACTTCGGCGTGGGCAGTTGGATCGTGGGCTGATATTGGCTGATTGAACCCGCGGCCGACGATGGCGCCGTCTTTAACCACCACTGCCCCAACCGGAACCTCTCCCAGCGTCTCGGCCTCTCCGGCGAGTGCCAACGCTTCACGCATGAATAATTCGTCGGACATCACCCCCCGCTCTTCATTCCCACTCTATCGTTGCCGGCGGCTTGCTAGAGATGTCGTAGACCACGCGATTGATGCCCCGCACTTCGTTGATGATGCGATTGGACACTTTTGACAGCAGGCTATGCGGAAGCTCTGCCCAGTGCGCGGTCATGAAGTCCTGCGTCTGCACCGCGCGCAACGCCACCACATATTCATAAGTTCGGCCGTCGCCCATCACGCCGACCGACCGCACCGGCAGGAACACCACGAACGCCTGGGCGGTTTTCTCATACCAGCCTGCTGCCCGCAGCTCTTCGATGAATATCGCGTCGGCACGCCGCAACAACTCGGCATACTCGGCCCTGACCTCGCCGAGGATGCGCACGCCCAGCCCAGGCCCGGGGAAAGGATGGCGAAACACCATGTCATGCGGCAGAGCCAGCGCGAGGCCAAGCTCTCGGACTTCGTCCTTGAACAATTCGCGCAACGGCTCGATCAGCTTCAGATGCAGGGATTCGGGCAGGCCGCCGACGTTATGATGCGACTTGATGGTATGCGCTTTCTTGGTTTTGGCGCCGGCCGACTCGATCACGTCGGGGTAGATGGTTCCTTGCGCCAGCCACTTCACTTGCGGCAGCTTGGCAGCTTCGCGCTGAAATACCTCGACGAATACGCGGCCGATAATCTTGCGCTTCTGTTCCGGGTCCCCAACTCCGACAAGCTGACCAAGGAAATGTTCGCACGCATCGACATGTATGACTTTTACCCCGAGATTGCTGGCAAACGTCTGCATGACCTGTTTGGCTTCGTTCAGGCGCAGCAGGCCATTATCGACAAATACGCAAGTGAGTTGTCTGCCGATTGCGCGGTGTATCAGCGCCGCCGCCACTGCCGAATCGACCCCACCCGACAACCCAAGCAGCACTTCCTCGGCGCCTACTTCGGATCGTATTCTGCCGACCGCCTCCTCGACGTAGCCGGGCATCCTCCAGTCGCCTTCGAGGCCGCAGACGTCGCGGACGAAGCGCGCGATGATCTCCCGGCCCTGCAGCGTGTGGGTAACTTCCGGGTGAAATTGTACCCCGTAGAATTTGCGAGCCTCGTCGGCCATCGCAGCAATCGGCGTTGCCGCGTTGCTCGCCATCACTTTAAATCCCGGCGGCAGCATCGTCACCTTGTCGCCGTGACTCATCCAGACATCGAGAAGCCCATGACCTTCGCTGTTGACGCGATCCTGGATGTCACGCAATAGCGCCGAATGGCCGCGGGCGCGCACTTCCGCGTAGCCAAACTCGCGCACCAACCCGTTTTCAACCGCCCCGCCAAGTTGGGCAGCCATGGTTTGCATGCCATAGCAGATACCGAGCACCGGCACGCCGAGGTTGAATGCGAGACGCGGCGCGCGCGGCGTGTCACCCTCGGTTACCGAAGCAGGACCACCCGACAATATGATGCCGGCCGGCGCAAATTCTTTAATGAACTTTTCAGAAACATCGTACGGATGAAGTTCGCAATAGACGCTGCACTCGCGAACGCGGCGCGCGATCAGCTGCGAATACTGCGCGCCGAAATCGAGGATGAGAATTTTCTGGTGCGTCATTTCAGGATTGAGGATCGAGGATTAGGGATCGACGACGCGGCAAAACCCAAGGTTTAAACTCAATCCTCAATCCTGAATCCTCGATCCTATTCAATACGGTAATTCGGCGCTTCCTTGGTGATTTGCACATCGTGCACATGAGATTCGCGCATGCCGGCGGTGGTAATCTCGACAAACTCGGCTTTCGTGCGCATTTCATCGATAGTCGAGCAGCCGACGTAGCCCATGCTCGCGCGCAAACCGCCCATCAACTGTTGAATCAACGGCACCACGCCACCCTTATACGGCACTCGCCCTTCCACACCTTCGGGCACCAGTTTCTCGGTCGCGGCTTCGGCATCCTGGAAGTAGCGGTCGGCCGCCCCCTGCTGCATCGCGTTCAGCGAGCCCATGCCACGGTAAGACTTGTAGGACCGCCCCTGGTAAAGTTCTATTTCACCCGGCGCCTCCTCGGTGCCCGCAAACAATCCGCCTATCATGATTGAATAACCGCCCGCCGCAATCGCCTTGGCGATATCGCCCGAGAACCGGATGCCGCCGTCCGCAATCAGCGGCACATCGGTTTTTTGCAGTGCCTTGGCGACGTTCTGCACCGCAGAAATTTGCGGCACTCCCACGCCCGCGACTATGCGTGTGGTGCAGATCGAACCCGGGCCGATACCGACTTTGACTGAATCAGCGCCGCAATCCACCAAGGCCCTGGCTGCATCAGCGGTGGCCACGTTGCCGCCTATCAACTGGATTTTGGGATAATTCTTTTTCACCCATTTGACGCGATCGAGCACGCCTTGCGCGTGTCCATGTGCGGTATCGACTACGATTACGTCAACGCCGGCCTCGCTCAGAAGTTCGGCACGCTCTTCATTACCCTCTCCAACTCCTATCGCCGCCCCGACGCGCAGACGCCCGAGCTTGTCCTTGCATGCATTCGGGTGCTCAGTGGATTTCTGAATATCCTTGACCGTGATCAGCCCGCGCAGCTCGAAATTCTTGTTGATCACCAGCACGCGCTCGAGCCGGTGCTTGTGCATCAAGGCCATGGCCTCCTCGCGGCTGGCGCCCTCGCGTACCGTGACGAGCTTCGAGCGCGGCGTCATGATGTTTTTGATCGGCTGGCGTAGATTGGTTTCAAAACGCAAATCGCGGTTGGTGACGATGCCGACCACGCGCCCCCCGGCATCCACCACCGGCAACCCGGAAATCTTGTGCTGATTCGTCAAGTTGAGCACGTCGCGCACCGTCATGTTC
>Ga0315281_10001486_pt1 | contig 34657 bp, 37 predicted proteins | sample YL17G07_0_MG_FD_204540 | JGI IMG/M metagenome (GOLD analysis project Ga0315281, IMG submission 204540) | Sediment microbial communities from Yellowstone Lake, YNP, Wyoming, USA - YL17G07_0 | ecosystem: Environmental > Aquatic > Freshwater > Lake > Sediment | place: USA: Wyoming | collected...
ACCGGCGAACTCATTGGGTGCGACACTCAGTTCATTGCTCATTTGCCGGGTTTGTTTTAGCAACTCGCGCATGCGAATACCCAACGAGGCCTGACTGAGTTCGAGTGCATCATTCAGCGCGGTTTCAATCCGCACATCAAACCAACTGTCGATGCCACGCCGCAAAAAATCCAGCGAGAAGTAATACACCACCAGCACCGGGGTGACGGATAAGATGGCAAACAACAACACCAAGCGTGCGCTCAGGCGTGAGCCGGGGACATTTTGGCGGAACTGCTTGGCCAGCTGAAATAAATTCCTGCCGATCAATCCCACCAGGATCAAAATCGTGACCAGATTGCTGATCAGCAGAAATAAATAAACTTTGCCGAAGTGGGCGGAGCTGTTGGTCAAATTGCCCATTAAGCCAAACGACAGGATCAGAAACGCAAACAAGACGATGATCGGCATCGGCCCGGCCACACTCTTTTTTAGTTTTGCAGTGGCCATTGGTACCAATCACTCTCTAAACGCCAGGGGGCGGACAAATAGGCCAGCGGCCGCACCGGCGCGGGCAGGGATTCGAGATCCAAATAGGTGTGTAACAGCACTTTATAACGCGCGGCGGGTTCGACCAGTTTGGCATCGAGGATCGGCAGACTCTCCACCTGACTCAAGGAGGCCAGGGCGTCCTCCATGTTGCTGAAGTCATGTTGTGCGCCGCTGTTCAGATTGTTGACGATGTATTTCTCACTCAAGGCATGGAACAATAATAAATAGCCTTGCTTTAATTCACCGACGGATTTGTTCAACCACCAACTGCGTTCCTTTTCGACCTTGATCTCCAAAATGATCACCAGCGGTACGCCGTTTTTTAATGCCTCGACCACGCTGCCGGAGAGGGCGTACTCCACCTCCGCGTTGAGTTGATACACCTTATCCACCAGCCGTGTCTCCACCGAACGGATTTTAAAACCCTGTGCGATCGCCGACGTCGACAGCAATAGCAATAAACTCAGTGTTAACCAACCGCGTGCGGTATTACGGGGTTTTGCGTAGACAGGCATAGTAGAAGCCATCCATGTTGTCTTCGCCGGGAAGTAGTTGCCGGCCAAATGCGGTTGCATGTCCCCACGCCGCATCAATGGGCACAATGGTCGCGGCGGGGTGGTGGACGTGAAACTGGGCCAGCGGGGCGTCATTTTCCTGGACCAGCACGGAACACGTCGTATATATAAGCATACCGCCTGGTTTGAGTAAGGGCCAGAGCGCCGTGAGGATTTGTGTCTGTTGCTGGGCCAACGCGGCAATATCCTGCGCCTGGCGCAACACTTTGATATCGGGGTGGCGGCGAATCACCCCGCTGGCGCTGCACGGTGCGTCCAGCAAGATGCGATCAAAGGGTTCATTGTCCCACCAGCTGTGCGGCTGCGCGGCATCGCCACACAGCAAGGTCGCGTGGAGTTGCAGACGATCCAAATTGTCCTGAATGCGTTGCAGACGTTGGGGATTGTGATCCAGGGCGACCAGTTCGCGCAATTGCGGTTGTTGCTCCAACAGATGACACGTTTTACCACCGGGGGCGGCGCAGGCATCCAGAATGCGTTCACCCGGTTGGGGATTGACGATGGGTATCACCCGTTGCGCGGCCGCATCTTGCACACTGACCTCACCCTTGGCAAAACCCGGCAAGGCCTGTACGTCGCAGGCCTGGGCCAAGACGATACCCATGTCGGTATACGCGGCGGGTGTGGCGGAAATATTTTTTTCCTGCAAGAGCGTAAGCAACTCCGCGCGTGAACGCTTGCGTTGATTCACACGTAACATCATCGGCGCTTGTTGATTGTTGGCGTTGACGATGGCTTGCCAATGATCGGGCCAATCCTGTTGAAATTGTTTGAGCAGCCAGCGCGGATGGGCGTACTGAGTTTCCGGATCGGTGTTGAAGGCAGCCGTGAATTCGTCTTTTTTGCGTTGTGCGTTGCGCAAAATCGCATTGATCAAACCCCGCGCCCAGCCCGCACCCAATTCGTTACACGCCTCGACGGTTTCCGAGACCGCGGCATACTCGGCGGTTTGCATGCAACGTAATTCATGAATACCGCACAGCAATAAACAACGCAGTAAGTCCGTGTCTTTTTTGAGCGGGGTATGCAACAGTTGCTTAAGAATAAACTCCGGACGCGGCCATTCACGCAACACCCCGTAACACAGCGCCTGCACAAACGCCTGATCTTGTTTTTTACATTTACTACTATGTTTGGCCAAGGCAGAGTCGAGATTGCCATGGTGATGCAACACCTCGGCTAAGATGTGACTGGCGGCAACGCGTGGATTCATGAAGTGATTCCTCGTTCATGTGGTGCGAGGGTAAAGCGTTTACCTACTTGCAGTAATTGGCCATGACCATTGAGCAGTTCCGCAATGGTCAGCGGTTTGCCGCCGGGCAGCTGACAGCGTTGCACGGTGATTGTGCCTGTGCCACACGCCACGACGATGCCGGTTTTATCCACGTGCAGCAGCGTCCCTGGCGGTTGTTGATGGGTGTCGTGATGGAATTCGGCCTGCCAGATACGCACAATGTGATCATCCAACAGAGTTTGTGTAATCGGCCAGGGATTGAAGGCGCGGATTTGCCGGTCAATCTGCTGGGCGCTCGCCGACCAATCGATCCAGGCCTCGTCCTTCTCCAGCTTTTTCGCGTAGGTTGCCAATGCGTTGTCTTGGGGTTGCGCGCGGGTGAGTTGTTGCTGAATAAAAGGCAAGGCCTCCCGCATTGCCTCCGCCCCCGCTTGCGCCAGTTTGTCATGCAGGCTGCTGGCGGTGTCGGTGGCGGTAATCGCAAGGGTCTTTTTCAACAACATGGCGCCGGTATCCAGACCCTCATCCATTTGCATGATCGTAATCCCGGTTTGCACGTCACCGGCGAGAATGGCGCGTTGAATCGGGGCGGCGCCACGCCAACGCGGCAACAACGACGCATGGATATTCACACAGCCTAAGCGCGGTGTCGCGAGCACGGCTTTGGGCAACAGCAAGCCATAGGCCGCGACGATCATCAAATCGGCGTGGTAGTTGGCCAGCGTGGTTTGCGACTCCAGGGTTTTTAATGAAGCGGGTTGTTCAACCGGCAAGTGATGCGCCAGCGCCAGGGCCTTCACCGCACTGGGCTTGAGTTGCCGCCCCCGTCCCGCCGGTCGATCCGGTTGCGTGTACACCGCGACGATGTGCTGTGATGCGAGCAACAACGCCGCCAACGCCTGCGCCGCAAACTCCGGTGTCCCGGCAAAAATAATCCGCAGTGGGGCTGACGTGTTCACCTGGACTCCATTGGGGGCCATCAAAAAATAAGATGCCCATGCTAACAAAATCGGCGGTGGATGCCGAGTCCCCCAACAAACGGTCTCACGTGCTAACCCCCAAGCTGATTATCACGGATTTGTATTATAGTGGCGAAGCCAGGTGACGGGATCGAAAGGAATCACTTCGGGAAAAAATCGGTAATCGTCGGCATATACAAAGATAAAAGTACAAACACTACAACGCTTAACTCGCCATCATCGGCGATATTTGTTCTTCCCGGCGGCGTGATTTGATAAATTCGATCACCTCGGCGCTCTTGGGTTTTGTTAATAGCGCTTCACACAGATCACATTCCACCAGCTCGCCGACACCATGGCGGGTCGAGATACACGCCACCCAATCGGCAAGACGGCGGGCCTGACCCAGATTATGCGTAATCAGGATAATGGTTTTGCGACCTTTTAGATTTTCTATGGCGTGTTCAATCGCCTCCGTGGATTTCGGATCGAGGGCGCTGGTGGGTTCATCCAGCAAGATAACCTCGGGACATTGTGCCAGGGTACGCGCGATACATAACCGTTGTTGCTGCCCGACTGACAAACACAAGGCGGGCTCATGTAAACGATCTTTCACTTCAGTCCACAATGCTGCGTCGGTCAATGCCTGTTCCGCGACCTCGTGCCATTGCTTCTTCGGAATATGCCCCAGACGACTCACCCCGAAGATGACATTCTGTAAAATGGATTTTGGAAAGACAACGGGTTGCTGAAATATAATGCCTATTTTTTCGCGTAATTGATCCGCATTCACGCTCGGTTTATAGATTGATTGACCATGAAACAATACATCGCCGTTAACGCGGATACTGGGCACATATTCCACCAACCGGTTAAAACATTTAATCAGGGTGCTCTTGCCGGCGCCCGATGGGCCGATAATGGCGGTTAGTTGTTTGGTTGGAATGCATAAATTAATATCACGCAAAATTTGCCGCTCCCCGGCAGCCACGCTTAACTGATGGGTCTGTAGTATGGGTGTCATACAGGTGTTTAAATCAGGCATGGTGGGCCTCTTCATGAATTTTCAAACGCAGCGGCAGCACAAAGATGCTAAGCATGAATACCAATAGAATCAAAACAAGCGCAGCCCCCCACAAATTCTGAATGGCGGCGGGTGCGAAGGCATCCTGTGCCAAGACAAAAATGTGATAGGGCAGCGCTAATACCGGGCTTTCCTTGATGCCCGTTGGAATTGTCGCGCCTGCAAATATCGTCGCGGTGTACATAATGGGTGCGGTTTCCCCGGCGGCCCTGGCCAAACCAAGCAACGAACCTGTCGTCAAGCCGCTCATACTCTGCGGTAAAATAACTGAAAAAATAATTTGCGACTTTCTTAAGCCAAGCCCCGTTGCGGCTTCGAGGTATTTTTTCGGAATACTTCGAATGCGTTCAATTAAGGCAATGGTTACCGTTGGTAATATCATCATCCCCAGCAGAAACCCGCCGGTCAGCCACGATTTTCCTAACCCAAGATATTTTACAAAAACAATAAAACCAAAAATACCGAATAGAATCGACGGCACACCATTTAAAATATAGAGCAATAACTCCAGCCGTTTTTTCAGAGCGCCGTTGTTGAGAAAAACGGTTTGCATTAATGCGATACCGATCGCAAGCGGTGCACTGACCAACAATGCGCTAACCAGGAGTATTAATGTCCCGATAAGATTATAGATAATGCCGCCGGATGCGCCGGCTACGCGTATTTGATCGGTGAGAAATTCAAAACTAATCGCAGGTAACCCGCGATAAAAAATGACGGTAAAAATAGCAATAAATACGCCACAACCAACCAGGGCAGCAAACGCCGTAAAACTGGTAAAGAGGATGTTCATTATGTTACGCATGCACAGCACCGCATTTTATCAGTCTTGCGCTTAGGTGCGTCACCAAGCCAACAATGATCAACAATACCAGACCCAGACTCATCATGGCGCCCCAATGTAACGTGTCGCCGTAGGCAATATTGACTTCGGACCCACCCAGCTTGCTCGTCATGGTTTGACCCGCCTCGAATAATGGGCGCAGGGAAAACAGAGATTCGGGCCATCGATTATCCTGACGGCCAATGACCAGGAAGACCGCAATCGTCTCACCCACGGCCCTGCCAAATGCCAGCAATATCGCCGCCATAATTCCTGCGCGAGCTTGGGGCAAGACAATCAGGCAGATAGTTTCAGCGCGATTCAAACCGAGACCTCTTGCAGCAAGCCGTTGCGCGGCAGGGACATTGCGCAGCGCATCATCCGCCATCGTCATGATGGTGGGTAAAATCATGATGCCTAAAAGTAAACCCGCCGTTAACACGGTATCACCGCTTAACGGATCAAATGGCGTCAACAGCTTGTAAACCCAGTTACGTAAGAACAACACACCCAGTAAACCATAAATGACCGAGGGGATACCGGCTAATAATTCGATAGTGATTTTTACGAGTATGCGTAATTTCGCGGGTAATATTTCCGAGGTGAATATCGCGGCGCCGATGCCGATGGGTACCGCAATCAGCAATCCCACCCATGCGACAAGTAAGGTTCCCAAGATCATTGCCCCGGCACCAAACAGCTCACTCCGGTAATACCACACATCACCCGTGATAAAACTCAATTTTGAATGCGCTAGGCCCGGGATACTTTGATAGACAAAGACAAATAAAAACATCCCCATGCTGCCGAGCAGGAATACGGTGGAGAACCATGAATACAGCGCTATCGGACTTTTGTTTTGAAACAGCATCCGGCTAGCCGTCATTTAGCTTGTCTTGACGCGGCATGTTTATTGACCGCTCGCCAAGGGCAAATAGCCATGCTTGCTGACCAGCGCCTGACCTTCGCGGCTTAACATAAAGTCGATAAATAGTTTTGTATTACCCATGGGTGGACCATTGGTCAGTAGATACAGGCTGCGGCTAATAGGATATTTATTGGCGAGAATATTCTGAGTGGATGGATAAACAATTTCATTTGCCTCGCTGCGTATCCCTAACGCAAAGACCTCCTTGCCATCCGCCCACGATGAGGAGAGCGGGGATATCGCACCTCGCGATGAACTGACCTTGGTCCTGGCCTCTTCATTACCACCCACTTCCGGGTGTCTTACCGGCGGTGCCAACTTCGTGTCGCCATACAACCATTTTGCAAAGACCTCCCAGGTGCCGCGCCCGGGTTCTTTGTTAAAAAATACAATCTGCTGCTCCTTGCCGCCAAGTTGTTTCCAGTTTTTTATTTTCCCTTCATAAATATCCCGTACTTGTAGCTTGCTCAAAGATTTTATTCCGGATTCCCATACGTCACGCGACACCACCAGCGCCACGGCATCAAGACCGATCCGTGTTTCCTGAAAATTAACGGCGGGAAATTTTTTTCTATCTGACACTGATAATGGTTTTGATGAGGTGCCAATCTGCACTTGATTCTCGCCCAGCATGGAAATGCCGCCGGAACTGCCACCTTGGGTGTCAACATGAATTTGCATAGCGTATTTACCCCGCAATACTTCTGCCGCTTCAGCCACCGGCAGATTTACGGTGGTGGAACCATTTATTTTTAATGGCTCGGCGTGTGATTCCCAACATAACAAGGCCAACCAGAATGACAAAAGCGAGGCTATGATACGCTGACCGCAATACATACTGGCACACCGCCTTAGTATAAAAATTAGTCGAAGTGGAAAATATCCATACTGCAAGACCAAGAATAGACAGGGTAAATTAATTTTTCTTATTGCAGAACAGACAGAGACTACTATAGTCTACGGTGAAAGCGCCGGTCTAGGACGACTGATAAAGTGTGACCAAGTTAATAAAAAAACGCTAAAAATATACGATTCACTTTCAGACGAGTAAAATAGTAATGCTTTTTGCAGTCACTCTTCTTATTTCGCCGCCACGAGTCTAAGGAGTTATGCTTGAAACATAGCCACAACCACATCTTATTTCTCTGTACCGGCAACTCCTGCCGCAGTCAAATTGCCGAAGGCTGGGCCCGCCACTATACACAAGGCAGTCGCATTCAATCCGCCGGTATCGAAGCGCATGGTAAAAATCCCCGTGCAATTACGATCATGCAGGAAGTAGGGATCGACATTGCCAGTCAGGAATCCACGCGCGTCACACAGGCGATGCTCAATGAGGCCACTGTTGTGGTTACGGTCTGTGGGCATGCGGATGAACATTGCCCGGTGTTACCGCCACACATTACCAAGATACATTGGCCCTTGAGTGATCCGGCGAAAGCCACCGGGACGGAACAAGAAATCATGAAGGTCTTCCGCAACACACGCGACGACATCGAGCAACGCATCAAAACACTGCTACAAGAACTCGAACCGGTCACTGAACATGTTTGAGGCGTTTGCTGACTGGCTCGTTTATGATATCGCCGGTATCGAAAGTTCGGCCTTTGGTTTGGCCTTGCACTTCTTCGTCATGGATGTGACGAAAATCTTTATTCTGATCAGCCTGGTTATCTACATAATGGGGTTCCTGCGCGCTCTGTTGCGTCCGGAACGCGTGCGCGACTTTGTCCGCAATCGTGGCAATATCACCAGTCGATTATTTGCGGTGGGCCTGGGTGCGGTCACCCCGTTTTGCTCTTGCTCATCGGTACCGCTCTTTATCGCGTTTGTTGAAGCCCGCATTCGCTTGGGTGTCACACTCTCTTTTCTCATTGCCAGTCCGATGATCAATGAAATGGCGGTCATCATTTTAGGTGCGGTGATTGGTTGGAAACTCACGTTCATCTACGTTGCCACCGGTTTAACAATTGCATTTGTCGGCGGTTTTTTTCTTGAACTATTTAAGCCGGAACGTTGGGTTGAAGATTATGTCTGGCAAATTCACATGGGGGAAACCGCAAAACTGGCGGAAGATAAATCCTTGCGTAGCCGGCATGAATTCGCCTTTGGCGAACTCAAAAGCATCGTAAAGCGCATCTGGAAATATGTCTTAATCGGTGTCGGCATCGGTTCGCTGTTTCATGGTTACCTGCCCAACGATCTGGTTGCCACCTACGCCGGTGATGGCAGTGTCCTCTCTGTCATCATTGCGGTGTTAATCGGGATTCCCCTGTACTCGGACGCGGTGAGCATTATTCCCGTTGCCGAGGTCTTGCTGGCCAAAGGCGTGGCACTGGGAACGGTGTTGGCCTTTATGATGGCGGTGGCCACGCTCTCCTTGCCAGAGATGTTTATTCTGCGTAAAGTCATCAAAGTACCGTTACTCGTGCTGTTTGCGAGTTATCTTGCCGTTGCATTTATTTTCGTCGGGGTTTTATTCAACGCAATCTATATTAACTGAGAGGTAACAACATGAGCGCTACTACTGAACTCCATCCTTCCATTGTTGCCCTGGTGGCATTATCCGCACATCTTGCCGCCGGTCACCCGAACCGCGGACTCTGCCAATTAGCCAAACTCAAAGAGTATGGCGTGTCTGAGGCGCAAATTGAAGAAGCGATTGAAATTGCCCGGCACATTCGCGATGAGACGGCACAAATATTAGATGCCTCTTTCAATCAAGAGCGTGCGATGAATCAAGCCGCTGCCGCCAGCAAACTTCCGCAATTCAAGGAAGTCCAAGCGACTTCCGCCTGCTGTACACCCACCGCGAGCGGGAAATCATGTTGTTAACGCAAAGGAAAATGACCCGATGAAAAACATCAAAGTGCTGGGCAGTGGCTGTGCCAATTGTAAAACCACGTATAAATTGATCGAAGAGGTGAGTAAAAAAAGTGGGGTGCGCATCGAGCTGGAAAAAGTCGAAGACATGGCCAAAATCCTCGCCTATGGTGTAATGTCAACACCTGGCGTGGTCATCGACGACAAGGTCGTTCACATGGGCGGCGTGCCGGCGAAAAGTACTGTTGAAAAATGGTTAAGTTAATCGCGATTCAGTTACACGGAATTCGGGATTAAAAGTTCCACCATTTATCGGATCGATTGGGATTGGACTCGGCATGCTCACCCCATAATTTCTTAACCGCCGCAGGATCCCGGCTTGCCCCCGATAAACCCCAAGAGGGCATCACCGGCGGTTGATTTTGGCAGTTGGCATAACGCGCCGCCTCCATGGCTAACATGGCCATGTGAATGGAGTCACAGCCAATCGCCGCCACGTCATTAAACACCTCGCAATTGTAAACTGTCCGGTCCAGTTTGCCGTCCTTTAAAAATGTACCGATATTGACGACTTTGGCATCGCGTGGTGAACCCGCAATCCAGGTGATCGCGGGTGGCCGTGCAGCTTGTGCCTTACCCCGTGCATCGAGAAATTTGCCTTTACCAAGAAGCTCCCAAAACTCCGGTTCATTAAGAAAGATTTTAATCGGCGTGCCTTTAAACGTGTAATTACCGGTGCACGTCTTATGTAGCATGTTTTTATTAAAACGACCGTTGTATGCCCACGCCGTACCGCCATGCGAGCGTATATCCTGTGCGATTCGGATGGCCGCCGCCAAGCCTGGCGCATCATCACGCCATGCATGGGCAATTGTCACTTCAGCCTGATCACCCGCAACACGCGTCAAGAGTGTTTGCCACTGAGCTTTAGTGAGCGGCAGTTTGTTTTCGTCTTGCTCGCGGGTGGTATTTAAAATCGTGAAATTCCCCGCTTGCCGCGCATGTTCCCATTCAAGCACGCCACAATCGGTATCGCCCCTGTTAACTAATTTGATAACGACGCCTTTGGGCTGTTCGACAATAATGGATTGCGCCGTAGCCAGGGTAGGAAAAATGGCGAGTAATAATATGATTAGCCTTGAAATAGTTATCCGAAATAAATAATTACTGCTCAAGTATGTTCTCCCTTTTGAAAAAATTATCCACTTTTCTCAGCCTAGCTGTTGATTGACGACAGGCGGCAAGTGATCGAACTGCTCGATCGGTACGGGGTTACTGAAAAAATTGCCCTGCACTTCATCGCAACCATGTGCCTTGAGAAAGGCCAGTTGTAATTCAGATTCGACACCTTCCGCAATCACCTTGAGCCCCAAGGTGTGCCCCAGGGAAATAACGGCCTGCACAATGGCGGCATCGTTAGGGTCGAGATGGATATCATGAACGAAAGATTTATCAAGCTTTAATCGGTCGATGGGGAATTGCTTAAGATAGGCCAGGCTTGAATAGCCTGTGCCGAAATCATCGATGGCAATCATGATGCCAAGCTTTTTAAATCGCAGCATGGTGCCCACAAATTCCTCGGCTTGACTCATGACAATATTTTCGGTTAACTCCACCTCCAAGCGCGCCGGATCTAAGCCGCTGTTTTTTACCAACGAATCTATCTTCGTGAATAGTTGGTCATCGCGAAATTGCCGTGCCGATATGTTCACCGAAATCCTCCAGGGTAATCCCCGGCGTTGCCACGTTACCGCCTGGCTGCAGGCGGTCTGTAATACCCAATTGCCGATGGGCACGATCAAGCCGGTCTCCTCCGCAATCCCGATAAATTGTGCAGGTGCCAGTAACCCCAACACCGGGTGTTGCCATCGGATCAATACTTCCGCGCCGGTGATGAGCGAGGTTTGCACGTCGATCATCGGCTGGTAATGCAAAACAAACTCATTATTTTCCAGCGCTTGCCGCAAACCGTTTTCTATCAATAAACGTTTCGTTGCGCGACCGTTCATTTCCTCGGTGAAATAGAAATATAAGTTGCGACCGGCATCCTTGGCTCGATACATCGCGATGTCGGCATTTTTCAATAAAATTTCCGATTCTTCGCCGTCCTGCGGATAGACGCTTAAACCAACGCTGGCAGTGATAAATAATTCGCGTTGTTCGACAATGATGGGGTTTGCTATGACCACAAGAATTCTTTCGATCGACTGGGTGATTTGTTCATTTGGCCCCTGATCCCGAAAAATGATGACAAACTCGTCGCCACCCAGCCGCGCCACGGTATCATCCGCGCGCACACAACTCTGTAGCCGCGAGGCAATTGTTTTTAAGACTTCATCACCCACCGCATGCCCGAGACTGTCGTTAATAACTTTGAATCTGTCTAAATCAAAAAATGCCACGCAGACTTGGGTCTTCTGCCGCGCAGCCGAGGCAATCGCTTGTTGCATACGATCTAATAATAAAACACGATTCGCCAAGGCGGTAAGCGTGTCGTGGGTGGATTGATGTTCAAGACCCTGTTCGTAATATTTTTTCTCTGTAATGTCATTCATGATGCCAACAAAGTGAGAAATCCGGGCCGCGCTGTCACGCACCGGTGCAATATGCAGCTCATTCCAGATCAAGCGGCCTTCTTTATGGTAGTTGCGCAAGATGGCATTCGCTTCACGCTGTTCTCGTAGTGCGGTATGAATGCGCTCAATACCGGGTTGTTCACTGTCTTCCGCGTATAAAAAACTCAAACTTTTGCCCATGACCTCGTTGCGGTTATAGCCCGTTATACGTTCGAATGAGGGATTCACATATTCAATAAGGTACCCGCCGGATTTATTGCGGATGATAAAAATGGCATTAATACTCGCCTCCACCGCCTGATGCTGAAGCCGCAATCCTTGTTCCGCGCGCTCACGCTCGGTGATTTCCGACAACAACATATTTCGGTCATGGCGTGTACGGCGTATGACATGTATAGCAATCAATAGACTCAGGATGGTGGCGACAATGGTCAGCCCGACGAGCAGGATAATTGTGGTTGCGGTATAGTGTTGGGTGTCGGCCTCGACACGTTGCGCGTCATTTTTATACAGAGCTAAAATCACATCGACCTGTCGTAATACGCGTTGCTGTTCCGCAAGACCGGATGACAACAATAATTCATGTGCTTGCTTGATCTTATTTTCATTTAATAAGAAAACGATACGATCATTTATTGGGGTAACCTCAATGGTCAATCGCCGCAACTCACTCAGGGCTTGATTCTCCTCCGGGGTTTGCGGCATGGCTTCAAGCATTTGGCGCAAGCTCAAGAATCGCCCCGCCAAGACGCCGTAGGATAATGCGGTTTCGTCGCGGTCGAACACATCGGTTTGAATCAGCATGCTGGTCATGGCAACCATGCGATCACGCATAATCGCACGCATGTTATTGACAATATCAATCTTGAGAATATGTTGATCGATTAGATTTTCAAAATCTGTTTGTAAGAGGTGGATGCGAATGATAGAGGTTGCCGCAACCGCCAGCAATAACACCACAATCATTGCCAGCCCGATGGTCAGGCGGGTAATGGGTCGCTGCACTGCGCGCGGATTTATCAGAAACATGGGTATCTAATCACGGTAACACAGCCGTCGTCTGGTGAGCAGATAGGGGCGCAGTTGCAGGATTCACCATACGATACTATTCACAGTGGTATTAAATTATTATGGGTGTTTATCCCTCGCTTGCGGGGATTCTATGTACAGAATAGCATATTACTAAATCAACTCCAGCCGCGCGGCATTCACCACAGAAGTCTAAATAACTGTTTCTAAATGGTGCCCACTAATTGAAGCGGCTGGTTGCGATGTAGGTCATCTTTGATGTAGGGGAAATACAACCCTGCTTCTGAACAATTTGAAAATGGCGACATCAACGAACTATTTTCCCCCTTTGAAAAAGGGGGAGTAAGGGGGATTTTTAGATTTGTCGCAGTTCAAATCCCCCCTGGCCCCCCTTTTTCAAAGGGGGGAACAACACACCGACCGCATAAAGCGTTATTACACAAGGTGGACAGGAATTCGGAACAGTTATTTAGTTTTGACCGCGATATCTTGGGCTCACGTGCCAAGTTAGCACAGTGCTGCTGAATTATTGGAGCTTATTCAATAAACCTTATCGGACACTCGCTTGCGCCATCCACGGCTAACGCGTCACTTGATCGGGTGGTTATTTACTTCTCCCACGGAATTGGCCGGAGTTAAATTGCAGAGAATGTTGAACGGGTGGTTTGAAAGTTGATACAGTCGCTGAATCTTGGTGGCGACCGGATAAAACGAAAGGCGTGTCGCTACGCCAGCTTCACCAACGCAGTTAAACGCGCTACGTCGATCAATTTGATGTGCTTGCGATCGGCTTCGATAAGGCCTTCGTCCTGGAAGTGGGTGAACAAACGACTGATGGTTTCCACCGCCAGGCCTAGCATGTTGGCGATGTCGCTGCGTGACATGCTCAGGTTAAACTCCGTGGCGGAGTAGCCGCGCTGGTGGAATCGTCCGGATAGGGTTAACAGTACGCTGGCAAGGCGCGCTTCGGCCGGCAACTTGCTACACACCGCGATCTTTTCATGTTCTTCCTGAATTTCCTTGCTCATCATTTCCAGGATATGATGTTGTAATCCCGGTATCTCCTGGCACAAATGTTCTAATTGATTGAACGGAATGTCGCAGACACTGCTGGTCTCCAGCGCGACGGCGGAATTGGTGTAGTGGCTGCCATTGATGCCGCTCAAACCCAGCAAGTCGCCCGGTAGTTTAAAACATATGACGTGTTCCATGCCGCTTTCATGGGTCAGATAACTTTTGACCGAGCCGGAGCGCAGGGCGTAAATTGCGGTGAACGCTTCACCGCCGCGATACAGGTGTTCCCCCTTGGCAATGGGCCGGCGACGTTTGATGATACGATCCAGCTGATCCAGGTCGTTTCTTTCCAATCCCATCGGCATGCAAAGTTTGTTGATGCCGCACTGTTGGCAGATGCTGCGGACACTGGCAAGGTCTATGACGGTATTATCCATGGGGATGACTTTGTTGTAAGGATGGTGCGCTACTGTAACGAATTGGGGCAAGGTTTAAAACAGGTAAATAGTAGGACATTAGGGCGGATCAAGTACCGCAACCGCTGGTATACTAGCGCAATTTCCACCCGTTGCGATATCTAAGGAGTCAGCCATGCCGGGGCGTCGTGCCAGTGTTGAACGTAACACCCTTGAGACCCAGATTATGCTGGCCGTCAACCTGGACGGTCAGGGCCGGGGTCAATTCAAGACCGGCGTGCCGTTTTTAGAGCACATGCTCGATCAGATCGCCCGGCACGGGATGATCGACATCGAGGTGCAGGCCGTGGGTGATTTGCACATCGATGCGCACCACACGGTCGAGGATGTGGGTATCGCATTCGGCCAGGCCGTGAGCCGGGCCCTGGGGGACAAAAAAGGTATCCGCCGTTACGGTCATGCCTATGTCCCTTTGGATGAGGCGTTGTCACGCGTGGTGATCGACTTTTCCGGTCGCCCCGGTTTGGAATACCACGTCAGCTATCCGCGTGCCCGCGTCGGGGACTTTGATGTCGATTTGATCCATGAATTCTTCCAGGGTTTCATCAATCATGCCCAGGCCACAGTGCACATCGATAATTTGCGTGGCAAGAATGCCCATCATATTGCCGAGACCATTTTTAAGGCGTTTGGCCGGGCGCTGCGCATGGCGGTGGAGATGGATCCACGCATGACCGGCGTGCTGCCATCAACCAAAGGCAGTTTATAACAATATTCTGTTGAGCCTTTACCTCGCGAGATTTTATCAATGAACACCGTTGCGGTTATCGACTATGGCATGGGCAATTTGCATTCCGTGGCCAAGGCGTTGGAACATGCGCCGCAACGCGCCAACGTCATCATCACCAGTGATTTGCAAACCATCGTCAATGCCGATCGGGTGGTGTTACCCGGCGTGGGCGCGATGCGCGATTGCATGGCGGAGATGCGGCGCCTGGGCGTGGATACGGTGGTCAATGAGGTGCTGGCGCAAGGCAAACCGTTGTTGGCCGTGTGTGTCGGCATGCAGGCATTGATGCGCTTCTCCGCGGAAAATAATGGCGTCAATTGTTTGAATATTTTACCTGGCGAAGTGAAATATTTCGGTGAACAGCTGCGTGACCCGCGGACGCAACAACGCTTGAAGGTGCCACACATGGGTTGGAATGAAGTGACCCAGACGCGTGCGCATCCCTTGTGGCAGGGGATTGCCCAAGACAGCCGTTTTTATTTTGTGCACAGCTATTATGTACAGGCCGATGTTGAGAATCAGGTGGTGGGGCGCACACACTATGGTATTCCCTTCGCCGCCGCGTTGGCGCGCGATAATTTGTTTGCCGTGCAATTTCACCCGGAAAAAAGCGCGCAGGCCGGATTGCAGTTATATGAAAACTTTCTCAATTGGGATGGCAAGGTCTAAACGCCGAGGAATGTATTGATGATCTTAATCCCCGCCATTGATCTAAAAGACGGAAAATGCGTGCGCCTGCGCCAAGGCAAGATGGAAGACGCCACGGTGTTTTCCGATGATCCGGTGGCCATGGCCAGACAATGGGTTGCGGCCGGTGCACGGCGTCTGCATTTGGTTGATCTCAACGGCGCGTTTGCCGGTGCGCCGGTGAACATGCACATCATCGAGGCCATCGCCAAGGCGTGCCCGACTATTCCGATTCAAGTGGGTGGCGGGATTCGCGATGCCGACACCGTGCAACGTTATCTGGATGCCGGTGTGCAGTATGCGATCATTGGCACCAAGGCCGTCGCCGCACCGCATTTTATCAATGATTTGTGCCTGCAATTTCCCGGACACATTATTGTTGGCCTGGATGCTAAAGATGGCAAGGTCGCAATCGATGGCTGGTCCAAGTTGTCGCATCACGACGTGATCGACCTCGCCAAACATTTTGAAAAAGACGGTGTCGAAGCCATTATTTATACCGACATCAGTCGCGATGGCATGATGCATGGGGTGAATGTGGAGGCCACGGTTAAGTTGGCTCGCGCCACTACTATTCCCGTGATCGCCTCCGGCGGCATCACCAATCTGGACGACATTCGCGCCTTGTGCGCCGTGGCGAAAGAAGGCATTGTCGGCGCGATCACCGGGCGTGCGATTTATGAAGGGACGCTGGATTTTGTCGAAGGGCAGCAGTTAGCGGATAGCCTGAGCAATTACTAACGAGGCGCATTGGAAAGGTTACTCTCCAACCAAGACCGTCAGCAGCAGGGATGCTGCTGTCGAGCCTACACGGATGTATTTACGGCGTGTCTTGGTTGGAGAGTAACCTTTCCAATGTGACTCAGTAATAAAGGCGAAACAAAGCTATGAAACTAATTAGGCAGTACGCAGTAGCACTGTGCGGGGACGAATTTTAATTTATGCCACTGGCTAAACGCATCATACCCTGTCTGGATGTCGATAACGGCCGCGTGGTGAAGGGCGTGAAGTTTCTGCACATCCGCGATGCCGGTGACCCGGTCGAGATCGCGCGCCGTTATGACGAGCAAGGTGCGGATGAGCTGACGTTTTTGGATATCACCGCCAGTTCGGACAATCGCGACACCATGGTACACGTGGTGGAACAAGTGGCCGGGCAAGTGTTTATTCCCTTGACGGTCGGCGGCGGGATTCGTACAACGGCGGATATCCGGCGGATGCTCAATGCCGGTGCCGATAAGGTCTCGATCAATACGGCGGCGGTCAACAAGCCCGAGTTTGTCAAAGAGGCGGCGGAAAAATTCGGGTCGCAGTGTATTGTGGTCGCCATTGATGCCAAGAAAGTCAGCAAAGACAATGAGCCGGATCGCTGGGAAATCTTTACCCACGGCGGTCGTAAACCAACGGGGCTGGACGCGGTGGAGTGGGCAAAGAAAATGGTGAGTTACGGTGCGGGCGAGATTCTGTTAACCAGCATGGATCGCGACGGCACCAAGATCGGTTTTGATTTAGGGGTGACGCGCGCGATTGCCGATGCGGTGAGTGTGCCGGTGATCGCCTCTGGTGGCGTCGGTAATCTGGATCACTTGGTCGCCGGGATTGTCCAGGGTCATGCCGACGCGGTGTTGGCGGCGAGTATTTTTCATTTCTGTGAGTACACCATTACGCAGGCCAAGCAACACATGCAAAGGGCCGGGATAGAAGTTAGACTCTAATTTTTTATGGCGAGAAGCATTCCATGGCGAACGAACAGAATTGGTTGGATGCCATCAACTGGACCGATGAGGGTTTGGTCCCGGCAATAGCCCAGGAGTCGGGCAGTGGCAAGATTTTAATGTTGGCCTGGATGAATCGGGAGTCACTGGCCTTGACGGTGAAAGAAGGCAAGGCCATTTACTGGTCGCGCTCACGCCAAAAACTCTGGCGCAAGGGCGAGGAGTCCGGCCATGAACAGATCATCAAGGACATTCGCCTGGATTGTGATAATGATGTGATCTTGTTGATTGTTGAACAGCGCGGTGATATTGCCTGTCACACCGGGCGCAAGAGTTGTTTCTTTCAACAATTACAAAACGGGCAATGGCGGACGGTGGAGCCGGTGATCAAGGACCCCGCGCAGATATATAAATAGGTAGGTGAGCAATGACGACCAATAACGACATACTGCAGGCCTTGGCGCAGGTGTTGGCGGAGCGTAAGCACGCCGACCCGGACAGTTCCTATGTGGCCAAGCTTTATCACAAGGGCCTCGATAGCATTTTGAAGAAAATCGGTGAGGAGGCGACGGAAACCGTGATTGCGGCCAAGTCGGGCGATGCTAAACAAGTGATCTATGAAATGGCCGATCTCTGGTTTCACTGCTTGGTTTTACTGGCATATCAAGGGCTTAGCCATGAAGAGGTACTGGCGGAGCTGGCGCGGCGCTTTGGGGTGTCGGGTATCGAGGAAAAGGCTAAACGGGGCAGTTAAGCGCGGTCATTTGAGGTAGAATTAAACTATCCACAGTGAACGCCGTACTCGTCACATATTTTGATTAATCCCGGTTTTGCGTGTGCAGCCCGTTCGTCGTCGCGCCGTCGGGTAGATCAGTTCTTAACGATTCAGTGAAAAGGAGTTAGCTATGATTTGGGGTAGCATTGGTCCAATGCCATTAATTTTGATTTTGGTGATCGTTATTTTGTTGTTCGGCACCAAGAAATTGCGCAACATCGGCTCGGATTTAGGTGAGGCGCTGAAGAATTTTCGCAAGTCAGTCAGAGATGGTGAGAGCAAAGAAGACGACAGTAATGCCGAGGCACCGAAGCCATCGATTGAGCAAGCGCCAAAGAAAGAAGGCAATGTTTATCCGGGTGAAGTGGTGAATAAGGATAAAGACAAGCAGGCGTAAGCAGTCAATGCTAAGCGCTTGCCCCTGTTGCAACAATCATGTTTGACATTGGCTTTTGGGAATTAGTGGTGGTCGGTGTTGTCGCGCTGGTGGTGTTGGGTCCAGAACGATTGCCGGTCGTGGCGCGCAAGGTCGGTTTGTGGCTCGGCCGCATGCGGCGCTTCGTGAATGATGTCAAAGGCGACATCGATCGGGAAATGCGTTTGCGTGATATCCGTGAAGCGATCGAGCGTGATGCCGGACTCGATGAAATCAAAAAGATTATTGAGACCGATCGTCATCTGATTGAAGATGAACAATACAAACCGGAATATATCGTCAAGGCGCGCGCGGATGAACCCGCACTGCAACCACCCGCTGAACAAATACCACCGCCCGTTGAAGAAGACTTCAGTTACGGTTTAACCGACCATCGCGATTATGGTTTGGAGCAAGGCGACCCTCCTGTCCAGCACGAAAACGTAACGCCCCAACCACCGCTCGCGGCAACCGAATCAGTCAGCGTTGCCGCACCACCACAGCCCAGTAACAATGGCAGCCAAACCAAACCAACCTGACCACGATCACAACGGTGAAAAAGAATTGCCGTTTTTCTCGCACCTCGCCGAGTTGCGGGATCGTTTGGTGCGGAGCGTCATTGTGGTTGTGATAATTTTTGCGGGCATGTTCTTTTATGCGAATGATATCTATACCTTCATCGCCAGACCCATGCTGGAACAATTGACCGGGCAAACCATGCTGGCGACGAAACCCGCCTCGACATTTTTTATTCCGTTTAAATTAACCTTCATGTTGTCAATATTCATCGCGATCCCCTTTTTGCTGTATCAGATATGGTCATTTGTGGCGCCGGGTTTATATAAACATGAAAAGCGTCTGGCGGTGCCGCTGCTGGTTTCCAGTACCTTGCTTTTCTATACGGGGATGGCGTTTGCGTATTACATTGTGTTTCCCTTGATCTTCAAGTTTTTTGCCGGAACCGCCCCGGCGGGTGTGCAGTTGTGGCCGGATATTTCGGATTATTTGGATTTTGTGTTGGGTTTGTTTTTTGCTTTTGGCGCTATTTTTGAGGTCCCCGTCGCCACGGTATTGTTTGTCATCATCGGCGTGGTCACACCCGATGATCTGGCGAAAATGCGCCGTTACATGATTGTGATCGCATTTATTGTCGGGATGTTACTGACGCCGCCGGATCCGATGTCGCAGATATTGTTAGCGGTGCCGATGTGGTTATTGTTTGAGGTCGGACTCTTCATCTCCCGCTTTGTTGCCAAGGGAAAAACTGCCGACGAGGAGCGAGAACTCTCAGCGTCTGAGATGGATCAAGAATTTGATAACGCCATCGCCGATGAGGCGGTTTTACTGAAAAAAATCGAGGAACGTGAAAAGCAGTGAATAGGCCAAATCCCATGCCGCGCGGACTGAAAGTTATTTTCGTGATTAATTCGCTGTTGATTATCGCCTATATCATCGCCTTATTTTTCTATGGCGCAATGCTGCGACAAAATTCTCCGCCAGTATTGTTTGCCAGCGGGATAACGCTGGGCGGTTTGTGCTGTCTGCAAGTAATTATGTTATTCCGGCTGCAACGCCTGCTGGCGTTTATTCGTTTACTGATCTACGTGATCGCCATCGTGCAGGGCTTACTGGTCATGTTGCTATTGAAGGATCTGTTTTCAATACCGGGCATACTGATTATTGCCAGTGCCGTGTGCCTGATCATTTATTTCATTGGTGTCCGTGGTTATTTAAGCAGTAACACGAGCTTAAGCTATTTTGGTTTTTTACCTGCGGTGGTTAATCGTAGCGCCGCATCTGACCAATAACAATTCCCTGGATCTGCACCCGCTCTGCAGCAAGGGTCATGGCGGCCAAGGTACGATTCTCCGGGATCAGTTTGATCTTCTCCGGATTTTGCCGTTTATAACGTTTTAAGGTGGCTTCCTCGTTATCGATCAAAGCGACGACAATGTCCCCGTCGTTGGCAGTTGCCTGGCGTTTGATAATCACAATATCGCCATCCAGAATACCGGCCTCGATCATGGAATCACCTTTGACCTCCAGGGCAAAACGATCGTCGTGAAACCAATCGCCTAAGCTGACTTCATCCCGTTGCGGGATTGCCTCAATAGGGCGACCGGCGGCGATTCGACCCACCAAAGGCAGAGCAGTGTGGGAGGGTGAAATATTAGTAGGCCGAATCCCGCGCCAGCCGCGTTCCGTAGGATGCAAATGGCCTTTGCTCACCAGTGTTTGCACATAGCGATGCACCGTTCCCTTGGAGCGAATGCCGACAGCTGCACCGACCTCCAAGAGCGTGGGGGCATGGCCATGGCGCAAAAAAAATCCACGAATGTAACCCAGGATTTTTTGCTCCAACGCCGTGAGCAGGTTATTGTTCTCCATACGTTCTCAAGCATAGAGAACAATTAGAGAACTTGCAAGCGTGCCGTGCAACTTTTTTCCGTTATCCATGCCATAGCTGGGCAGTGGCAAGAAATGCGCAGTCGCGGTATGGTAGGCACAGCGACTGATGCGGGTTTAAGGTCGATTATTATTAACAACAAACATTGTTTCCTAGGAGGATGCATGAAGAACATAGTACTTGCTGTTTCACTGGCCTTGGCAATGGGTTCTTACGCGTACGCGAAAGATGAAGCGCCGGTAGCCAAGAAGGAACTGACCCCACAACAACAAAAAATGAAGGATTGTAATGCCGATGCCGGTAGCAAGGGTCTGAAAGGTGACGAACGTAAGAAGTTTATGAAAGAATGTTTGGGTCATAAGTCGGCGGCCAAGAGTGAGAAACGTACGGCGCAGCAGAATAAAATGAAAGCGTGTAATAAGGAAGCCGGCGAAAAGCAACTCAAGGGTCCAGATCGCAAGAAATTCATGAACGAGTGTCTCAAGGCAAGTCCGCAACAGTAAACTTCTCCTCGTGAGTCCATGCCCCGCCACCTCGGCGGGGGTTTTATTATTTGTCTTTATTTTTGACGGTTAAGCAGCTATGTTACGCAGCGTCAAAACATGATTCCGGAGGTGTATATGGGTAAAGGTGACAAACGCACAAAACGCGGTAAATTATTTCGCAATAGCCACGGCAATACCCATCCAAAGGGTTCGCAGAAAAAGAAGAAATAAGCTGGAACATCACGGTGCATAGGGATGTGTACCCGCTTTGTAAAAGGTGAGCGGTAGTAACTTCAATGTAATCAACATTTCCGGCTCCATGATCCAGCCGATGCATCTGCCATGGGTGGTTGCTTCCGGCCAAAACATCTATATCCCGCCGTATTTATCTGTATTCCCAGACTAACAGCCTGTTGCCGCGACGTGGCCGTTTCACTACGGCAGAAAAAACTGAATTTTTGGTAATTTCCCACAACCTGCTGGTCGTTTTGTCACGGGTATAAATTTTATGGACCCGTAAACTGTTTATCGGCAGGGAGATTTTTCATAAAGGCTGCACAGGTACCAATGCAGCAACAGCGGAAGCAAACTTATTTGCAGTGATATTTCGACCTCTGTGTATTGGCTCAAACACCCCGCTGGTTGAGCTAATTTGAGTAGGCAAAATAGAATGTAGGTTTAACCTGACGCAACAATCAGGCCGTGCTGACAGAACCAGATCACAGTTTTATTTATGCTGCGCGTGCATTACTGGTGGCGCGTGTGATTGCGCGATTATCACGGGTGTGAGTAGCAGTGATGTTTGCGGCAATGAGGTTGAAGCGTTAGATGTATTGCAGACAGAGGAGTGAACAATATGCAACAAGCTAATCGGCATGGTGAGGCAAGGTCCATCCCATTTCGTACCGGGCGGTTTTATTCCATTGATAGTGCATGGTGGTTTGCCATTCGGCGTGGACCGGATCAAGGGCCCTATCAAACAAAATCAACGGCCAAGCAGGCATTGATTGAATTCTTGAATGATCAATTTGCCTTTGAAAAGATATTACATCAGGATCTGCGTTTGTTATACGGGACAGGCAAGACCCTATCGTGAGGTGTTACATCTAAAGGCTTGCCCATACCGCCGCGAATTTATCTTGCGCCACGGGTTGGAGTAACGAATCCGTGGCGTTCTGTTTTTCATCCGACCAGGTCACGTAATGCGCACTTCCCGTCGGAGTGGAAAAAATGGCTTCCTGCAAGGCAAAGCGTCGCAACTGACCTTCACACTCCAACGCCAGTGTTTTTCCTTCGAGCCGAGTTGGTAACGCCGGTAAAAATAGCACAACACGCTGTTCATTTTCACCCATTAGGGCCTTGATGGGCTGGCTTTGATGATTACGCGCCTGAATATGTAATTGCGTTGGTTTTACCTGACTGCTGAGTCGTTTGATCCCGGCACGAATGGGCCCGGCGGCAGGGCAGACCATCCAGCGAATTTCACCCAGTTGCCATTGACCATTCTTGCCGCGCGCCGCAATCAGCTCGCTGGTTTGAATATGTTCGACACCTTCTTGCGGCACGGCAACACAAAAACCACCTCTGCTGATATTGACGATGCGTGCCTGTAAATAGTGATAGGCCTTTAAGCGAATACTGTCAGTCCAGGAAGGGGGTGGTGGCTCGGGATCAAAATAGGCGCTATCCCAAATATCGCGCGCTTCTTCACGTTCCGTGGCAAAACCATGGAGATTGAACGAGCTGGGACTATCTAACGCAGGGGCATCGCTTGTGAAAGTAAATTGTTCGCTCGGTGTCTCAATGGGCTTGGTTGCCACGGTGACGGTGGTTGTCTCGCGTCCTTCGGAAACAAGATAGTGGATGGCGCTCATGCCAATCGCCAATTCTGCATGACCTTGAATGCTGCGGCGTTCACTGTCGCGTGTCGCCGGGCGGCCCCAATTGTTCAGTAAGACAATGGCAGTGCGCCGGCCGATCGAGCGGCCGCGGGCCAAGCCGATCAGATTTTGCTCCGCCTTGGCGGCATTTAATTGTTGTTGTATAAATTGGATCAACGGAGTGATGTCAAAGTAACGGAGATCCGCTGCATGCGCCTGAAACTGCGGGGCAGTGGCCACTAAACCCGGCGACATATCCGTGTTGGTGATGAAGGCGTAGGTCTGCTCATGATGGGGTTGCCGTTGCCCGCTCAGGGCGGTGTGGCTAACCCAGATGTCCATATTATCGAGAACTTCCTGCAGTTCGGTCATTTTGAACAAACTGGGGGATAACAAATTAATCAGTAACAGTTTTTTGAATTCATTGTCGAGCGTGGTCTTCATGTCGGGGTTAATCAGACATTGGACTTTACTGTCGAGTAAATCGTGTTTATCGATCAATTGAAACAGCCAATATAATCGTTGCCAGGTGCCACGCGGGAACGGCATGTACAATAGGCGGAAATTACACAGCATTAGGCTGTGATAAAAAAGTATCCGGTGCACGGCGGTGGTGATTATCTTTTTCCAGCCAAATCGGCTTAACTCAATGCTGGAGGCGATGACGCGCTGATAACCGTCGATGCTTTGCCGTAACAGCTGGGTGTATAAATCAGAAATTTTGCGACGCTTGGTGGACAAGGGCAGGGGTTTGCCGACATAGTGTTTATGTAGTTCCGGCAAGATATGGGTGAGGTGGAGTGAAACGCCTTCTAAAAAATTAAAATAGTCTTTGACGGCAACGTCGTCTTGGCGGTTGACGCTACGCATGGCCAGATACAATTGGCGCGCGGTTTCACCCAGGTGGGCAAGCGGCAACTGCTTGAGCCAGGCATCAACGGCGGCGGGTCGAATATCAAAATTGTCGGTATTGTTCATGCTATTTTTTGTCATTGAGCACATGTTGTTGCAAAATGGTTGCCAAGATATCAATCAATCTTCTGTTTCCTACCTAAATCCGCCACTACCACCTAAGTAAGGGTCCATCAACAGGAGGCGGAAGGGCTTTAGCCTCACTATAAGTGTGATCTAGTTCACATTTTAACCTAAGTTGAGAGTAGTGGATATTGTTTATCCGTCTATTTAATATTTGTGTCTAATTGTGTCGGGAAGTGCGGGAAGGGTGTAAATAAGCGGCGACTACGGCGATGTTACTCTCTGAATATTTCTATCTATATATAGAATTCGCCAATAGCCTGTGGATAAATTGGCGTTGCCCGGCGGGCGGGGTAGAATACCCGTCGCAACAGCTAAGCAAATTACTAGGGTATAGCTCACTATGTTTTACCAAGATCAATATGATGTCATTGTGATCGGTGGTGGCCACGCCGGCACTGAGGCGGCGTTGGCCGCCGCACGCATGGGTGCCAAGACGTTATTACTGACCCACAACATCGAAACCCTCGGACAAATGAGCTGTAATCCGGCCATCGGCGGGATTGGCAAAGGCCATTTAGTGAAAGAGATCGATGCCCTCGGCGGTTTGATGGCGCGTGCGGCGGATCAAGCGGGTATCCAGTTTCGTATTCTCAACGCAAGCAAAGGTCCAGCCGTACGCGCGACGCGCGCGCAAGCGGATCGTGCTTTATATAAACAAGCGGTACGCCGTGTCCTGGAAAACACGCCCAATCTCACGCTGTTTCAGCAAGCGGTGGAAGATCTGATCGTGGAACACGATCAGATCAAGGGGGTCGTCACGCAAATGGGATTGAAGTTTGCGGCGCGTTCGGTGGTGCTCACCGTCGGCACGTTTCTCGCCGGTCGCATCCACATTGGCTTAGCTAATTATGAAGGCGGTCGCGCGGGGGATCCGCCCGCCAACGCCTTGTCGCGCCGGTTACGTGAATTACCCTTGCGGGTGGCGCGGCTGAAAACCGGCACACCGCCGCGTATTGATGGCAACAGCATTGATTATTCGCAGTTGGTTCCACAACCCAGCGATGATCCCCTGCCGGTCTTTTCCTATTTAGGCAAGGTGGCGGATCACCCGACGCAAATTGTTTGTCATATTACCCACACTAGCGAACACACCCATGCGATCATTCGCCAAGGGTTGGATCGCTCACCCCTGTATACCGGCGTGATCGAGGGTGTCGGGCCGCGTTATTGCCCGTCGATCGAGGACAAGGTCGTGCGTTTTGCGCAACGCGATTCCCATCAAATATTTATCGAACCTGAAGGTTTAAATACCACCGAGGTGTACCCCAACGGGATCTCCACCAGTCTGCCGTTTGACGTGCAGTTAGCCTTCGTGCGCACGATCAAGGGTTTTGAAAAGGCGCACATCACCCGACCCGGTTACGCCATCGAATATGATTTTTTTGATCCACGCGATTTACAGCCATCGCTGCAAAGCAAATTTATTCGCGGATTGTTTTTTGCCGGACAGATCAATGGCACCACGGGTTATGAAGAAGCCGCCGCACAAGGTCTGCTGGCGGGGATGAACGCGGGCTTATTGGTCGCGGAGAAGGCAGCGTGGACACCACGGCGCGACGAGGCGTACATTGGGGTCTTGGTGGATGACTTGATTACGCGGGGCACCAGTGAACCGTATCGCATGTTCACCTCGCGGGCGGAATACCGCTTGCTGTTGCGTGAAGACAATGCCGATCTGCGCTTGACAGAAAAAGGTCGCGAGTTCGGCTTAGTCGATGAAGCGCGTTGGACGGCCTTCAGCGAGAAACGTGAAATGATTGAACGTGAACGTCAGCGTTTACAAACGACCTTGGTACATCCGGATCGCATGCCGGCCGAGGCCATCGAAAAGGTGTTTGGCCAAACCCTCAGCCGTGAAGCCCGCCTGTGGGAATTATTGCGTCGCCCCGAGATCACTTACCGTGATTTGCTGCAGTTGCCTGACATGGGCACGGTGGTCAGCGACCCGGCGGTGATTGAACAATTGGAAATTCAAGCCAAGTACGCCGGTTATATCGATCGTCAGTCGGATGAGATCGAGCGGCACCGCCGTCATGAGGAAACGCAACTCGACTTGGATTTTCCCTATGACCTGATCAATGGGCTGTCCAACGAAGTCCGTGAAAAACTCAAACGCACCCGACCCACCACGGTAGGACAGGCGGCGCGCATACCGGGGGTCACCCCTGCTGCGGTGTCACTGCTATTGATCCATTTGAAAAAACAACGCGGTCAAGCTGAACAGCGACGCGCCTAGTCCCCTAGCAGCCTGTTGAAAAACTCGACATTGAACCCCGCTTCGTCGTTCCGGCCAAACGCCGTGCGAGCCGGAATCCATATATATCAATAGGCTTCTGGCTACCGACGTGAGTTGGTTTAAAGAATTCTCAGTAGGTTCTGCGTTTTTCAACAGGCTGCTAGAATGTGCACTGTTTAGCGCTCAATATAGGACAGCGCATTTTCTCAGAGAGCGGATTCCACGATTATGCAGACACAATTCACGGAGCGGTTGAAATACTCTACCGTCGGCAAAGAGGCCGATGACATACTGCGCCGTTGTGTGCACTGTGGATTTTGTAACGCCACCTGCCCCACGTATCAATTGCTTGGCGATGAACTCGATGGGCCGCGCGGACGCATCTATCTGATTAAACAAGTGCTGGAAGGGCAGGCGATCACGCGCAAAACCCAACAACATCTGGATCGCTGTTTAACGTGCCGCAGTTGTGAGACCACGTGTCCGTCGGGCGTGCATTATGGACGCTTGGCGGAGATTGGCCGTGAGTTAGTCGGGCAGCAGGTTGCACACCGTTTTCCAGAGCGACTGTTGCGCCGCGTATTGCGCTGGGTCATTCCTTATCCGCGACGATTTGCCCTGCTGTACAACATCGCACGCAAACTGCAACCAATACTGCCGACGGTATTGGCAAACAAGATACCTCAGTATCACGATAAACAACCACGACCAACTCATGCTCACTCCCGGCGCATGTTAATACTGGAAGGTTGCGTGCAGTCCGTGACGACACCGGCAACCAATAGTGCCACAGTCCAAGTCCTGGACAAGCTCGGTATTGAAGTAGTCAGCGTACCTACCGCGGGTTGCTGCGGGGCGATGAGTCTGCACTTGAATGCCCAGGAGGAAGCGCGGCGCTTCATGCGGCGCAATATCGACGCCTGGTGGCCGTCTATTGAAAATGGAATTGAGGCGATCATCATGACCGCCTCGGGTTGTGGCGCCGTAGTGAAAGAGTACGGAATGCATTTGCAACAGGACACGGAGTATGCAAAAAAGGCGGTGCAAATCAGCCGGCTTACCCGTGATCTGTCCGAAGTAGTGGCGCAAGAGGATATCAGCGGGATTAAGGTCACACCAAGCACGCGCGTGGCCTTCCATGCCCCGTGCACACTGCAACACGCACAGCAGATCACCGGCAAGGTGGAGGCCATCCTGCAGCGGGCAGGCTATGAATTAACAACCGTCGCCGATACGCACTTATGTTGCGGCTCAGCGGGAACCTATTCCATTTTACAACCCGGCTTGGCGCACAGGTTGTTGCGCAATAAACTCACGGCGTTAAATGCACAACGGCCCGACATCATTGCCACGGCAAATATCGGCTGTCAGCTACAGTTAGCCACGGCAGCAACCGTGCCGGTAAAACATTGGATTGAACTGCTGCATGTTGAATAGCCGCGTAGTGTTGAGATCACCTCGGTGGAATTGCATTCCGCCAAGCATCGGCAGTGAATATTTTTACAGAGGTTATAAAAACGGAGGATAACAATGTTACGCATCTGGGGACGGCTGAGTTCGATGAATGTTAAAAAAGTGGTGTGGTGTGCGCAGGAACTGGGGTTGCCATTTGAACGAATCAATATCGACAGTTTTGTGCCGATCACCACGCCGGGGTTTTTGCGTCTGAATCCCAATGGCTTGATCCCGGTGATCGACGATGCGGGCTTTGTGTTGTGGGAATCCAATGCCATCGTTCGTTATCTCGCCACCAAGTATGGCGAAGGGTCTTTGTCTCCCACCGATTTACAGATTCGTGCCGATGCCGATCGCTGGATGGATTGGCAATCGACGATGTTGTATCCCAGCCTGGTGCCTGCGTTTCGGAATTTGATCCGCACCCCGCCGGACAGTCGCGATCTCCAGGCGATTGAAGCCGCGCGGACAAAAACCGAAACACTGACCCACATCCTCGATCAGCAATTGGCTAACCGGGAATATTTAACCGGTACCGGCTTTACCATGGCCGATATCGTCGTGGCGTGTAATATTCATAATTGGCTGAACCTGCCACTGCCGCGCGAAAACCGTCCGCATCTACAGCGCTGGTATGCAAAGATAAGAGTAAGGCCCGCGTGCGCCACGGTGCTGACCCTACCGCTGATTTGAGGGCGTGTTTCACCCGCACCGGTATCTGTTTGGCGGTCGACAAACAAGTTTTACGTTGCGCTGTTATAGCCAATGTTAAATAGGTTTGTCTCCTGTTAGGATCAGCAATGGATTTAACCAAGAGGTGTTTGTATGAGTGCAAACGATATTGCAGCGTTAAATGCCAAGTTTGGCATTGACAATCAAATAGTATTTAAAACTGGCGCCGGTGGTTTAACGGTGGCGGAGGTGACAAACAGTTATGCGACGGCGACGATTGTGTTGCAAGGCGCGCATCTCACAAGGTGGACGCCACGTAAACAACAGCCGGTGATTTGGTTGTCACCCGTTGCAAAATTTGCCGCGGGTAAATCCATTCGCGGTGGCGTACCGATCTGCTGGCCGTGGTTTGGTCCGCACGCCAGTGATGCTAAATTACCGGGGCACGGCTTTGCCCGCACGGTGCCCTGGGAAGTGATCGCCAGCAAGGCGATGCAAAATGGCGCTACACAAATAGCGTTTCGCTTGGTCGAGAGTGACGCGACGCGCGCGCAATGGCCGCATGCATCACCGGTGGAGTTTCTTATTACCGTGGGCGACACATTGGCAATGCAATTAATCACCCGTAATACCAGTAACGCACCGATCACCATTGGCGATGCCTTGCATACCTATTTTGCCGTGAGTGATATTCGTGAGGTGTATATTCATGGCTTGGGGCAATGCCCGTATCTGGATAAAATGGATGGCGGTAAACGCAAACAACAAAACGGGCCGGTGGTGATCAGCGCGGAAACTGACCGGATTTATTTACAATCCAGCGCGGATTGTGTGATAGAGGATATCCCCTGGCGGCGACGCATTCGTATCAGCAAATACGGCAGCAATTCCAGCATCGTCTGGAATCCGTGGCTGGACAAGGCGAACGCCATGGGGGATTTTGGTCCCGACGGATATTTGCACATGGTGTGCGTGGAAAGCGCCAATGCCGCCGAGGATGTGGTGACAATTGCGCCAGGTGCGGAGCATCGTCTATCCGTGACGTACCATGTTGAATCGCTGAAATAAGCGGTACGTCACAGGAATAATCACGCGAACGATTTGACAGGGGAAATCGCTGGACTATATGGAATCTCGAACGATGGGCCGCGTTCCAGCCGTGGAGAAGTGATTGCACAAAAGACCGGTTTATGTACTAATAGTCCGCCTCGCCGCACGGCGACTTTTTTAAAAACAATAAATTCTGGAGGAATATCATGAAATTCAAAACTTACTCATTGTTACCGATGTTATTACTGGCGTGGAGTTCAATTGCGCTAGCGGACGACTCACATGATGCACAACTCTGCCCGGTTGGACTGGTTAGCGGTATAACGCTGAATGATGAATTTGGACCCACGACACAGGAATTGACGCGTTGCCTGGAAAAGCGTCATCACGTCAAGGTCGTAGTTCAAGTAAATAATTTTTGCCGTGACGCAGTGGCGAATCCTGCCTGTACGCGCCCTTATGCATTGGAAAACATCAAAAATCTGCTGGATGATTATGAAATCACTTACGGCATGGTGGCAGGTAAAGATTTTGATGTGGTCGCTGTCGTACATAGTGGCGGGGGCTTGTTAGTAGTGAAAAATGCGGGCACCAATGGTTTAGGCGCAGCAGTCACGGGCCGCAATCAGTTTGAAGGTGATGTTGTTACATTGATGAATCGCGGGGTTAAGTTTTTGTTCTGCCAGAACACCACGCGCGCCTTGATCAAAGCAAAAGTATTGCCTACCAACAGCGTCTCGACAGCGGGCGCGACCGGTGAATTGATCCCCGGCGTGACGTACGTGACGGCGGGGGTTTCTGCGATTGCGGATTATCAACGTATGGGGTATCAGTACGTACAACCGTAAGCGCTGCTGTTAAGCAGGGATTACGGAGTGTGAACCGACAAACCCCGCCTTATGGCGGGGTTTGTTTTTGTGTCGGCTTGAGATTGATACAGCATGCGGAATGGTGCGAAGCGAGACTTGTACGAGCATGTCAGTGCCTGTGTCGTACCCGCAATCTCCACCGCATCGATATGAGAGTGATGACTATCAGGAGATATTGAGTGCATATGCAGAGTCCCGCATTGTTGTTCGGCTGGTTTGTGGTGTTTATCTTTTCGGTCACCGCGCATGAGGCAGCGCATGCCTGGGTCGCCAAAATGGGCGGGGATCGCACGGCCTATGTCGGCGGTCAGGTGTCGCTGAATCCAATCCCGCACATGCGGCGTGAACCCATCGGCATGTTGTTATTCCCAATCCTAAGCTTAATTGCGATGGGTTGGCCGATTGGTTATGCCAGTGCACCGTTTGATCCGAATTGGGCGGATCGTTATCCGAAACGCGCCGCCTACATGGCCCTGGCCGGTCCGTTCTCGAATTTAGTGATTGCCCTGTTGTGTTTGCTGGGGATGTGGATTGGTTTGCAAACGGGTGACTTTGGTTTGGCGATGCAGCCGATGGTGCAGATTGTTTCCGGCCAGCAAGGTACGCTTGCGTATGGGCTGTCGTACTTGCTCAGCATGCTGTTAGTCATGAATTTTCTATTATTCATTTTCAACATCATGCCGGTACCGCCGTTGGATGGCAGCGGTGTGTTGCCCTTGTTCATGAACGCCAAGCAAACACAACGCTTTCGTCAGATCGCCTACACGCCCGCATTCATGCTGATTGGGTTTGTGATCGTTTGGAAATTAATCGGTGTTATCTTTTGGCCGTCGCTGCTGTTTCTGCTGCAGTTTTTGGAATAACAGGTTATTGCGCAATGCAGCGGATTTGTCGGACTAGCCGCTCCTCGGCAACTCGATTGCTGTTCCCGACGCAATTCTCGACAACTCGTTCCCGACGTTGTCTACCTCCCCCGTCCGTGGGGTCGTACCCCCTCCCTCCCTGTAGTCGTGGGCATTCGTACTTCCTGTACATCAATCCCGATCTACCTTACCTTGTGTTCATGAACGGGGCCGCGCGTGTTTGGGGCGACCACTGCGCGGCGGTGATTTATTGGTGCGGTGACGGGCGCTGGGTTCCGGACGTTCGGATTTATCATGAATCGGCGGCTTGGGGTGGATCAATAAATTGCTATCAACGCTGAGCTTGGGCAAGCGATGGCCGATGTAGGTTTCGATCTCCGGCAAGGAAAACACAAATTCATCACAAGCAAAACTGATTGCCTCACCCGAGGCCCCCGCGCGGGCGGTACGGCCGATGCGATGCACATAATCTTCGGCTTCATGCGGTAAATCAAAATTGAACACATGACTCACTGCGGGAATATGTAAACCGCGCGCGGCCACGTCAGTGGCCACCATGATATTGGTTTTGCCATCGGCAAATTCCTGTAACAGACGCAAGCGTTTGTTTTGCGGGACATCGCCGGATAATAAGGCGACCGGGAAGTCATTACCGCGCAGATACGCCGTGATTTTTTCGGCGACGCGTTTGGTATTGGCAAAAATCAAGGCACGCTGGACCTGATGCGTTTTCAGCAAACCCAACAACAAGGGGATCTTTTCCTCCTTGGCCGGGTAATACACAGCCTCGGCCACTTGCTTGGCGGTGATCTGCTCGGGCTCAATCGCCACATGGTCGGGATTATTCATGTGCTCATACGCCAGTTCCTGCACGCGGAACGACAGCGTCGCGGAAAAGAGCATGGTCATGCGCTGTTCGGGTGGCGGCATGCGGCGCAACAAATAGCGGATGTCGGTGATAAAACCCAAATCAAACATCCGATCCGCCTCATCCAAGACCATCACTTGCAGTGCCTTTAGATTGAAGACATCCTGCTTGAAGTAATCGATCAAGCGGCCCGGTGTGCCAATCAAGATATCCACGCCTTCTTCAAGCACTTGGCGTTGTTGTAGATAACCGGTACCACCGAACACCAGCCCCAACTTAAAGCCCAGCGGCGTTGCCAATTTTTCTGCATCATTGTAAATTTGCACCGCAAGTTCGCGGGTCGGCGCGAGCATCAAGGCACGCGGTTGTTTGATGCTGCGGCTAGGTTGTGCCGGCTTGGTTAAAAGATGGGCAAAGGTGGCCACCAAAAATGCAATCGTTTTACCGGTTCCCGTCTGTGCCTGTCCGGCGACATCGCGTCCGGCCAGACTCTTTGGCAAGGTTTGTGCCTGGATGGGTGTACAGTATGAAAATCCCGTTGATTCAATAGCTTGAAGTAATTCTGCAGGAAGGTTTAGATCCGCAAAACGCAGGGTGGAGAGGTGAGTTTGTTCTGTCATAGCGGCACAGCATAACAAATAAGTCGTCACAATGGGCTTGAAATATCACGCGCGATGCGCTCAAATGACGATATTCGCTATTTCATACGACCCCACCGAAATACATTTGTCGTAAACAAGACCAACAGGAGTTCCGCTTTGAGTGACAAAATCATATATGTAACCGACGCCACTTTTGAAAAAGAAATTCTGCAAGCCAGCGGCCCCGTACTCGTGGATTACTGGGCAGAATGGTGCGGCCCCTGCAAAATGATTGCGCCCATCCTGGATGAAATCGCCAACGACTACGGCGACAAGTTGAAGATCGCCAAACTGAATATCGATGAGAACCCCGTAACCCCACCAAAATTCGGGATACGTGGTATTCCCACCTTAATGTTGTTCAAGGGCGGTAATGTCGAGGCCACCAAGGTCGGTGCTGTCTCCAAATCGCAACTCACGGCCTTTCTTGATAGCAATTTGTGATACAGGCCAGATATGATCGCGGGTTTCGCTGCAACAGGACTGGACGTTGAAATAGTTTAGTGGTAGCGTAAGCCCGCCTGAAGAAATCTATCAAGGCGATATAAAGAATTCGTAGGGATTACCGATAACAGAATCAACAACCTTGTTTCCTGCTTCACCGAGGCATCCCCAAATTTAATAATTTTCAAACACAGCGTGATTGCGTTGTGTCTTAGCAGTTCCCCTATACCCACAACGTGAAAATATAAAAAGGCATTATGAATCTGTCAGAACTCAAACTCACCCCGGTCGCTGAACTGGTGGATCTCGCCTCTTCGATGGGCATCGAAGGCATGGCGCGGGCCCGCAAACAAGACATTATCTTTTCGATCCTCAAGGCGCATGCTAAAAGCGGCGCCGACATCCACGGTGATGGGGTGCTGGAAATTTTGCAGGACGGCTTTGGCTTCCTGCGATCCGCCACCGGTTCGTACCTGGCTGGCCCCGATGATATCTACGTTTCCCCCAGTCAAATCCGCCGCTTTAATCTGCGTACCGGCGACTCGGTGTCCGGCACGATTCGGCCTCCCAAGGAAGGTGAACGGTATTTTGCCTTGCTCAAAGTCGATCAAATTAATTACGAACCGCCTGAAAATGCCAAAGGCAAAGTCCTATTTGAAAACCTGACGCCGTTGCATCCCAACAAACGTCTGCCACTGGAAATTGGTAACGGCAGTACCGAAGACATGATCGCGCGCGTCATCGACATGGTTGCCCCCATTGGTAAAGGTCAGCGCGGTTTGATTGTGTCGCCACCCAAGGCTGGCAAGACCATGATGTTGCAGAACATCGCCCGCTCCATCAGTATCAAAAATCCCGAGTGTTATCTGATCGTTTTGTTGATCGATGAACGCCCGGAAGAAGTCACTGAAATGGAACGCTCGGTGCGCGGCGAAGTTGTCTCCAGTACTTTCGATGAACCCGCTACCCGTCACGTGCAAGTCGCCGAGATGGTCATTGAAAAAGCCAAACGCCTGGTCGAACACAAACACGACGTGGTGATTTTATTGGATTCAATCACCCGTCTGGCGCGCGCTTACAATACCGTGATCCCGTCTTCCGGCAAGGTATTGACCGGCGGTGTGGATGCCAATGCCTTGCAAAAACCCAAACGCTTTTTCGGCGCCGCACGTAACATCGAAGAAGGCGGCTCCTTGACGATTGTCGCCACCGCCTTGATCGAAACCGGTTCGCGCATGGATGACGTGATCTACGAAGAATTCAAGGGTACCGGCAACATGGAAATCCATTTGGATCGCCGTATCGCCGAGAAGCGCGTCTATCCCGCGATCAACATCAATCGCTCCGGCACCCGCCGCGAAGAACTGCTCACCAC
>Ga0315281_10001487_pt1 | contig 34653 bp, 29 predicted proteins | sample YL17G07_0_MG_FD_204540 | JGI IMG/M metagenome (GOLD analysis project Ga0315281, IMG submission 204540) | Sediment microbial communities from Yellowstone Lake, YNP, Wyoming, USA - YL17G07_0 | ecosystem: Environmental > Aquatic > Freshwater > Lake > Sediment | place: USA: Wyoming | collected...
ATAATGCCTATGTGGAGTCGTTCTTTGGTACGCTCAAGACGGAGCTGGTCCATGGTGAGCGGTACCGTTCAAGGCTGGAGGCGAGGCTTAGTATTTTTGAGTACGTGGAAGTGTTTTATAATCGTCAAAGGAGTCATTCGGCATTAGGGTACAGGAGCCCAGAGCAGTATGAAAAGCTCCTTAATGAAACTTAATCATGTGTCCACTTTTTCAGGGGAAGGTCAGCGTGTAATGTTAATCCAAGGATTTCCCAAGAAGGGATATCCGTTATTTTACTTATCTAACAGGGTTGACAAGGCAAATAGGTTTCGGATAGATTGAGATTATCATAACCCAGGGAGGGAATCATGGGGAAAAAACCTTACATTCTGTGGTTTGATGAAATTGGACTCGACGATCTTCCCGTTGTTGGAGGAAAGAATGCCTCTTTGGGAGAGATGCGAAAGGAACTGACGAGACAAGGGGTGAGCGTCCCTAATGGATTTGCTGTGACCGTAAATGCCTACAATGACCTTTTGGACCAAGGGATTGTGCAAGACTGGCATGAGGTCAAGAGTAAACCAAAGATTAAGGAGAGTATTCAAGAGATACTCTCTGATCTTGATGTCGAAGATGTGGAAAACCTTTCAGAGAGGGGAAGCCGAGTCCGGAGGCTTATCCATAGTTTGGAGTTTCCCAGGGAGATCGTTGAAGAAGTTGTTAAAGCCTATCGGAAGTTGTGCAAGGAGTATGGAGAGGATACAGATGTGGCGGTCCGTAGTAGCGCGACAGCTGAGGACCTTCCTGGTGCGAGTTTTGCCGGACAGCAGGAGACCTATCTCAATATCCGTGGGGAGTATGCTTTGGTTCAAGCTTGCAAACGATGTTTTGCCTCCCTCTTTACCAACCGCGCCATCTCTTACAGAACCCACAAAGGGTTTGACCACTTTTCGGTGGCTCTCTCCATCGGAGTCCAGAAGATGGTGCGCTCGGATAAGGCTTGTTCTGGTGTGATGTTCACGATCGATACAGAATCCGGCTTTCCAGAGGTGGTGTACATCACAGGTGCCTATGGATTGGGGGAGAATATCGTTCAGGGAGTCATCAATCCCGACGAATTTTATGTATTTAAGCCCACCATCAAAGGAAATTATAAACCCATCATTCAGAAAACCCTCGGGAGCAAAGAGATCAAAATGATCTACACGCTGGAAGGAGAGGGTTCAACCAAGAATGTCCCTGTCTCCGCACAGGAAAGGGCAGATTTCATCCTCAACGACGAAGAGATTATTCAACTTGCGCAATGGGGGATAAAGATCGAAGAACACTATTCGAAAAAATCAGGGGTCTACATGCCCATGGATATTGAGTGGGCAAAGGACGGTATTACCCAAGAACTCTTTATCCTTCAAGCCAGACCAGAGACGGTAAAATCCCAGCGAGCCATGAATGTTTTGGAGACCTATGCCTTAAAAGAGAAGGGAAAGATTTTGGTACAGGGGAAGAGTGTCGGCGAAAAGATTGGCGCCGGCCCCATCAATGTCATCACCAGTGCGAGGGAGATAGAGAAGTTTAAGAAAGGCGAGATATTGGTCACCCAGATGACAGACCCGGATTGGGAACCCATCATGAAAATCGCCTCAGGTATTGTGACGGACCGCGGAGGAAGGACTTGCCATGCGGCCATCATCAGCCGGGAGCTGGGCGTTCCCTGTGTGGTGGGGACAGGGAGTGGAAGTGAAATTCTCAAGGATTACCGAAGTGCCACAGTTTGTTGTGCGGAAGGGGAGACAGGTTTGGTTTTCGAAGGGATCCTCGATTATGAGGTGAGGCACTTCGATATGGCACATCTGGAAAAGCCTCAAACAAAAATCATGATGAATGTAGGAAATCCAGATAATGCTTTCCACCTTTCCTTTATTCCCAACGATGGGGTGGGTCTGGCCAGAGTGGAATTTATTATCAACAATTCTATACGAATCCACCCCATGGCACTTGTCCGGTTTGATTCATTGAATGATAGTCATGCTAAAAAGGAGATTGAACAGCTGACCATTGGATATCAAGATAAAGAGGCTTTTTTCGTCGATCGGCTGGCTCAAGGGGTGGCCAAGATTGCGGCTGCCTTCTATCCCAGAGATGTCATCGTCAGAATGAGCGATTTCAAAAGCAATGAATATGCCAATCTTATTGGAGGAAGTGAATTTGAGCCTATCGAAGATAACCCCATGATTGGTTTCCGAGGAGCCTCCCGCTATTATGACGAGTCTTACCAGGAAGGGTTTGCCCTTGAATGCAAGGCCATGAAAAAGGTTCGAGATGAAATGGGTCTGACCAATGTGAAATTGATGATTCCCTTCTGCCGAACGGTTGAAGAGGGGAGACTGGTGGTGGCCGAGATGAGAAACCACGGCCTCATCCAGGGGCAATACGGTCTCGAAATCTATATGATGTGTGAGATTCCAAGCAATGTGATCATGGCAGATGAATTTTCTGAGGTTTTTGATGGCTTTTCCATTGGATCAAATGATCTGACCCAGTTGGTGTTGGGGCTGGATCGTGATTCAGAGAAAGTTTCTCATATCTTCGATGAGCGGGATCCGGCTGTGAAAAGGATGGTTCAATCGATCATTGAAAGCGCCAAGAAGAATGGAAAAAAGATTGGCATTTGCGGTCAGGCTCCAAGCGACTATCCAGAATTCGCCGAGTTTCTGGTCCGTTGTGGCATTGATAGCATGTCCCTCAATCCTGATACAGTCATCAAGACCACCGATAAGATCTTGCAAGTGGAGAAGGAACTGGGGATTCCCCGGAGAAAAGATTCTGAAAAGAAGGCCTTAGCGGCCAGTTAAGTTTTGAATCCTAAATTTCAAATGACAAAGTTCAAATGCCAAATCAAATCCAAAGTCTCAATGTCAAAGAGTTCAGTTTCGGGCTTTGACATTCCTTTGACATTTGGATTTTGACATTTGAACTTAAGATTCCAGCAAGTGAAGATCCTTCTCCATATCTGTTGCGCCAACTGTGCTATTTATCCTCTTGAACGAATGAAAGAAAAAGGGGATGAGGCTGTTGGCTATTTTTTTAATCCCAACATTCATCCATACCAGGAATATCAAAAAAGACTCGACGTATTGAAAATATACTCAGAAAAGATTGGATTAAAGGTGATCTATCGGGATGAATATCTTCTTGAGGAATTTTTAAGAAATGTATCCCATCGAGTGAAGGAAAGGTGTCAATATTGTTACTCCGTTCGGCTCGAAGCCACGGCCCAGGAGGCGAAAAAAGAAGGTTTCGATGGATTTTCAACCACCCTTCTACAAAGTACCCATCAAAATCATGCTCTCATCAAAGAAACCGGGGAGCGTGCCGCTCAGGAGATCGGAATTCCATTCTATTATGAAGATTTTCGACAGGGGTGGAAGAAAGGAGTGGAAGTTTCCAAAGCCATGGGATTGTATCGTCAGCAATACTGCGGGTGTATCTATAGTGAAAAAGAAAGATTTATGAAGAAGAAAGTGACTAAAGTGAACTAAAGTGCCTAAAATTAACTTTAGTCACTTTAGGCATTTATAACTTTAGGCACTCTTGGGAGTTTTAATGGTTGGTTTTGGTGTTTTAGGAAAGATGCTCATCCTTCTGGGCGTCTTTATTATTCTGATGGGTCTTCTTCTGCTCCTGGGAGAGAAAATCCCTTGGATAGGCAGACTTCCCGGAGATATCATCATTAGAAAAAAGAATTTCACTTTTTACTTTCCTCTAGCTACCTCCATCCTCATCAGTATCATCCTGACATTATTGTTTATGCTTTTTAGAAAGTAAATCACTCCACCTACTACTAAGGGAGGTATTCTAAAATATTGAACAAAATTCATCCTTGGGTTTAAATGTCACCTGAATTGACCTCGGGGTCTCTTTCTTAGAGATTCTGAAACGAGTTCAGAATGACAAGAGAGGGTTGTTCTTTTTTTTTGTCATCCCGAACTTGTTTCGGGATCTTGGTTCTGGATTTAGGTTTTTCAAGATGCTTGTGTTCTTAAAGGCTTATGAATACTTATTCGTAGGAATGTTATTTATTGCTATCGGTATCCTTGCATTAGTTAAGGAGAAAATAGGAATAGAAAATACTGACTACATCATAAAGGGCATGTTTGCTCGAATTATTGGAATTCTTTTAATAGCTCTGGGTATTGTTATCTTGCTATTCGTTAGATAGACGGGGCATTCCTGCTCCGCATGAAACGGGGTTGGAGAACCCCGCCTTTCATCGGAATAATTCTTTATTTGAAATCGTCGGACACGATACAAGGACAAAGAGAACGGTAATCAGGTAGCCACTTCCTTTAAGACCTCCACCAGCATCCTCATCCCAAATGTCAGATTTTCGATGGCGATTCGTTCATCATTTCCATGTATCCTATATATTTCTTTTTCTTGCAAACGAAAAGGGCAGAAATCGTAGGTCGTCATCCCTCTCTCTCTAAGGAAACGACTGTCCGTAGCCCCGGGGAGGAGAAAAGGAACGACCGGACAATCCGGATCATTTTTTTTGGCGAATTTTTGGATGGCCTGAAAAAGATCCGTGTTAAAGGGAGAAGGTGGAACAGGGTTCCCTTCCATACTTCCCTCGACTTCAATTTCTTCTCCCAATCTTCTCTTGATCTCTTTCAAAAAATTCTTTTTGGACGAACCCGGGATGAGGCGGCAGTCGAGTGTAGCATTTGATTCTGAGGGGATGACATTTGCCTTACTTCCCCCCTGAAGCATGGTCAGGGAGATGGTATCCCTCACCATGGCGTTATAGATTGGATTCGATGTCAACCTGGCTGAAAACGAAGGATCGCTGAGGCCTTTCTCAATGTCCTCAAAAAATTTTCTTTCATCCGGGGGCTGCTTCGGAGCCATTCTGAAGAAATATTCTTTCACCATGGGAAGGATATTGTAAGGAGTTTCCCATTGGGTCACCGCCTCCAGGGCGTGGATAAGTTTCACATTGGGATTGTCAGGATGAGGCATCGAACCATGACCCGAGGTTCCCCTGGCCTTCAACCGGAGTTGGAAGACAACTTTCTGTCCGTTAGAGATTTCATATCGATCCGGCTCACCGGTTTCATTGAGGATGACATACCCCCCCTCATTGAGGGCGTATTCCGAATTCCTTAAAGAAGAAACATTTTCCATGGCCCACTGGACTCCCCACTTTCCACCCGTCTCCTCATCAGCCGCAGCAAAAAAGAGGATATCTTTTTCTAAAGGAACCTTCTCCCGTTTCAGGATGAATAGGGCCATCATCTCTATGATCCCCATGGATTTATCATCGATCGCTCCGCGACCATAGAGATATCCATCTTGGATGATCCCTGCAAAAGGATCGAATGACCACCGCTCTCTTTCAACCGGGACCACATCCATATGGTTTAGAAGAAGGATGGGTCTCTTTTTTCCATTCCCTTTCAGAGTGGCAAGGAGGTTTCCTCGGCCTGGAGAGGGTTCGAAAATCTGGCATGGAATAGATTCCGCGTCGAAAATTTTTTTAAAAAACATCGCTCCTTCCATTTCATTTCCGGGCGGGTTCACCGTATCAATCCGAAGATATTTTTGAAGGTGGTGAATGCCTTCCTTTAAAAGTTGATCCCAATCCATGGTGAACTCCCATAAATGCGTGATGGTGACTCGTGTTGGTGATTCGTAATTAAGTTTAGATTAGAAATTTCACTAACACTATTCACCACTCACTAACACCTTTTATTATTCTTCTCCAAACAAAGGCACAAATTTAAACTGGTTCACATCCACAAGGCCTTTATCCGTAATCTTAAGCTCCGGAATGACGGGCAGCGACAGAAAAGAGAGTGTCATAAAGGGATCTGGAAGTTTGCATCCGAGGGTTCTTACAGCACGGTGGAGAACTTCTAACTGGTGGTTGACCTGGGTCACTGAGGTGTCCGACATCAGCCCTGCAATGGGCAAGGGAAGGGAGGCCAATACCTTTCCATTTGAGACTGCTGCTAACCCCCCTCCCATCGCTTGAATGGCTTCTACGGTCTTCAAGATATCCTGATCATTGGTTCCCACAATAATGAGGTTATGTGAATCGTGAGCGACGGACGAACCGATAGCCCCCTTCTTTAAGCCAAACCCTTGGACAAAACCAATTCCAATATTCCCTGTCGCTTGATGCCTTTCAACCACTACAATTTTAAGGATATCCTCTTTGATATTGGGATGGGCTACTCCGTCTTTCAAAAGGATTTTCTTCACACTTTTTTTTGTGACAATTTGATCCGGTATCAATTGGATGACTTTAGCGAGGGGTTGGTCACTTCGAAGAAGAAAGGTATCTTTTTTAAGGGGTTTGGTTCGAACGGAGCCCTTGGCCTTGGGGTTCTTCCTTATTCGGTTCACAGATAAAAGCATTTTACCATCCTCTGCAACTAATACTCCATCTTTAAAAACCTTCTTTATTTGAAATCGTCCCAGATGATCAAAGGTGACCATATCAGCCCGATAACCTGGAGCAATGGCTCCGAGGTCGTCAAGCCTGAAATATTCAGCAGCATTCAGTGTCGCCATCTGAATTGCCAGGATAGGGTCTATGCCCCATCGGATCGCTTGCCTAACCATTGAATTGATATGGCCCTCTTCAAGGAGTTCTTTTGGGTGACGGTCATCGGTGACAAATAGAAACCGTCTCGAATTCTTAGGTTGGACAAGAGGAATCAGGCTTCTGAGATTTCTTGCAGTTGTTCCCTCTCTGATCATAATCCACATACCATTTTTCAATTTTTCTTTTGCCTCTTTGAGAGTCGTACATTCGTGGTCAGACCGAATTCCTGCTGTGAGGTAAGCATAAAGCCCTTTTCCGGAAAGCATGGGGGCGTGGCCATCGATTCGCTTTCCCCTTGCCATTTCAATTTTCTTGAGAACTTCTGGATTCCTGAAGATAACCCCAGGGAAGTTCATCATCTCTGCCAATCCAATGGCCCAGGGTTCTTTAAGCAGAGGGTTTAAGTCGGTTGCTTTGAGATTAGCTCCAGATGTCTCCATGTGAGTGGCTGGAACACAGGAAGGGAGCATGATGAAAACATTTAAGGGAACGCCTCTCGCCGATTCCGCCATGAAGCGGATACCCTCTTGACCGAGAATATTGGCAATTTCGTGAGGATCGATGACAACCGTGGTGGTTCCGTTAGGAAGAACAGCTTGAGCGAATTCAGGGATGGTCACCATGCTCGATTCAATGTGGACATGGCCATCAATTAAACCCGGGCAAAGGAAATCACCCTTTACATCGATGATCTCTCTAGCTTGATAATCTCCGAAACCTACAATCACACCTCCAAAGATGGCGACATCCTTTTGTTCAATCTGGCCTGAGAAGACGTCCACAACTCTTCCGTTTTTGATCAGGAGATCAGCCGTTCCTTCGCCTGAGGCGACCCGGATTTTTTCTTTTAACGAAACCATCTTTCCCATTTCCTCCTCACAAACTTCATATCAAATATTTTCTTTACATTCAAGGACATTCAATGTGTTCTTATCATTCTTATCAGACACTCTTCCCTCTCCCTTGACGGCCTCCGGCTCAGAGGAGCTTCTGTCTCGGAGAGGAGAGGGTTGCCTGCCTACCGGCAGGCAGGCACCAGAGGAGGGGAGCTTTTAGGTTGACAGGGAGGTTTTCTCTAAGCTATTTATGGTTTAAACATTTGGGGAGAATGAGTCGGTAACTAAAGAGATGAAAACGCAAAATCGGCTTCTTTCAAAGGAAAGGGATTCTTATGTCGTCTCAGTGATCGGAGAAGATCAAGTCGGTATTGTCTCGGAAGTGGCTCAACTGCTCTTTAAACAAGGGTTGAACATCGTCGATATTGAACAGACGGTCATTCACTCCCAGTTCACCATGGTCCTCCTCATCCAGCCTCTCCAGCCCCATTTCCAACCGAATCAACTGCGAACAAATCTCAATCGGTTGGCAAAGAAACGGGGGATGAATATTACGATGACCCCTCTTCATGAATTTAAGGGTTTAAGATTGGCTGAAACCAAGAGGCCCTATGTCCTCACTCTCCTTGGAGCAGACCGGACAGGAGTCGTGGCAGCTTTCTCTTCCGCTCTGGCCAAACACCATTGCAATATTGAGCGAATTAAGATGATCGCCAGAGGAGAGTTCTTCGCCATGGAAATGTGGATTGATCTTAGGGAGGCAAATTTTTCTATTTTAAGCCGGGATCTCACTGCCGTTGCTAAAAAGGTCGGAATGGATATCATTGCCCAGCCTGAGCATGTGTTTAAGAAGAGGAAGAAGGTCATCGTCTTTGATATGGATTCAACCATTGTGGACGTAGAAATCATTGATGAAATGGCGAAACTTGCGGGGGTGGGGAAGAAAGTAGCGGCCATCACTGAAAGAGGGATGAGAGGGGAAATCAAGTTTTCGGAATCTCTCCGGAAAAGGGTGTCGTTTCTCAAGGGGCTGAGGCTTAAGAGTCTGGAATCCATTGCCAGAACATTTAAGCTCACCCAGGGGAGTGAAGAATTAATTTTAGCCCTGAAGGAAATGGGATTTAAGGTGGCTCTCATCAGCGGTGGGTTCAGTTATTTTACAGATGTTTTAAAAAAAAGATTGGGATTTGATTATGCCTTTGGAAATGAATTGGAGATTAAAGAGGGAAGGCTCACCGGAAGAGTTAAAGGGAGAATCATCGACGCCAAAAGGAAAGCTGAAGTCTTGGATGAGATTTGCTGTAAGGAAGGGATCACTCGGGATGAAGTCGTCGCGGTGGGGGATGGATCAAATGATCGGATTATGGTGGCGAATGCAGGGTTAGGAATCGCCTTCAATGCGAAAGAGATTTTGAAGAAAGTGGCTGATGGTGCTATTACGAAAGACCATATAAAAGGAGTCCTTTACTGCCTGGGGATTACAGATCTGGACCTAAAGAAGTAATTTCAAATGTCAAAGTTCAAAGTTCAAATGAAGTTCAAATTCCAAAGTTCAAACTTTACTTATTTGAAATTTAAGCATTTGATATTCATTTGGCATTAAGATTTTGACATTTGGCATTTAAATCTATGCGTAGACTTCACCATATCAGGGCCATCGTCTTCGATTTTGACGGGACACTGGCTGTCCTCAATATCGATTTTTCTATCATGCGGGAACGGATATTCGGTTTGATGAAGCGTTATGGTATTGGAGAAGAATTAATTCAAGAGAAGTACCTCCTTGAGATCATTGACGAGGTTTATAAAATCCTGTGGGAGAAGAATCCCCCCGGTGCAGAGGCATTTTATCAGGAGTCTCATCGTATTCTTCATGAAGTTGAAATGAAGGCAGCGGAGGAAGGGAGGTTGATTCCGGGAACAGAGGCAACATTAAAAAGTTTAAGGAGGAAGGGAATCAACATTGGGATCATTACACGGAACTGTGAGGATGCGGTCCGAAAGGTTTTCCCTGATATCAATGATTTTTGTGATGTGTTCGTCTCGAGAAATTCGGTAAAAAAGGTCAAACCCCATCCAGATCATTTGACCTGTGTGATGGAATTGTTGAAGACTTCAGGGGAAGAGGCGGTGATGGTTGGAGATCATATTACTGACATTCAGGCAGGGAAGAGGGTGGGCATGGAGACAATTGGTGTCTTGACGGGAAGGACAAAGAAGGAAGAGTTTGAGGAGGCAGGGGCGGATTATATATTAAAGGATGTTCCGGAGATTTATAAGATTGTTGAGGGAGATTAATGTCAAATGTCAAAGCTCAAATTTCAAATGAAATCCAAAATCCAAATGACTAAAAAACTTTTGACATTTGATCATTTGTCATTGATTTGATATTTGCCTGCCTACCGCAGGCAGGGATTTGGAAATTTGTAATTAAGGAAGGTGTTTCTATATTGGAGAATATATCGTTAAGGAGGATTGAGCCGTGAATAAGAAAGTGATCCAAACAGAAAAGGCACCCAAGGCGATCGGTCCATATTCTCAGGCCATTCAGGCAGGGAATTTTTTATTTCTCTCAGGGCAGATACCCCTCGATCCAAAAACCGGAGAGTTGGTTAAAGGAGATATTCGTAAACAGACTCAACAGGTTTTGGAAAATATAAAAGGGATATTGGAATCTCAAGGTTTAGGGATGGAAAACGTAGTCAAGAGCGCCATTTTTTTGAAAGATATTGCGAATTTCAATCAGGTTAATGAGGTTTATGCGACTTACTTTCCCTCTTCCCCACCTGCGAGGTCAACGATCGAGGTAACTAAACTTCCAAGAAATACCGATATAGAAATAGAGGCTATCGCTCTCATTTAATTTCAGCTACCTTCCCACATCACAGTCTTCTTTTCCCCATCCGGGGGATTAATTTGAACTTCGAAAGTGATTGATTCAAGTTTTGTCTCGAGAAGTGAAAAACCGATAATCAATACACGACCTGTGGAAGGGGGAAGAGGAAAGCTAAGTGTTACCTCTTCCGGATTTAGAGCAAATTCGGTTACAGGGGTTCCCTCTGAGAATTTCACTTCTTTTGGGGTGACTACCACCTTGATGGAATTTGGTGGTGCAGCAGATGTGCGGCTATGGTTGATCACTTCAACATTAATTTCTAACATTTTAAGCTGAGAAGGAGGTGATCCAATCTCCCTTGTCTGGAAACGGATCTCTCCTAATCTGATCTCAGGCCCTCTTTCTACTTTGGGTTTGGGTTGAGGGAAAACCTCTCTTATCCCCAGAAAGAGTAAAAAAATCGAAACAAAAGCATAAATAATAATTCTTTTTGACATCTTATCCATTATTTCCCACTCATTGTGCGACGACCGCTTCTCCTGATAAATCACAGGAAACCTGATCCTTCGTCATCGCAACTGTCGAACTTTCTGATATTGTTCCCATTATCAAAAATATACGACTCTAATTTTGGATGGATTATATACAATTCCCATTTTTTTTACAAGTTTCTATACCTCTCCTTTCCCCTTTCCATTTTTATTATCGATCAAGACAAAATGTCAAAGAATGGAAAAAAATCGGTATTATTCCGTTAAAATGGAGAAAAGTGGGGTGAGAAGAAAATTATTACATGTCAATAAATTCCTTATAGTTAGAAACCATTTATATGGCCGTATTCTTAATGGTTCTAAATTGGTATGTTTTTTGCTCAATTTATCACCACATGGATAGATAAGCAAAATAAATTTCATTTCTTAACGCATTCGGATCTAAACAATAATGGAAGACCAGGACAGAAAAAAAGTTATTTTAACACTCAGATGGACGGCCATCATTGTTACCTCTTACCTCATCCTGTTTGGTAGAGGGAGAGTAACAGACCTCCAGCTCAGTCACCTCCTTATTGCTGTATATCTCTTATCAAATGTTTTGCTCACCTTCGTTCCAAAGAAATGGTTTTCAAATACGAAATTATTCTATCCATTAGTCCTTTTTGACACTGGAATTGTTTCATTCGGAATGTATCTTTCAGAAAAGATGACGACTGATTTTTATCTGGTTTTTTTCTTGATCATCATCTTTGCATCGATCAGCCGCAATTTTAAAATGTTGATGGTCATTGGAGGGATCACGGCACTTCTCTATGGAATTCTTCTCTATTCATGGGGACTTTTGATTACGGAAGATAGTAGCAGCTACACCCTTCGTATTCCTTTCATATTCATCATGACGGCATTCTATGGATATATCGTTCAAACCTTAACCAAAGAGAAGCGCCAGGAGCTCACCATCTCCGAGGACAAATATCGGGGTCTCTTCGAGAATGCCAATGATGGCATTATCCTCTTACGAAATCCTCAGTTGATCGTTGTTGATGTCAACAGAGAAGTAGAAAAGGCGATGGGTTACACAAAAGGGGAACTCCTTCAAAGGGAAGTCTTCGATTTATTCGTACCTGAGGAGATGGAGGAATCGAGGGACTACTTTAAGGAAGTTACTGAGAAAGGGGAAGGAAGGGCTGACTGTCTGTCCTTAATGAAGAAGGACGGGTCATTATTGGAAGTGGATTTATCTACCAAAAGAATTGATTTAGGGGATGAATCCTTTTATCAGATCATCTTTCGAGATTTAACAGAGCAGAGGAGGCTTGAAAAGAAGATCAGACAAAGTAAAAGAAATCTCGAGGCCATCTTTGACGGGATTCGTGATCAACTCTCCATCCAGACCCCTGATTATCAAATTTTCCGTGTGAATAGAGCGATTATTGAAAATTACAAATTAACATATAAAGAATTATTCGGTCGGAAATGTTATGAGGTCTATTTTCAGAGAACCCTACCTTGCGAAAAGTGCCCGATATCCGTGACCATCGAAACCAAACAACCCGCTTCATCCATCATGAAGCTCTCAGAAAGGGATACCACATTGCAGATTTTCTCCTACCCCATCCTCGATGAAAAAGGAGAACTTGCCTCGGTAATTGAATATATGAAGGACATTACCGAAGAACAACGGCTTCATGAACAACTCATCCAATCTGAAAAGTTAGCAGGGATAGGGATATTGGCCTCTGGCGTGGCTCACGAAATCAACAACCCTCTGAGTGGTATTATTGGAATGGCAGAGATTGCTTTAGAAGAGGAAGATCCTTCTAAGATAAGAAGTTATTTGACGGATATCATCAATTGCAGTGAAAGAATTAGCGAAATTGTCAGAGGGTTGAAATCCTACTCTCGAGCGGCAAAGAAGGGGGAACTCGGTCTTGTGGATATCAATGAAGTGCTTGAAGAGTCTCTGAAGATGGTCCGGTTAGCGACTAAAAAGACTCCAGTGGAAGTGATCAAAAAATTTCAATCCATCGAAAAGATACAAGCCAATATGGGCGAGATCCAACAGGTCTTCACCAATCTAATCACCAATGCATTTCAAGCCATGGACGGGAAAGGTGGGAATTTGGTCCTCTCCACTCGATCGTTAAAAGATTCAGTCGAGGTGAAAGTGAGCGATCATGGCGTAGGAATCCCACAGAAATATCTCAACCAAATCTTCGATCCCTTCTTTACAACCAAAAACCCCGGTGAGGGGACGGGCCTCGGATTAAATATAGTTTACCGTATCGTGACCAAGTACGAGGGGACGATCGATGTGGAGAGCAAGGAGCAGGTAGGAACAACGTTTACCATTAAATTTCCAACAAGGAGGGTTGAAGTATGAAAAGAAAGGTATTGATCGCAGATGATGAAGAAGTCATCCGGAAGTTTTTAAGAATCCACCTGGACAAATTGGGTTATGAGGTAATGGAAGCCGCCGATGGGGAACAGGCCATAGAGCAATTGGGGAAAGATGATTTTGACCTTCTCATCTGTGATATCATGATGCCGAAAAAGGATGGATGGGAGGTCATCAAAGAGGTCAAATCGAATCCAAAAACGAAAAACCTCCCAGTGATTGTTCTAACGGCTAAAAATGAAGATCCTGATATGTTCAAAGGATATGATCTGGGTGCCAATTATTATATAACCAAACCCTTTACCAAGGGTCAACTCCTCTATGGATTGAAATTAATGTTGGAAGAACCTGCATCTTCTTTATAAGAATAAAACGGTTCCTTTCGTCAAATGGCAACTCTCTGTGCTATTATTTTATTGAATAGTGGGTGCCTATAATGAAGGAATGGGTAAAAAATATATGCGGACCTTTCAGACAATAAACCCCGTTAGAAAGTCTTCGACTTTCCAACGGGGAGGCTCACACGGGGCATTAAACCCCATGTTCGCTCTAAAAGGAATTAAATCTTCATCCCCGCTGCAAGTAGCGGGGCTTTCTAACGGGGTAAAGTTTTTAACCCATGGACTGTTGAGAATCATAGAATTCTTTATCTTTAAAAAGTTGTCCAAAATTGTCATCTTTTGTGCAAATTTTTCATAAATTGTACGGTTTTAAGTTCTTAAACCCTCCCATTTATACCCATTCATACGAATTTCTTCTATCTTTTTAAAACAAAAAACACCAAAAATAGCAATGAGATAGATGAAATATATGGTTTTTTATGAAAATTTGGAGTATTTTGGAATAAAACTTGCTCATTTGGAACGTTAGTGTTCTCGATGAGGCCCCATACTTTTACCATGCACACACCTATATTATTAGGTTTATTGATTGCCTTCGGGCTGCATATGACCAGCCTCTATAACTACCTTCTTTTCCATAGCCTCGCTGAGATATTTTCCATCATCATTGGCTGCGGCATTTTTATGGTTGCCTGGAATTCACGACAATTCCTCGATAACAACTACCTCCTCTTTATCGGGATTGCCTATCTTTTCGTCGCAGGTATTGATCTAACCCACATGTTTGCTTACAAAGGCATGAATATCTTTAAAGGATACGAAACGAACTTGCCGACTCAGTTATGGATCGCAGCGCGCTACATTGAAAGCCTCTCCCTTCTCATCGCCCCGATCTTTTTAGGACGAAGACTGAAAATCCATTCGATATTACTCGGATACGGGATGGCTTTCTCCTTATTGCTGCTCTCCATTTTTTACTGGAAAATCTTCCCTATTTGCTTTATCGAAGGGGTTGGATTGACCCCTTTCAAAAAGATTAGTGAATATATCATCTCCCTGATTCTCTTGGCTTCCATTGTCCTCCTGTTTGGAAATCGAAAAAAGGTTGATAAAAGTGTTTTGCAGTATGTCATCTGGTCCGTTATCCTGACCATTGTTTCCGAATTAGCCTTCACTTTTTATATTCATGCCTACGGCTTTTCCAACCTGGTTGGACATTTTTTCAAGATCGCTTCCTTCTATCTCATCTACAAAGCCATCATCGAGACCGGCTTAGTGAAGCCTTACGATCTCCTTTTTAGAAACCTGAAACAAAGTGAGGGGGTGTTACGAGAGGCTAAAGAGGGCTTGGAAACTAAAGTGGCAGAACGGACAAACGAATTAAGAATTGCCAACGAGCAGCTACAGTTTGAACTCACCGAACACAATCGGGCGGAGGAGGCCCTGAGAGAGTCAGAGAAAAAATACAGAGACCTAGTGGTTAACGCCCTTGTAGGAATATATAAGACCAATCTCAATGGCGATATTCTATTTGCAAATGAAGCCCTGGCACGGATTTTTGAATTTGATTCGCCTGAAGAGATGATTTCAGTTGGTATCCTATTAAGATACAAGAACCTGAAGGACAGGCAAGCCTTAATTGAAACTCTTCAGAAAGAAGGCAAGGTAGTCGACTACGAAATCGAGTTCCTTACAAAGTCAGGTAAGACCCTAAATGTACTTTTAAGTGCTACTCTTGTAGGGGATACACTGTCAGGGATGATAATGGACATCACCCCGCGCAAACGAGCGGAGGAGGAGAAGGTAGCCCTTCAGGATCAACTTCGCCAGTCTCAGAAGATGGAGGCCATCGGACGTTTAGCCGGAGGTATCGCCCATGATTTCAACAACCTCCTTACCATTATTAAGGGTTACAGCCAACTCTCCTTTATCGAACTCAAAGAAGGCGATCCATTAAGGAACAATATCGAAGAGATCCAGAAAGCCAGTGATCGAGCCGCCAACCTCACCCGTCAGGTTCTTGCTTTCAGCCGACGCCAAGTCCTGGACATGAAGATCCTCGACGTGAACACCATCCTGCAAGATTTAGATAAGATGCTCCGTCGAGTTATTGGCGAAGACATTGAACTGGTAACCCTTTTGTCCAAGGACTTGGGAAATGTCAAGACTGATCCAGGACAGATTGAACAGGTGATTATGAACCTTGCGGTCAATGCAAGAGATGCGATGCCTTCTGGAGGGAAACTCACCATTGAGACGGCCAATGTGGAATTGGAAGAGACTTATGCACGAGCACATATCGCTGTGAAATCTGGTCGTTATGCGATGCTTTCGGTGAGTGATACAGGGGTTGGAATGACACCGGAGGTAAGAGACCGAATCTTTGAGCCCTTTTTTACGACCAAAGAAAAAGGCAAGGGGACAGGACTGGGTTTATCAACGGTCTATGGAATCGTAAAGCAGAGTGAAGGAAATATTTGGGTGTATAGCGAGCCCGGTCAGGGGACAACGTTTAAGATATACCTGCCGAGGGTGGATGAGCCTCTTGAAGAATTACGACAGAAAGCGGTGGAAAAGGAAATTCCCCGAGGCAGTGAGACCATTCTCATCGTCGAGGATGATGAGCCGGTTAGAAAACTTTCTACACAAATCCTGAAGAGACAGGGATATGCGATTTTGGAAGCGGGTAATGGCAATGAAGCCTTGCATCTTTGTGAAGAACGAAAGCAACCTGTTCACTTAATCCTGACCGATGTAGTCATGCCCGAGATGGGCGGCCGTGAGCTGGTGAAGCGCTTGAAATCTCTCCATTCAGAGATGAAGGTGATCTATATGTCTGGCTACACGAACAACGCCATCGTTCATCATGGAGTCCTTGAGAAGGGAGTGAATTACGTCCAGAAACCTTTTACCCTGGATGCCCTGGCGCGTAAGGTTCGCGAGGTTCTGGATGGCTAAAAACACGTTCATGAAAAATAACTTATCCGAAAAATCAAGGAAAAGAACAAGATCGATCAAAAACTCAGCCTTCACCAAGCCTCTTTCTGACAAACAGACAAGCAATCGGGCGGAGGAAGCGCTCCATTCGGTACACGATGAACTCGAAATGCGTGTTCAGGAACGGGCCGCAGAATTGTGGCGGACAGACGAGGCCATGCGAGGTGAAATTACTGATCATAAACGAGCCGAAGAGGCGCTGCGCGAAGGCGAACGCTTTCTATCCAGCATCTTTTCAAGTATCCAGGATGGTATCAGTATACTCGACACCGAACTCAATATCCTCCGGGTCAATCCCGCTATGGAGCAATGGTATTCACACGCTATACCACTTATTGGAAAGAAATGCTTCGAAGCCTACCATGGTCGCACTGAACGCTGCGAAGTCTGTCCAACATACCAAACGATTAATACAGGGAAAGGTGCTTATGAGGTTGTCCCGAAGACAGGAAAAGGTGGAAAAATTGTTGGATGGCTTGACCTCTTTAGTTTTCCCCTTGTCGACACATCAACTAAAAAAATGAATGGTGTCATCGAATACGTCCGCGACATCACCGAACGTAAACGAGCAGAGGAGACGCTGCAACAGAGCGAAGAGAAATATCGAACCATTCTTGAGAATATCGAGGACGCCTATTATGAGGTTGACCTCCCCGGTAATCTTACCTTCTTTAATGATTCATTGTGCCGATTAGTAGGGTATTCCGAAGAGAAATTGATGGGTATGAATAATCGGCAGCTTACAGATCCAGAGAATGCCCAGAAATTGTATCAAGAGTTTAACCAAGTTTACAGAACAGGGAGGTCCAGTAAAGTATTCGATTGGGAGATTATAAAAAAAGATGGGACAAAAAGAAACGTTGAGGCTTCTGTATCTCTCATAAAGGATTCAAGAGGACATTCAATTGGGTTTCGGGGTATTGTTCGAGACATCACCGAGCGCAAGCGAGCTGAGGAAGTACTCCGAGAAAGTGAAGAAAACTATCGAAGTCTTGTTGAAAGTGCAAGGGATGCCATCTTTACTCTCTCCACAACAGGAACGATTATCTCCTTAAACCCCGCCTTCGAAAAGATTACGGGTTGGCCGTGCTCGGAGTGGATCGGTAAACCCTTTGCCCCCATACTTCATCCTGATGATTTGCCAGTTGCGACGGAGATCTTTGGACGTGCCTTGCAAGGGGAAATGCTTCCCATGTTTGAACTGCGCGTCCTCTTCAAATCGGGCAAATATGGATTTGGGGAATTTACAATAACGCCACAGATTGAGAAAGGGATAGTGAGGGGTGTTTTGGGTATTGGCCGCGACATCACCGAGCGCAAAAATAATGAAGAAAAAATGTTTAGGCAAAGTACTTTATTGGATGGAGTCAATAAGGTACTTATCGAGGCGTTAACATGTCAAACAGACGAAGAAATAGCTAATAAATGCCTTAACGTGGCACAGGTGTTGACCAAAAGCAAATTCGGTTTTATCGGGGAAATAAACCAAGCAGGGCGCTTCGATACCATCGCGATGAGTGATCCAGGGTGGGAGACTTGTCGAATACCGAGGTCCGATTCAGTGCTTTTGATCAACAACATGGAAATGCGAGGAATCTGGGCTAACGTTCTCAAAGAAGAACGATCCCTGATCGTCAACGACCCTGCTGCTTATCCAAACCGTGTTGGAACCCCTGAGGGGCATCCGCCCCTGACTTCCTTTTTAGGGGTACCATTAAAACACCTGAGCAAGACCATTGGTATGATTGCATTAGCCAACAAAGAAACCGGTTACGATTCGATCGATCAGAATGACATAGAAACCTTGTGCACTGTATTTGTAGAGGCATTAATGCGCAAGCGAACTGAAGAGGCGCTGAATACTGAAAAACAAAGATTCCAAACACTATCCGAGCAGGCTCCTTTCGGGATGGTGATGATTGATCAAGACGGTACCTTTAAATATATCAATCACAAATTCAGAGAATTATTCGGATACGATTTAACCGATGTCCCTGATGGAAAAACCTGGTTCAGGAAAGCATACCCCGACCCTACTTACAGACATCATGTCATTTCTGATTGGCTTAATGATTTAGAAAGAGCCAAGCCGGGAGAAAAACGATCCAGGGTTTTCACAGCCATTTGCAAAGATGGAACAGAAAAGATCGTCAATTTTATTTCTGTCCAATTAGATAGAGGCGAACATTTAATGGCTTGTGATGACATCACCGAACGGAAACGGGCTGAGGAGGCACTCAGGGAGTCCGAAGAACGATATCGAACCATTCTTGAGAACATTGAAGACGGCTACTACGAGGTTGACCTTCCCGGTAATTTCACATTCTTCAATGATTCCCTATGCAGAATGCTGGGTTACCCCAGAGATGAAATGGTCGGGATGGGTAACCAACAGTATACAGATCAAGAGAACCGCAAAAAATTATTTCAGGCCTTCAATGAAGTCTACAGGACAGGGGAACCCGCTAAAGAATTTGATTGGGGGGTGATTAGAAAAGATGGGACGAAACTGTTTGGAGAAGTTTCAGTATCTCTCATAAAGGATTCAAAGGGAAAGCCGATTGGTTTTCGAGGTATTGCCCGTGACATCACCAAGCGAAAGCAAGCGGAGGAGGCTCTTCGGACTGAAAAACAGAGATTTCAAGCTTTAACCGAGAATTCTCCTTTCGGGATGGTGATGGTTTATCAAGACGGTACTTTTAAATACATAAATCCAAAATTTAGAGAATTATTTGGGTACGATTTAACTGATATCCCTGATGGAAAAACCTGGTTCAAAAAAGCATACCCTAATCCCACATACCGACATGATGTTATTGAGGCCTGGATAAATGATTTAAAAAGTTTCAAACCAGGAGAAAAAAGATCTCAAATTTTTACAGTAACCTGCAAGGATGGAACAGAAAAGGCCATCAATTTTATTCCTGTACAATTAGAGACAGGTGAAAATTTGATGGCTTGCGAGGACATCACCGAGCGCAAGCGGACAGAGGAAGCACTTAGGAACAGTGAAGAAAGATTTCGCATCGCTGCTAAAAGCTCAAGTGATTTGATTTGGGACTGGGACATTTTGGATGGAAGTTTGGAGTGGTTCGGTAACATTGATGAGCGGTTGGGATATAACCCCGGTGAATTTCCAAGAACACTCGACGCTTGGGAGAAAATTATTCACCCGGACGAGCACGATCGTGTGATGACAGCCCTCGATCAGCATTTAAAGATGCATAAGCCCTATATGGAAGAATACCGCGTGCAGCGTAAAGATGGGACGTTCTGCTATTGGACAGACCGTGGTACAGCCTTTTGGGATGAGAAAGGCAATCCATTTAAAATGATCGGGGCTTGTGAGGACATCACCGAACGCAAGCGGGCGGAGGAAGAAAATACAGTCCTTCAGGAGCAGCTTCGCCAATCCCAGAAGATGGAAGCCGTCGGTCGCCTGGGAGGTGGCATCGCCCATGATTTTAATAACCTCCTGACCATCATCAAAGGCTATAGTCAACTTTCTCTCCTCGACCTTAAAGAAAGCGATCCCCTGTGGGGGAACATTCAAGAGATTCAAAAAGCCACTCAACGGGCGACAGACCTAACCCGTCAACTTCTGGCCTTCAGCCGTCGTCAGATCTTAGACCTCAAAGTGCTCGATCTAAATATCCTCCTGAGAGAACTGGACAAGATGTTACGCCGGATCATTGGCGAGGATATTGAATTGGTTACTTTATTATCCAAGGATTTAGGGAGAGTAAAAATAGATCCCGGGCAGATCGAACAAGTGATCCTTAATTTAGCCGTGAACTCCAGGGATGCAATGCCTTCTGGAGGAAAACTCACCATCGAGACGGCTAATGTAGTGTTGGATGAAGAATACGCTCATGCGCACGTGGCTGTGATCCCAGGTCATTATGTGAGGCTATCAATCAGCGACACAGGGGTTGGGATGCCACGGGAGTTAAAGGAAAAAGTCTTTGAACCTTTCTTTACGACTAAAGAAAAGGGGAAAGGTACTGGATTGGGGCTCTCTATGGTCTATGGAATTGTAAAGCAGATTGGTGGGAATATCTGGGTTTATAGTGAACCAGGACATGGGACAACCTTTAAAATTTACCTACCAAGGGTTGAAGAACAGTTAGATACTTTCCACGCGCTAGATGAAACCGATTACTTACCCAGGGGGAGCGAGACAGTGCTTCTGGTGGAAGATGAGCAAGAGGTAAGATTACTGGCCCATCGCCTTTTAAGCCAACAGGGCTACAGGGTGTTAGAGGCAGCCAATGGTGTAGAGGCGTTGCATGTCGCCCAGGAACATGGCGGAGAAAAAATCCATCTCCTTTTGACCGACGTCGTGATGCCCCAGATGGGCGGAAAAGAGTTGGCCGATCAACTTAATATCTTCCGGCCCGACGTCAAGGTACTCTATACCTCGGGTTATACAGACGATGCGATCGTCCACCATGGTGTGCTTGAACCCGGCACACACTTCTTGCAAAAACCTTTCTCACTCAAGACTCTATCACACAAAGTGCGGGAGGTGCTGGACAGATGATTGCGGAATAAAAACAAGTGAAGTGAATTTACATAGAAATAGGGGATGAATATGGAAAAGAGTACTCTTAAAGAAAGGACCAAACAGTTTGCCTTGAAAATAATTAAAGTGGTCGAAACACTGCCAAGGGGAAGGACAGCAGATATCCTCAGCAGGCAATTATTAAGGTCAGGGATCTCGGTGGGATCCAATTACCGAAATGAAAGAAGTGGATGAATTATTAGTAATTACCGTTTCGTCAATTAAGACAGCGAGGAGAAATAAAAAATGAACAGATATTCTGAAATCCGAAATCCGAAATCCGAAATCCAAGTGAGGGAGATACTGACACCCCGTGAGGCAGCAGAGTATTTAAGTGTCCATGTTCGAACCATCTACCGCCTGGCTAAAAATGGGGATATCCCAGGCCGCAAGGTGGGTGGAAGCTGGAGATTCAAAAAGAACGCTTTGGATGAATGGCTTTCATGGAGAGAAAACCCCTCTTCTAATGAAAAAGGATAAGAGATGGAAAACAGAATTTTAGTCGTGGATGACGAAAAAGAAATCAGGGATTTTCTCTATAAGGCTCTCAGCCGTATAGGTGGATTTCACGTAGAAGTAGCCGAGACGGCTGAAGAAGCTCTTAAAAAAATAGAGAAAGACCCTTTCAATCTTGTTTTGACAGACCTGAAAATGCCAAAGATGGATGGACTCCAATTAATGACTGAAATTGCTAAGTCAAAGCCTGACATCCTTACGATTATGATGACTGGCCATGGAACGATAGATTCAGCTCTGGAAGCGATGAAACGAGGAGCGAGTGATTATCTCATGAAACCCCTCAACCTCGATGAGTTAATTATTCGCATCGGAAAGGTCCTGGAAGAAAGACAACGCTTTGTCAGACTCAAAGACTTCGCCGACCAATTGGAAAGGGCCAACCAGGAATTAAGAAAGATCGATGCTATGAAGTCCGAATTTGTTTCGGTAGCTTCCCATGAGTTGAGGACCCCGCTCGCTGCTATTAAAAATGCGGTGCAATTGATGCTGAGTGGAAAGACCGGAGAGATCAACGAAAACCAGTCAAAGTTTCTTTCCATGGCGGAAAGAAATATCAATCGCCTTACTAATATTCTCAACGATCTTTTAAGCCTCTCAAGGATTGAGTCGGGGAAGATTGAATTGAATTTTGAGAATGTTGAATTGAAAGGAATCATCGAATTAACAGCATCTTCTCTTAGACCTCAAGCCGATGGTAAGTCTATCCAGATCGAAGTAGGTGTTCCTGAACAACTTCCAGCAGTTTATGGAGATCCGGAAAAAATTGAACAAATCCTCATAAATCTTATTGGTAATTCGATTAAATTCACAGCCGAGAGAGGAAAAATTCTGATCACCGCTAAACACCTTTCTCCGGAGAGAGAGGGAGGACCTCGCCATACGGTCGCTGTCTCCGTAAAAGACACAGGGATTGGAATCCCCTCAGAACATTTAGACGCTATCTTCGAAAAATTTCATCAGGTGGAAGGTTCGCTTCATCGATCAGTGAGCGGAACAGGATTAGGCCTTGCCATCACAAAAGGACTGGTGGAAGCTCATCAAGGGAAAATCTGGGTGGAGAGCGAGGTGGAAAAAGGGAGCACATTTACGTTCACCTTGCCCATTTCAGCAGGCGAGAGAAGGGAACCTCATTTTCGCTTTATCCTGGATAAAGAGTTCCAACGGGCCCAGGAAAACGATGCCCCTCTCACCCTCTTTCTGATTAAGGTGCTGGATGAAAGGGGTGAGGTCGAAAAGGCTTTGTTAGACCAACTGGAAGAGAAGGTCAAGCAATGTCTTTGTAGAGAGGCAGATATTTTATTGAGGCGGGAGAAAGAAAAAATATTGGCCGCCCTATGTGAGGCAAATCTCAAAGGAACTCAGGTGATCCGCCAACGGATTGAGGAGGAAATTCAAAAACATCCACTCGAAGGCCAAGGGGCACCCGTACTCGTCAAAGTGGGGACGGCCACCTACCCTGAAGAGGTCCTTTCCAAGGCAGAACTCTTCAGGTTGGCAAAAGAAAGATTAGGAGGTTAAGCGATGAGTCCGAAGAAGATTTTAGTTGTTGATGACGAAGTCGATTTAGTAGAAACCGTCCGTTTTCCCTTAGAGATGGAAGGATTTGATGTTCTGGTCTCTTATAACGGTGAGGATGCCTTAAATCAAGCCAGAAAAGAGAGTCCGGATCTCATCATCCTCGATTTGATGTTGCCGAAATTGGATGGCTATAAAGTGTGTCGGTTATTGAAGTTTGACGAGAGATACAAACATATTCCCATCTTGATGCTGACAGCGAAGACTCAAGAAAAGGATAAAACTCTTGGAATGGAGACGGGAGCGAATGAGTATATCACCAAACCCTTTGAGATGGATTATTTGATGGAAAAGGTAAAAGCGTATCTGAATAAATAAAAGGGTTCAAGCTGTCAAGGATTCAAGGGGTCAAGTAAAATTAAACACTTGAACCCATGAACCCTCGAATCCTGGAACCCTTAAAGGTTTAGGACATGCCGATTTTCAAATATCGAGTGAGAGACAGGTCAGGGAAAGCAAAGGCCGGGACGATCGATGCTCCGAGTGTCGAGATGGCAGGGAATCATCTTTATCAGACAGGATACTTTCCTATTGCCATTGAGGAGAAATCAGCTTCGGCCTCGCTCAACCTATCAGACCTTTGGAAAAAATTTCAAAAGGTGAAGTTGGAAGAACTTATTGTCTTTAGTCAGCAGTTCTCCACTTTGTACAAAGCAGGATTGCCTTTGCTTACGGGGTTAAGGAGTTTGAAGGAACAGACATCGAATCAAAAGTTTAAAGAAATACTGGAAGAGATCGGTCTCCAGATTGAAGGAGGAAATACACTTTTCGGAGCCATGTCCAAATATCCGGATGTTTTCCCTGTTGTTTATGCCAATATGATCCGAGCCGGGGAGACCTCAGGAAAGCTTGGGGAATCACTCGATCGCTTCGTCACGCTTGCAGACCGGGAATTGAGAACCCGGCAGAGAGTGAAAGAGGCAACCCGTTATCCCAAGATCGTCATCTTCTCTGTGGTCATCGCATTTGTCGTTCTGCTCGCTTTTGTCATTCCAAGGTTTGCTCAGATCTTCGCTCAATTCAAGACCACCCTACCTTTGCCGACCCGAATGATGATCGGGATCAACAACCTCTTTCAAAATTATTGGTATCTTGTACTGCCAGCGTTTGTGTTCATACCGATCCTGTTAACACGCTATATCCGGACAGAAAATGGAAGGATCTTCTGGGATAGACTTAAAATAAGAATCCCTGTATTCGGCCGCCTATTCTTAATCGCTGCCTTGTCTCGATTTACCCATACTTTTGTCATGTTAAACAAGAGTGGAATTCCTATTCTTCAGATCCTCGAGATTACCTCCACAACTGTCAACAATGTTATTCTCTCTCAATCTATCGAAGAAATCAGCCGGAAAGTAAGAGAAGGAAAAAGTTTAGCTGATGCAATGAAGGAAAGTGGAAAGTTCACTCCTCTCGTCATTCAGATGGTGGCCGTGGGAGAATCTTCGGGGACATTTGATGAGATGTTGGTAAGAATCACGGAATATTATGATATTGAACTGGAAAATTCGATTAAAAAAATGACTACCTATATCGAACCTGCTTTGACACTCTTTATGGGAGTCGTTGTTCTGTTTCTGGCGTTGGCCGTGTTTCTGCCATGGTGGAACATGGCCTCGTTGTTTAAATAAACTCTCGAGGGAAAGATGAAGTTGAGGGAAATTAAAGTTATGAGTTCGGAGTTCGGCCTCCGGCCCGGAAGGGCCTCTGGCCCGGAGGGAGTTCGGAGTATTAATACTAAACGTTACAAACTCAAAGTTAACAACGAATTATTTTCTCCGCAATCCGCATTCCGCAATCCGCAATCGGGAATGACCTTAATCGAAGTCATCGTGGTCATGATCATCATCGGGATTGTGGCGGCAATTGTGTTGCCCAAAATTGATTTCGGCGGGACTTCTTCTAGGGCCTCAGTGGACGGTGCAGCTAATATGATCGCCTCTGACATTCGATATGCCCAGGAATTCGCCATGGCCAATCGAGTTTCCAAAACAATTAGATTCATCGCGACCCAATCTTCTTATACATTCCTCCCTACTAGCAGTCTTGATCCATCGGGTCAACTGGCCTCATTAAGAGTAACGATTGGCACTACGATAGATTTTACCTTTAATTCTCTCGGGGAACCAATAGCGGGCGGAGGCAGTATCGTAACAGTTTCCGATGGGGTAACCACAAAAACGATCACTGTATTGCAATACACAGGAAAGGTGAATGTTTCATAATAGTTCGGAGATATAAGGGAAATAAGAAGTATGAATAAAAAAGGTTTCACACTCATCGAGATCATTGTCCTAATCGTCATGGCAGGGATCATCATTCCTGTTATTGTCGTCCCATTTGCAACGGGGATTAGAGGGAGTGGAAAACCTGAAATGGTAACGACAGCCATGTACCTTGCCCATCAAAGGATGGAAGAGTTGATGAAGTTCGATTATAGCCGGGCACCGGAGCTAACTCCCGGTACATATACATTGCCGGCGCCACCTATCGCTGGCTACACGTGGCAATGGGTGATTTCCTATGTAACCAATACCTTTGCCGCTTCAGGGGCAGATGTTGGATATAAAATGATTCAGGTTACTGTAACAGACCCACAGAGCAGTACTTATAATGTCTATTCGGTGGTCACGAATTTTCCGTAATAGTTCGGAGTAATGAGTTAGGAGTTCGGAGAAGATGATTAGAGTAATAAGATTAGTTAAATCTTTAAAAAGTAGTTCTAAAATACTCCGAACTACGAACCGCGAACTTAAAACTATGAGTAATAAAGGTTTTACCTTAATTGAAATTATCGTTGTGATCGTCATTTTAGCCATCGTCTCGGCTATTACGATTAAGTTTCTGACGGATAGTCTGAGAATCTACACAATGACGGTCAATCAAAAGACCCTTTTTGATGAGGGAAAGTTGGCATTGGAGAGGATGTGCAGAGATATTCGTGATGCGCGAAGCATCACGGGAACGACAGCTACTTCGATTACCTTTACAAGAAACGATGCGACAGCCCAGGACGGTGTGGGTGAGAACATCAGATTCGATCTTAGTGGAAGCACTCTGCGAAAGGTTAAGAATGCCGGAGGTTCGCCTGAAAACCCCATTGCGATGGCTGATAATGTTTCTACATTTACTGTGACGAATGCGACAAACGAGATTCAATTACAGCTTACCCTCTCTCGGGCAAGCGGTGAAAATGTGACCTTGCAAACCAAGGTCTACCCTAAAAATTTACAGGAGGATTTAACCTCCACTTATAAGAACTTCAGGATACTGGATTCTTCAGGCAATCCTATTGTTCCCACTTGGGAGGAGGTGCGAAGTCCTTGAAAATGTTTAATTTGATGAATTCAAAAGGAATATCAGTTATCTTCCTGGTCATTGCCATGATGTTGATGGTCACGATCGGTTATGTCTTCTCTTATTTGATCCCGACAAAGCAGAAATCTGTCAAATTCCCTATCTATTCCACTCAGGCCTTCTATATAGCTCAATCCGGAGTGGAGTTTGCGATCCGCTATGCCCAAGATCAAGGTTGGAGAGGTGCTACGGATAGCGGTGTATTTGACATCAATCGTCTGAATGCCATCTCACGGACCCTTGGGAATGGGACGTTTACGCTCTCTTACAACAATACCTCAGGAGATATTTTGACCTCCACCGGTCAGATCACTGGTTTGAGCGAAAATAGAGTCGTTCGAGTTTCCAACTTTACCCCATTTCTCAGACTGATATTCAACCCTGCCTCCCCAGCTCCATGCATGAATCCTTCTGATGCCCCTCATAACCCCACCAATCGGTGGGCTCGATTCTATGTCAAAAATGTACGTAGTAATAGCTTAACCCTGAATAGATTCTCTGCCGTTTGGACAGGGGGTAATAATTTAACTGAAATTTATTTAGACGGGACCTTGAGATATTCGGGTAGTCTATCGAGTCCAACTGGTATTAGGAATCTTATCTCGAACCAGCAAATAAACTCCAACCAGATAATCTCTGTATTTATATTTTGGGACAAAAAAATTGATGCTTTTAGTAATATCATCATTACATTTTATACAGCAGCAGGAGATGAATATACCTTTAATTTAGATGCGGCCGGAAATGGGTTGCCAACTTGCTAACAATATGACGAATGGAGCGTTCCGACATCTGCCGGAACGAAAACGATGCCAATAAATGGCATCGCTACGAAATAAAGAGGGACATGTAATATGGCAGAAACGATTGGTTTAGACATTGGTTCTCATTCCATTAAATTGGTAGGTCTCAAGATGACATCCAAGGGGCCTTTCCTCACTTGCATGGGGATGAAGGAAATTCCTCCTAACAGTGATAAAGAGGATGTGAACACTTTTTCCGAAGCCCTCAAGACCCTTCTCAAAGAATTGGGTCTTAAAACAAAAAAGGTGAATTTGGTAGTTTCAGGTTCGGGAGTTCAGATCAAGCGAATCTCGATTCCTTCCCTCCCCAAGGCTGAATTGAAAGAGGCTGTTCGTTGGGAAATTAAGGACCACCTTCCATTCCCTGTTGAGACAGCCCAAATTGATTTTCATATCTTGAATGAATACGTAGAAGATAATGTTAAGAAACTGGATCTGATCACTGTGGCTTGCCCGAAACACCTCGTCGATCGATCTCTCTCCATTGCCGAGAGGGCTGGGCTTCAACCGATTCATCTTGATGTGGCCCCTTTTGCCCTCTGGAACACTTTGTCGGCCTGGGATCGGATTAAAAAAGAAGAAACTGTTGTTTTGATTGACATGGGAGCTGAAAAAACAGGAATTTACATTTTCAAAGATGGTATCTTGCAATTCAGTCGAGAGGTAACTCCTGCTGGAGCAGATATTACAAAAGCGATTGTGGAGGGAATCGGTTCTGCGGGTGAGCCTGGACGCCTTTATGAACGAGCGGAGAACATAAAGCGAGAGATAGGGATTCCCTCAGAACCTTCTCAGGAAAGGATGAGCGATAAATCGACATCTCTATCAAAGATATCTTTCCTGGTTAGACCTGTGTTGGAGAGACTGGCAGCAGAAATAGGACGCTCTCTGGACTATTATAGAAGCCAATTTAATGAGGAACGAATTGACAGGATCCTTCTGACGGGTGGGGGCGCCAATTTAAAAAATATTGTCTCCTATCTTGCGAATGAGCTTCGATTGCCCGTAGAACATTTTAACCCGTTAAAAAAGATTCTTTTTGATTCAAAGAAGATCGATGTTCAGCTCCTTGATCAGGTGGGTTCAGCCTTCACCATCGCGGTTGGATTGGGGTTCACAGAACCCAAACGAATCGAACTGCTACCTGCCGAAGAACCATTTTTATCTAAAGTCCAGATCGGAAAGTTGATTCCCATTCTGGCTCCTTTGATCACGTTTTTCATCTTTTTAGCGATTATCTGGCATACAAATGGACAGGTGACTACTCTTCAAAAAGAACAGGATGTGAAGATGGCGAAGATAGCAAATCTGGATATGCTTCAAACAAAATTGAAACTGTTGAGAGAAAAGGACCTTCAGATGAAGGAGAAACTTTCTCGATTCCCGTCCTCAATGATTGTCCCTGTCCCCTATCGAGATATATTGAAAGGGTTCAATGACATTCTACCAGACAATGTCACATTGACACTTATTTCAGTTCAAAGCAAAGGAAAACCTTTGAAAAAGGGAGCTCCATCCTCAAAGCCCCAGGAAGGAGAATCCCAAAAGGACGAAGATAGGGAACTTTATATCACAGGCGTTGTTTTCGGCAGCGACGTCCGCTGTCTCACAGCGTTGGCCCAGATCATTGAGCGTCTCGAGCGATCTCCATTATTTAAAAATGTGAAACTGGTTTCAGCCGATGAGAACAAACTCTATACTCAGCCAGGAGCAGGATTTGAGATCGTCTGCGACATCAATCTTGATGGTCATAGAAGAGAACTCTAAATGGGTGGCCACAGAGGGCCACCCATTTAGTAGGGGAGCCCCTCTGTGCCTGCCTGCCGGTAGGCAGGGGCTCCCTGAAGAGGAAAGACATTAAACCATGGTGCTAAAAAGTAGAGAAAAGATATTGATTGTTCTGGCCGTCATTGTCATTGGCATTTTGGCCTTCGATCGTTTTTATTATACCCCACAGAGTCGTAAAATCCAGAGGCTCAAAGCAGAGGTCATGGCAGCTGATCTAAGATTGAACGAATCCCTCATGGTGGGAAAAGGAGTGGAAACGTTGGAGGCTGAAGTCCTCCGCCAGGAAGGGGAACTAAAGAAGCTAAGCGAGCGAACCCTGAAGGGCGAAGAATTCAGAACCTTCTTGAAGCACTTGGCCAGAGAGAGTGACTCCCTTCAGATGAAGGTTATTTCTCTGACTCCCCAGGAAGAAAAACTTCCTCCTCCTGAGGGGAAAAAGGAAACTCCTGCTTCTCAATACAGGAGGGTCTCCGTCCAGATGGTTCTCCATTCAACCTATACCAAACTGGGGGGTTATTTAAAGGGGATTGAAGAACTTCCTTTTCTCATCCATGTTGACAATCTTCAGGTAGAAAAGAACGAAGAGGTTCATCCCCTTTTAAAGGTCACCTTGGGGTTGAGCATGTACATTACGTCGTTATAAGAATCTTGAAGGAGGAAATTTAGTGGGACGATATCAAAAAATAATTTTGCCTATGACCTTCATCACCATTTTTATTTTAGCAGGAATCACCTTGATGGATCCGATCGCGGCGAACGGACAATCGAAAGGAAGAATAGTTCTGTCTCAAGAAAGCGGAAGGGATCCGTTCCTCCTTCCTTCAGGAGTCCGTCTCCTCTCCAAGATTGATACGGCTTCTGGAGCAAAGGGGATTCCTTCAAAAACAGAAGGCAAACCCAACGATATTCTTCCTTCCCCCCTGAAGGTTAGGACTATTTTAATCAGTGACCATGTTCGATTGGCATTAATCGATCGCCATATTGTAAAAGTAGGAGACTCGATTCATGATGAAAAGGTTTTAGAAATTAGAACAGACCGAGTGATTTTAGGAAAAGGAGATCAAAAGAGAACCCTTCTTTTGTCTCAGAGTCCTGTTCTATTAACCATCGAGGAAAGAAAAGGAGAAAAAAGATGAAAATGAAAATCTTCTTCACCATTTTTCTTATTCTATTATTGGTCCTGGGATGCGCCACCGCCCCGAGGAAGGAACGAGTGAAGTTACCTCCCCAGAAGACGGAGGACACCAGACCTCAGCCTCCTCCTGAAGAGAAATTAAAGGAAATAGTGGTTCCCCAAATGGAGGAGGCGAAAAAGGTACCCGACAGACTCTTCTCCATCTACGCCAGAGATTCAAACATCCAGGATGTGGTTCTGGCCTTCTCAAAGGAGAGCGATCTCAATATTGTTATCGATCCTGAGCTGAATGGGAAGGTGACCATTGATTTAAAACGGGTGACTTTGAAAGAGGCCCTGGATGTCATTCTTACTCCAATGGGTTGGACCTATCGAATCGATGGAAAATTTATCAAGATATCAAGACCCCAGATGGAAACCCGTCTCTTTACACTGAATTATATCGCCACGAAACGAAGCGGAAAAAGAGAGGTCTATGCCAGCACCAGTACAGGTGGAGGCTTACAGACCAGTGCCCTCCCAGGACAACAGACCGCTCTCAGTCCAGGGGGTGTCAGGACAGGATATACTGACCTCGTCAGTGTCGATGAAGTAGACCTGTGGAAGGAGATTCAAAAAGGATTAGAGAGCTTTATTTTCGGATCCGTCGAGGAGAAGGAGACTCCCTCTGAGAAAGAAAAAACAGCATGGACAAGGGTGGACGAGAAAGGGAAAAAATTGATCATCAACAAAACTACGGGGATAATTATGGTGACTGACTATCCTCTCAATTTAAATAAGGTCGCCTCCTATCTCGAGACTGTTGAAGGTAGTTCCCAGAGACAGGTGACCATCCAGGCAAAGATCATGGAGGTAATCCTCTCCGATGGCCACAAAGAAGGGATTAACTGGAAGGTGATCGAAGGGCTTCCTCGCTCCGTCAACTTATCATGGGGGCTGACCGACAAAACAGGAAAAACCGGATTCCCTGGAGGGTCCTCCACTACTTCCACCGTGACTGCCCTGGGGACAGCTACCGCAGGGACGGTTCCGACCCCTGGGCTCTTTAAAATAGCACCTTATGCGGGCGTTCTTTCGCTGGGTGCGGCAGGGACAGAGGTGGCCCTTTCAGATATCATGCAGGCGATTGCAGAGCAAGGAGATGTAAAGGTTCTGTCCAGTCCAACTATCTCCACCCTCAATAATCAAAAGGCGATTATCCGAGTCGGGAATCAGGATGTCTTCTTTATTACCGGTGCTATTTCCACACAGTACACGGTATCCCAGATTATCCAGCCCATGACCATTGATATTGGGATCATCCTGGATGTGACTCCCCAAATCGCTGAAGATGGTACCATTATCATGAATATCCATCCCAGCATCACCGATAAGACAGGGGAGAAAACGACTCCAGATGGAAAGTCGACTTTTCCTCTTCTGAGCGTGAGGGAGACGGATACAACGGTGAGGGTCAGAGATGGCCAGACGATCATCATCGCTGGCTTGATGCAGGAGAGGACTGAAGAGAATTATACCGGTGTCCCTATCTTACAATCCCTTCCCTTGATGGGTGGTCTGTTCCGATACAAGACCGAAACGAAAAGAAATTCAGAACTGGTGATCATGATCACTCCTACCCTTCAAGTGGGTAAAAAGGTGGAAGACTTTACGAATAAATAAAAGTTTATGTCCAAAGGTTAAGGCGAAGATGCCTGTTTCGTTAATGGGTTATGTCAGTGGTCTCAAGAATCTTTAAACTTAACCCTTTGACCCAAGACCAAACCGGCTTCCTAACCCTAACCCGATAACCTTTTAGGGGGTAAAAACCATGTATCAAGAATATTATGGCCTAAGACAAAAGCCCTTTGTATTAACCCCTGACCCTCAATTTCTCTACCTGAGTGAGAGCCATCGGACAGCGATCGATTCTCTCCTCTATGGAATCGAACAAAGGGAAGGATTTATCGTCATTACCGGAGATATCGGAACAGGGAAGACGACCATCTGCCGGGCTCTTTTGGAGAGATTAGATAAGAATGTGAAAACAGCGGTCATCTTCAATTCCTTCCTTACCGAAGAAGAGTTATTAGAATCGATTCTCCTCGATTTCGGATTTACCTCAAAGGGAAGAACCAAGAAAGAGCGGATTGATGCCTTAAACAAATTACTCATCTACTTATTGTCCAAAGGAAAGAATGCTGTCCTGATTATCGATGAGGCCCAGAATTTATCCATCCCTGTCCTAGAGCAGATTCGTATGCTGTCCAATTTAGAGACGGAAAAGGAGAAACTGCTTCAGATCATATTGCTTGGCCAATTAGAACTGGACCAAAAACTTCAATCCCAGGAATTGAAACAGTTGAGTCAGCGGATCGCCATTCGGCATCACCTTCTGCCCCTCACCCCGACAGAAATGGAGTCTTATATTTATCAACGTTTAATGGTGGCAGGTTCCCAAGGAAGTATTACCTTCTCAAAATCTGCTCTCAATGAGATCTACAAATTTTCGAAAGGAACTCCCAGACTGATCAATCTTCTCTGCGATCGAGCCTTATTGGGTGGTTTCGTCGAGCAAACCTATCATATCGACAAGGGAATCATCAAGAAAGCAAAGGATAGTCTCTCAGGAGAGGAACAGAGTCCAAAACCTTTTTATTCCTTCTCTCTAACAAAGAGCTTACCTTCATTTCGCATTGTTCTATTGGGCATCTTTGCCTTTTTATTAGTAGGTATGCTTCTAACAAACCAAGGCTATTTCAATTCGTTTCAAAACACAAAAAACTTTATCTGGGGAAGAATTCAAAACATCTATTCTCAGATTCCCGGTATCACTTCTCCCTCTGCTTCAACCCTCCCATTAGAGGGGGAACGGGTCCAGGATTTTATGAAAAATGAACTCGCAAAGGATTCAGAAAGAGCATCCCGGGAGGTTTCAAGATGAGCCTGATCATTGATGCCCTCAAAAAGGCACAACAGCTACGTTTCAAAGGATCCGAAGGGAGTCCAATCTTAAAGTATCCTCACCCGGATAAGAAAAGGGGAAGAGGATCTAAAAAACAATGGAGCCTTATCAGTGCTGGTCTCGTCAGCTTCTGTATCCTTTTGTTTGTTCTTTTAAAACCTTCTTCTCCACCCTTAGCCACCCAATCTAATCGTGTCATCATCCCCATGGAGAAGAAAACTTCTGTTCAGGTGGCAGAGAAAATATCTCTAGAACCCTCGAAGAAGGATGAGGAGCCCCTGTCTACCGGCCAGGCAGGCGCGGAGGGGCTCCCCTACGTAGGGACGGCCTTCCGCGGCCACCCTCCTCAATCCCAAGGAGAAAAGGTATTTTCTAAAACCCAGCCGTCTTTTAATGAAAAGAGAGAAGAAACTCTGGTGAAACAGGGAAATGAAGAAGAGAAAGTAAAACCCTCAAAAAATATTGTGGCCCAAAAGAGCTTACCTCCTCTTCCTCCGGCGACTCAGAAAGAAGAGGTATCTTCCAAGTCTATCGGAGTAGAACCGGAAGGTGAAAAGGATCGCACATTGACTTCGGATGTCCTCAACTATTTCAATTCGGGGGTTACATTCTATAATCAGAAAGAATTTTCAAAAGCGATCCAGGCCTACCAGAAGGTCATTGAGCTGGATCCGACTTATGTCGAGGCCTATAACAATATGGGAATTATCTATCAAATGTTGGGGAATGCGGACAGGGCCTTTGGAGCCTATCAGAAGGCAACCGAAATCAACCCAAGGTATGAGAAAGGGTATAACAATCTCGGAATCCTCCTTCTACTCAAAGGCCGTTATGAAGAAGCGCTGGAGGCTTTCGAAAAAACCCTGGCTGTCAATCCCAATAACATTGAAAGTCATATCAACCTCGGGATCCTTTATAAGAAAAAAGACCAGTGGGAGAAGGCGATCGAATCTTATCAGAGAGCTCTTGCCATTGATCCGCTTCACAAAGAAACTCATTACAATATTGCACTGCTTTATGAACAATTGGAAAACTTGGAATTGGCGATCAGCCATTATAAGCAATTTATCCAGCTATCCTCAAAATCCCATCCAGAATTGGTCTTGAGGGTGCAAAGGCATTTAAATACTCTCGCAGAGGCGAGAAGGAATAAAAAGTAATATTCCCCCCTCTCCTCCCTTTAATAAGGGGGGGAAGGGATTAAGAAAGGGTATAATCATGGTTGAGGAGAAAAAAAGTTTTGGCGATTTTCTGGTCGGATTGGGGGTCATCGCTGCTGATCAGTTGAAAAAGGCTTCTCAGGAGCAGAAACAGAGAGGGGAGCGTTTGGAACAGGCTATCGTCCGACTCGGTTACGCCAAAGAAGAACTGATCCTTCAGTGCCTGGCCGATTACTTTAATCTCCCATTTGTCGATCTGGACACCTATCTGATTGATGAGAAGGTCGTAAAAACCATTCCAGAAGAGATGGCGCGGC
>Ga0315281_10001488_pt1 | contig 34645 bp, 29 predicted proteins | sample YL17G07_0_MG_FD_204540 | JGI IMG/M metagenome (GOLD analysis project Ga0315281, IMG submission 204540) | Sediment microbial communities from Yellowstone Lake, YNP, Wyoming, USA - YL17G07_0 | ecosystem: Environmental > Aquatic > Freshwater > Lake > Sediment | place: USA: Wyoming | collected...
ATGGCCTTGCAGGCCTGCGTGCCGGCGTAGTCAAACTCCGCGGCTTGCCCGATGATGATGGGGCCGGAGCCGATGATCAGTACTTTCGTTGGCTTGTTCACGCGGTGTGGCGACCCCGAAGTCTGCGCTTGCCGGTCTGCATCAGCGGCGCCTCGCGATGGCACGCTGGCGTTCTTCGCGCTGATCGGGCAGCACGCGCATGCCGCCGAGGTGCCCGGCCACCAGGAGGCCCGCGACGAACGCGCCCGCCATCGTCATCAGGAACGAGCCGTAGATCGGGACGGGAGTCGAGGTCAGCAGGTAGCCGTTGATGGCGTCGGCGATCCCGGCGATGCCGAAGCCGACGGCGTATCCCGGCCATTCGGTGATCCAGTCGCCCGACCAGCGCCAGCAGAACACGGCGAAGGCGACGCCCGCCGCTGTGACGGCGACCGCCAGGAGCCAACCCCCCAGCCACAGCCCGATCGCCCCGACGTGGTTATCGTGCCAGATCATGAACGGCAGGACGCAGGCGACGATGAAGATCAGCGGCCCGGCGATGATCGCCATCGCGCCGACGCACTGGCCGCCGAACGCCAGGCGGCCGAACACGTCGATGCTCTTCATCATGGAGTCGAATCGCAGGTCGTTGTTCATTCCATCATTTCCGCGCGTCCGATGTGGCGGCCCTAGACAAGCGGCAGCTCGAATCGCGCCTCAGGGTTGTAGATCGGGACCAGCGCGCCGATGCTGCTGAGGAACGTCAGGGCCACCTCGTTGTCCTGCGGCAAGCGGCCGCGAATGCGCTTGTAGCCCTTGTCGCGCGCGAATCCGAGCGCGTACTCGGCGAGCGCCGTGCCGATACCCCGGCGCCGCACCTCCGGGAGCATCCAGACGCCGAGGATGACGGTCTCTGGCTCGAACGTGTCGTAGTCAAGCGCTGCGAAGCCGACGACGCGGCCGTCGATGATTCCCAGGAACACGCCGCCCTCGCCGCCCATGCGGCTGAGCCAGGTGCGGATCTCGTCCGGCGAGAGCGCGCGCTCGAAGCCAACGGGGTTCGGCTCCTTCAGCACCGTCTCGATCACGCTTGCGATCGCATCGGCGTCGTTGACGTTCGCCTGCCGGTAGGTCGGTTCAGTCTGTACGTTCGCGTCGCTCATGGCAGCCTCCGGTGTATCGCGGGCCCAGGATCCTTCGACGTCGATGTGACGCTCACGCGTGTACGGTCTCGATCATGCTGACAAACCGTTCGAACAGGTACATGTTGTCCAGCGGCCCCGGCGACGCCTCGGAGTGATACTGGATCGTCATCACCGGCTCGGTGCGATGCATGAGCCCCTCGACGGTGCCATCGTTGACGTTGCGATGGCTAACTACCACGTCGCCCGACAGCCCCGCATCATCGACGGCGTAGCCGTGGTTCTGCGCCGTGATGTAGACCCGGCCCGTCGCTTCGTCGCGCACCGGGTGGTTGGCGCCGCGATGCCCGAACTTCAGCTTGAAGGACGATGCTCCGAACACCCGTCCGAGCACCTGGTGCCCGAGGCAGATCCCCATGATTGGCACCTTGCCGACGAGCCCGGATGCCGTCTTCACCGCGTAATCGAGCAGCGCGGGGTCGCCGGGGCCGGGTGAGAGCAGGACGCCGTCGGGCTTCAGCGCCAGGATGTCCTCAGCGCCGGTCTGGCACGGGACAACCACGGGCGCGCAGCCGAGAGCGTGCAGCACGCGAAGGATATTGTACTTCACGCCGAGATCGAGGACGACAATCCGCGGCCCGCGATGCGCATCAGCATCGGCGGGGAACTCGTAGGACGTGCGGGTGCTGACCCACGGCACCAGGTCGGTCGTGCCATAACGCGGCAGGTCGCGCAGCCGCGCGAGCGCCTGCTCCGGCGTCTCGTCATGCGTGACGGCGCCCATCATCACGCCGCCCGTGCGCAGCTTCCGGGTCAGCGCGCGCGTATCGACGCCGGCGATGCCCGGCACGTCGTTCTCGAGTAGATATTCGTGCAGCGTGCGGCGGGAGCGCCAGTGGCTGGGGGTCGCGCAGTCTTCGCGCACGACGAACCCGCGCACCTGGATCCGCCGCGACTCGACGTCGTACTCGTTGATGCCGTAGTTGCCCTGCAGCGGGAACGTCATCACCAGCACCTGCTCGGCGAACGAGGGATCGGTCAGAGCCTCCTGGTAGCCGGTCATCGCCGTGCAGAACACGACTTCGCCGTGCGTGCGCGCCGGGGAGCCAATAGCGGTGCCGGTGAACACAGTGCCATCTTCGAGCACGAGGAGTGCGCTAGCGGTCACGGAGCACCTCCGAGTACCCAGAGTGCCTTGTCCACGGCGCGGCAGCTGAGCGACGCGCGCACAGCAACCTCGCGGATCACACGCAGGTAGGTGTCCGCTTCTTCTAGTCGAAACGGACGACGATTACCCGCCACCGATTCAACCGACGCGAAGGCAGCAGGAACGGCAGCGCGCAAGACATTCCACGCGCGTATATCAAGGATGCCGAAGCGTTCAGGCTTCCAAACGGTCATCACCGTCGACGCCGTGGGTAGGTCCACACCGTGGAGGACGGTCAGAATGCCGACGGCGAGCCCGGGCTCGTCAGGCACTTCGCCAGCGGCAGAAGTCGCCGCCCGAGTAACGCCTTGAACGGCCTCGCCCGAATTCCTGGCGATATTTCGATCCTGACGACCGCCCGTCTTCCATCGCGACAAGTCGGCCAACTCGTTGAGCGTCATAAATCCTCGCGCGCGGAAGCTGTTCCATTGCTGATCGTTTGCGGGGAGATCTCCGGACTTGAAATCAAAGTGGCGCACGTGTTCAGACAAGCTCTCGGCGGGATATTTCCTGAGCAACCGCTCGGCTATCGCGGCGTAATCCACGGCTTTGCTAGCCAACGGCCACCTCGCTCTCGTGCACGACGCGGCCGGCGGCAACCGTGCAGACCACCGTTCCCCGCAGCGTCACGCCCGCGAGCGGCGTGTTCGTCCCCTTCGAGGCGAAACGCGCCGGGTCGACGGTCCATTCCGCATCGGGGTCGAGCAACACCACATCGGCGGGCGCGCCGACGGCCAGCGTGCCGATGCCCGGCACGTGGCGGTCGAGGCCGAGCCCGCGCACCGGTCCCGCCGTCATGCGCTCGATGAGCGTGGCCAGCGGGATGGCGCCGCCGTGCACGAGGCGCATGCAGAGCCCGAACGCCGTCTCCAGGCCGCTGATGCCGAACGCGGCTTCATCGAACTCACAGAGCTTCTCGATCAGGGCGTGAGGCGCGTGGTCGGTGGCGACGCAGTCGATGGTGCCGTCGGCGAGGCCGGCTGCGCAGGCGTCGACGTCGTCCTGCGTGCGCAGCGGCGGGTTGACCTTCGCGTTCGTGTCGTAAACCAGATCGCCGCCGCCAAGCGCCCCGAACGCAACCGTCTCATCGGTGAGCGTCAGGTGGTGGGGCGTCACTTCCGCCGTCACGCGCAGGCCGCGCGCCTTCGCGCGGCGCACGGCGTCGACTGCGCCGCGCGTGCTCACGTGCGCGATGTGCACGTGCGCGCCCGTCGCCTCCGCGAGCGCGATGTCGCGCATGACGGCGGCGGCCTCGGCCGCGGCCGGGGCACCGCGCAGGCCGAGCCGCGTCGACACCCAGCCCTCGTGCATCACGGCGTCGTGCGCCAGCGACTGGTCCTCGCAGTGGTCGATGATCGGCAGGTCGAAGGCGGCCGCGTATTCGAGCGCGCGGCGCATCAGCGTGGCGTCGTACACCGGCGCGCCGTCGTCGCTGAACGCGACGCATCCCGCGGCGGCCAGGTCGCCCAGCTCCGCCAGCTCCTTGCCGGCGCGTCCCTTGCTGACGGCGCCGATCGGCAGCACGCGGACGCTCGCCCGCGCCGCCGCCTCGCGCAGCACGTACTCGATGACGGAGCGCGTGTCCATCGCGGGCTCCGTGTTCGGCATGGCACAGACCGTCGTGAAGCCGCCGCGCGCCGCCGCCCGCGTGCCGGACTCGATGTCTTCTTTGTACTCCAGCCCCGGGTCGCGCAGGTGCGCGTGCAAATCGACGAAGCCCGGCGCAACCACGAGGCCGCGTGCATCGATCTCGCGGGCACCGGATGCCGTGATGCCCGGTCCGACCGCGGCGATGCGCCCGTCCTCGATCAGCACGTCGGCGTCGAACTCGCGGCTCGTCGCCGGGTCGATCACGTGGCCGCCGCGAATGATGATGCGCTCGCTCACAGTGCCGCCTTCGCTGCGCTGCGCCCGCCGCGGGATGCGTGGCGGGTGATCAGCCAGAGGACGGCCATCCGCACGGCGACGCCGTTCGTCACCTGCTCTTCGACGCGCGACTGGAGCCCGTGGGCAACCTCGTGACTGATCTCGACGCCCTCGTTCATCGGCCCGGGATGCAGCACCAGCGCTCCGGGCTTGGCGCGAGCGAGCCGCTTCGCGTTCACCTGGTACAGCCGCGAGTACTCCCGCATGCCGGGCACGAAGCCGCCCTGCATGCGCTCGAGCTGCATGCGCAGCGCCATCACCACGTCGGCGCCCTCGATCGCTTTGTCGAGGCTCGTCTCGACATGCACCGGCGGCAGGTCACCTTCGCGCGCGTCGCCCAGGCGCGCCGGCAGGAGCGTCGGCGGCGCGCAGACCACCACCTCGGCGCCCAGCGCGGTCAGCGACCAGAGGTTGGAGCGGGCGACGCGGCTGTGCAGCACGTCGCCGACGATCACCACGCGCTTGCCGCGCACGTCGCCGATGCTGTTGCGGATGGTCAGCAGGTCGAGCAGCGCCTGCGTCGGGTGGGCGTGCAGGCCGTCGCCGGCATTGACGATGCTGCAGTCCGCGTGCCGCGCCGCGAGGTACGGTGCTCCGGAGCGGTTATGCCGCATGACGATCACGTCGGCGCCGACCGCCTGCAGCGTCTTCACCGTATCGATCAGCGACTCGCCCTTCGTGACGCTGCTGCCGGAAGCGGAGACGTTGATCACGTCGGCGCCCAGCACCTTGCCCGCAAGCTCGAACGACGCGCGGGTGCGCGTGCTGTTCTCGTAGAAGAGCGTGACGATCGTCGTGCCGCGCAGCGCCGGGACGCGAGGCACTTCGCGCGAGAGCACTTCCTTCATCGCGCCGGCCGTGCTCATCACAAGCTCCAGCTCGTCGACCGAGAAGTCATCGAGGTCGAGCAGGTGGCGGCGGCGCCACGCGTTCTCTTCGGCTTCGTGCGCGGCGAGCGGCGCCGCTGCTTCGGCATGGCGCGGCTCGGGTGGCCTGATCGTCATCGCAGTGCCTCAGCTTCCTCGGCCGCCGCGACGCGCACGTACTCCTCGCCGTCCGTCTCGTCGAGCCGTACCTGCACGTCGTCCGAGCGGGATGTCGGGATGTTCTTCCCGACGAAGTCGGCGCGAATCGGCAGTTCGCGATGGCCGCGGTCGACGAGCACGGCGAGCTGGATGCTGGCCGGGCGCCCGTAGTCGATGAGCGCGTCGAGCGCGGCGCGGACGGTGCGGCCGGTATAGAGCACGTCATCGCACAGCACGACGCGCTTCCCCCCAATGTCGGGCAGATCGCTGGGCTGGATGTTGACGCTCGGACCGCGCTCGGTCAGGTCATCGCGGTACAGGCCGACGTCGAGCGTGCCCACGGGCACCTGCTCGCCCTCGAACTCTGCTATCGCGACGGCGATGCGATGGGCGAGCGGCACGCCGCGCGTCAGCATGCCGACGAACACGAGGTCCTGCGTCCCGCGATTGTGCTCGACGATCTCGTGCGCGATACGGACGACCGCTCTGCGGATGTCGGCAGCGGACATAACTGCGGCGTCGCGCATCAAAAAACCTCCCGCCGGGCGATCCGGTTGGAGGTTGCGTGGGTATGTGCGTGCGCGTTTCGCGCCGGTTGCGGGCGGTGCATCTTCCTGTTCCTTTCCGGCCTCACGGGACCGGATTAAAGGGTCATGACGTTAGATCAACTATAGATCGAGACGGCGGCTCCAAACAAGGGCAATCGCCGGATCGCGCCCGGCCGCGGCCTCAGGCGCGGGCGCGCCGCTGCCACGCGACCGCGGCCGCGCCGAGCAGCACGACGGTAGAGATCAGGCGATGGGCCAGCGCGCCGTCCAGCGCCAGGTCGGCCGGCCCGCGAGCGAAGAGCAGCGTGTGGAGCGCGAAGCGCACCGGCATCTGCAGCACGGGGAACTCCCATGCGGAGAATCCAGTCACGAATACGCCAGCCAGGGCCGCGGTCCACAGCGCAGCCGAGGGCACGAACCGCAGCCACTGCATCCGCTTCGGCAGCACCAGCGACGGGATGCCATCCGGCGCGAAGGCGGTGAACACGGCGAACGCCGGCAACAGCAGGCCGCCGCTGTAGATGACGAAGTTGTCCTCCCAGAACGTCGGCGCGAACTTCTTCTTGAAGTGGCTCAGCGAGCGGACGTTGTAGATGAAGTTGGCCTTGCTGGTCAGGGCTTTGAAGAAGAGGCCGAGCAAGCGGAACTTGCCGAACGGCTGGGCGTTCGCGCCCTGAAGCGGCGACGTGCCGAGGCTGAACAGGCTGAAGCCCTCCGTCTGCGCGGCGCGGCGCGCCTCGTCGATGAGGATCTCGCTGGTGCCATACGGGGCATCGACACGGCGGACCTGCTCCTCGACGTAGAGGAGATCCCGCGCGGGTGCCGGCGCACACGTCATGGCACCGACGACGCGTCCCTCGTGGGTGGCGATGAAGATGCGCTTGCGCGCGCGCTGCGCGAACGGCCGCGAGCGCAGCAGGAAGCCCATCGCCGGAGCATCGCGGCTGTCGAGCCACTCCCTCGCGATCTCCTCGATCTCGGAATCGATCGCCGGCGATGCGTCGCGGTACTCCTCGACGACGATGCCGCTGCGCCGCGCGAGGTTCACCGCCGAGCGGGCCTTCTTGGCGCCCTTGCCGCTGAGGCTGTACTGGCGCAGGTCGAAGAACGGCTCCTCGCCGATCTTGACCGCGTGGAAGCCGAGCTGGTTGGCGATCTTCCCGGCGCGCGCGCTTGCGCCGACGAAGGTGAAGCGCCAGCGCCGCCCGGCGCAGTATTCGGCGAAGCGGGCCATCATCCGGGGCAGGTCAGCCTCGGGGCAGACGGGGTCGCCGCAGGCCACCGCTGTGCCGCGATGCAACTCGTAGGGGACGAATCCGTCGATGTCGGATGGCTCGAAGTAGCGCCAGCCGTCGTACGTCGTCAGCAGCGCGAGGCCGTTGTAGCCGTGCGTCTCCACCTGGCGCAGGCGGCGCGCAGACGCTGACTCGTTGCGGTTGACTCTCGGGAGGAGATCTTGCTGCGTCATCACCCAACATCTTACGAGAAACGCGTGAAGGCAATCCGGCGGTTTCCTGAAGATCGGGTGAAGGTTGCCCGTAGCACTATCGGCCGGCAGCTATGCAATACAATGGTCAGCGGAAGCCCCCGGCCGGATGACGGCCCTGTCTGTCAAGGAGCGAGATGAAGCGCCCCGCCGCCGTCCTCGCAGCCATGGTACGCCGCCACCCCGTGGCGCTGGTCGCCGCCACCATGTGCGTGGCGCTGGCGCTCTCGTTCGGCATCCCCCGGTTGCAGTTCCGGACGGGCCAGGACACGCTCCTCGATCCGAACTCCAAGATCGCCCGCGACAACACCCGCTACCAGGCGCAGTTCGGCGGCGATCCGATGCTGGTGCTCTTCTCGACACCACCGGACGGGCCCGATATCAAGCAGCTATTCACGCCGGACAACCGGGCGACGATGGTCCGCCTGAAGCGGGATCTTGACGCGTCGGGCAACTACCAGAGCGTGCTGACGCCGCTCCTGATCCTGGAGTTCGCGAAGACGCAGATCGAGCAGCGGATGGTCTCGCAGCCGCTGAAGCTCGCCGCGGACGAGCAGGCCGCGACGGCCGCAGCGCGCGCTGCGGCGGCTGCCCGGGGCGACTCAACGGCACAGCAGGACGCCGCCGCATCGGCTGCGAAGCAGCAGGTCGACGACGCGTTCAACGTGGCGTTTGGGGCGGACGCGCGGCGCTTCCTGGACGTCGGCGAGCACTCGCTGGACAACCCGAAGTTCGTCGAGTTCGTGCTGTACAACGCCGACCACAAGCTGCGTCCCGAGCTGACCGGCGACTTCCCCGACATTCACCACGCGCTGCTCGTCGCGCGGCTGAAGGGCAATCTCTCCATCGACGAATCGTCGGCGGTTGCGGCCCAGCTCAAGGACGGCATGCCGGCGTACGCGTTCCAGGGCGTCTCACCGCTCGTGTCAGGACCGCCGCTGCTGATCAAGGAGATCAACGACAAGATGAAGAGCGCCCTCGCGCTGATGGCGATCTTCGCCGTCGTCATCATGGTCATCGTCCTCTGGGTCGTCTTCCGCGCGCGATGGCGCCTGCTCTCGCTTCCGGCCGTCCTGATCGGCTGCGTCTCGGCGTTCGGGCTGATGGGGTTCGTAGGCATCCCGCTGACGATGGTGACGATCTCGGGGCTGCCGATCCTGATCGGCCTGGGCGTCGACTTCGCGATCCAGATCCACAGCCGGATCGAAGAAGAGACGTTCACGCACGACGCGGCGGAGATCGGCCTCGAACGCACCTTCGAGCGCCTCGGGCCGGCGCTCTCGCTCGCCGCGCTCGCCGCCTGCATCGGCTTCCTGGTGCTGCACCTCTCCCGCGTGCCGATGATTCGCGACTTCGGATCGATGCTCGCCGTGGGGGCAGTCATCGTCTTCATGAGCAGCATCGCGCTGGTCAGCGGCGTCGTGTACCTGCGCGAGCGCCAGCGTCTCGGCGGAAGCGAGCCGCCGCCCAGCGCGCGCTTCGAGGTCGAGCGAATCGTGGGCGGGCTGACCGCGCGGACGGTGGGGCGAATCACGCCCATCGCGCTGGCGGCGCTGCTGGTGGCAGCGCTCGGCCTGTACGTCAGCGGCAAGATCCCGACGCAGACCGACCCCGAGAAGTTCGTGCCATCGGACAGCACGGTGCTGAAGGACCTGCACACCATCAGCGGCGTCGCCGGATCGACCAGCGAACTGAACCTCTTCGTCGAGACGAGCGGCGCCCGGCACGTCACGGACCAGGACGTGCTGGACTGGATGCTCTCGTTCGAACAGCGGCAGCGCCAGCTCCATCCTGAACTGATGCAGTCGAACAGCCTCGCGTCGTTTACGCAGTCGGTGACCGGCGATACGCCCACAACCGCCTCCAGCGAGCAGGCGCTGGCCGCCGCCCCGCCGGCCCTGCGCGACGTCGTCGTCAGCGACGACCGCACGCTGGCGGGGGTTACGTTTGCGATCAGCGACAGCGCGTCGCTCGACCAGCGGCGCACGATCACCGACGCGGTCGAGAACGACGCGCAACCGCCCGCCGGCATCAGCGTCGCGCCGGCGGGTATCTCCGTCGTTGGGAGCGCGTCCATCGACGCGATCAGCAGCAATCGCGATCTGATGTCGCTGGTAGCCCTCCTGGCCATCGGGCTCACACTGGCGATCGTCTACCGCAACCCGGTGAAGGCGATCGCGCCGCTGCTGCCGGTCGTCCTTGCGCTCGCCGCATCGGGCGCGGTGATCTACTTCGCCGGCATCGAGTACAGCCCGCTCACATCGATCTCGGGGCCGCTGATCATCGCGATGGGCACCGAGTTCAACATCCTGCTGATGTCGCGCTACTTCGAGGAGCGGAGCGCCGGCGCCGGACCGCGGCAGGCGATGTCGCTCGCGTCGCTCCGGATCGGCCGCGCGATCGCCGCCTCCGGGCTGACCGTCATGGGCGGGTTCGCGGTGCTGGCGTTCAGCAACTTCCCGCTGCTCGACAACTTCGGCAAGGTGACGGCGATGAACATCGGCCTCAGCCTGCTGTGCACGCTGATCCTCCTGCCGCCGGTGCTCGTGTGGGCTGACGGCGACCACCACTTCGTCACCGTGGCGCAAGACGCCGTCGCGGAGTAGCATCGTCTCACGTATCGGTTCGCCACGCGCTTCGAAAGGTGCAGCCATGCCGCAAGAGACCATGCGCGCCGTCCGGTTGCTGCGCCTCGAAGGGCCGGAGGCGCTCGCCGTGCAAGACGTGCCGGTGCCCGAGAGCGCCGACGACGTGCTCATCGACGTGCACGCCGCCGGCGTCATGTTCGCCGACCTGCTCGTGACGCGCGGCAAGTATCAGATCAAGCAGGAGCCGCCGTTCACGCCCGGGGCGGAGGTGGCGGGCGTCGTGCGCAGCGCGCCGGCCGGCAGCGGCTTCGCGCCGGGCGATCGCGTCGCGGCGATGCCGACGTCGGGCGGCTGGGCCGAGGTTGCCGTTGCGCCGCCGCACATGACGTTCGCCATTCCGGAGGGGATGACCTTCGAGCAGGCGGCGGCGATGCCGGTCAACTACCAGACATCGTATTTCGGGTTGATCTGGCGCGGCCAACTCCAGCCGGGGGAGACCGTGCTCGTGCACGGCGCCGCCGGCGGCGTCGGCACGGCGGCGGTGCAGATCGCCCGGGCGGCCGGCGCGCGCGTGATCGCCGTCGCGCGGGGCGAGCAGAAGCTGGCGGTCGCGCGCGATGCCGGGGCGCACGAAGGCATCGACGCCGACGCGGACTGGCTCGCGGAAGTGCGGCGGCTCACGGCGGGCCGCGGCGTCGACGTCGTCTACGACCCGGTCGGCGGCGACCGCTTCACCGACAGCGTGCGGTCGATGGCGCCGGGCGGGCGGCTGCTGGTCGTGGGATTCGCCAGCGGCACGATCCCGACGGTCGCCGTGAACAGGCTGCTGCTCCACAACACCGCCGTCGTCGGCGTCGCCTGGCCGGAGTACGCGCGCGTCGATCCGTCGATGCCGAGGCAGGTCGCGGCCGGCCTCGCGAAGATGTGGAAGACCGGCGCCATCCGGCCGCTCGTCACCAGCCGCTACCCGATGGAGCGCGCCGCCGATGCGCTGCGCGAACTGGACGAGCGCCGCGCCATCGGCAAGATCGTGCTGGTGGTGAGGGAGTGACGTTCGCGCGACGGCACCACGAGGGCGACACCGCCCTAGTTTACGTTACCGCCGCCGATCCAGCGGAAGTACTGGTCGAGATCCGGCAGCAGCCCGGTCGAGCGGGTGATGAAGAACAGTCCTACGAACAGACTGAATACCGCCGCCATCAACCCGGCCGCCACGTAGACGCCCTGCCGCTGGCGGGACGATACGAATCCCACCGTCGTCATCACCGTGACGATGGAGTTGGAGATCAGCAGCCCGACCAGGAAGAAGCACAGCGCGACCACGCCCATGCTGCGGCTCCCGGCGCCCGCCGCCGTCGTGATCACGAGCACCTGCGTGCCGGTCTCGGCGCCGATGCCGTGGATCATGCCGATGCCGTAGGCCGTCCGCATGCCGTATTGTTGCGCCTCGTGCACGTGCGCGTGCGGCTGGCCGAACACGCGCGCCCGCACGGCACCCATCAGATTCCGGATGCCCGCGAACACGAGCATCCAGCGGCTGCGGATCTGGAACTCTTCGCCGCTCCTGAAGAAGCGGTAGACGGAGTAGAAGAGGTAGACGGCCAGGAACAGCAGCGTCGCGCCGACGATGCGTTCCATGATCGGGTCGATCCAGGCGGGCAGGAACTGCTTCGCGAGGAGCGCCAGCAGCCCCAGCACGAACACAACGGAGCCGTGGCCGAACGCGTACATCGTTCCCAGCACCAACGAGGGCTTCTGGCGCTGCACGAACGTGGCCACCTGGCTGCCGTTAGCAGCACGCGGCGCTGATCCGAAGTCGGCGGCGAGGGCGCCGGCGCCAACCGCGACCGGCAGGCGAGACATCATCGGTTCGCGGACGGCGCTGATGGCGGCACGCGATGGGGCGGCGGGCGCATGCTCGTGATGCGACTCATCCGTGAGCATCACGCCCGGTTCGCGGGTCAGCCAGTCGTCGTCCCTGTTGCGCGCGGCGGCGGTCGTGCTCGTAATGTCGGTGATCGCGGCGATGTGGTCCCAGTCGATGCCGTGCCGGATGCCCAGCGCCAGCGACGCGCCGAGCACGCCCGCCGACCCGACGATCGACAGCACCGGCAGCGAGAAGATGACATCGATGAGCGTGTACATGCTCGGCTCCTTGTGCCGTGCAGTTCGCCTGGCCGAACCGCCTAGTTGTCCATCAATTCGCGCTGACAGGCGGCGCAGAGTCCGAAGATCGCGAAGTGGTCCATGTCGGCGCGGAAGCCCAGGTCGCCGGCGATCTGCGCGCCCAGCGTCTCGAGGTACTGGTGGTCGAGCAGCGTCACGCCGTTGCACTTCCGGCAGATCAGGTGGTGGTGCCGCTCCGTGGCCACCCACTCGAACGTGGCATCGCCGCCGCCCATGTGGGTCTCGGAGATCAGCCGCAGGTCCTTGAACACGGTCAGCGTGCGGTAGACCGTCGAGATATCCACATACGGGTACGCCGTCTTCACCTGCTCGAAGATGTCGGCGGCACTCAGATGGCCGGGCGCGTGGCGCAGCGAGGTGAGGATCATCATCCGCTGGGGCGTCATCTTGTGGCCGGATTCGCGCAGGACGTCGATAGTTTCGGATTCGCAGCTCATGCCTGAACTCTTTGTTGCAACTTGTTGCGTTTACTGTACGCCAGAACTGGCGCGTCGCGCAATAACCCGACGTCCAAAATCGAGCGTATTTTCAGGAATGTGCAGCTTTAGCCGGGGAGTGAGAGCGTGAACGTCGCGCTGACGCCGTCGCTCGATGCGGAGATTGAGCCGTGGTTCAGCTCCACCAGCTCGCGCGTGATCGCCAGGCCGAGGCCGCTGCCGGCCGAACTGCGGCGCGCCCGGTCGCCGCGGAAGAAGCGGTCGAAGACCCGCGGCAGATCCTCCGCCGGGATGCCCCGCCCCGTGTTCGTCACGGTGAGCATCACGCGCGGCGGCCCGCTCCCGTTCGTGCGCCAGCCACGGACGGCGATCGAGCCCTGGTCCGCAGCGAACTTCGCCGCGTTATCCAGCACGTTCGTCAGCGCGCGCTCCAGCTTGTCGGGGTCGACGCCGTGGAGCACGGCGGCCGGATCAACGTCCTGTGTTATGTCCAGTTCTTTGGCCTTCGCCTGCATCTCGACGCGCCGCACGCAGCGCGAGACCATCACTTCGAGCGGCACGTCCTCGCGGCGGGTGATCACCTGGCCGGCGTCGATCTCGCCGAGGTACAGCAGGTCGGCCAGCAGGCTGTTGACGTGCGCCGCTTCTTCGCTGATCACCTCGCCGATCCGTTGTGCGTCTGCCGCCTCGGCCGTCCCGTCCGTCAGCGCCTGGGCGTAGCCGGTGATCGAGGTCATCGGCGTCTTCAGATCGTGAGAGACGTTCGCGATGAGCGCGCGCATCTGGCTGTCGCGCGCGCCGACATGCTCCGCCATCGCGGTGAACGAGCGGGCCAGGCGGCCGACCTCGTCATCGCGATCCACCTCGACGCGCTGGCTGAAATCGCCGTGCGCCATCGCCTCGGAGGCCGCTGTGAGCTTGCGTACGGGCTGCGCCACCTGCCTCGCGAGCGCGACCGCCGCCAGCATCGCCAGGGGCACCGCGATCAGCGCCGCGAGCCCGAGGCCCGGCAGCACGCCGATCCAGGCGCTGGCGATCGTGTCAGTCTTGACCACCATGACGATGCGGAACGGCAGGTTCCGCGTCACACCGAATTCGCGCGACGATGCCGACACGAACGTCAGATTCGACTCCGGCAACTCCGCTCCGGGCTGCCAGGCGAGGAAGCCGCGCCGATAGTCTTCGATCGTCGACTGCGGCACGCTCATGCGCCGGCCGGACAGGCTGCCGTCGGTGTCGTGCAGCACCGTGCCGTCGTTTGCGACGACGAGGATCCGCACGTCCTGATCCTTCGCCAGCAGATCCACCGTCTCGGAGAACGGGCGCTCGCCCCGCTCCTGCGGCAGCAACGCGAACAGCGCCTGCTGGTAGATCGCAGGCGCCGCGGCGGCGACGCGGTTCAGCGCCTGATCACGGCGCTCGTTGCGCGTGCGCACGACGAAGACGCCTCCGGCCAGCAAGATCGCCAGCAGGATGACGCCCGTCAGCGAAAGCACGAGCTTCGTCTGGAAGCTGAACAGGAACGCACGGATGCGCGTCGTCACGCCGGGATCGCCTCCACAAGCCGGTAGCCGCTTCCCCAGACCGTCTCGATCTTCAGGCCGGACCCCTCGAGCTTGCTGCGCAGGCGGACGATGTGCACGTCCACGGTGCGCATGCCGTAGAACGACGTGCCCCACACGAGGTCCAGCAGCTTCTCGCGGTCGAGCGTGACGTTGGCGAAGCGCGCGAAGGTGGCGAGCAGGTCGAATTCCTTCGGCGTCAGCGCGACGGTCTCGCCCTTGATCAGGGAGATCCGGTTCCGGACGTCCATCTGCAAGCCGCCGATGCTGATCTGCTCGCCGGACGGCTCGACAGCGGCGCGACTGCGACGCAGCACCGACTGCACGCGCGCCACGAGTTCCGTGGGGTTGAATGGCTTGGTGACGTAGTCGTCGGCACCGAACTGCAGGCCGGCGACCTTGTCGACGTCTGACGTCCGCGCCGAGAGGAAGATCACCGGCAGCTCGCTGCGCTTGCGGAGGTTGCGAATGATCTGCAGGCCGTCGGGGCCGGGCATCATGATGTCCAGCACCGCGAGATCGAAGCTCTGCTCGCGAAGCAGGCGCTGCGCCTCATCGCCGTCGCCGGCGATGGTGACGTCATATCCGGCCTTCGTCAGGTACATACGGACGAGGTCGGCGATGTTGCGGTCGTCGTCCGCTACCAGGATGCGTGTTGCGGCGGCTGGTTCGTTCGTCATAGATATTACGGCTCCACGTCAAAGAAGAACGGCGGAGCGCCTCGAGGCGCCGTCGCCGTTCTCCGCGGTGTCCGTTCAGGAGCGGAAGAGACCACCCATCGTGCCGCTCTGATCCGGCGCTTTCGGAGCGCCACCCGGGCCGCCGCCGCCGAAGCGGTGGTGTCCACCCATCCCGAAATGCGGCATCGCGTGGTCGATCATCTCGTCGATGTGGGCGCTGAGCTGCGCCAGCATCTCGTCTTCGCGCTTCTGCGTCAGGTCGCCGCTCTGCACCTTGGCGTCGAGCAGCGTCTTCGCATTGCCGGTGATAAACGACTTGAGCTCATCGCGGCTCTTGCCGTTCGCTTCGGCCACCTTCGCCGGCGTCGCGCCGTCGGCTCCGAGCTCCGTCTTCAGCGTGTCCGTGCTAATCCCCAGGTAATCGGCGAACTTCTGGCCGGCATCGGCGAGGCCCAGCCCGAAGCCGAACGGACCGCCCATCCCGGGACCACCCATCCCGCGCTTGCCGCGCATGCCCCGTTCGCCGAAGCCGAAGGCCCCGCCGGGATTCTTCTCGGCCTTGCTCTTCAGTGCGTCCGCCTGCTTCTGCGTCAGGTCGCCGTTCTTCACGGCTTCGTCGATCTGATCCTGGCGAGCCCCTGTAATCGCGTCCTTGAGCTTCGGCGTGTCAATGCCAAGCTTCTGCGCGACCCGATCGAGAAACGACGGGCCGCTACTGCCGCCCGGCGTCTGCGCCATGACAACGCCGGCGCCGATCACGGCAACGGCGAGGGCGCCCGCTACGGCGATAATCCATGTCTTCTTCACCACAACCTCCATCTCCACACTTGTTCCCCTCAATGCTAGCCAATCGGCGGCCGCGGAAGTGTTTCAAAGCGGTTAGGGGGCTGCGGGCCTGAACCCGGCGCCCGGAGGTGAGGGCATGAGGCGGGTGTCACGTGACGCCAGAAATTCAGTTCGGGAATTCTGGCCCCAGGACCAACAGGTTTCGCCCCGGCTGCCGATTCCTTGTGTACAACAGAAGATCGCTCCGACAAAGGCAAACCCGTCGAAAGGCGGGGACGCAAAGCCACGGGCCTACATCCAGCGATGGATACGGTAGCCGGGCCGCCGAAGGCACAAACCGGGTCGGAGTCTGCAGCCCTCATCCGCTGCGGATTGAGGGCATTCCCTTGCCTCCGCCCCGATCGGACGGAGAGATCGCAGTGGCCAGCATCATCCCGGATGCCCGTGAAGTGATCGAGGCGAACGCGCAACTGCGCATCCTCCTCCCCTCGCACGGCGTTGCCCAGGCTCTCCCGATATTCCTTTGCGCTTCCACTGACGAAGTCGGACGGAGTCACGTTCCCCATCTCCCTGACCCTGACCCCCGTGCCTCCGATCCGCGCGCTGCGCGGCGACTGCGTCTGAGCGAAGTGGCGACGTACATCGATGCCGCGTGGCGACCCACCGCCGGCCGTATGTCGCTGCCGGACCGAGCCCAGGGCCTGCACTCCCTGCGCCCGCGACCCACCAGTCGAAAGGCGCCGTCCGCCTGACGGACACCCCTCGGCTCGGTCCGGCGTACCTCTTACGTACACCATCGACCTCCGATCGCCCCATCCGCACCGCACGCCGCCAACAGTGGGAGCGGCCGGCGTCCGGTCGCGCGCGATCGCGTATTGACACCGCGCAGCGTCCGCGTATAGTAGCCTCAACGGCAATTGCCCAACCCCTCCCCGCGCCCAAGGAGTTCCCGACATGACACGGATGTCCGGCCGGCCTATCGTGCTGTTTGCGCTGGCGGCTGCGGCCAGGGTGGCGGAAGTCCGACGTGTGCGGCCGGCCGCGAAGCGTATCGTCGCAGGGATCGCATGGTCAGGCGGCCTAACGATGATCCTGGCAGCGCTGGTCATGCTACCGGGCCTGTTCAGCGCGAGCGACGCGGGGGCGGTGGTACCGACAACGCCGCAGATAGCGATCGACTGTGACGCGTCGACGGCGGCTTTGGACAGCGTCTGCAGCATTCCGGCTTCGTCCGTCGCTCCGATCAACGTCGCAGTCGTCGTCTCCAACTTCACTGGGACCGCAACGACGCTCGGCGCGTTCCAGTTCGACCTGTTTAACCCGCGGTGCGTCGGCTCACCGTCGACACTCTGCACCTCGGCCACCAACAACAGCAACGTAGCCGGCGGTATCTCTCCGAGCGTCCCGCAGCCAGGCTCCGGCCTCACTCTTCCGGACTGGGGTACGGGTTGTGCCTTCGGCGGCCAGATTGCCGATAAGGGAACCGGCGCAGCCGGCACGTCCACGTCGTTCCTCGCTTGCTTCACGAGCGTGGGTGGCCAGACGATTGCCGACGGCGGCTCGCTGATCGCCGCGACAGAGACCTTTACCGACAACGTGACGGGTGCCGCGAGCATCATCCTGACGCTCAGCAACGTCGCCGTCGGCGATGACAACCAGGTCTCTACGCTACAGTGCTCTGCAGCGGTCCCACCGCCGGCCAACCCCACCGGCAGCGTCAGCGGCGCATGCTTCGAGGCGACCCTCAATTTCATCGTGCCGGCAACGGCAACGCCGACGAACACGCAGGCACCGCCAACCGCGACGCCTGTGACGCCGACAGCAACGATCACACCGACGCCATCGGTCCCGGATACCGACGGCGACGGATTGAACGACCAGGAAGAGGCGCTGCTCGGCACGAACCCGTTGCTCTTCGACACCGATGGCGACGGAATTGGCGATGGCGCGGAAGTCCACACAACGCACACGGACCCACTCAAGACCGACACGGACGGGGACGGTCTCTCGGACGGAGCCGAGGTGAATACGACGCACACCAACCCCCTCGCAGCGGACAGCGACGGCGACGGGCTGAGCGATGGCTACGAGGTCAACGTCTCGCACAGCAACCCGAACAACGTCGACTCCGACGGAGACGGGCTCCATGATGCCGCCGAAGTCCTGTCCTTCCACACGAACCCGAACAGCGCCGACAGCGACAGTGATGGACTCAACGATCTGCAAGAGGTCGTCATCGGCACGAACCCGAACAGCGCCGATACGGACGGCGACGGCCTCACCGACGGCCAGGAGGTACTGACGTACGGCACGTCGCCGTTCCTCCCGGATACGGACGGGGACGGGCTCTCCGATGGCGTCGAGGTGAACACGACGCACACGAACCCCCTCGCAGCGGACAGCGACGGCGACGGGCTGAGCGATGGCTACGAGGTCAACGTCTCGCACAGCAACCCGAACAACGTCGATTCCGACGGCGACGGGCTCCATGACGCCGCCGAAGTCCTGTCCTTCCACACGAACCCGAACAGCGCCGACAGCGACAGTGATGGACTCAATGACCTGCAAGAGGTTCTCTTCGGCACCAACCCGAACAACGCCGATACGGACGGCGACGGCCTCACCGACGGCCAGGAAGTACTGACGTATGGCACGTCGCCGTTCCTGCAGGACACCGACGGTGACCTGCTCACAGACCCGATGGAGGTGAACACGACCCACACCAACCCGAACGCCGTCGACACCGACCACGACGGCCTCTCCGACGGATACGAAGTGCTGGTCAGCCTGACCGATCCGAACAACGCGGACACGGACGGCGACGGCGTCAGTGATGGCGGCGAAGTGAACACGTATCACTCCAACCCCCATGTCGCGGACACGGACGGCGACGGGATGCCGGATGGGTTCGAGGTGCTGAACGTCTGTCTCAACGTGCTTGTGAACGACGCCTCCGCCGACCCTGACCTCGACACCATCGGCAATGCGGCGGAACGAGCGCAGGGCACACTGCCCTGTAACGCGGACTCCGACGGCGACGGCTTCCGCGACAAGACGGGGACATCGCACGCCCATCACAACCCGAACGCGGCCGAGGACAACTGCATCCTCATCCCCAACCCGACGCAGCTCAACACCGACGGCGACTTCATCGACTTGCCCGCGTCGTTCCCATTCGATGACCTGACGAACCCGATGTCCGACGCCATCGGCGACCCGTGCGATCCGGACGCCGACAACGACGGCCTCGCCAACAACGTAGAACTCGGCCTGGGGCCGGCCGGCGCCTTCCACGCCCAGTGCCCCTCGGCGACAGCGGCCACGGACCCGTTGAAGAACGACTCCGACGGCGACGGCGTGCTCGACGGCGCCGAGTGCTTCCTGGGGACCGACCCGGCCAGCGCCGCGAGCGTGCCCCCCGTCGCGCCCGGGTTCGACAGCGATCACGACGGGCTGTCCGACGGATACGAGTTCTTCCTCGGCACGAATCCGGCCAATCCCGACACCGACGGCGACGGCATCCTCGACGGCGTGGAGTTCAAGTATTACGGTTCAAGCCCGCTCCTCACGGACAGCGACGGCGACGGCTGCCCCGATGGCAAGGAGATCGCGTCGGTGAACGGCGACACGAGTGTGAACGTGCTGGACTTGCTGATTGTCTCGAAGGCCCAGGGGCCGAAGAGCGGTCCGAAATACGTCCCCGACTTCGACATAAACAAGGACGGCAGCATCAACGTGCTCGACCTGTTGATCATCGCGAAGCAAGCCGGCACCTGCTTCTGAGCCGCCACGACGACACTCAGCGAGAGAGCGGCGCCCGCATTTCGGGCGCCGCTCTCTCGCATCAACTCCACGCACGGGCGTGACGATGGTATGCTGGGCGCCATGGCGGCCTACTTCACCACGCAGGCATATGACGCGCCCGCAGCACTGATCTGGTCGATCCTCACCGATTTCCCATCGTGGCCGCGCTGGTTCCCGGACGTCTCGGAGGTGCGCGTCGAGAACGACACGGGGCCCGTCCGCGGCGCGACGCTCCTGGCGGTCGGGGACGATATCGGCGTCTGGACGCGCTGGCAGATCGTCGAATGGGCCGCACCCGGCCGGCTGGTGTGCGAGCACGTCGACTCGAACGCACCGATGTCCTCGCAAGTACAGGCCGCTTACCTGCAGTTCGACCTCGTAGACGATGCCGATGGCTGCACGCTGGAGGTGGAGATCCGCGCAGAGGGCTACGGCATCGTCGGTGACTTCTTTGTCGGCATGAGCATGGGCACGAACGTACGCCGCATGCTGCCGGCGCTCGTCGACGCCTTCAGCGACCACGTCGTCGAGCGCGTGGCCGCGGCTAACTGATGCTTCGCCCGGGGAAGCTGCCATCGGCGATGCTCGCGGAGCTGCTCGCGAAGGTCACGCACGCCGACCCGCGCGTCCTGCTCGGGCCGGGCATCGGCCGCGACGCCGCCGTCATCGAGATGGACGGACGGCTACTCGTCGCGAAGATGGACCCCGTCACGTTCGCCATAGACGATATCGGCTGGTACGCCGTCCACGTCAACGCCAACGACATCGCCTGCATGGGCGCCCGTCCGCGCTGGTTCCTCGCCACCGCACTGCTGCCGCCGGGCGCCCCGGACTCGCTGCCCGGCGCGATCTTCGATCAGCTCACCGCCGCCTGCGCCGCGCTCGGTATCGAACTCGTCGGCGGGCACACCGAGGTGACGCTCGGGCTGGAGCGCCCGATCATCTCCGGGGCGATGCTGGGCGAGGCGACGCACGACGAGATCGTCATGGGGACCGGCGTCATGCCCGGTGACCGTGTGGTCCTCACCAAGGGCATCGCGATCGAAGGCACCGCGCTGCTGGCGCGGGAGGCGCATCGGCGCCTGCGCCGGTTGGGCGTGCCGGCGGCGACCATCGAGCGGGCGGCCCGCATGCTCTACGAGCCCGGCATCAGCGTCGTCGCCGACGCGCAGGCCGTGACGGCCGCCGCGAAGCCGCGCCTGATGCACGATCCCACGGAGGGCGGCCTCGCCACGGCGCTCGACGAGCTGGCGCAGGCCGCCGGGGCCAGCGTTCGTGTCGATCTCGACGCAGTACCCGTCTTCGACGAAACCCGCGCCATCTGCGCCGCCCTCGACCTCAACCCGATGGGCCTGCTAGCTTCCGGCGCGCTGCTCGCCGTGGTGGCCGGTACCGACTGCGAGCGCGTCGCGGCACACGTTATGGATGCGGGCATCACGTGCATCCCCGTTGCCACGATCGTAGAAGGGCCAGCGAGGGTTATAATGGAGGCCGAGGATTCCGCTGTCCCGATCCCCTCGTTCGCACGCGACGAGCTTGCACGTTTCTTCGACGATGCAGAGGGGAAGACGAACGATTAACGCAGAGCCGGAAGGGATCGTGAGACGCATGACCGAAGGACAACCACGCACGCTTGGCGAGCTCAAGCAGTCGGGCTACAAGGTGAGCACCGTCAAGGAAGAGATGCGACGGAACCTCATCGACCGCATCCGCAGCGGCCGGCCGTTGTTCGACGGCATCTACGGCTACGAGGACACGGTCGTGCCGCAGCTTGAGAACGCCATCCTCTCCGGGCAGGACATCATCTTCCTGGGCGAGCGCGGCCAGGCGAAGTCCCGCATGATCCGCGCCCTCACCGGCCTGCTGGACGACGCCATCCCCGTCATCGCCGGCAGCGAGCTGAACGAGAACCCGTTCGAGCCGATCACGCACGCGAGCCGCATGCGCATCGCGCAGGAAGGCGACAATCTCGAGATCGACTGGATCGGCCGAGACAAGCGCTATGGCGAGAAGCTGGCGACGCCTGACATCACGATCGCCGACCTCATCGGCGAAGTCGACCCGATCAAGGTCGCCGAGGGCCGCTACCTCTCCGACGAGCTAACGATCCACTACGGACTGATCGCCCGCACGAACCGCGGCATCTTCTGCATCAACGAACTGCCGGATCTGGCCGAGCGCATCCAGGTGGGATTGCTCAACATCATGGAAGAGCGCGACGTGCAGATCCGCGGCTACCGCATCCGGATGCCGCTCGACGTGGTCGTCGTCGCGTCGGCGAACCCGGAGGATTACACGAACCGCGGCCGCATCATCACGCCGCTGAAAGACCGCTACGGCGCCCAGATCCGCACGCACTACCCGAAGAACGTCGAGCACGAGATCGACATCATGGAGCAGGAGAGCTCCGTGTTCGATGACACCGACTACAAGGTGAGCGTGCCGGCGTACATGAAAGAGATCGTCGCCGAGATCACCCGCCTCGCGCGCCGCAGCCCCGACGTCAACCAGCGCTCGGGCGTCTCCGTGCGCGCATCGATCGCCGACTACGAGAGCCTGCTGGCGAACGCCCTCCGGCGCGCGATCCGCCTGGGGGAGAGCGACGTCGTGCCGCGGATCAGCGACCTGCCGTACGTCATCCCGACGATCAGCGGCAAGGTCGAGTTCGAGACGGTCGAAGACGGCAAGGAGGAGCAGATCATCGAGAAGCTCATCCAGAGTGCCGTGATCGCCGTGTTCAACCGCAACTTCAACGTCGTCGACCTCGAGGAGATCGTGACGCGCTTCAAGGCCGGTCTCGCGACCGAGGTCAGCGACACCATGCCATCCGACCGCTACGTGGCGATGATGAAGTCGGTCGACGGACTGGCCCGCGCCGTCGCCAAACTCGAGCCAGGCGAGAACCCGGCGCTCATCGCCAGCGCCACCGAGTTCGTGCTGGAAGGCCTGCACCTGAACAAGCGCCTCAACAAGGACCGCGTAGCCGGCAAGACGCAATACCGGGGGTAGTGATGACCCAAGCATTCACGTATTACCCGAGGAATGGCCCGCCAGAGGTCAGAACGCAACCGAAAGGACCACTCCCAAAGCCGGGAGAAGTTTGGGTTCGAGGGAGGTATGTGGGAGTCGACCAGCCGAGCCCGCTAAATGTGCGGGTGGGGAAAGCCGGAATCAAAGCTTGGATGGTGATTCTTTGGCTTCGGCTGAGTGATGACGACAAGGCCCGGCTCCTGGACGGATATTCGAGCGTGTTGACGCCCGAAGATATGGAAAGCGCGCTTTGGTTCTACGAGAACAACCGCACCGAAATCGACCAAAAGATTGAAGAAGAAATGCAGCCTGTGCAGTGAAGATCTACTTGGATGAACAACTGGGAGACTATGTCGCGCCTCTCACGACAACGCACGACGTGATCTTCGCGGGGGAGTCCGGCCGAAGCGGTCGTAGCGACGCCTGGCACTTCCGTGAGGCGATTGCGGATGGACGCGTACTCATCACGTTCAATCCTCGGGATTTCGTCTACCTTCACAAGCTCTGGACAACGCTCCGAACCCTTGGTGTCGTGGACTCTCAGCACCCTGGCGTACTGACTTGCGCACCTACCAAACAATGGACGTCTCGCGATTGGCGACCAGCCGTCGAGGCACGGTTGAATTCTCCGGTACCAGGCGGAACCCTGCTTCGGTGGCTTCCCGACTCCGGCATATGGCGCGAGGACGCGTTCCGTCCAGAACAGGACTGACATCATGGTCGCATTTCGATACAGCGAGTGGGACGGCACGCAGGAGATCCCAGGTCTCGACCCCGATGAGGTGCTCGAAGCGCTGACGGACGACCTGATGAACTTCGGCGACCTGCAGCACGCCATGCGCAACCTGCTGCAGCGCGGCATGAAGAATCCCGGCGGCGACCGCCTGCAGGGGCTCCGCGACCTGCTCCAGCAGCTCCGCCAGCAGCGCCGCAACACGCTCGACAAATACAACCTCTCGTCCGTCATCGACGACATCAAGAAGCGGCTCGACGAAGTGCTCGAGATGGAGCACGGCACGATCGACCAGCGCCTCGGCGACGACGGCGCGCAGCACCAGCGGGGCGCGCAGGACGGACAGCAGCAACCACCCCCGGCGTCGCAGCCCCAGGCGGGCGGGCCGCAGCAGGGCGCACCGTCGATGCAAGGCGCGCCGCAGGCGGGCGGCCAGCAGCAATCCGGCGACAGCGGCGACCAGCAGGGCGGAGAGCAGCAGGGCGCACCTCAGAGCGACCAGGAGCGCCAGTTCGCGGAGATGGCGAAGAACATCGCCAACCGCAAGAAGAACTTCCTGAGCAACCTGCCGCAAGACGTGCCCGGCGCGGTCAAGGAACTGCAGAACTACGAGTTCCTCAACCCCGAGGCGCAGCACAAGTTCACCGAACTGATGGACATGCTGAAGAAGGCCATGACCGAGACCTTCTTCAAGGACATGTACGACCAGATTGCCGCCATGTCGCCCGAAGACATGGCCCGCATGAAGCAGATGGTCAAAGACCTGAACGAGATGCTCAGCGACCGCCTCGCTGGCAACGAGCCGGACTTCCAGAAGTTCATGGACAAGTACGGCGATCTCTTCGGCGCGAACCCGCCGCAGACGCTCGATGAGCTGGTCGAGCGCATGCAGGCGCAGGCTGCGCAGATGCAGAACCTGCTCGACAGCCTGCCCGGCGACATGCGCCAGCAACTCCAGGAGCTGCTGCAGGACAAGGTCGGCGACCCCGAACTCCAGGCTGAGCTGTCGGAACTGCAGTCGAACCTCGAGTTCCTCTCGCCGATGCGCGACATGCGCAACCAGTACCAGTTCCGCGGCGACGACGAGATCGACCTCAACGAGGCGATGGGCCTCATGGACAAGATGCAGTCCATGGACGAGCTGGAGCGCCAGCTCGAGCGCACGCAGTACGGCGGCGACATCGATGAAGTCGACGAGGAGAAGCTGCGCGAGCTGCTGGGCGATGAGGCGGCGGACCAGCTGGAGCAGCTCAAGAAGCTGCTCGAGGTGCTGGAGGAGTCGGGCTACATCCGCAAGAAGGGCAACAGCTACGAGCTGACGCCGCGCGGCACCCGCAAGATCGGCCAGAAAGCGCTTGGCGAGATCTATTCATCGCTGAAGAACGACTCGTTCGGCAAGCACGCGATCAAGGACAATGGCCGCGGCGGCGAGCGGGCCGACGACACGAAGAAGTACGAGTTCGGCGACCCGTTCCACCTCGCGCTCGACAAGACGATCATGAACTCGCTGCAGCGCGAGGGCGCTTCGGTGCCCGTACGGCTCGACAAGGATGACTTCGAGGTCTACCGCTCTGAGGAACTGACGCAGACCGCCACCGTGATGATGGTTGACCTCTCGTGGTCGATGGCGCTGCGCGGCTCGTTCCAGGCGGCAAAGAAAGTCGCGCTCGCCCTGAACAACCTGATCCGCAGCCAATACAGCCGCGACAGCCTCTACATCATCGGCTTCTCGGCGTACGCCCGCGAACTACAGGCCGAACAACTGCCCTACGTGCGGTGGGACGAGTCGGTGCTCGGCACGAACATGCACCACGCCCTCATGCTGGCGCAGAACCTGCTCGCGAAGCACAAGTCCGGCACACGCCAGATCATCATGATCTCCGACGGCGAGCCGACGGCGCACCTGGAGCGCGGGCGCTCGTACTTCGCCTACCCGCCGAGTCCGATCACGATCCGCGAGACGCTGAAGGAAGTGAAGCGCGCGACGCGGAAGGGCATCATCATCAACACCTTCATGCTGGACCGCAACTACTACCTGAAGGAGTTCGTGAACCAGGTCGCGAAGATCAACAAGGGCCGCGTCTTTTACACGACGCCCGACAAGCTGGGCCAGTACATCCTCGTCGACTACGTGCAGAACAAGCGCAAGAACATCAAAGGTCAGTAGCCCAAGCCGGCGCCGCTGTCGCTGGCTACAGTGCCTTCCGGACGACGACGTACCGCCCGGCGTCGCGCACGCGCTCGAAGCCGGCATCGATGTACATCCCGAGGCGGCCGTGGTAGGAGCCGGCATCCGTGCCCGCGGCGGCGGGCGGATACGCATCGACGCGCCGCAGGCCGCGCTCGCGTAGCAACTCGCACGCACTATCGAGCAGCCGCCGCGCCAGCCCCTGGCCTCGATACGCAGGTGCAATGACGTAGCACACGATCGCGCCCGTCGTGGCCGCGTCCTCGGCCTCGAAGCCGGGCGTGCCGTCCAGGAGCGGCAGCGCCGTCCGCGGCGCCGCGTGGCACCAGCCGACCACCTTGCCGCCCGCGTACGCGAGCACGCCGCTCGCCTCGCCGCGTTCGATCTGCGCCGCCCGCTGCGCTCGATTCTCCGCCGCTGTGCGCTCGTCGAAGTCCGCCGGCGGCGTGTTCAACGTGTAGGAAACGCAGTAGCACGACGCCCACGTCGGGTTGTCGGCGAACGCCTCACTGTCGAAGAAGCGCAGGTAGTCGTCTCTCAGCTCCGGGCGCAACCGGACGATCTCGACATCGGCGTCGAGCGGGAGGCGCTGGCCGTCCCAGCCACCCGTGCGGCGAATCGCGTCGAGCGCATCGCTGCGCCGCCGCGGCGAGATCTCGACCTGCGGGTGCTCGGCGTCGACATGCGACATGTACGCCACTCCGAGCGCATCGGAATCGTCTGCATCGACGCGAAGGCCGCAGAGGCAGGCGACGCAGCGCACTTCGCTCAGTTTCCGCTGCCGCCGGCCGACGCCATCGCCGCCTCCGGCGCGGCCGACGCCTGCTGTGCCGCGTGGTGCGGCGGTACGCCGGCGAGCGCGCGCATGGCGTTTTCGAGCAGCGTCGTCGCCTCGGGCACCGATGCGGCGTCCGCGAGCGAGACCGGCGCGCCAATGCGCGCGTTGACCGCGGCGGGCCGGGGCTCGCGCTGGCCCTTGGGCATCACGTTGCGCAGGCCTTCGATATACACCGGGATCACCGGCACCTTCGCCTGCATCGCCATGATCGCCACGCCGTGCTTGAATTTCTGCACGGGGCCCTTCGAGCGGCCGCCCTCCGGGTAGATCAGCACCGACCAGCCGCGCCGCAGCAGCGCCACCGGGTAGTCGAGCTGCTTCGTGCCGCCGCCGCGATGCACGGGGAACGTGCCGTGGAACAACGAGTACCACCACGTGCGCTTCTTGCGGCTGCCGTAGAACTTGTCCGCCGCCGCCGCCACGATCGTCCTGTTGCGGATGCGCCCCGGCAGCGCCGTCAGCACGGCCGGCGTATCGAAATGCGAGCTGTGGTTGGCGATGATGATCGCGCCGCCCCTGTGGCTCTTGAGATTCTCGAGCCCCTCGATCGCGAACGGCTGGCAGTAGCGGTTCACGTAGCGCGTCGACACCCAGTAGCGCCCCGCACGCCGCAGCATCGACGCCCAGGGCGACGTCTGCCATCTGTGCGGCTCGGTGCGGTACGGCTCGATCTTCAGCAGCCGGGCGAAGCGGTCCATCTCGATCGCCGGCAGCGTTTTCATCTTCAGCGTGCCGAGACCGCTGATCTCCGCCCCGATGCGGGCGATGTCGGCGTTATCGGCGGCCTCGACGAACGTCACGAAGTCGTATTCGCCCAGCACCGCGTACTGCTGCGTGATGTGACCGCCCAGCTTCTTGACCTGCGCGTTGATCTCGGCAAGGCGGTCGGGGTTACCATCGATCGTCTTGCGAGCGGCGGGACGGAGCGTGGTGAGGACGACGTACGTCGGCATGCCTGTGCCCTCGTCTAGGCGTTGCGGCCCTTCAGCATCTTCGTGAACTCATCGACGGCGATCGCCGGCAGCGTCGTGAGTTGCACGGTGCCGCGCGCGCCGAGTTCGACGGAGATGCGCGCCATCGTCTCGTTGTCGGGCGCCTCCAGAATGTTCACGAAGTCGAAGCCGCCGAGCACCGCGAACTGGTGCGTCACGCGCGCGCCCATCGCCTCGATCTCGCGGTTGACCTCCTGGAGGCGCTCCGGCCGCTCCTTCAGTGTCTTGCGGCCCTCGTCTGTGAGCGTGCTGAGCAGAATGTACGTGGCCATATCGCCTCCAATCACGCGCGTGTGGAAGTCGATTGTACATCGGCCTGTCAATGCGTCACATAGTCCGGCCCGCGCGCTAATCGATCAGCGTGCAGAAGAGCCGCACCAGCTCGGGGTCGAGCTGCGTGCCGGCGGCGCCGAGCAGGATCTGCTGGGCGTCCTTGCGTGAGACCGGGCCCCGGTGCGGCCGCTCGGCGGTCAGCGCCGAGAAGACGTCGGCGACGGCGATGATGCGCGCTTCGAGCGGGATCTCGTCGCCGCTCAGCATCTCGGGGTAGCCCTTGCCGTCCGGACGCTCGTGGTGGCGGGCGATCCACTGGGCGACTTCCTCGAAGCCGTTGAGGTCCTGCAGGACCATCTCCGAGCTGCCGGGGTGCTGCCGCATGATCTGCATCTCCGTGACGGAGAGGATGTCGGGCTTCGTCATCACCCGCGCCGGCACGCCGAGCAGGCCGATGTCGTGCAGCAGCGCCGCGATGCGGATCATTTCCACGTGGCCGGGGTCCAGCGAGAGCGCCTGGCCCAGCTGCTCCGCGCCCTCCGCGGTGCGCCGCGAGTGGCCGGCCGTGTGGCCGCCCTTGGCGTCAGCGATGTCCGCGAACACCTCGGCGAAGCGCATGACCCGCTTGCGGCTCTTGCGCGTATCGACCGTGCCGCGCATGGCGGTCAGCGTTTCGGCCATGTCCTCGGAGTACAACCCAAGCCAGAACTCGTCAGACTTCGCCAACTCCAGCAACTGGCCGACCAGCGCCGGATCGAGCTGTACACCCGCATAGGCGCCGATGGCGCTGACGAACCGGCGCCGCGCCGCGAGCGAACTCGGGTGGTCGGCGATCAGCACTTCCGCCGTGTCGGCGATGGCGAGGATGCGCCCCTCCAGGGGGATCGCATCGCCGCTGAGTGCGTGCGGGAAGCCGCCGCCGTTCCAGTTCTCGTGATGGGTCGCGACAGCAGCGGCCGCCTCATCCGGCAGCTCCAGCGACGTCACCGTCTCCGCGCCGAGCACGCAGTGCTGGTGGACCGCTTCGAGCACGGCGGAGCGGTCGGCGAACGCCAGGTCGGCGCGCGAGTCGTCCGGGATGCGCAGTGGCGAGGGGCCGAAGATCGTGTCCTCGTCGACACCCGCCACCCGGCAGAGATCCGCTGCCGCCTGCGTGACGCCGGCGTCGTGCAGCAGCCCGCCGAAGTAGACGCCCGCGCGCGTCTGCGGCTCCACGTCCAGCGCATCGGCGAGCATCGTCGCGATGTAGCAGACGCGCTGCGCGTGGCCGATCGGCTTCCCTTCGGCGAGGTCGAGGCCCAGACTGAACGCGATGCTCAGGTCGGCGGCCGTCAGCGCGTGCAGGCGCTCCGGGCGCCGCGTCAGCGGCTGGGCCAGGTCATCGAGCGTCAGGACGGGACGGCGCGGGGTGTTGTCAGTAACCACAGACGCTCCGATGGCGGCGCTACGGACGGGCTGGCTGTCTGTGGAGATCATCGGCAGGGTTTACCCTCACTTGCAGGTGCCCGCCCCTCTAGACGGACGTGTCAAGTCTGCGCCGAATCCGGCGAACGCAAAGAAGGGGCGCTCGCAGCGCCCCTTCTTATGTATAGTCCGAAGCTAATCAGCTGCGACGACGGACACCCACGAGCACCGATGCCGCACCAGTTGCGGCCACGGCGATGCCGCCGAAGAGCAACCAGAGGCCCGTGCTGCTGCCGCCGGACGGCCCGTCACCGGTGTTCGGTGGCTTCACCGCTCCGGAACCGGCCCCTCCACTCGGCTGGGTCGGAACCTGCGTATTCACGGGCGCCGCTGTAGCCGGTACCTCAGTGCTCGTAGCCACAGTGGCGGTGCTAGTCGGCGTGTGGGTCCGGGCCGGCCTCGCCGTTGCGGTTGCCGTTGGCGTCACCGGCGTCGCTGTCGGTATCCCTGCCATTACGCTGGTCGCGAAGCCGCCGCCAACGGCAACCGCCAATCCCCCAACGAGCATCGCTGCCGCCAGCACGACGGACCCTACGAGTGTGAATCTGCCTGGTAACACAGCATCTCCTTTTGTTGTTCGGGTCGCCCCATCTGCGGCGCGGCCCTGCTGTACACCACATCGTATGCCGATCTGATCATCCGTGTCAACTGGTGATCGGCAATGCGCTGATGCGCCCGGCCGGGCGCGGCAACCTCAACGCCGTCACAATCGCGCCCGGTCCGGCGGTACGCCACGATGAAGCGCAGGCAGCGAGCTGCAGCGGGCATGTCCACGCACACGCGTGCGGCACAATCAGCGCCTCTGCTCACCCATCCATCCGTTTGATCCCGTGCGACCCGCTGCTATGATGGGCACGCTCGCGGCACGGACGTGCGCCGCCCGGCGCAGCATGGAAAGGCCCGTTTCGCCATGCACATCCTCTCCGAAGGCACCGCGCAATACCTCCCGGTCGATCCCGACGGCTACCGCGCCTACGTCCGCGACCACAAGCAGCGCGCCCTCGTCCCCAAGCTGATGAGCGCCGCCGACGCCGTCTCCCGCTTCGTGGCGGACGGCGACTACTTCGTCTTTGACTGCAACTACTTCCAGCGCGGCCCCTCCACGCTGATCCGCGAAGTCATCCGCCAGCAGAAGCAGGACCTCTGGCTGTGCGGCAAGTTCTCGTACGTCGACGTCGGGTTGCTCGTCGGCGCCGGCTGCGTCTCGAAGATCGACTGCGGCTTCTTCTGGCCCGGCGCCACGATCGACAAGGCCGTCGCGGACGGCCGCGTGAGGGTGTTCGAGTACAGCAACGTCGTGATGACGCTCCGCCTCCAGGCCGGCGCGATGGGGCTGCCGTTCCTGCCGGTGCGCTCGTTCGGCGGCACCGACGGCTTCGAGCACTCCGGCGCGAAACTCGTCGAAGATCCCTTCACCGGCAAGCCGATCACGCTCGTCCCGGCACTCAACCCCGACGTGGCGATCATCCACGCGCAGCAGGCGGACCAGTACGGCAACGCCCGCGTCTTCGGCACGGGCATCGCCCACGAGGAGTCGGCGCTCGCTTCCAAGAAGGTGATCATCTCGGCCGAGGAGATCATCGATACCGACGAGATCCGCCGCGATCCGGGCCGCACCAGCATCCCCTACTACGCCGTCGATGCCGTCGTACACGCGCCGTTCGGCGCCTGGCCAGGCAACTGCGGCGGCTACTACGGCTCCGACACCATGGGGGTGATCGAGACGTTCTCGGCGGTCGCGCGCGACACGGTCGGCGAGTACGTCGCGAAGTACGTTACCCCCTTCGCCACCGACGCCGAAATGTTCGAGAAGCTCGTCGGCCAGGATCGCCTCGACCGCCTGCGCGCCGCCGAGACGATCAGCGAGGGCTACCGGGCGTGACGATGGTAGATGGAAGTCGGAAGGCGGAGGTCGGATTGACGAAAGCGGAACTGGTCGCGGCGTTGAGGCGCAGCGGCGAGCACGCCGTCCGCGCGCTGCGAGCGCTGCCCGACGGCGCCTTCGATGAAGGACGCTACGAGAACGGCTGGAACGGCAGGCAGATCCTGGCGCACGTGGCCTCGATCGAATGGACGTACCCGCGCCTGCTCGACGTCGCCCGGCAGGGCGCGCCCGAGGCCGCGGCCCCGGTAGCGGGCGTGCGCCGCACGACACCAGAGGAAACCCCGGACCTGCCGACGCGCACGGCGTCCGGCGGTATCGACGCCTACAACGACCGCCAGGTGCAGAAGCGCGTGGATGCGTCCGTCAGCGACCTGATCGACGAGTTCGAGAAGAAGCGCGCCGCCACGGTCGCAGCCGTCGAGGCGGCCGACGTAGGTCTCTTCGCCCGCCCGATCCGCTCGGCCGGCGGGATCACGGGCGTGCTCGCCGACGTCCTCAACGCCGTCGCCGTGCAGCACGTCGCGGCGCACGTCGCAGACATCGCCGGCGCGAAGCACGACGGGCAGCGATGGTAGTTGCACGAAGGAACCACCGCCGATGCTAGAGAGCTTCATGGAAGATCTCCTGTGGAAGTATCCCGACGACTTCTTCCCTGGGAAAGGCTTTAAGCAAGCCGACAGACAGTTCACTCTCCCCGGTGCCGGACGGGGCGACATCTCGTTTCGCGATTCCACCGAGAGGCTCTGGGTGATCGAGGTGAAGGCAGTGCCGATTCGCACCGAGGTTGCGGATCAGGTTTACCGCTACGCAGAAGCGTTACGCGTCGCGCACCCGGAGCTCGCGTTGATCCCTGCTGTAGTGGCTCCCGTTATCAATGCAACCGTTCGCGGCCACTTCGACCGCTGGGGAGTTGAGCACTTTGAGATCAGTGAGGCTACATTTCGGCGCGTGGCTGCCGAGCAGGGCATGGCAGCGGAGCCTGAGCAAGCGAACGCCGCCGGATCGCCCGTTAGAGTTAGTGCAGCCGTCAGAGTTGCGACGAACTTCGGAACCTGCGGCGACGGCCCGGTAGACGGGCTTTACGCATTAGTACAGAACGCGCCATGCCGTCACGCGAGCGGCCGATGTTATTGTGCCGATCACGTGACATGGCACTACCGAATCGACGGCCAGACAGTGTGTGGTGCTCACAGCGGAGCAGCTACTGCGACTCGCACGGACTGTACGTACTTTGCCGCGAGCACAGCGCCAGAAGAGCGCGTGTGCAACAAGGGTTGTCGCGCTGCGGCAAGAAGCGCCGGACCTATCGCAGGGGCTTGAGGGAGCAGCGATGTCTGTTGTTTGCACCGGAACGAGTCCGAGATGCACCGCACCTAAAGGATCTGACGGCATACGGCAGTGTCCGACCTGGGTCTACAAGCGACTCCCAGAGGGATACTTCGGCCCAATGGGCGGCACCTTACCCAACTACGAGCCACACCCCGGCCCCAACATATGGCCTACTCATTACATGTTCCCGACCGGCGTGACGGCTTGCGGTATTGGCCCAAGCAGGCAGTGGGGTGGATGGGCGGGCGCGACGCCTAACTCCGCAAGCGCTCGTCTCCACGCGAGCCAGCAGCCACGACCTGACATAGTGTCTCGCCGCTGCCAGAACTGCGACGAGCAGAATCCGCCGTGGTCCTCGCACAGCAACTGGAGCATCCATCATGGAGCAGCACTCGATGAGAAATGATCTCACCCTCCACCCGCCGTCCGGCACGCCGGCGTCCTCCTTCAACGAGCGGGAGATGCAGATCTGCACCGTCGCCCGCATGACCGAGGACGGCAAGACCTACTGGGTCGCCGGCGGCGGCGGCCCCATGTACGCCGTGCTGCTGGCGATCCGTCTGTACGCTCCCGCCGCGCAGTACATCACCGAGGACGGCGTCATCGCGCCGGAGCCGATGCTCCCGTTTGAGCCGGTGATGACGATGGTCAGCTCGCGCGCCGGCTACCGCGCGCTGGCGTGGGGCACGATGAACACCGCCGGCAACCACGCCCAGCTCGGTTTCATGGACTACGGCCTGCTCAACACGCTCCAGGTGGACCAGCACGGCAACATCAACTCGACCGCCATCGGCACCTACGGCGAGCGCGCCCGCCGCTTCGGCGGCCCCGGCGGCGCCGACTCGATCGCCGCGCAGTGCTGGCGCACGGTGCTGATGACGGACCAGGAGAAACGGAAGTTCGTCGAGCGCGTCGATTTCATCTCGTCGCCCGGCTTCCTCGACGGCAGCGAGGGCGCGCGCGAGCGGGCGGGGCTGCCGAGCGGCACCGGCCCGTATCGCGTCGTGACGCCGTGGGCGATGTACGACTACACGCCGCAGCGCAAGCTGCGCCTCATCGCGATCTCACCGTGGGTGACGGTGCAGCAGGTGCTGGATGCCTGCGAGTTCCCGCCGGTCGTCGCCGACAAGGTCGCGCTGCTCGACGGGCCCACGGAGGAAGAGCTGCACATCCTGCGCACGGAACTCGACCCGCGCGGCCAGAACACGGCCGAGCGCAGCGCCTGGGTGATCCGCGACGGCGACACGTACACGCGCACCGACGGCTGACCGGAAGCGGGAAGTCGGAAGTCGGAAGTCGGAAGTCGGAATCGCGTAGGGACAGGTCTTTAGACCTGTCCGCCTCGCGGCTCGAACGGATGGCCGAAGCGTCGCGGAGGGCCGGGCGACGGTGCACACGCCGCCGAGGTTGAACTAGAGCAAGTGCGGAAGTCCGGGTTCTACGTCAGGAAGTTCGAGAGGGCGTTGCGCGGCACGCCTCGCCGCAGCGCCACCGCGATCGCCAGCCCCATCATCGACACCACCGCGCCCGCGGCCGCGTCGAGGAAGTAGTGGTTCGCGGTCAGTACGATCCCGCCCAACATGACGAACGGCATGCACACGGCGAAGATGCGCACCCAGCGGGCGCGCGCGTTGTAGCCGATCGCAATCGCCACGAGCAGGTCCCACCCGAAGTGAAGGCTGGGCATCGCCGCGTACTGGTTGACGATCTTCGGATTCTGAAACGCGTAATAGGACTGGGCGTGGATGATCGTATCGGTAAAGCCGAACTCCGGCATGTACCGCGGCGGCGCGAGCGGCACCATGCTGAATCCGATCAGTGCGAGCAGTCCGGAGATCAGGAACGCGTTCCGGAACAGCGCGTACTTCGGCCGGTGCGCCGTATAGAGCCAGACCGCCACGGCGATGATCACCGGCAGGTGACCCCAGATGTACAGGTAGTTGAAGAAGTCGACGACCCATGCCCTCGGCAGGATCATTTGCTGCAGCGACGCCTCGCGGAAGATCCCCAGGCGCTGTTCGATGTTGATCACGCGTGACGCGTTGTTGAATGCCGTGCCGGCCTCGCCGTGCACTGCGCCGCGCACGAACTGGTACGCCGTGTACGCTGGCACCACGAACAGCAACTCCGCCAGGTGCCGCCAGTTTCGTCCTGCGAACGAGGACAGCCGGTTCGGTCGCGCAACCGCGATGGCGTGCGGGGCCATGGTGGATCCTTGCATCTCGATAGTATAACGCGACTTCATTGTAGCCATCCCTGCTAGCCCAGACCCGCGATCGTTACGTCAATCGCTTCCGCCGTCACGTTCACGATCGTATCGATTTGCTCCTCCGAGATGATGAGCGGCGGCGCAAACAGGATGCTTTCGCCCTTCACGCGCGTCACCACGCCGCGGTCACGCATCGCCTTCGCCAGCTTCGGGCCGACGCCCTGGGCAGCAGCGAACGGCGCCCCCGTCGCCTTATCCGCCACCACCTCGACCGCGGCCATGAGCCCCAGTCCGCGCACGTTCCCGACGTTGGGCATCTCGATCAGCCGCGCCAGCCCCTCGTTCAG
>Ga0315281_10001489_pt1 | contig 34631 bp, 36 predicted proteins | sample YL17G07_0_MG_FD_204540 | JGI IMG/M metagenome (GOLD analysis project Ga0315281, IMG submission 204540) | Sediment microbial communities from Yellowstone Lake, YNP, Wyoming, USA - YL17G07_0 | ecosystem: Environmental > Aquatic > Freshwater > Lake > Sediment | place: USA: Wyoming | collected...
CACCTTGAATCTCATTGCCGAAATTAAAAAAGCTTCTCCTTCGGCAGGTATCATCTGCCCGGCATTTAACCCGGCTGATATCGCCAAAATCTACCAGGAAGCGGGGGCAGCGGCCATATCGGTGCTTACGGAAGAAGATTATTTTCAGGGAAACCTCGCCTATATCAATGAAGTCAAAAACGTTGCTGGCCTGCCGGTATTAAGAAAAGATTTTATCCTGGAGCCGTATCAGGTGTATGAATCACGGTTTTACGGCGCGGACGCCATTCTCTTGATTGCCGATATTCTCACCAAGGAAAAGATAGTTGAGCTTATGCAGGTTGCGGATAGTTTAGGCCTCGATTATCTGGTGGAAGTGCACGATGAGAAAGAACTGAAAAAGGTCCTTAATTGTAAAGCGCCGGTCATCGGCATTAATAACCGCGATTTACATACCCTGCAAGTCGATTTTAAGACCACGGAAAAACTCTTTCCTTTAATCCCCAAAGATAAAGCCGTTGTCGTGGAAAGCGGGATCAAGAGTTCCCAGGATGTCCTGTTTTTAAAAATACTCGGCGTGAGCGCCGTTTTAATCGGTTCAGCCTTCATGGAAGCGGCCGATGTCAAAAGTAAAGTTGAAGAGTTAATGGGATGGTGACGAACAGGGCTAAGGTCAAGGTCAAGATATGCGGGATTACTAACCTTGAAGATGCTCTTGCGTCGGTACGTTCCGGCAGTGATGCCTTAGGATTTGTTTTTTACCGGAAGAGCCCCCGTTATATTACACCTTGGGCAGCCAGGGCAATCATCGGGCGGCTTCCGAAAAGGATTGCCAAGATAGGCGTATTTGTTGATGCGCCGGAAAAATCCATCAAGAGGGTCGCAAAATTTTGCAGGCTGGATGTATTGCAATTCCACGGCCAGGAGTCTCCGGAATTCTGTAAGCGATTTAAAGGCTATAAAGTTATCAAGGCCTTTAGAGTAAAAGATGGACGCGAGCTAAAAAACATATTACCATACGATACCTTTGCCTATCTTTTTGATACCTTTGTAAAAACAAAGGCGGGAGGGACCGGTAAGCGGTTCGACTGGAAGCTCATTCGTGATGTATGCACAAATCCGCGCGCGGTATTTTTATCCGGCGGCTTGAACGAGAAAAATGTAAAGAGGGCGATTGCGATTGCGCAACCGGATTGGGTGGATGTTTCCAGCGGCGTTGAGATAAAGCCGGGAAAAAAGAACCACGAAAAAGTTAAGCGTTTTATTGCAGCAGCCAAGAAGCGATAAAAAAGGGGGGAGGGCACGATGAAAAGGCAGATAAAAAAGTTCGGGGTATTCCAGACTGCCAAAGTAGCGGCCTTGCTGTATCTTATCGGCAGCGCGATTATTCTTGAGCCTTTAGCGTTAATAACGTTTGTGCTTCGTAAATACGGCGCAATACCCGCAGCCGCAGATGCCGCAGGCAGAATTCCTTCACCCGCCTTTTTGATGTTTTTACCCGTTCTGTATTGCGTCATTAGCTTTCTTACTGTGGCCTTGATGTGCTGGCTCTATAATATTATTGCTGGCAAAACCGGCGGTATTGAGATAGAATTTGACCAAGAGTAAGGAGCATGTATCATGTTGCCGGATAAAAGAGGATATTTTGGCGATTTCGGCGGGAGGTTTGTTTCAGAAACGCTTATCTATGCGCTGGATGAGTTGGAAAAAGTGTATGCCGGCTGCCGTCGGGATAAGGGTTTTCAGCGCGAGCTTGGGTTTTATTTAAGAGAATATGCAGGGAGGCCCACGCCGTTGTATTTCGCCCGGAACTTAAGCCGTTCACTTAGGCTTCATAAAATATACCTTAAACGGGAAGACCTGCTTCATACCGGCGCCCATAAGATTAATAATACGTTAGGGCAGATATTGCTTGCTAAGCGAATGAGAAAAACACGCGTCATTGCCGAGACCGGCGCCGGCCAACATGGCGTGGCAACGGCAACGGTTGCCGCATTATTCGGGCTGGCATGCGATGTCTATATGGGCACCGAGGACATCGCCCGGCAGAGCTTAAATGTTTTCCGGATGAAACTTTTAGGCGCCCGGGTGATCCCGGTTAAGAGCGGTTCTCAGACGTTAAAGGATGCGATGACCGAAGCCTTGCGGGACTGGGTTACCAACGTGCGTACTACCCATTATATCATCGGGACTGTCGCGGGGCCTCATCCGTATCCCATGTTAGTAAGAGATTTTCAATCCGTCATCGGAAGAGAAGCAAGAAAACAGATTTTGGAAAAAGAAGGGCGCCTGCCTGATTATCTGGTTGCCTGCGTGGGCGGCGGCAGTAACGCGATGGGATTATTTCATCCTTTCTTTTCGGATAAAAAAGTAAAATTGATCGGGGTAGAGGCAGGAGGAAAAGGTTTTGGGACCGGTAAACATGCCGCGACTCTCGTGCAGGGTGACATCGGGGTATTACACGGATCAAAATCAGGGCTCCTGGAGGATCGATCCGGGCAGGTTCAGCCTACCCATTCGATTTCGGCGGGACTCGATTATCCCGGGGTAGGCCCGGAGCATGCCTATTATAAAAAGATAGGCAGGGCTCAGTACGTCGCAGTCAATGATGCGCAGGCTCTGGAGGGTTTTAAAATGTTATCCGAAACCGAAGGGATTATCCCCGCGTTGGAGCCGGCCCATGCCATCGCATATTTGAAGCAGGCGCGTAAAAGAATAAATAAAAATGCCATCGTGATAGTATGCCTTTCCGGCAGGGGAGATAAGGATATGGGCATTGTCACGCAAACACTGAAGCCATGAACCGCATCGACCGCCGATTCATCGAGTTGAAGAAAAATCATCGAAAGGCATTCGTTGCCTTTATCACTGCCGGCTACCCGAACCTTAAGGTCACCGAGCAATTGGTCAAGGAATTAGCCAAGGCCAAGGTGGATATTATAGAATTAGGGGTGCCTTTTTCCGACCCCATGTCTGACGGCCCCGTTATTCAGGAGGCATCGCATGATGCGCTTAAAAAGGGAGTCAGTCTCCGCGATATATTACGCCTGGTAAAACGCGTACGCCAAGGAGTAGATATACCTTTGTGCCTTATGACCTATTACAACCCGATATTCTGTTTCGGCGAGAGGGAATTTGTCCGCGCTGCCAGCGTCGCCGGAGTTGACGGGGTGATTATTCCTGACCTTCCGCCGGATGAAGGAGCGTCATTTCTTAAATTGATGAACCGGTTTCATCTGGATACCATACTTTTCATCGCCCCTACCACGACCCCGCAAAGGATGAAGCTCATTGTGGGACTCGCCCGGGGCTTCATTTATTATGTGTCGTTGACCGGCGTAACCGGAATACGCCGGAATCTTGCGGGGGATATTGCCCATCACCTGCGGGCAATTAGAAAGGTTACCCATAAGCCGGTCTGTGTCGGATTCGGAGTTTCTGACCCGCGGCAGGTCAGAGAGATTCAGCGGGTAGCCGACGGGGTAATCGTCGGCTCGGTGATCGTAAAGAAGATAAAAGAAAACATTGGCCATAAACAACTGGTTCAAAACGTCATCAGATTTGTTAACCATTTAAAAAATGTATAAGAAGACGCGCCTGGATAACGGCGTAAGAGTAATTACCCATCATATGCCCGGGATGCAGTCGGTCACGCTCGGCATCTGGATCAAGGTCGGCAGTCGGCATGAGACCGAGGAATATAAAGGGATATCCCATTTTTTAGAGCACCTTCTTTTCAAGGGCACGAAAAAATATTCTTGCAGGCGGATTAAGGAGTCAATCGAAGGAGTAGGCGGGTCTCTCAATGGTTTTACCTCAGAAGAGACCACGTGTTATCTGGTTAAGATACCGGCGCGGCACCTTGATCTGGCACTGGATATCCTCTCTGATATGGTCATTAATTCTCTCATACCAGCTCATGAGGTTGAGCGGGAAAGGACGGTTATCCTTGAAGAACTGAAGATGTATAAGGATCAGCCGCGGAGTTACGTATATGAACTTTTAGATGGACTTTTGTGGCCCAGGCAACCCCTGGGAACCGGCGTCATCGGGACAACCGAATCGGTGAGCCGGATACAACAGGGGGATCTGGCCCGATATAAGAAACATAGCTACACGCCTTTTAATATCGTTGTTTCTGCCGCCGGCTTATTAGCGCATGAGCGATTGACCCGTAAAGTAGAAAAGATGTTTTCGGGACTCGACGGTACCAATGTCAACCGGTTCATTCCTGCCAGAGAAGAACAGCGCGGGCCTCAACTTAAAGCCCTGGCTAAAGACACCGAACAGACGCACCTGGCGTTGGGGTTTCATGGCTTCAAGAGAGACCATCCCTTACGGTATGCCTTAAACATCCTGCATCTCGTCATGGGCGGGAATATGTCCAGCCGTTTATTTAATACAGTAAGAGAAAAAAAGGGACTCGCGTATGAGATTGGCACGCATGTAAGGCGTTTCCACGATACGGGTGCCTTGATAGTCCACGCGGGTATCGACAACCTCAAGATAGAAAAGGCGGTACACTTGATTTTTGAGGAACTTTCCAAGGTAAAATACGCGCTGGTCTCGAACGACGAGTTTAAAAGGGCAAAGGAATTTTACGTCGGGCAGCTGATGCTTGCCCTGGAGGACACGCTTGACCATATGCTTTGGATCGGCGAATCGACCCTCACCCTCGATAAGACAGATACCTTAGACGCCATTATTGCCGAGGTCAACAAGGTAACCAGGCAGGATATCCGTGAAGTCGCGGGGTATGTATTTAAGGAAGAGAAAATTAACCTCGCGCTCATCGGGCCGGCGAAGATGAGCCGGAAAAAAATAGAGGACCAGCTGCATATCAGATGAACTCCGTACTCCCTGTTCCCGTCGTGCTGATTTTGATGCTTCTGCTTGCGATTCTGTCTTTTTTCTTTTCTGCATCCGAGACTTCTCTCATCGGATTGAGTAAGATACGCCTGCGGCACATGGTCGCGCAGGGTGTCAAGCGCGCCCAGCATGTGCATAAACTGATGTTGAAACTGGACAAAGTTATCGCCGCCATCCTCATCGGGAACAATTTTGTGAATGTCGCGATATCCGCCATCGTCGCCGGCGCATTTGTGCAGATCTTCGGTTATAATTGGGGGATTGCGCTTGCCACATTCGTAACGGCGCTGTTCATTCTCATCTTCTGCGAAATAACGCCTAAGATTTTAGCCACCAAACATACCGAAAAGATCGCTCTTTTTTCCGCGCCTATCATGGAAGTTGTTATCAAGGTTTTGGACCCGATTATTTTTGTTTTAGTCGGCACGAGCAACGTTCTTTTAAGGATAATGCGGGTTAAGCCGCCCAAGAGGTCTCCGCTCATCACTGAAGAAGAATTACGCATGATGATTGAGATCGGCAAAGAAGAAGGCGTCTTAAGCGACGAAGAGAAAAAAATGCTGCACCGTATTTTTGAATTCGGGGATACAAAGGTAGGCGAGGTAATGGTGCCGAAGGAAAAAATGGTGGCGGTGAGCATCGATGCCACCCCCCAGGAGTTACTCGACATCTTTGTCGAAGAGGGCCACGCCCGGCTCCCCGTTTACAAGGGTTCGCGGGAGAACATCGTCGGCATCATCTATGCCCACGATTTACTTTACCTCTTAAGAGACAAAGGGCTCTTTTTATTGCAGGACCTTGTTCACAAGGCCTACTGCGTTGGGCCCGGGATGCGGGTCAACGAACTGCTGCTTAAGTTCCAAACCGATAAAGTGCAGATCGCGATCATCATTGACCAGCACGCCAAAACCCTGGGGTTGGCGACGCTCGAAGATTTAATCGAAGAGATAGTCGGGGAGATTGAAGAGGCGCACGGGAAGAATTCGCACGCCGCGCCGAAATAATTTACCGAGCATAGCTCGGTATAAAATTAAGCCTATACGGCAAAGCCAGGCTTAATTTTAGTTCAACTGTTGACAGACAAAGGAGGTTATGGTAATATTAAACATATTTATTAACCGCTCTGTTTGAAAAGAGAAGGAGGATTAAGAAATGGCGGAAAAAGGATATTGCGTCAAATGCAAAAAGATGAAAGAAATGAAAGACGAACAAAAAGTTACCATGAAAAACAAGCGCCTGGCGATGAAAGGCAAATGTCCTGATTGCAATACAGGCATGTATAAGATCTTAGGCAATAAATAAGATTCAGAAGGGGGTAGATAACGATAGAAACTCAGAAATTTGCTTTCCGCGTCGCAGCCGCTGCTCGATCCAAGAAGGCGCAAAAGGTTGTCGTTTTAGACATGCGGAAAGTGTCCAACTTCTGTGATTATTTTGTTATTGCCAGCGGTACTTCGATACGGCACGTAAACGCAATTACACAGGCGATAGAAGAAGACGCAGTCAAAGAGAAGATAACGCCGCGTTCCCGGGTTTCTTATAATGACGAATCAGGATGGATGGTACTTGATTTTTCCAGCGTCATAGCGCATATCTTTCATAAACCGTTAAGAGACTTTTACGCCTTAGAGCGCCTGTGGTCGGATGCCCGAAAGTTAAGAATTCCAAGAAAGCGAACGTCGTAATCTTCTTAGCCCCGTCCTCCGTTAAGGTCCTACGTATCAGGCAATGGGAGGACGGGGCTAATCATTTGTCCTGCTTGAGGAAAAAGTATGCTGATTGATTCCCTTACCCGCATTATTCAACTTGTTCTGGCCGACCTGGGTCTGGATACCGTAAACCTTAAGGGCCCCTATGTGGATTTCACTGACGACAGCCGCTTTGGCGACCTTACCACCAATATCGCGCTGCGTTTAAGTAAATCCCTTAAAAAACCGCCTGTTGCGGTTGCGTCAGATATTGTAAACTGCATAAAAAAGCATCTCGCCGAAGACGTTACGGGCAAATATATGCAAGAGGTCAGGATAGAAGGGGCAGGTTTCATAAATTTTTATCTTAGCGATGCCTATTTTTATGAGCAACTTAAAGAGATACTCATTAAGAAAGGGGATTTTGCCCGGGTGGACCTGGGGCAAGGCACGCGCTGCCTTCTTGAATTTGTGAGCGCCAATCCGACGGGGCCGCTCTCCGTAGCCCATGCCCGCCAGGCGGCGGTGGGAGACGTGCTGGCTCATATACTGACATTTTTGGGATACAAAGTCCACCGGGAATATTATCTGAACGACGAAGGAAATCAAATCAATATTCTCGGAGAGTCCATCCAATTACGGCTTAAGGAACTGGCGGGAGAAAAAGTAGATTTTCCCGAAAATCACTATCAGGGAGAATACATTTATGATATTGCCAGGGAAATAAAAGATAAGGGATTGAAGATAGAGGATTTCTCGGAATACGGGGTTGAATATATCCTCGCTATCATTAGAAAAGAGCTTGAAGATTTCGGAGTTGGTTTTGATTGCTGGTATAGCCAGAGAAGTTTAAGGGAAAGCGGAAAGATTGAGGGGGCTTTGGAATTTTTAAGGAAAAACGGCTTTATATATGAAGAGGACAAAGCGACGTGGTTTGCGTCAAAGCAGTTCGGCGATGACAAAGACAGGGTAGTAATTAAAAGCGACGGCGCCTATACGTACCTGGCTCCCGATATCGCCTACCATCAGGATAAATATAAACGGGGCTTTAGCCAATTGATTAACCTCTGGGGCCCTGATCATCACGGGTATGTCAACCGGCTCAAGGCATCGGTACGGGCGCTGGGGGCAGACCCGGATTCCCTGACGATCATCATCGTGCAGTTAGCGTCGATATTCCGCCAGGGAAAACTGGTGCAGATGTCCACGCGCCGGGGCGAATACATTACCCTGCGCGAAGTCCTTAATGAAGTGGGCAGGGATGCGGCGCGGTTTTTCTTGCTGGCGCGCCGGACCTCCAGCCACCTTGATTTTGACCTTGAAGTAGCAAAAAAACAGACGCCTGAAAACCCCGTTTATTACGTGCAGTATGCCCATGCCCGTATTTCGAGCATTTTACGCGCAAGCAAGACCAAAATTGATGTTGACCGCCTTGATCTGACCACGCTTAAAGAAAAAGCAGAGATGGCACTCATCAAACAGTTGTGCCAATTTTTCCCCACGCTTAATGTGTGTCTCAAAACCCAGGACCCGTACCTTTTGACCGTATATCTTCAGGAAGTGGCCGAGGCCTTTCATAAATTCTACGACCAGCACCGGGTCTTAGGCCAGGATGAAATGATAACCCAAAGCAGGCTGGCGCTCATTGAGGCAACCCGCATTACCATAGCCTGCGCCTTGGAACTCCTCGGTATAGGCCGGCCTGAGCACATGTAACAATGCACGCCCATAAGATTCTGCATATCCCTTCACCCAACCCCGCCCTGCAAAAAGTGTTACATCGCGAACTCAATATTTCTCAAATTCTCGCCCAGCTGTTGATTAACCGCGGTATCGCCGAGCCTGCCGGGGCGCGCGCATTTTTAGACGCAAAGCTCGATGATCTCCTGGATCCTTTTGCTTTTTCCCAGATGCCAAAGGCGGTTGAATTGATCAAAAAGGCCCTTGCTCATAAACACAGGGTGATGGTCTTCGGGGATTATGATGTCGACGGGGTAACGGCGCTGGCGCTGCTTAAGACGACACTTGCCAAAATGGGGTTGGATGTTGTTCACTATGTGCCTCACCGGTTAAAAGAAGGATACGGCCTAAGCAAAGATATCCTGCGTCTGGTAAAAGAAAAAGGCGTTAAACTTTTAATCACCGCTGACTGCGGTACCAGCAGTTTCCAGGAGATAAAGGAATTAAGAAATCAGGATATCGAGGTTATTGTTACCGACCATCACGAGCCGGCAAATGCCAGCCTGCCGAGCGCATCGGCAATTATCAACCCTAAAATACATGGCTCGCAGTATCCTTATAAAGATTTGGCAGGAGTAGGTGTCGCCTATAAGCTCTGCCAGGCAGTCACCGGGGAAGAATTAGCCGAAGAGCTGGATTTAGTTTCTTTAGGCACCGTCGCGGACGTGGTTCCTTTGACGGGGGAGAACCGCATACTGGTCAAAGAAGGATTGATGAGAATTGCAAACACCCGCCGCCCCGGCCTTCAGGCGCTTTTGGAGTTGAGCGGGATAAAAGATAAAAAGATTACCGCGACGTTTGTCAGTTACATCCTCGGTCCCCGCATTAACGCAAGCGGCAGGATGGATACCGCGGACATCGCGCTGCAATTAATCTTAACCGAAAGTAAACACAAGGCGGAAGAATTAGCCCGTTTGATAGAACAGTATAACCGCCAGCGGCAGAAGGTGGAAAGCAAGATCATGGAAGAAGCCCGGCACCTTATCGATAAGGAGATTAATTTCAAGAAGCATAAGGTTATCGTTATTGCCAAAGAGGATTGGCATCAGGGGGTCCTGGGGATAGTGGCATCGAAATTAGCCGACCGGTTTTACCGGCCGACCATTCTTATATCCTTGTCTGAAGGGGTATGCAGGGGGTCAGGCCGCTCAATCAAAAATTTCCATTTATTCCATGCGCTGGTGGAGTGTCGCCAGTTCCTCAGTAATTTCGGCGGGCACGCCCATGCCGTTGGTTTGGTTATCACCAAAGATAACATCGCGGACTTCCGGGATAAGATCAATCGCCTGGCCGAAGAAAAGCTGCGCCTTGAGGATCTGCTGCCCCGGCTGGACGTAGATATGGAAGTCGGTTTTGCGGATTTGGACGAGAAGATTATCGCTGAACTTGCGATGCTCGAGCCGTTCGGGACGGGGAACCCCGAACCCCTGCTTTATACGCGCGATCTTGCCTTAAAAGGCGAGATGCAGGTGCTGGGGAGAGAAACGCTTAAATTCTGGGTTACCGACGGCGCCGTGACGCACCAGGCCATAGGGTTCGGGATGAGCTATTTCAAAGAAAGCCTGAGCTGCGCTCAACATTTTGATTTAGTCTATACCCCCCGCATGGATTCCTGGCGCGGTGACGACTCGGTGATATTGGAAGTGAAGGATATTTTTTTGGGGAAATAAATCCCGCAGAGGCGGGATTTATGCCTTTATGATCTTGCCCTTTTTAATACACTTGGTGCAGACATAGACTTTTTTAGGATGGCCGGCTATGACGATACGCATCTTTTGTAGATTAGGCTGGAACCGGCGCATGCTGACCCGGGCGATCTTGCTTCCTGTGCCGCCTTTTTTCTTATACTGTCCTTTTCTGGCTATCTTCTTCCCCGCCATCGGGCTTTTCCCGCATAACGCGCAAATTTTAAGCATTGCATACTCCGTATTTGATTGTTAAAATAATAGGATATTAAGTATACCTGAAATCGGCGCATTGTCAAGGGCGACATTTGACCGCTGACTCACAATCTTGCGTCCGGCTTGGTTTGTTTCTCGCGGGAACGCTTGCCCCGCCCCAGCGTGGCGGGGCTGCGCTCGGTTCGGCTCCTCGCTCTCCCGCAGCCGGATTTGTAGATAGAAGCGTTTTTGCCGAAGGAGCCGGCTGCGGGAACCATGCCCGCTCGTCGTCTCACACGTCCCGCTCGAAATCAAACCAAGCCGGACGCTATCAGGGTATAGGGTTCAAGGAAACAGTCCTAACTATACATAATCAAATAGAACCCGATCCAATACTAATCTTTTAGAATATTATGCTCAAACGTATAAAAGCAAAAATTCTACAATTTAGGAAATCGTTAATATATTCTCCTCCCCCAGAAAGAGAAATTGATGATATTGATATTAACAGCATTGATTTAAGTAAACATAAGATTACCTTGCATAAAGGTGATACGTTTTACCGTTTCGCATGGAAAGGCGATAATCCATTGAAGCCTACAGGAAGACACTCAAGATATGTTTCGGAACCGTTAGGTTTTGATCCAGAAAAAGTAAGGCTGCATGGATATAACTATCCGCATACAGGGGGAGCATATTATGGATGGGATATATTTGTGGCTTGTCTGGAAGCAGGAGACTTGCGAAAAAAAGATTTGTTTAGAATAACTTTATTGCAAGATATAGAGATAAATGATTTAGACTCAATTTGTTCTTCCGAAGGAGTTAAGAAGCCATATATGCCTAAAGAATGGACTGATTTTACAGACAAATTTTATGGAACATCGATGAAAGGCATTCGGTGTGAAAGTGAAAAATATCATGAAGGTCATATTGTAGTAATATATCATGATAAGTTTCCTGAGTTTGAAAATATGGTAAAAGTAGAAAAAATGGAAAAAGACGATATCATAGAATATTTAATAAGTCGCATACGGATTATGTTGCAGAGAGGGGGCAATTTTTTGACGACACCATCATCCTTAATAGATTATGATTCTCCACCAATAGAAATAAAAGAATATTTGGGAATAATAGAAAAGTTTAAAAAGGACAATTCTGAGAAATAGGGGACGGTGCTATTTTTAGTGGTTGGGTGGGTTGTGTGATATTTTGCGGAGGGTTTGTGAGCGCGCATAAGAAAATTTTCGGCACTTAGTTTTACAGGTGGTGCGCAAGGTTTTGCAGCGAGCGGAGGCCCTAACCACCTGAAGAGAGCCGGGAGCGAGCCGTAAACCGCAGCGCACGGCGAAAATTTTAGCACGCGAACAAAGCCCGCAGCAAAATTATCAATTAATTATGAACAAGCAGATTCTTGAGGGGTTGAATAAAGAGCAGCTGGAGGCGGTGACGCACGGCGAAGGGCCGCTTTTGATCATCGCCGGCGCCGGGACAGGGAAGACCAGGGTGATCACCAACAGGATCGCCTGGCTTCTTGCCGAAGGCCTGTGCAAGACCGACGAAATCCTGGCGCTTACGTTTACGGATAAGGCCGCGCGCCAGATGCTCGAGCGCGTCGACATCCTGGTCCCTTACGGCTACACCGATATCTGGATTTCTACTTTTCATGCCTTCGGTGACAGGCTCCTCAGGGAAAATGCCCTGGTTGCAGGCGTGGATTCGGATTTCAAGGTCCTGACCCAGCCCGAAGCGGCGGTATTTTTCCGTGAACACCTTTTTGAGTTCGCCCTTTCTTATTACCGGCCCTTGTCTGACCCTACCCGTTTTATCGAAGCGTTGCTGTCGCTGTTTAGCCGCGCCAAGGACGAAGATATCGCTCCGGCCGAATATCTCGCGTTTGCCCGGGAATTAGCCCTTAAAGCGAAGGATGCGCCTGAAGATGAGGCCCTGCAGGAAGAGGCATTACAACAGGAAGAAGTGGCGCGCGCCTACGCCAAATACCAGGAGCTCCTTGCCAAGGAAGGCCTGGTTGATTTCGGCAACCAGTTTTATCTAGGCCTGCAACTATTACGGGAGCACCCCTTGGTCCTGAAAAAATATCAACAGCAGTTCAAATATATCTTAGTCGATGAATTCCAGGATACCAACTTTGCCCAATTCCAGATGATAAAATTATTAGCCGGGAGCGGGAATATCACCGTCGTCGCCGATGATGACCAGTGCATCTACCGCTGGAGGGGCGCGGCCTACAGCAATGTGCTGAATTTTATGGACGCGTACCCCAAGGCCAAGAAAATAAGCCTGATCAAGAATTACCGCTCGACCCAGCCGATCCTCGACAGCGCCTATGGCCTCATACAGCACAACAATCCCGAACGGTTCGAGGTAAAGGCAAATATCGATAAGCACCTTATCGGCTTGACCAAAGAAGGCCCTGCGCCCGGGCACCTGCATTTTGACAGCCTTTCTACCGAGGCGGATACGGTCTCCGGGATGATCAAAGAAAAGATAAGCGGCGGCGGATTCAGATACCGGGATTTCGCGATCCTGGTCCGCTCGAATTCCGATGCCCAGCCGTTCCTGCAATCACTCAACATGCAGAATATACCCTGGCAGTTTAGCGGTAACCAGGGGCTCTATGCCCGCGAGGAGGTCAAGCTGTGCATTAATTTCCTGCGCGTGGTAGCGAACCTTTCCGATTCAATGAGCTTATATTATCTGGCAACTTCGGAAGTTTATGGCGTAGCCCTTGTTGATTTAGGGGTATGTGCGCATTATGCCAGGCGCAGGAATAAGCCGCTCTATTCGGTCTGTAACGAGATTGATACCATACCCGAATTGCAGGAGGTAAGCGAGGCGTCAAAGGATAAGATAAAGGATATATTACGCGATCTCGCAAAATTTTTAGAGATATCCCGCCGGGAAAATACCGGCAGGCTTCTTTATAGCTTCCTGACCGAGACGGGATACCTTAAAAGACTTGCCGGCGCCGCCAGCTTAGAAAATGAAACCAAGATCCAGAATCTTGCCAAATTCTTCGGCATCGTGCGCGATTTTGGCCTGGTGGTTCAGGAAGACCGCGTGATGAATTTCGTCAATTATCTTAATCTTCTTATTGAAGCGGGGGATGACCCGCCCACCGTTGAAGCCGACCTGGATAGCGATGCGGTGAATTGCCTGACCATCCATAAAGCCAAGGGTTTGGAATTCCGGGTTGTGTTTTTAGTAAGCCTTGTCCAGGGCCGCTTCCCCTGGCCGCGCCGCAGTCATCCGATCGAACTGCCCGACCCGTTAATCAAAGAGATATTGCCGGCAGGGGATTCGCACATACAGGAGGAACGCCGGCTTTTTTATGTCGGCATGACGCGGGCAAAAGAGGAATTGTATTTTACCGGCGCCGCTGATTACGGCGGAAACCGGTTGAGAAGGATAAGCCAGTTTGTACGGGAGGCCCTGGGCGAAGAGGCGAAGGAGCCGGAGAAAAAGAAGGCCAGCGCCCTGGAGACTATTCAACACTTTGCTCCCCCGAAAGATTCCCTCAAACCGGAAGCGGAAGCGATCCCCGATGGAAAAGTGATCAATTTAAGTTATTACCATATCGACGATTACCTCACCTGCCCTTTAAAATATAAATACGTGAACATACTGCGCGTACCAATTATGGAACATCATACGGTAATCTATGGTCGGGCGATGCACGAAGCGGTAAGCAGATATTTTCAATTGAAAATGGCGGGGCAGAAGGTTACGCTTGCCGACGTATTGGAGATTTTTCGCGCGAGTTTCGACCCGCAGGGATTCCTTGATGAAAAGCATCAGCAGGAACGGTTTCGCACGGGCCAGGAAGCGTTAATCCGGTTTTTTAATGATGAGCAAAAACGCAACTCGCAGCCCCTCTTTATCGAGAAGGAATTCTCATTCATGCTCGGGGATAATAAGATCAGCGGGCGTTTTGACAGGATTGACCGGGCAAAGGACGGTGTTGTCATCATGGATTTTAAAACCTCCCAGATCAGCGCTCAAAAAGATGCCGACAAGCGCGTAAAAGAAAGCCTGCAATTGCGCCTCTATGCATTGGCGTACCATGCTGTCTTTGGCGCGATGCCCGAACGGGTAGCCCTGTATTTCCTGGAATCCGGCATTATCGGGATCCATCATATAGAGGACAGCGACCTTGAAGAAGTAAAGGAGAAGATTAAAGAGGTTTCCGTCGGTATCCGTAACAAAAATTTTCCGGCCACACCCAAGTATATGGCCTGTCAGTATTGCGCGTATAACCAAATCTGCCCTTATGCGATGGTGCGGTAATCGCCCTGAAAAAAGATGACGAGAGAACAAATAAGAGCAGCCTGGATTATCTCAACACTCATGGTTCTTGAGTTATTGGGGTTGTGGTCTCTGGCGTATTTTGCCCGGGTACCTTATTTCTTTTTTCTGTTTCTGCGTGCGTTAAGGATCCTTTCGCCGTTGTTTTTGTGGCTTTATGCCATAATCTTTATTGCGGTCATGTTCGGAAGGGGACAGGAGTTTACATGGCTCTCATGGAAAGAATACCTGAAAGAAACATTCAGATTTTTTATTCTCTCATTGTCCATTACGCTCGTGATACTCGTGTTGTCCTCGTTTTCCGGAGTCATCATCTGGTTTGTGCTAAAACGTTTGAACGCATTACCCGCGATTAATAATTGGATGGACGCGATAAAGATTTGGGTAGCCACGCAGTTTTATTAGGATGGATACGATATTGATAATAGATGATGATCCGGAAATCGTGGAATTTACCAGGAAACGCCTGGAAAAGAGCGGATACCGGGTTATCGGCGCGCTGGATGGAACGGCGGGTGTCGCGATAGCCCTTAAAGAGAAGCCGGATTTGATACTTCTGGACATCATGATGCCGCTTAAAGACGGGTATACGGTGCTTCGGGAACTTAAGGAAAACGGGGCTACGCGCGATACCCCCGTTATTATGTTGACGGCGAAAAGCGGGTCAGGCTCCGTGCTTGAATGCCAGGAATGCGGCGCTGCCGATTATTTTATTAAACCGTTCGATTGGGAAGAATTACTGAGATATATCAAGAAGTATATACCCTGAACACGGCAATGGCTGAAAGGTCAATTTACTGGTTACTGTTTTTATTTTTGTCTATAGGCGCCATAACGCTTGCTGCGCGATATATAGAAGGCCATACGCTTTTCTGTCCCACTAAGGCAATAGAGTTTTTGCCTACGATGGCGGGGCTGGATTTTGAAGATGTATTTTTCAAGTCTCCCGATGGCTTAAGGCTTAACGGTTGGTTTATCCCCGGCCCGGAGGCGCGGTACACCGTTCTTTTTTGCCACGGCAATGCCGGGAATATCTCCCATCGTCTTGAAAGGATAAAATTTTTCAACCGGCTCGGCTGCAATATGCTCATATTTGATTACCGCGGTTATGGCAAGAGCGAAGGCGTGCCCTCCGAGAGTGGATTATACGCTGATGCGCAAGCGGCGTACGATTACTTGTTGTCACGGGGAATTCCTGCCGATACGATTATTGGCTACGGAGAATCATTGGGAGGCGCGGTGAGCGTGGATTTAGCCTCCCGGCACCCAATTGCCGCGTTAATCCTGGATAGCACGTTTTCAAGCGCCAAAGATATGGCAAGGCGCATATATCCCTTCATTCCATATTGGATATTCGCGAGCCGCTTTGATTCAACCGGCAAGATACGGGCAATACGTGTGCCCAAACTTATCATCCATAGCCTTAATGATGAGATTGTTCCGTATGAGCTTTCCCGCGCGTTGTATGAGGCCTCGGCCCCGCCCAAAGAATTCTTGCAGGTTAACGGCGGTCATAACAGCTGCTTTTACGAATGCGAAACCCTTTATCAGGAGAAGATATCTGATTTTTTACGCCGCCTCCCCGCAGGAGGGTAGGGCACCGCCTTCTGCGGCAGCACCCGGCGCTTATTGGCCCGACCCTATTGGAATGGGTCGGCATCCGCCCGGTGGCGGAGAATTGCGCCGGCCCCATAGATATGGGGCGCCAAACCATCAGATAGGTTTGGGCGCTGCGCCATCCGTATGGCGAGAATATATTGACTTGTCGGACAAAATATCATATAATACGTATTCAACTCGGAAGGAGGTGAATAAGTGACTCTCAAGACAGAAGATAAAGCGAAGATTATCGACACCTATAAGGTGCATTCCAGAGATACCGGTTCAGCCGAGGTGCAGATAGCGCTTTTGACCGAGCGGATCAATGGACTCAGCGCTCACTTTAAATCGAATAAGAAAGATCATCATTCCCGACGGGGGCTCTTATGTCTCGTGGGGCGGCGTCGCCGGCTCCTTAATTACCTTAAGAAAAAAGACGCTAAGAAGTACGAAGAGCTCATCGATAAGTTGCACTTGAGGAAATAAATCGTCTTCCTTAATCATAGAAAGTGATGTGTTCATGAAAGAGCATACAGTAACGTCGAAGTTCGGCAAAAATGAGCTGATCCTGGAAACGGGTAAGCTTGCCAGGCAGGCAAATGCTGCGGTTACCGTCTCCTATGGCGGAACAGTGGTATTGGTAACGGTATGCATGTCTAAGGAACCGAGGGAGGGGCGGGATTTTTTCCCTCTAACGGTTGAATATCAGGAAAAGACCTATGCCGCAGGCCGGATCCCCGGCGGGTTCTTTAAACGGGAAGGCAGGCCTTCGGAAAGCGAAATATTGACCGCCCGGGTCATTGACCGTCCCATCCGCCCCCTTTTCCCCAAAGGGCTCTTTAATGAGGTTCAGATCATGGCGATCGTTTTATCCAGCGACGGAGAGAATGATCCCGACATCCTTGCGGTGACGGGAGCGTCAGCGGCCCTATCCATATCCGATATCCCGTTCCACGGCCCCCTGGCCTGTTGCCGCGTCGGCTTTATCGAAAATCAATATTGCCTTAATCCTACCTATGCGGATTTGGAAAAATCGGCCTTGGACGTAGTGGTGGTTACTAGCCATAAAGGCATTATTATGCTGGAATGTAAAGCCAGGGAGGTTTCGGAAGAGGTGTTCCTGGAAGCGGTCAAATTTGGGCATGAACATCTCAAGGAGATCCTGCGCTTACAGGATGCCTTTGTCAAATCCTGCGGTCAGCCGAAGGCAAACATTAAGTATTACGACGTAGATCCCGCTTTGCAAAAGAGGGTGGAAGAGCTGGCAACAGCGCGCCTGGAAAAGGTGTATACGCTAAGCAATAAAGAAGAACGCGAGGAAGCGGTACATATATTATCCAAGGAATTAGAATCGACGCTTACGCAGGAAGGTTTTGCGGCTCTGGATATCGGCATGGCGTTAGTTAATGTGGAAAAGGAAGAGGTAAGAAAAAAGATACTCAGCGGAAACCGCCGGATAGATGGAAGAGGTTTCAAAGATATCCGGCCCATTACCTGCGAGGTGGGTGTTTTGCCTCGTACCCACGGTTCAAGCGTTTTTACCCGGGGCCAGACCCAGAGTTTAGCGGTGACGACATTGGGCACCGGTGACGATGAGCAAATGGTTGAAGCCCTGGAAGGGGAAAAGTATAAAACCTTTATGCTGCACTATAGCTTTCCGCCTTTTAGCGTAGGAGAGACAGGGCCGGTGCGCGGGCCGGGGAGAAGAGAGATCGGGCACGGTGCCCTGGCAGAACGGTCGCTGATGGCGGTGATGCCCTCGAAAGAACAATTTCCATATACCATCCGGGTAGTTTCCGAGATATTAGAATCCAACGGTTCTTCAAGCATGGCCACCGTCTGCGCTGCCACGCTTTCGCTTATGGATGCCGGCGTGCCCATAAAAGATGCGGTCGGCGGCGTGGCGCTGGGGTTAATTAAAGAAGGCGAGAGAGTCCTTGTCCTTACCGACATCACCGGCCTTGAAGACCATTTCGGCGACATGGATTTTAAAGTTGCCGGAACGCGTCAAGGGATTACCGCAATACAACTGGACTTAAAAATCGACGGCATTGATCTGGGATTACTTAACCAGTGTCTTTCCCAGGCGAAAGAAGCCCGGGCAATCATCCTCGATAAGATGGCCGCCGCCTTGGCAGCGCCCCGCCCGCAAATTTCTTCGTACGCCCCCCGCATCGAGCGAATCAAGGTCAGACAGGAGAAGATCGGCGAGCTTATTGGCCCCGCGGGCAAAACCATCAAAAAGATCATCGCCCTGACCGGCGCAACGATCGATATACAGGACGACGGTACCGTTCTGGTGGCTTCCGATGATGTAGCGAAATCGGATGAAGCCATCCGGCTCATTAAGGCCATTACGGATGATGTCGAGATCGGCAGGATATATCCGGCGAAGGTTAAGCGCATCATGAACTTCGGCGCTTTCTGCGAGATTGCTCCCGGCAAAGAAGGGCTGGTTCATGTTTCAGAGTTGTCCGATCACTTTGTGAAAAATGTCGAAGAGGTCGTTAAGATAGGCGATGAGTTTAAAGTCAAAGTGGTCGGCATCGATGAGCTCGGAAGGATCAATTTAAGTCGCAAGCAGGCTGAAGAAAACAATTCCAAGTGAGAGAGAAAAGGTTAAATGAGATTAAAGGTTTCATTCTCATTGCGGCAGGTTTACTAATCCTGGCCGGTTTCATCTCATTTACTCCTTTTGATCTCGCATTTTATACCTCCCACCCGAATGTCCCCCCTCACAATTGGATCCGTACCTTCGGCGCCTATGGGGCGGGGGCGTTTTTCTTTTTGTTTGGCTGGGCATCCTACCTTGCCCCCGTGTGTATCCTCTTCCTGGGTTTCAGGCGGTTCAATCAGAAAGCCATCGATATACGGCTCCCGCAGATAATCAGTCTTTTGGTACTGTTATTATCGGCAAGTTCCCTTATAGGGCTAAGCTTAAATAACGAATCTGTGGCATTTTCGCGCGGCGGGAGTCTCGGATTTTTGATATCGCATTTTGTCAGTACCTATTTCGGCCGTCTGGGGGGCGTCATCCTGTTTATTACCCTGCTGGTCCTTTCATCGGCATTATTGACAGAGGCGTTAATCTCGGTCCTGTTTTTAAAGGTAATGGGTAAGCTTAAATCTTTAGTGAAGAAACCCACTTTTACTTTCAAGATAAAACCAAAATCGAATCCCCTTAAAATAGGCGCCGACGAAAAAAAACAGCGCCCCGTATCTTTAATCTCCGAGCCGAAGCCTAAAATTTTCGCCCAAAGCACCCCCTCGCGCGAGGAAGCGGAAACAAAGCCTAAAATTCAAATTAAGACTAAGCCCGGGGAAATCCCTGAAACCAAGGCCAGACCCAAAGAAATCCCAATCGGCGATTACCATCTTCCCTCGTTAGACGAATTGGAATCTCCTCCTCCGATTGAGACCAGGCAGATAAAAGAAGACCTCGCTAATAACGCCAGGATCCTGGAGGAAACACTCGATGATTTTGGTATTTCGGCAAAGGTCACCGATATCGAGAAAGGCCCGGTCATCACCCGGTATGAACTTGAGCCCGCGCCGGGTATAAAGTTAAACCGGATTGTGGCGTTGGGCGACGACATCGCCCTGGCCATGAAGGCGCAATCCATACGCATCGTGGCACCCATCCCGGGCAAGGCCAGGGTAGGGGTTGAAGTCCCCAATTCTCAGAGCAGTTTCGTTTATTTTAAAGAGATTCTATCATCGAAAGAATTCCAGGAGGCAGACGGTACATTAATCCTCGCATTGGGTAAAGATATCGCCGGGTATCCGGTGGTGACTGACCTGGGAGATATGCCTCATCTTTTGATCGCGGGGACAACCGGTTCAGGCAAGACCGTATGCGTTAACAGCCTCATTTTGTCTTTATTATTCAGGTTTTCACCCAGAGAGTTAAAACTTTTGATGATTGATCCCAAGATGGTGGAGCTGATGCCGTTTAACGGCCTGCCCCATCTTTTGTGCCCGGTAGTTACGGATGCAAAGAAGGCATCTGCGGCCTTAGCCTGGGTGGTCAATGAGATGGAAGACCGGTATCAACTTTTGGCCAAGGCAACCGCGCGCAACATCGAAGCCTATAACGGTAAGCAGGAAGACAAGATGCCGTATATCGTGGTCATTATCGACGAATTAGCGGATTTAATGATGATAACGCGCGACCAGATTGAAAGCGCCATCACGCGCTTAGCCCAACTTTCCCGCGCCGTAGGTATTCATCTTATCCTGGCTACCCAGCGGCCTTCGGTGGACGTGGTAACGGGGGTGATTAAAGCAAATTTTCCCGCTCGCATATCGTTTAAGGTAGCTTCAAAAGTTGATTCACGCACCGTGCTTGATATGAATGGCGCGGATAAACTATTAGGTAAGGGCGATATGCTGTTTTTACGCCCCGGCGAATCAAAATTGATTCGGGCTCAAGGGTCGCTGGTTGCCGATAAAGAGATAGAACGCGTCGTTTCTTTTATTACATCTCAGGCCGAGCCGTTATATGATGAACAGATCTTAGTGGACCAGCGCAAGGCAGGCCTTCACGGCAGAGCCGAGAAAGATGAGCTCTACGATGAAGCCGTCCGGGTGATTATTGAGAGTAGTCAGGCTTCGGTATCTATTTTACAGCGGCGCCTGCGCCTCGGCTATACCCGCGCCGCCCGGATCATCGATATGATGGAGCAGGAAGGGATGGTCGGCCCTTTTGAAGGGAGTAAACCGCGCAGGCTATTGGTCGATAGGGACGCGTGGCTTAAGGAACATATGAGGTTGGAAGAAAAAGAAACGGTGGAGTGACCCAATGGATCTTGTCGGAGCAAAACTTAAAAAAATACGTCTGGAAAAAGGTTTTAGCCTCGAGGAAATCAATAAGAAGACCAAAATCCATTTAAACGTCTTGAAGGCCATCGAAGAGGGCAGCGTCGGCGATTTGAACCCGGTGTACCTGCGCAGTTTTATCAAGATCTACTGCAAATTTTTAGGTGTAGATTACAAGGATTTTATCGCAGATTACCGGTTCCCGCACACCTCCGTCAAATATACCCCTGCCCCAAATGTTCAATCCGATAAACCCGTATCCTTTATCCCGTCCGCTTCGACAAAAATGGGATCTTTAAGGTCCTATCGAAAAATAAAATTATCCACCGTTATTATCATCGTTGCAGCGGTCCTGTTTTTATTCGGCGTATTCAGCCTGGGGAAGTTTATTGCTTCCCGGCGCGGCAAAACCCCGCCGAAAAGAGCCTCTGCTTCCCGGATTGCGCCCGTTAAAACCGGCAGCGAGGCGCGGTTTCAAAAACCCCAGATAATCCCTACCGGTTCCGCCGGCAGCATTGCGGGAGTAAAATTGACTATCAGCGCCCGCGAAGACTGCTGGATTAAGGTTAAGAGTGACGGAAAGCTCCTTTATTACGGCATATTGAAGAAGGGCAGGTTTGACAGTTGGCAGGCAAAAGGAAAGATTAATCTTTATTTGAGCAATGCCGGCGCCGTAGATTTAAATGTCAATGGCCAGGTGATTACCAGCCTCGGGAGAAAAAATCAGACTATCGGCGATATCGTGATTACTAAAGAAGGATTGTCAGTCCAGCAATGAGCGCGCACAGTAAAATCAAAGTCGGAATAATAAGCCTTGGCTGCCCCAGAAATCTGGTAGATTCTGAAAGCATGCTGGGAAGGCTCGTTGGGAAGGGATATTCAATCGTCGACATACCCCGCGCCGACGTCGGGATAGTAAATACCTGCGCATTTATCGAAGACGCAAAGAAAGAATCCATAGATGTTATTTTAGACCTCATCGATTTAAAAAAAGAGGGGAGGCTCAAGAAGATTATTGTCTGCGGCTGCCTGACGCAGCGCTACAAAAAACAGTTAACGAAGGAATTGCCGGAAGTCGATGTTTTTGTAGGCAGGTCTTCCCTGAATCACGAAACCAAGCGCTTTGCGATTACGCCGCGCCATTACGCATATTTAAAGATCTGCGAAGGCTGCGTGAACAATTGCAGTTATTGCGCGATCCCTAAGATTAAGGGGAAGTTTACCAGCTTAGATGAGCCGGGCGTCCTGGATAAGGTCGCTTCGTTTTCCAGGCAGAAAATTTCGGAATTGAATGTCATCGGTCAGGATATTACCGGATACGGCCTGGATTTGCATGGCGAAAGATCGCTCCCCGCACTTTTAAAGAAAATAGCCAGGGAGGCAAAGGGTATCGGGTGGATACGGTTGCTGTATCTGTACCCCGGTCCGGTCATTGACGAAGTGCTTTCTATCATTAAACACGACCCCAAGTTTTGTAAATACATCGATTTACCCGTTCAACACATCAATGACCGGATATTAAAACTGATGCGCAGGCATACCGCTAAAAAGGAAATCCTTACGTTGATTGAGAAGGTCAGGAGACGGCTCCCGGAGGCGGCGATACGCACCTCGCTTATCGTAGGTTTCCCCTCGGAAAGCGACAGAGATTTTGAAGAATTGCTTGCTTTTGTTAAAGCAGTCCGATTCGAACGGCTCGGGGCTTTTATGTATTCGCGCGAAGAACATACCCCCGCCTACAATTTTAAGAACCAGATACCTGAGGCGGTAAAACAAAAGCGTTATGCGACCCTAATGTCAACGCAGAGAGAAATTTCCGAGGAGTTGAATCAAAAATTTATGGGTAAAATTATTGACGTTTTGATCGATGAGAAAGAAAACGGGCGTTATCTCGGACGCAGCCAATATGATGCCCCGGAAGTTGACGGCATCGTATACGTTAATGCGAAGGTAAAATACGCGCCGGGAGACTTCGTCAAAGTTAACATTACCGATACGTTAGAATATGACCTGGTAGGAGAGGTAATACGATGAATATCGCGAACCGGTTAACCGTTACAAGAATTATTTTGGCGTTTATATTTATGTTTTTCTTACTGGTGACGCATGGCCTTTGGGCCAAAGTAGTGGCACTCGCTATTTTCATATTCGCGGCGTTATCGGATTTTCTCGACGGCAGGATCGCGCATCGGAAAAATATGGTCACTGATTTCGGGAAATTGATGGATCCCATTGCCGATAAGGTGCTGGTGATAGCGGCATTTTTGGCATTTGTCCAGATGCAGTTGGTTCAGGCGTGGATGGTGGTAATCATTATTTTCCGCGAACTCCTCATCACCTCTTTAAGGCTCTTTGCCCTGAATAAGGGTAAAGTATTGTCAGCCAGCCGTTCCGGAAAGCACAAGACGTTTTCCCAGATGATAGTAATATTTCTTATATTGCTGTTTATCGTAACGAAAGAGGTTATACTGGTATTTTTTACCTGGAACCCGTACTGGGAAACGTGTTTTTCCCAAAGCATATACATATTGATGCTGATAACGGTAGCCCTAACCCTTTATTCAGGCCTTTCCTATCTTTGGCAAAACCGCAAGGTCATCTCTAAACTATAAACTTGAGCATATGCCTATCCGGGATTTCATCGTCCGCCTGATAACAACTTTTTTTTATCTCGGCTATTTACCGTTTATCCCCGGCACCTTTGGGAGCATCGCGGGGCTGTGTATATTCTTTTTTGTAAAGGATGACATTTTTGTTTATACAGTCGTCACCCTGGTTTTAACGATCCTGGGATTTTTATTATCCGGAAGGGCAGAGGAGGTTTTTAAAAAAAAGGATCATCGCTCTATTATTATCGATGAAGTCTGCGGGATGCTTTTAAGTCTTAGTTTTCTGCGGTATGACATAAAATTCGTGATTATCGGATTTTTTATTTTCCGCCTCCTCGATACCGTCAAGCCTTATCCTGCCGATAAACTCCAAGATTTAAAAGGGGGGAGCGGTGTGATGAGCGACGATATTGTGGCGGGGTTATACACGAACCTTATTCTTCAGGCTGTCGCAAGGTTAACCTCTTTCAGGATATCGTAGACGGGACCTCCGGGCGTCAGCGTACTTTTAAATAAGGTAATTTTACTTGCGAGGAATTCCTGCGGCATTTCCTTATAATCATTTGCGAGGCTCGCTAATCCTTCTATTAAATTTTCCCTTCCCATGCCGGACCTGGTCCGCCCGATGGTAATATGCGATGAGAACGGCCTGTCTTCCTTCGGAATTCCTATTTTTTCTATTTGATCTTCCAATATTTTAGCCAGGTTTTTTGTTTCCTGGTCACCCTCGTCAATCCCTACCCAGATAACCCGGGGGGTATGGGCCTTGGGGTACGCGCCTGCCGTTGAAATGCGGACATGATAAGGATTCTGATTTTTTGCGGCGGTGTCTAAAATCTGTTCGATTTTATGTAACCGGGTATCATCGATCTCACCTAAAAATTTTAGCGTCAGATGGATATTTTTTGAATCTACCCATTTGCAATCTGCTCCGGATGCTCTCAATTTTTTCTGTATGCCCTCCAGGGATTGTTTGACCTCTTGTGGTAAATCAATGGCGATAAATGCTCTCATTTTTAAGCAACTCCAATGCTTTTAACGCTGCGCTTTTTTGAATATTTTTCCGGCTGCCGTTAAATTTGAATCTCTTGCAAATATTGCGATGAGGCGAATCTATCGAAACAAATACTGTGCCCACGGGTTTCTCAAAAGTTGCGCCGGTTGGTCCGGCAATACCGGTGATCCCTATGCCAAAATCAGCCTGAGCCAATTTTCTGGCGTTTCTACTTAAACGTCGGGCTACCTCTTTTGAAACCGCGCCTCTACGGGTAATAATCGTTGCGGGTACGGACAAAAGATGGCTTTTGGCTCGGTTACTATAGGCCACGACTCCTAGGATAAAGTAAATTGAGCTCCCCGAAATACTGGTGAGCATAGAGGAAAGGAGACCGCCGGTGCATGATTCCGCCACTGCCACCGTTTTTTTATTTTTTATCAGGAATTTATGTATTTGGCGAATAATAAGTTGCATACTTAATCCTAGTTTCTATTATAGGCCCTTTTAAATTCATTGACAAGCACATATTTTATGTTACAATATAGCCAATCTTCGGGGTTAGGTGAAATTCCTTACCGGTGGTCTAGCCCACAAGCTCTGCGCAAGCGGAGCAGATCTGGTAGATTCCAGAGCCGATAGTGAGAGTCTAGATGAAAGAAGATTAAGTTTCCCTCATGCCCGAAGATCATCTTCGGGCTTATTTTTTAAGGACCTATGCTTAACACTATCAGGGAAATATTGGAAGATTTAAAGAGCGGCCGCATGGTCATCGTGGTTGATGATGAAGAGCGTGAAAACGAAGGCGACCTGATTATGGCTGCCTCTTTTGTTAAACCGCAGGATATCAATTTCATGGCCAAGGAAGGCCGGGGGCTCATCTGTATCCCGATGGAAAAAGAACGACTAGACGCGCTGGACCTTCATCCTATGCTCGATGAGCAGGGTTTAGCTAACAGGAAGGATCCTTTTTCTACCTCTTGGATTATTTCCGTTGATGCTGCAACCGGAATTACCACGGGTATTTCGGCATATGACCGGGCGCATACCGTTGCACTACTCATTAATCCGCAGAGCACACCTAAGGATTTAAGCCGTCCCGGCCACGTCTTTCCTTTAAAAGCGCTTAAGGGCGGAGTGCTAGTGCGGGCAGGGCATACCGAGGCAGCGGTGGATTTAATGAGGTTATCCGGGCTTTATCCCTCAGGCGTAATTTGTGAAATTATGAATGACGACGGTACCATGGCGAGGCTCCCCCATCTCCTCGAATTTGCCAATCGTCATCATCTGAAAATTTGCTCGATAAGAGACCTTATTGAGTTTCGCCGGCGTTCAGAAAAATTAATTGAGCGGGTTTCTGAAACCGTCCTGCCTACGGAATCCGGGACATACGCGTTGATCCTTTACCGGGATTTGATTGGCAATAAGATTCATACCGCGTTGACCATGGGCGCCTTAAATCAGGGGCCGACGCTGGTGCGCGTGCATTCCGAGTGTTTAACCGGCGATGTATTCGGCTCTTTACGGTGCGATTGCGGCCGGCAATTAAAAAGAGCGATGCGCATGATTGCGAAAGAAAACAAAGGCGTTATATTGTATATGAATCAGGAGGGCAGGGGTATCGGCCTCGCCGATAAAATCAAGGCCTATAGTTTACAAGATAAAGGCCTTGACACGGTTCAGGCGAATGAAGCCCTCGGATACCAGCCGGATTTGCGCGATTACGGCATAGGGGCACAGGTCTTAGCGGATCTTGGTCTTAAAAATATCCGTCTTTTAACCAATAATCCCCGCAAGATTGTAGGCCTGGAAGGCTATGGCCTGAAGGTGGTAGAGAGGGTTCCTTTACAAATTGAACCTACCCCCGAGAATTATAATTATCTTAAAACCAAAAAAGAGAAATTAGGGCACGACATTTCCATCGATTAGAAAACAACTAACACAATGGAGGTAAGAGATGGCAAAAGTGATTGAAGGAAACTTGATTGCGAAAGGAAAAAAGTTCGGGATCATCGCTTCACGCTTTAACGATTTCATTACCAAGGAATTAGTTTCGGGATGTTTGGATGCCCTTACCCGGCATGGCGTTGACGGCGATGATCTAGTAGTGGTGTGGGTCCCGGGTGCATTTGAGATTCCGACCGTTGCCTTTAAAATGGCGAAGTCGAAGTCATATGATGCGCTTATCTGTTTGGGGACGGTTATCCGCGGCGCAACGCCTCATTTTGAATATATCGCCTCCGAGGTAGCGAAAGGCATCGCCAAAGTTTCACTTGATACCGGAGTACCGGTAACTTTTGGTATCATTACCGCCGATACTATTGAACAGGCTATTGAGCGCGCCGGCACGAAAGAAGGCAACAAAGGTAAAGACGCGGCCTTGAACGCCATTGAGATGGTAAATCTGTTGCCGTTGATCAAGTAGAAAAACTCGACTCCTTGCCTAAGCGCTCAAAAAATGCTCCAAGTTAGATAAAGCACTTAAAAAACGCTAGAGCGTTTTTTATGAGCAGGCTTCGGAGTAAATTCGCAGACGCCCTTACGGGCTACAACTTACGTCGCGATAGACGTAAGTCAATGCTCCGTAAGTTGTCTGCTCATTTATGCGAAAAAGAACAAGAGGCAGAGAGCTTGCGCTGCAGGTTCTCTATCAGATTGATATTACCGCAGAAGAATCCGACGCTGTCCTGAATAATTTCTGGGAGTTGCGGGAAGAGGCGGTTACCGACGATGTTAAGGTGTTTACCTCGGAGCTCGTCAAAGGAGTGGTGCAGCATTTGACAGCTATTGACGAGACAATCTCTCGCTACGCAACGAACTGGCAACTTAAACGAATGGCAGTGGTGGATAGGAATGTTTTACGCCTCAGTTGCTTTGAACTTACGCTGCGCGCTGACATCCCGCCCAAAGTTTCCATCAATGAAGCGGTTGAACTTGCCAAAAAATATTCCGGCCCGGAGGCAGGTAAATTCGTCAACGGCATATTAGACAGAATCAAGGCCGAGCAGAATAAATGAAATTTGCGGATTTGCATATTCATACTCTTTTTTCCGACGGGACATCTACGCCCGAAGAGGTTATTCGGGAAGCAAAGTCCGCGGGGTTGGAGGCGATTGCCATTGCCGACCATGATACCGTACAGGCGATAACGCCGGCATTAAATGCGGCGCGCCAGGAGTCAATTGAGTTTATTCCCGCGATCGAGTTGAGCGCCGAATACGATTCGCTTGAAGTGCATATGTTAGGATACTATATTGATCACGAATCAAAAAAACTTCTGGAGAAGTTGGATTTCTTGCGCGCCAATCGAGTTACGCGCATACATGCGATAGTGGAAAAATTAAGCAAAATGGGTCTTAACGTCACTGCCCAGCAGGTATTCGATGTAGCAGGATGCGGCGTTGCCGGCAGGCTGCATGTTGCACGGGCAATGGTGAAAAAGGGATTGGTGAATTCAATATTCGAAGCCTTCGAAAAATATATCGGCGATAAACGTCCGGCGTATGTATGCGGATTCAGGTTTTCTCCTCTTGAGGCCATCCAGTTGATTAAGGAGGCGGGAGGCGTTGCTGTCCTGGCCCATCCCTACTTGCTGAAACGTGACGAGCTCATCCCCCGCTTTGTTGAATATGGGTTGCAAGGCTTGGAGGTGTGGTATCCCGAATATAACCGCGTTATAACAAATTTTTATTTGGAGATGGCCCGTCAATACAACCTGATCGCGACCGGAGGTTCTGATTTCCACGGCCAGGCGAAACCCGATGTTAAACTCGGTTCGATGAAAGTGCCCTATGAGGCAGTTGAAAATCTTAAAAGGCTAAGATTATGAATACCCATGAAAAATATATGAATCTGGCGTTTAATCTGGCTAAGAAAGCCAAAGGTAAAACCAGCCCCAATCCGATGGTCGGCGCTATCGTCGTAAAAAATGGCCGGATTATCGGCCGCGGCTATCATCAAAAGGCCGGGCTTTCCCATGCCGAAGTCATTGCCTTGGATCAGGCGGGCTCAAAAGCCCAGGGAGCGACTCTTTATGTTACCTTAGAGCCATGTACGCATTTTGGAAAAACCCCGCCTTGCGTTCATAGGATAATTGCGAGCGGAGTAAAAGAAGTTATTATAGGCATGGTCGATCCTAACCCGAAAAATAACGGCAAGGGCATAGAGATACTTCGCCAGAATAAGATAAAAGTTAAAGTTGGGTTTCTCGAAGACGAATTACGCGCGCTCAATGCGGTATTCATAAAATATATTTCCAAGAGGATACCCTTTATTACGGTTAAAGTCGGCCAATCTTTAGACGGAAAAATCGCTACCCGAACCGGCGATTCCAAATGGGTTACTTCGGATAAATCGCGCAGTTACGCGCATAAACTACGCTCGGAATTTGATGCGGTGATGGTGGGCGTTAACACCGTGTTACGAGATAACCCCCGGTTATCCCCGTGGCTTTCAGATAGACGCCTGATTAAAATCGTAGTGGATAGCCAATTAAGTACTCCCCAGGATGCCAATATTTTTTCAAAGGACAGCCCGGTGATTATCGCGACGTTACCCGCGCTGCCCGGGCAGGAAACCGAGAATAGAGAGATACTCGCAAAAAAGGCGAAAATCTTGGAAGTCAAAGAGAAAGAAGGGCAAATCAATCTGAAGGATATGATGAAAAAGTTAGCCCATGAGGGAATAGCAAATATTCTGGTTGAAGGCGGCGGTACGTTGCTCGGCTCATTGTTTGATGAAGGCCTTGTAGACAGGGTGCTGTTTTTTATCAGTCCCAAGATCATCGGCGGCAAAGAGGCCATCAGTTCAGTAATGGGGCAGGGGGTCGTGCGGGCCGATCGGGCTATTAAATTGAAACAGGTGTCTTTGAAGCGCATCGGAGAAGATTTTTTGATAGAAGGTCTTGTTCAATGAGCACATAACTTACGAACACCGAAGGTGTGAGTAAGTTATTGTGCGAATTGACTCCGAGCCTGCTCAAAAAGCGCTTTAGTAAACGCGGAGCGCTTTTTGAGTGCTTAGGCGAGGAGCTCAAGGTTCAATTCTTCAAATTGTGCACCCATTTATGTTTAGCGGCATTATCGAGGCGTTAGGCGGGGTAAAGAATATTTCGCGCAGGGGCACTGTCGCGTTACTTCAGATAAAATTGGATAGTGTCTTCAGCGACGTCCGTGTCGGTGAGAGCATCTCGGTAAACGGCGCTTGTTTGACCGTTATTAAAAATGAAGGCGGGGTTTTAAGTTTTGAAGTGATGCCCCAGACGCTTAAGGGCACCAATCTCGGTGCGGTAAAAATTAACGAGAGGGTCAACCTAGAGAGGTCTTTAAAGGCAGGGGACAGGATATCCGGCCATTTTGTCTTGGGGCACGTTGACTGCGTCGGCATTATTCGCAGGAAAGGCAATCGGGGCGGCACAATAAGTTTTGAAATTGCCGTTCCCCCGGAATTCATGAAATATGTTTTACCCAGAGGCTCTATCGCGGTTGACGGCATAAGTTTGACGGTCGCAGAAAAAAAATCATCCGTTTTTCATGTCTATATTATTCCCCATACCCTGAAAAACACAACGCTTTTGTTTAAGGGGCCCTCTGATAAAGTGAACGTTGAATTTGATATCCTCGCCAAAAAATAGGCCGCATCTTCTTTTCTAACTGTTGCCAACTTTCCTGATTTCTGTTATACTGATTGATTAAAGAAAAATAAAGGTAAGCAAATCGGGGCGTGGCTCAGTTTGGTAGAGCGCTTGGTTCGGGACCAAGAGGCCGACAGTTCAAGTCTGTCCGCCCCGACCATGAATTCGTTTCATACCGAATGAAAAAGCGGCTCCATGCTTATTTTAACGGTCGAGTGCAAGGGGTAGGGTTTAGGTTTACGACTCAAGAGCTTGCCCGGGAGCTGAATGTGTGCGGGTGGGTTGCGAATTTAGATGACGGAAGAGTTGAAGTAACGGCTGAAGCTGAAGAAGAGGATTTAAAAGAGCTCTTAGATGAGATAACCCATCGCTTCACGCGTTATATCGGCTCCGTAGATGCTGATTGGTCTGACGCAACAGGCGAGTTTAAAGATTTCGGGGTAAAGTTTTAATGCGGTACGGAATCTTTTCGGATGTGCATTCTAATTTAGAGGCATTGGATGCGGTTATCGCTGCTTATCGGCAGGAAAATATCGACCAATACCTGTGCGTTGGCGATATAGTCGGATACGGCGCGAATCCGAAAGAATGTATCGTAAAAATTAAGTCTCTTGCGCAGGTTACGGTAGCCGGTAATCATGATTGGGCGAGCGTAGATCTTTTTCCAGTGGATTATTTCAATCCTGATGCGGCCGCAGCCGTTGCTTGGACCATGGATAGGCTGGACGCAGAAGACCGGCAATATCTTATGTCGTTGCAGCTGGTTTTTAAAAACCGGCATCTGACGCTCGTTCACGGCACGCTTGAGGCACCCGGTGCCTTTCATTACATGATGGATGAACATGCCGCCCGCAAGACCTTCGCCGTGCTTTCCACGGATATTTGTTTCGTAGGACATTCGCATAGAGCCGGTATCTTTGTAAAGGACAAACACGGCCGTTTGTCTTATCATAAAGACCCGGCTGTTACGATCGCAGAGTTTAAAAAATACATCGTTAATGTCGGAAGCGTCGGTCAACCCCGCGATTCATATCCCCGCGCGGCATATTGTGTCTACGATACCGAGGCGCGGCAATTAGAGATTAAAAGAATCCCCTATGACACGGAAACCACCCGGGAAAAAATCATCGATGCGGGCCTACCGGCGTTTTTAGGCGACCGCCTCTTATTAGGCAAGTAATATGACTGAGCAAGTCAGGGAAAAAATCGAGAGTTTGCGCGAGGAGATCCGCCGGCACGATTATTTATATTATGTCCTCTCTCAGCCTCAGATTTCGGATAAGGAATACGATGACCGTATGCGCCGGCTCAAAGATCTTGAAGATAAACATCCGGAATATAAAAGTATAGATTCACCGACCGTGCGGGTAGGAGGCGGAATCCTGGAAGGGTTTAAGACCGTTCGGTACCGGCAGAAAATGCTTTCTTTGGATAATACCTATTCTTTCGATGAACTGCAGGAATGGGATAAACGCGTACGGAAAGGGCTGGACAGCGATGCCGCAATCGAATACGTTGTTGAGCTTAAAATCGACGGTGTCAGTGTCAATCTTACGTATGTCAAGGGAAGGCTTACCATAGGTGCTACGCGCGGAGACGGTCAGTCCGGGGAAGATATAACCGCCAATTGTAAGACCATCCGGGCGATCCCTTTGATTTTGCTTGGGCCAGAAATTCCCGAATTTATTGAGATCCGCGGCGAGGCATATATGGACCTTAAATATTTTCAGGCGCTCAATAAAGAAAGAGAAAAAGAAGGCCTCGAGCTTTTTGCGAATCCCCGCAATTCCGCCAGTGGTTCATTAAAACTTTTAGATACAAAACTCGTGGCAGCGAGGCGGCTTAATTTTTTCGCACATTCCCTGGGTGAATATAAAGGAGTGGATATCCCCGCGCATTGGCGCTATCTGGAAAAATTACGCAGTTGGGGAGTGCGTACCAACCCTCAGGCGAGGCTTTGCAAAGACCTGGAGGAAGTGATAGATTGTTGCAGAACCTGGGAGAATAAACGCCAGCAGTTGCCGTATCAGATAGACGGTATCGTTGTCAAGGTTAACAGCATCGCCCAGCAAAAACGGTTAGGCTTTACCCAGAAGAGCCCCCGTTGGGCGGTGGCCTATAAATATCCCGCTCATCAAGCCACAACGGAGGTATTGGATATTATCAGCAATGTCGGAAGGACCGGAATTATCACTCCGGTAGCCATATTAAAACCTGTTCCATGCGCCGGTGTTACTATTCAACATGCAACGCTGCATAATTTTGACGAAATAAAACGTTTAGGTATTAAAATCGGCGATCGTGTGCTGATTGAACGGGCGGGTGAAGTTATCCCTAAGGTGGTCAAGGTAGTAAAGCATTTAGGCAAAAAAGAAGTTGAGATCCCGGAGATCTGTCGCGTTTGCGGCGGAAAGGTGGTCAAGGAAAAAGAGGAAGACGTAGCTTACCGTTGCATCAATCCTTTATGCCCGGCCCAGCTGGAAAGAGGGCTGCTTCATTTTTCTTCGCGCGCGGCCATGGATATCGAAGGATTAGGTGAATCGGCAGTCGCTCAGCTGGTAAAATTGAAGATGGTGCGCCGTATTTCCGATATCTACCGGCTTACCCGGGAAAAATTATTGAAGTTGGAATTATTTAAAGATAAGAAGGCGGAAAATCTGCTTCTGGGGATTAAAAACAGCAAGCATAGGCCTTTATCGAGGCTGATTTACGCGTTGGGTATCCGGCATGTCGGCGAGAAGGCGGCATATGTCCTGGCCCAGAGATTTAAAACTATGGATAATTTGTTAGAGGCGAAAAAAGAGGACTTCGACGCGATAGAGGAGATCGGCCCGGTAATGGCGGGCTCGATTGCCGACTATTTCTCGCAAAGCGCAACAGGGAAAATCATCTCAGAGCTGAAAGAAAGCGGATTGAATTTTAAAGAAGAATCCACCCAGATAACATCAAGCCCCCTGGCAGGCAAGGTCTTTGTTTTTACCGGAGAACTTAAAAGCCTCAGCCGTTTAGAGGCGGAAGCGTTCGTGCGGCAACATGGCGGCAACGCCGTTTCATCCGTAAACAAAAACACGGATTTTGTAATAGCAGGCGAAAATCCCGGTTCGAAATATGAGAAAGCCAGGGCATTGGGTGTCAAGATCATCCATGAGGATGAATTTCGGGAGATGCTGGGATGAAAGGCTTAAAACTTATCACTTGTTACCTGTTACTTCTGACTTTTATCGGGTGCGAGGCGTTTGTGCGTAAATTTACCCGTAAACCCAAGCAGGAAAACGAACCGCAAAACGAAATGGTCGTAGCCCCTGAAGAATACAAGGTGCTCGCCGTGAGCAAAGAAGAGCAATACCGTCAATATTTCTTATTCTGGGAGTCCTGGCAGGATGAACTGATCCAATCTTTTTTTTCGACTACCAACCAAAAGAAATACATCAGCTGTGCTGACGAGGCCATAGAAAATCTTACACAGATGCGCTCGCTCCTGAAGCCGGAAAAGCAAACCCAGCTCGACACCTACCTGCTTCGGCTCAAACAACTGAGGGAGGCGATAATCAATGATGTGTACGGGCAGAATTCAAACCCTCACCGTTATGAAGCTGAGACTATCAAAAGAGGCATACTGCGTTATTTTTCTTACTCGCACGTCAAAGATTATCTGGAATGATACTGCAGACCGTTTGCGTCGGACCCTATCAGGTTAATTGTTATGTGTTGGCGTCCGAAAAGGGCCGAAAGGCAATCATTATCGATCCGGGAGATGACGAGCATAAAATACGGCAGGAGCTGCGCACCTATGATTTAACGCCGGCTTTTATCGTCAATACGCACGGGCATATTGACCATATCGGATGCGACGATGCGTTTGAGGTCCCGGTATATTGCTCGGCCAGGGAGTTGCCGTTATTAAAAAGCGCCGAGCTTAATCTTTCGGATTTCCTTTCCCGTTCTTATAGCGTTCCGTCTCAAATCCTGACGCTTGAAGACGGGCAGCCGATCGAGTTAGATGACGTACAATTAGAGGTTATATACATGCCCGGACATACGCCGGGGGGGATTGCGCTCCGTTTGAAAAAGCCGGATGACAAAATTGTATTTACCGGCGATAGCCTCTTTCGCATGAGCATCGGCCGGACGGACTTTCCCGGTTCCGATGAAGTAGCCCTTAGACAGTCAATAAAAAACAGGCTTTTTACATTGCCGGATGAAACCGTGATTTACCCCGGGCACGGCCCGCGTTCAACCATCGGCTACGAGAAAAAGAACAATCCATTTTTGATTTAAATGCGCGAATTAATCGATAGTTTTCTAAATTATTTATCGGTAGAGCGGGGTCTTGCTAAAAATACTATTGTTTCGTATCAGAGAGATTTGACCGGCTACATGAATTTCCTGGAATCAAGCGGATTTAACGCGCTGTCGAAAATACAGCGCAGCGACATAACCAATTTTATGGTTTCTCAAAAGAACCGCGGCCTTTCGGTAAATTCTGTTGCCAGGGCT